>Ga0209913_1000010_pt1 | contig 313711 bp, 281 predicted proteins | sample PersoiDNA2013203_FD_185805 | JGI IMG/M metagenome (GOLD analysis project Ga0209913, IMG submission 185805) | Permafrost soil microbial communities from the Arctic, to analyse light accelerated degradation of dissolved organic matter (DOM) -... | ecosystem: Environmental > Terrestrial > Soil >... | reverse complement strand
CGAAGCCTAAGGGCGGATACGGCATCCAGTTACCCGGTCTTGATATGCCTACCAAGATTTTGACAGCGGTCGATACCGTCCGCAATATCGCGAACGGCATGAAGGGAATAATACAAGGTCGGATTAGGCGCGAAGCGCCGTAATCCGACTTGTATCGCCAACCCGCCAACAATGTGTCGGATTACGCGCCTTGCGCTAATCCGACCTACCTTGCACTGTTCGATTCACCCGGTAGGTCGGATTAGCGAAGCGTAATCCGACACCATTGTTTGACCCCGGGTTTACAGGATCACCCACTGCCCCTTGATGCGTGCTTCCAGCGGCTTGAAGTTGGTTTTATACGCCATCTTCGGGCTTTGTTCGATCCAGTAGCCCAGGTAGATGTACGGCAGGTTCAGTTCGCGCGCCTGGGCGATCTGCCACAGCACGTTGTAGGTGCCGTACGAGGCGCCCGGCACGTCGGGATCGAAAAACGTGTAGACGGACGACAGGCCATCGGCCAGCACGTCGATGATGCTGACCATGCGCAGGATGCCGTCGGCATCGCGAAATTCCACCAGGCGCGTGTTGACCCGGCTTTGCAGCAAAAATTGCGCATACTGGTCGCGGCTGTCCTGGTCCATGCCGCCGCCCGCGTGGCGCGTGCTCTGGTAGCGCAAGTACAGTTCGTAGTGCTCGTCAAGGAAGGACAGGGTGGCCACGCCCGCCTGCAGGTCGGCGTGCCGGCTCCAGGCGCGGCGCTGGTTGCGGTTGGGCGTGAACGATTGCGCCACCACGCGCACGGGGATGCAGGCCTGACAGCCGTCGCAATACGGCCGGTAGGTGAAGATACCGCTGCGGCGAAAGCCGTTGCGCACCAGTTCCGAATACACGTCGCTGTTGATCAGGTGCGAAGGCGTGGCCACCTGCGAGCGGGCCTGGCGGTCGTCCAGGTAGCTGCACGGGTAGGGCGCCGTCGTGTAGAACTGCAGGGTGGCAAACGGTAGTTCGTTCAGGTGCGTCATGCTGATCCTGTCTGGTCTGGCCGCAGCAATGGATGTCTGTGTGAAGCTATCATAGCTTTTTTACGCCGCTGGCGCAGCATGCCAATCAGTGATTTGCGCGGCTTCAATGGCGACGCGCACATGGGCCAGGAAGCGCGCGCGCGAAATGGGCGCCGCGCCCAGCGAGGCCAGGTGTTTTGTTTCTTGCTGGCAGTCAATCATGGTCACGCCGCGCGTCTGCAAAAAGCGCACCAGCTGCGCCAGCGCGATCTTCGAACCATCCGAGACGCGCGCGAACATCGATTCGCCATAGAACATGCGCCCGATCGACACGCCATACGCACCGCCCACCAGTTCGCCGTCCAGCCACAGTTCCGACGAGTGCGCGTAGCCCAGCTTGTGCAAGCCCGTGTAGCCGGCGATGATTTCGTCGGATATCCAGGTGCCCGGGCCATCCTTGCGCGGCGCCGCGCAGGCGCGCATGACGGCGTCGAAATCGCCGTCGAAGCGCAGCTGCCAGCGCCCGTCCGTGGCGGCGCTGCGCTCGACCTTGCGGATGGCCTTGGCCAGGCTGTCGGAGACCTTGAAATCCTCCGTCATCAGCACCATGCGCGGATCGGTGCTCCACCAGAGTATGGGCTGGCCCTCGGAAAACCAGGGGAAGATGCCGTGACGGTAGGCGTCGAGCAGGCGCGCGGGCGACAGGTCGGCGCCGGCCGCCAGCAAGCCGGGCGCTTCGTCCGTCAGGGCGCGCGAGACGTCGGGGAAGGGGGTGTGGATATCGAGCCAGGGAATCATGCCATCGCAATGGTAATGGGGTGGATGGGCTTACTCGGCATCCGGGCGCGCCATCGGGCGCGTGATGTCGCCCGTATGGAAACCATAGCTGCCGCCTTCGCGGATTTTCACGCGGTCGGCAAAGAACAGTTCCAGGGTGGCGCGGATGGTGGGGAAGGCCAGGTCATTCCAGGGAATCTGCGCTTCCGTAAACAGCTGCACCTCCAGGCTTTCGATGCCCGGTGCGAAATTGAGGTCGCGCAAACGCGCCAGGTAGAACAGGTGCACCTGGTGCACGCGCTGCACGTTGAGCAGCGAAAACAGGGGCCCCAGTTCGATATTGGCGCCCGCTTCCTCCACCGTTTCACGCTCGGCCGCGTCCGACGTGGTCTCGTCGTTTTCCATGAAACCGGCAGGCAGGGTCCAGTAGCCGAGACGCGGCTCGATGGCGCGCTTGCACAGCAAGACCTGCAGCTGGCCATCCTCTTCCCAGACGGGGATGGAGCCGACCACCATTTTCGGGTTCTGGTAATGGATGGCGTCACAGTTGGCGCAGACATAGCGCGGACGGTTGTCGCCTTCCGGGATGGACAGGCTGACAGGATGGGCGCATTCGGAGCAGAATTTCATGGGCGGCTTGGAGTAGGGATGGCATCGGGTAAGTCGATAGTGTAACGCTTACTGTACATCGATTGCGTGCGGCGTGGCGTGACGGGCGGACACCATGCCAAGCGGCAATTGACCGAGGTTTTTAATTAAACAGCTCTATTGCAGCCGAAGTTGAGATAGCTATTGCCTAAGCCACCCGTTTGCACTTATAATTCTTGTGCGGGGTGGAGCAGTCTGGCAGCTCGTCGGGCTCATAACCCGAAGGTCACAGGTTCAAATCCTGTCCCCGCAACCAATACCGGAAAGCCGCTGACTCTTGCAAAAGATCAGCGGCTTTTTCCATTGCCGGCCAGCGGCAAACTCCGGCCAGCGGGGCAGGCATGAGATTGTCAATTCTTGCCCTTTACGCCGCGCAACAATCTGGTATATAATTCTTGTGCGGGGTGGAGCAGTCTGGCAGCTCGTCGGGCTCATAACCCGAAGGTCACAGGTTCAAATCCTGTCCCCGCAACCATTTCGAAGCCGCTGGTTCCTCACAAGAGGGCCAGCGGTTTTTTCGTTTACGGCATGACGACTTCTGCCAGCTGGCGCGCATACACCACCAGCCGCAAGTGGCGGTCCGCATCGATGGTCAGCGAGGTGTGCTCATACGCGACCGGCTCGCCGTCGATTTTCAGGCGGCGCACGCCGTCGCACGGCGCATGCACGTCGTGGCGGCGCCACCATAGCTTGAACTCGGGCGAGACTTTTTCCAGTTCCTCCACCAGCGCGTGGATATCGGCTTCCTGCGTGGCGCGCGCGTAATCGCGGCGAAAGCTCGACAGCATCAGTGGCGCTTGCTCTTCCCAGCCGGCAAAGCGTGAGCGCAGCAGCGGATCGGTAAACAGCAGCCACAGCAGATTACGGCGCGCGGCGGCATGCGCGCCGAAGCCAAACAGGGCATCGGCGCCCCCGTTAAACGCCAGCACGTCCCAGCGCAGATTGAGCACATAGGCCGGATGCGCCAGCTCGTGCATCAGGCGGCGCACCAGCGACGGCACCACGCAATACGTCTTGCCCTCTTCGGCCGGCGGACGCGCATGCGCCAGCAGGAACAGGTGGCGGCGCTCGCCCGCATCCAGCTTGAGCACCTGCGCCAGCTTGTCGAGAAAGGCGCTGGAGACGCCGATATCGCGCCCCTGCTCCAGCCAGGTGTACCAGGTCAGCCCCACGCCGGCCAGCGCCGCCACTTCTTCGCGGCGCAAGCCCGGCGTACGCCGCCTTCCACCGCCGGGCAAGCCCACGTCTTCGGGCGACAGCCGCGCGCGCCGCGCCTGCAGGTAGGCGGCCAATTCGTGGCGGGTACGGGCCAAAGTGCGCATGCTGCGGTCTTTCCGGTGAGCCTGTTGCTATCAGTAATAGCATAAACAGTTAAATTGTAATTGTTTATATTGTATTCCAGAATGCCTGCTTTCTTCCCGAAAGCGTGCTCATGTCTGATTCTTCTTCTTCTTCCCGTGCCACAGCGCCTGCCACTGCCGCGCTGCCTGCCACCGTCTGGCTGATCGCCGTGGGCGCGTTCGCGCTGGGCATGGCCTCGTATGTGACGGCGGGCCTGATGCCGCTGATCGCCAGTGCATTTTCCATCTCGCTGGCCATGGCCGCGCAACTGGTGACGGCATTTACCCTGGCCTATGGCCTGGGCTCGCCGCTGGTCGTGGCCTTGCTGCCGGCGCGCGCGCAACGCACCGGCCTGTTGCTCGCCCTGGCCGTGTTCGTGCTGGCGAACGGGGCCAGCGCGCTGGCGCCGGGATTTGCCAGTTTGCTGGCATGGCGGGCCATGGCCGGCATCGGGGCCGGTGTCTACCTGGCGCTGGGTATCGCGGCGGCGGCGGGCGTGTCGGCGCCGCAGCAGCGGGGCAAGGCCATCGGCGTGATCATGGGCGGCATGGCGGGCGGCACGGTGCTGGGCGTGCCATTGAGCCTGTTGCTGGCGCAGCAGCTGGGCTGGACGGCGGCCCTGTGGCTGGTCGCCGTCCTTGGCGCGCTGGCGCTGGCAGGCTTGCTGTGGCAGCTGCCGGCGCTGCCGGCCGCACCGGCCATGCCGCTGCGCCGCAAGCTGGCCTTGCTGGCCGATGGGCCGGTGCTGGCCATCCTGCTGGTGTCCCTGCTGGCGGCCGTCGCCAGCCTGGGCATGTACACCTTTATCGCACCGCTGCTGGCGTGGTCCGCGCAGGGCGCAGCGATGTCCGTCACGCCGTTCCTGTGGGCGTGGGGCGTGGGCGGCATCGCGGGCAGCGTGCTGGTGGGGCCTTGGGCGGACAAGGTGGCGGCGCCGAAACTGACCTGCTTCATCTTGCTGCTGCTGGCGCTGGCCCTGTGCGCGCTGCCGCTGGCGGCCGGCTGGTCGGCCTGGCTGATGCTGGCGCCCATCGCGCTGTGGGGCGCCGCTGGCTGGGTCCTGCAAGTGCCGCAGAACCAGCAGTTGCTGGCCGTGCGCGCGCGGCAGGGCGACGGCAACCTGGCCATCGCCCTCAATGAATCGGCGCTGTACCTGGGCAGCGCCATCGGCGCCGCCGCAGGCGGGGTGCTGCTCCTGCTGGACTGGCCCATGTGGCTGCTGGCGGCCGGCGCCGCCTTGGTCGCCACCGCAGCGTTGCTGCTGCAATTGCCCGCCGCGCGGCGGACTTAAGCCTTTTTTGCCAGCTGCATGCCCACCGGCAGGGCGCGGATGCGCTTGCCCGTGGCGGCGAAGATGGCGTTGCACAGGGCCGGCGCGATGGGCGGCGTGGCCGGCTCGCCTACGCCGCCCAGCTCCATGTCCAGGGTGCCCGGCACCAGGTGCGTGTGGATTACGTGTGGCGCGTCGGCGGCGCGCAGCACGGCGTAGTCGTGGAAATTGCTTTGCTCGACCCGGCCATTCTTGAAACTGATCTCGCCGCTCATGGCCAGCGACAGCCCCATGATGCAGGCACCTTCGATTTGCGAGCGCACGCGGTCCGGGTTGATTTGCGGGCCGCAATCCATGGCGATATCGACCCTGGGCACGATGACTTCACCGGCCGCGTTGATCTCCACCTCGATCACGGCCGCTACATAGGTGACAAAACTGTAGGACACGGCCAGGCCCAGTCCCCGTCCCTTTGGCAGCTTGCGGCCCCAGCCCGCCTTGGCTGTCGCCAGCTCGATCACGTGGCGCATGCGGCCTATGTCGACCGGATACTTCGCCGGGTCTTCACCATAGTTCCAGCTGTCGGACAAATCGGCCGGGTTGATCTTGCGCGCGGGGCCCAGCAGTGCCAGCAGGTAGTCGCGGTGGTCGCGCTTTGCCGCATGCGCCAGTTCGGCCGTGAACGACTGGATGGCAAACGCATGCGGGATGTTCGAGACGGAACGGAACCAGCCGATGCGCGTATGGGCCGGCACTTCCGGCACTTCGACGCGGATGTTCGCAATCGCATACGGCACATTGATGGCCGACATGCCCAGCTCGAACGGCGCCTGTTTGTTCGCGCCGGCGGCAAAGGTCGAGGTGATGCTGGGCGCAGCCGTGCGGTGCAGCCAGGCGGTGGGGTGGCCTTTGGCGTCGAGCGACGCTTCCAGCCGCTCGACGGACACCGTGTGCAGGTAGTCGTGCTGCAGGTCGTCGTCGCGCGTCCACGTCAGCTTGACGGGCGCGCCATCCATGGCTTTCGACAGCAGCGCCGCCTCGACGGCGAAATCGGGCTTCGATTTGCGCCCGAAGCCGCCGCCCAGCAGGGTCACGTGGACGGTCACGTCGTCATACGCCAGACCCAGGGCCTTGGCCACGTTGCTGCGCGTCGCCTGCGGCGCCTGCACGCAGGCCCACACTTCGGCCTTGCCATCGGCGATGCGCACGGTGGCGGCGGGCGGCTCCATGGTGGCGTGGGCCAGGTGGGGCAGATAGTATTCGGCACTGAATTTGCGCGCGGCGGGAGCGGCGGCCAGGGTGGCCACCGTCTTGCCCTGGTCGCGCGCGGGGCTGGCCGGCTGGCGCACGGCCGCTTCCAGGGTCTTGCGGAAGGCTTTCGAATCGTAGCCGCCGTTCGGGCCATCTTCCCATTCCAAGACCAGCGCTTCGCGGCCCTTGATGGCGGCCCAGGTATTTTTCGCGATGACGGCCACGCCGCCCAGCGGGTTGAACATGGCCGGCGGCGGGCTGCCTGCCAGTTCAACGATGCGCAGTACGCCCGGTACTTTCAGGGCCGCCGACTTGTCCACGCTTTTCAGCTTGCCGCCGAAGACGGGCGGACGGGCGATGACGGCATACGCCATGCCATCGAGGCGCGTGTCGATGCCGAAGTGGGTGTTGCCCGTGACGATGTCGTGCAGGTCGATGCCGCGCGTGCTGCTTTGGCCTATATAACGCAGCTCGCCGGCCGTTTTCAGGCTGATGCGCGCGCGTGGCGGCACCGGCAATCTGGCCGCTTCCCCGGCCAGGGCGCCGAAGGACAGCGCCCGCCCGCTGGCCGCATGCACGACCGCGTGGTTGGCGGCCTTGACTTGCGTCACGGGCACGTCCCAGCGCACGGCGGCCGCCGTTTCCAGCATCAGGCGCGCCGTGGCGCCCACGTGGCGCATGGCGCGGAACGAGTGGCGCATGCTGCGCGAACCGTCCGTATCCTGGCTGCCGTAGCGCGCTTCGTCGGCGGGCGCCTGCTGCACGCGCACCTGCGCCCAGTCGGCGCCCAGTTCGTCGGCCGCCACCATGGGCAGGCTGGTGCGGATGCCCTGGCCCATTTCGGAGCGGTGCGCCACGATGGTGACGATGCCGTCGGCGCCGATCGACAGGAAAACCAGAGCGTCGTCGACCACGCCACCGGCCATCTTGTCGCCGCCGTATTTGACGGCGTCGGCCGCCATCACCAGGCCGGAAGGTCCGGCCACCAGGCTCAAACCGGCCAGCGCGCCGGCGGCCTTGAGCCAGTTGCGCCGCGCAGGCGAAGTGGGGGCGGGGGCGGGGATGTTTTCAAGGATGCTCATTTGGCCGCTCCTTTCGCGTTGATGCTGGTCGCGGCCTGCTTGATGGCTGCGTGGATGCGCGTGTAGGTGCCGCAGCGGCAGATATTGCCGCTCATCGCTTCGCGGATTTGCTTGTCGTTCGGCGCCGGCGTCTTGTGCAGCAGCGCCGTGGCCGACATGATCTGGCCGGCCTGGCAATAGCCGCATTGTGGCACGCCGTGTTCTTGCCAGGCATGCTGTAGCGCAAGGCCGACCTTGTCTTCGCCCACCGCTTCGATGGTGGTGATGCGTTTGCCGGCAGCGGCCGACACGGGCGTCACGCAGGAGCGGATGGCTTCGCCATCGAGGTGCACGGTGCAGGCGCCGCACAGGGCCATGCCGCAGCCGAATTTGGTGCCGGTCATGCCCAGCTCGTCGCGCAAGGCCCACAGCAGGGGCGTGTCTTCAGGCAGGGCAAGGTCGTGCTGCTTGCCATTGATGGTCAGGGTCGTCATGTTGATTCCTCGGAGTGGGGATGGTGCGGGAAAGCGCGACAGCCATCCGCCATACGGATTAGCTCATCAGTACCAGATGGTAGCACCAGCCGCCATGTGTTGCAGGGCATGGCAGCTGGCGGCAGGCCAGCACAGGTCTGTGCAAGTTCTTCTATACTGCGGCTCCTGGTATTGGGAGTTTTCCATGACACACATCACACCGGCGCAAGGCTTGCCCGACATCCTGGCTCCCGGCTTGCAGGTGGTATTTTGCGGCCTCAATCCCGGTGTGGACGCGGCGGCGGCAGGCCACCATTTTCTTGGCCACGGCAACCGTTTCTGGCCTGTATTGCACCTGGCCGGCTTCACGCCGCATTTGCTGGCGCCGCAAGACGATGCCAGCGTGCTCGATTTCGGGCTGGGTTTGACGGCGGCCGTCGGGCGTCCGACCAGCCGCGCGGACCAGGTGGGGACGGAGGAATTCGCACAAGCGGCGGCGGGCCTGCAGCACAAACTGGCATTGATGCAGCCGCAGTGGATCGCCTTCCTGGGCAAGGCCGCCTACGCGGCAATGACAGGACAACGTCAGGTGGACTGGGGCGAACAGCCAGAACGCTTTGGCGGCGCGCGCGTGTGGATCTTGCCCAATCCGAGTGGACTCAATCGCGGCTATTCGAGGGAGCGGCTGGTCGGCGCCTATGTGGAACTGAGGCGCGCGCTCAGCTGACGTCCAGACGCGCCAACGCGGCAACAGCGGCTATCCGTGGCTCAGCCATGTGCCTCCAGCTGCGTATACACGGCGTCGGCGATTTTGCCCAACTCGGCTTTCGGCAGCCTGGCCGAGAGGGCGTAGCCCATCTGGCCATCGATCCAGTAAAACACGCCCAGATCCTTTTCCTGCGTGTAGCGGAATGCCGTTTCCTGTCGGCCGGCCCGCTCTTTCGCCACATACAGCGTCAGGCGCTTGCCGCCGCCGTCTTCGTACATGAATTGCGCCACGGGGCCATCGCCATCGCCGGGCAGCAAGCGTCCGCCGATCAAGTGATAGCCGAGCGGCGACAGCACGGGCGGGCGCAAGGTGCTGCCCAGGCGTTTCGACAGCCATTGCACCAGGTGCGCCTCCTGTGCCACCCCCACTTCCACGGGGTGGCGCACCTCGGGCGTGTAGACGGCATGGGCGATGGCGGCGCTGCGCGCCAGGGCGCTGGCGGCCCGCATGTCGCCGGTATCGCCGCCATCGCCGCGCAGCAGCCAGCCGCCCATGCCGCCGGCAATCACCAGCACGATGGCCGCTGCCGCCTGCATGGCGGGGCGCTGCCAGGCGCCGTTCGCCGCCGGTGGGGATGCTGCCTGCATAAGGTGCGGCTGCACGGCTTCGTCCAGCACGGGATCGAACAGCGCGCGCAATTGCCGGTTCTGTTCACGCCAGGCGTCCACCCTGGCGGCGTCTTGCGGATGCGCGCACAGGTGGGCGTCGACGGCCGCGCGCTGCCCTTCCGGCAAGACGCCGTCGGCCAGGGCATGCAATTGCGCTTCGCTGATGGCTTGCGTTCTCATTTCACGACTTTCAGGGTGGGTGGGCCGCCGCCCTGGCTGCCGGCAGGGCGGCCATCGAGCAGGGTGCGCAGTTTGTCGCGTCCGCGCGACAGGCGCGACATGACGGTGCCGACGGGGATGTCCAGGGTGGCCGCCACCTGCTCGTACGGCATTTGTTCGAGCGCGACTAGCAGGATGACTTCGCGCTGCCCCAGCGGCAGGCGGGCCAGCGCCGCATCCATTTCGCCGATGGCGATGGCCTGGCCCGGCGCCCGTTCGGGGGCGGGCAGCACGCTGTCGTCGTCCAGCTCCTGCAGCGCCAGGCCGGGGCGGCGCAGCTGGTCCAGGTGCAGGTTATGCATGATGGAAAACAGCCAGGGCCGCATTTCGCCGCCGCGCTGCCATTGACCGAGCTTGCGCCAGGCACGCTCCACGGTATCCTGCACCAGGTCGTCCGCCTGCAGTCCGCCTACCAGCGCACGCGCATAGCGGCGCAGGCCTGGCAGGCAGGCTTGCAGCTGGCGGCTGTCCTCTGGCGTGGTCATCGTGACGGCGGGAGGGGGCTTACGGCTTGACGACGTGCCACACGTTCTTGAAGTTGTCGCCGGCGACGTCGCCCGGCTTCTTGTCTTCCTTGTACAGGTACAGAGGCTTGCCCTTGTAGGTCAGCTGCATGGCGCCGTTGTCTTCGCGCCGGATGCTGCCATACGGGGCGGCGGGCGCCGCGTCGGTGGCGATGACGGCGGGCCAGGCCACCAGGCAGCCGCCGCTGCAGGCGCTCTTGCCGCTGTCGGCGACATCCTTGTCGAACACATACACGGTCATGCCGCTGGCGTTGACCAGCATGCCGTTGGCGGGCATGGCGTCGGCGGCGAAAGCCAGCGGGGCGGACAACAGGGCGGCGAGGGTGGCGATAGTGGTAAGTCGCATGATGGTCTCCTTGAGGTTTTTGGGGGCTTGCAAGGGATAGACGCGTGCCGCCTGCCGTTTATTCCCGCTCTGGCGAATTATTTTTTTCCCGGCGCATGCAGGCTGGCCCACAGGTGGGCGGCGGCCATGGTGCGGTGCGGCGCATACTGGCGCAGCCACCGTTCCGTGCGCGCCATGTCCGGTTTCGTTGCTTCGCCGAGCAGCTTTTGCAGGGCGGCGCGGATGGCCACATCGCCGTGCAGCGAGCAGTCGGCATAGCCATAGCCACGCAGCAGCGCGTAGTTGACGGTCCACGGGCCGATGCCCTTCACGGCCAGCAGCGCCTGCGAAATGGCCGCCACGTCGCCGGAGGAAGGCAGCTCCAGCGACAGTGCTCCCTCGTCGACCAGGCGCGCCAGGCGCAGCACGGTTTCCGCCTTGGCGCGCGAGAATTTGCGGCTGGTCAGCTCTTCCACCGACAGGCGCGCCACGTCGCGCGCCTCCGGGTAGCACCATAAGCCGCTGCCGTGCCGGCGTCCCGCCTGCAGAATAAACGTGCGGCGCAGGGAAATGGCGAACGACAGGTTGATCTGCTGGCCGATGATGGCCCAGGTCAGCGCCTCGAACGGGCTGGGCGATTGCACGATGCGCAAGCCCGGGTTGACGCGGATCAATGGCGCCAGCAGCGGGTCGCCGGCGGCCAGTTGCGCGAATGGCTGCGGGTCGATGCGCAGGCCGAGGATGTTGAGCAAGGCGCCGTGCAGCGGCGTTTGCAGATCGGCGACGGTATTGTCATTGGCATCGATGTCGGCCTGGCAGACGGCTGCGTCGTCCGTGAAGGCCACGTCCAGCACCACGGCACTGCCACGCAGCAGGATGCCCTTGCGCAGCCCCGTCGGCGTGACTTGCTCCGCCACGGCTTCGCCATCGCGGCTATGGAAGGCGATGACATCGTCGCGGCGGTAGCCGGCGGGCAGGGGCAGGGTCCAGTGCAGCAGGGTCATGGTGGCCAAAAATCAGGGAAGGTAGCAGGGGCGCGCCGCTGGCGCATCTTGTTTCTTGCTTTCAGGCTTCAGCGCACGCAGAGGTCCGGGTTGGGCGGCGTCAACGCGGCCGCGTGCTGGATCTGCAGCGCGTCGGGCACGCCATTTTTGACGGCAGTCAGCTCGGCCAGGATGGAAATGGCGATTTCGGCCGGCGTCTTGCTGCCGATGTACAGGCCGATGGGACCGTGCAGGCGTGCCAGCTGTTCGGCGCTGACGTCGAACTGCAGCAGCCGCTCGCGGCGCTTGGCATTGTTGGCGCGCGAGCCGATGGCACCGACATAAAAAGCCGGGGATTTCAACGCTTCCATCAGGGCCAGGTCGTCGAGCTTGGGATCGTGCGTGAGGGCGACGACGGCGCTGCGGCTGTCGAGCTTTAAATCCAGCACGAGGTCGTCGGGCATGGCGTGCAGCAGGGGCACACCGGGCACGTTCCAGCCGCCCCGGTATTCTTCGCGCGGGTCGCAGACGATGACGTGGTAATCCATGGCCGTGGCGATTTGCGCCACGAAGCGCGACAGCTGGCTGGCGCCGATGATCAGCAGGCGCCAGCGCGGGCCGTGCTGCGTGGTGAGCACGGCGTCTTGCAGGGCCAGCACGGCGCCCGGCATGGCGGTGCGCAGGGTGACGGCGCCGCTGTGCAAGTCCAGGCGGCGTTCGACCAGCTCATGCGCTTCCAGGCGCGCCAGCAGTTCGGCCACGCGGCTGTCCGCATGCAGCGGTTCGATGGCCAGTTCGATGGTGCCGCCGCAGGGCAGGCCGAAGCGGTGTGCCGCGTCGGCGCTGATGCCGTAGCTGACGATGTCGGGCAGCGTGCGCACGATGCCGTGTGTGCGGACGGCGTCGATCAGATCATCCTCGATACAGCCGCCGGAAACGGAACCGACCACCGTGCCATCGTCGCAGATGGCCAGCGTGGCGCCCACGGGGCGGGGGCTGGAGCCCCAGGTCTTGATGACGGTGACGAGTTCGCAGCGGTGCCCGGCAGCGAGCCAGGCGGCGCTGGTTTTCAGAACTTCAAGGTCGATGCTGTCCATGGCGCGTGGGAGTGATGCCGCATGTTTGCGGCAAAGTATGGAAAAGTATTCAAGATTATGGATATACTACCTGCTCCACCACCCTGCGGAGAATTTTCATGTCAAATGAAGTCAAGACGCAAGAAGAGGGTATTCCCAAGTTCGGCAAACTGCTCATCGTCCTGTTTCTGGCCGTGGTGTTCTGCGGCGCCCTCACATGGATCATGGGTACCTATTTCCCGAACTTCCCCGGCGCCTGAGCAAACCTGCTGCGCGTCGCGCTTTGCGGCCTGCGATGCTCACCGTACTAGAGTACGGTTGCGCTTCTTAGCCACAAATCACTGCCGATCGCGACGGTTTGGTCAGGCGCCTCCCTTTGTCAGGATCAAGGCTTCAGCGGCTTCTTTGCGGCCTGCTTGGCGCGCACGTCGGTGACGGCGCGGTTGATGGCCGCCATGCGTGAGTTGGTACCCGGATGCAGTGCCGTGTAGCCGTTGGCGACTGTCGCCGGCACTTGCGTCGCCAGGCGCTGCCAGAAGCGGGCGGCGTTGTCGACGTTGTAGCCGGCGCGCGCCAGCAGGTAGATGGCCAGGGTATCGGCTTGTACGTCGAGTTCCTGCGGCATGGCCTTGATGCCGGCGGCGCCCGTCAGCATCGAGACGTCGGGCTGCACGGCGCCCAGGCTGTCGATGATGCTGCCGGCCGTACCGGCCGTGCGCTGGCTGCGCGCGTGATCGAGGATGTTGTGCGCCATTTCGCGGGCGATCACGAAGGCGATGCCTTCGTCGTTTTGCGCCGCATTCACCATGCCGCGCGTGAGCATGATGCGTGCGCCGTCCGAATACGCGTTGATATTGTCCGCATTGCCCAGGGCAACGCGGAAGGCGCAGGCGCGCGTGACGGGAATCTTTAAATCCTGCTGCTGGCCGTCGCGGGCGATGGTCATGTTCAGGCTGGCGCTCTTCGAGGCTAGCGGGCCGACGATGGCGGCGAACGGGCCTTCCGCCTTGGGACCGGCCGGCAGCGGCTTGCCTTCCGCGGCCAGCAAGCCGTCGCCCTTGCGCAAGCCGGCGCGCGCGGCGCCGCTGCCAGGCAGCACGCCCGAGACCTGCATCTGTTCGCCATAGCCGAGGGCTGCCTGCGCCGCATCGGCATAGATGCCAGGGTAGGAATACTTGTTCTGCGCCGTGAAGCCCAGCAGGTTGCGTGCATACGTCTTGCACAGGTCCGCATTGTTGATCAGCAGGGGCGCCGAGACTTTCGACAGGCGGTCCTGCAGCGCCACCATCTTCACCAGTTCCTCCTGCGCCGCCTTTTGCTGCGCCGTCGGCGCGGGCGCATCGGGCGCCGGCACCACGTTGAACGGGCCGCTGACAGTCGTCGTCGGCGTGGTGCAGGCAGAGAGAAGGGCAACGCAAGCCACCAGCAGTGGCGAGGCCAGATGGCGCAGCGAAGTCGGGGCTGGGATCAGATGGCGGAAACCTGGCATAAGACAATCCTTAATGTTTGCCGGTGCTGCCGAAACCGCCAACACCGCGTTCGCTGTCGCCGAATTCCTCGACGACGTTAAAGCCCACTTGCAGCACCGGCACGATAATCAGCTGCGCCAGGCGTTCCATGGGATTGAGCGTGAAAGCGCTCTGGCCCCGGTTCCAGGTCGATACCATCAGCTGGCCCTGGTAATCGGAATCGATCAAGCCTACCAGATTCCCCAGGACGATGCCGTTTTTGTGGCCCATGCCGCTGCGCGGCAAAATCATGGCCGCATACGACGGGTCGCCGATGTGGATGGCCAGGCCGGTGGGAATGAGCACCGTCTGGCCCGCTTCGATGGTGATGGGCGCGTCGATGCAGGCGCGCAGGTCTAGGCCGGCGCTGCCCGGGGTGGCGTAGGCTGGCAGCAGTTCCTGCATGCGGGCGTCGAGGATCTTGATGTCGATATTTTTCATTAATCTAACTAACTAAGCTAAGTCGTAAAGGGTTACTTGAGCAGCGAATTCTTGGCGATTCGCTTGGAAATTTCCGAAATCAGCTGGCGCGCCAGGTTCAGTTTCGAGGCGCGCGGCAGCACGGTATGGCCTTCCTCGTCAAACAGGATGATGGTGTTGTCGTCCTGGCCAAACGTGTTCTGGCCGATATTGCCGACCAGCAGAGGAATGCCTTTTTTCTCGCGCTTGGTCGAGCCGAATTCCACCAGGTTTTCCGATTCGGCGGCAAAACCCACGCAGTAGGGATAGCCGGCCAGGTTGGTGCGTGCCGCCACGGTGGCGAGGATGTCGGGATTTTGCACGAACTGCAGTTCGGGCACGGAGCCGTCGGCCTGCTTTTTCATCTTCTGGTCGCTGGCGTTGGCGACTCTCCAGTCGGCCACGGCGGCCACGGCGACGAAGACATGCTGGCCGTCGACGTGGGCCAGTACCGCATCGTGCATCTGCTGCGCGCTTTGCACGTCGATGCGGCGCACGCCGAAGGGCGCGTCCAGGGCCGTGGGGCCGGAAATGAGCAGCACTTCGGCACCCGCCTCGCGCGCCGCGCGCGCCACCGCATAGCCCATCTTGCCCGAGGACAGATTGGTGATGCCGCGTACGGGGTCGATGGCTTCAAACGTGGGACCGGCCGTGACCAGCACGCGCCTGCCCGCCAGGACTTTCGGCTGGAAGGCGGCGATCAGTTCCGTCAGCAGCTGTTCCGGTTCCAGCATGCGGCCCAGGCCAACTTCTCCGCAAGCCTGTTCGCCGGCGGCAGGGCCGAACAGCTTGATGCCGTCGTCGCGCAGCTGCTGTACATTGCGCTGCGTGGCGGGGTTCTGCCACATTTCCACGTTCATGGCCGGCGCCACCAGCAAAGGCAGGTGGGCCGGGCGGGCTAGGCACAGGGTCGACAGCAGGTCGTCGCACACGCCGTGCGCCAGCTTGCGCAGAAAGTCGGCCGAACACGGCGCGATCAGGATGGCGTCCGCATGGCGCGTCAAATCGATATGCGCCATGTTGTTGTCGATGCGCGCATCCCACTGGCTGGTGTGCACGGGGTGGCCCGACAGGGCCTGCATCGTCACGGCCGTGATGAAGTGGCTGGCCGCATCCGTCATCACCACCTGCACCGAGGCGCCAGACTTGGTCAGGGCGCGGCACAGTTCCGCCGCCTTGTAGCAGGCGACGCCGCCAGAGAGTCCCAGGACGATTTTTTTGCCGGACAATTCCATGCCGTTCTCCTGCGTGTTTATTTGTTTACCCGGCGCAGTTCATCGATGATGAACAGGGCCGCGCCGATGCAGATGGCGCTGTCGGCGATGTTGAAGGCGGGGAAGTGGCCCCAGCTTTTCCAGTGGAAGTCCAGGAAGTCGACCACGTGGCCGTAGATCAGGCGGTCGATGGCGTTACCCAGCGCGCCGCCCAGGATCAGCGCCAGGGCCCAGCAAAACATGCGCTGGCCGGCGTGTTTTTTCAGCAAATAGACGATGTAGACGGCCGCCACGAGGGCGATGGCGGTGAAGAAATAGCGCTGCCAGCCGCCCTGGTCGGACAGGAAGCTGAACGCGGCGCCCTTGTTATAGGCGAGCACCAGGTTGAAATACGAGGTGATGACCATCTCCTGCGCATAGCGGAAGGTCTTCAGGATCGTGATCTTGGTGATCTGGTCGAACAGGATGACGATGGCGGCAATGCCCAGCCAGGGCACCAGCGACGCTGAGGAGGACGATTTCGATGAAAAACGGTTTTTAGTGGCCATATTTTTCCAGGGAAGATAAAGCCGCCGCCACCCTTGCGGGCAGCGGCGGTGGGAAGCATTGCGGGAACCTGTCCCGCACCGTTTTTATGCGAAGCGGCGAACTTCGCCTTTTCCAAACAGGTTGCTGACGCAGCGGCCGCACAGGGTAGCATGCGCGGCGTCCGTGCCCACGTCGCTACGGTAGTGCCAGCAGCGCTCGCACTTCGGCGCCGTCGACGCGGCCACGACCACTTCCTCTGCCGCTTCGTCGGCGACTTCGGCCACGGTGGCCTGCGAGGTGATGAAGACGAATTTCAAGTCCTCGCCCAGGGTCGTCAACAGCTTGTACTTCATCGGCGCGGCCTTGATCGTCAGTTCCGCCTGCAGCGAGGAGCCGATGGCGCCCGAGGTGCGCAAGTCTTCCAGCTGTTTTGTGACGTCCGTGCGCACGGCGCGCAGGGCCGTGTACTTTTCCAGCAGGTCGGCCGCGTCCGACACTTCCGGCAGCTGCCACCAGGTTTGCGTGAAGATGGTTTCATCGCTGGCGGCATACGCTTCCGCTCCGGCGAAGACGGCCCATGCTTCTTCGGCCGTGAACGACAGGGCCGGGGCCATCAGGCGCAGCAGGCTTTGCGTGATGTGCCACAGGGCCGTCTGCGCCGAGCGGCGCGCGTGCGAGCTCAGGCCGGAGGTGTACAGGCGGTCCTTCAGGATGTCCAGGTAGAAGCCGCCCAGGTCTTCCGAGCAGTAGGTCTGCAGCTTCGATACGACGGGGTGGAATTCGTAGCGCGCGTAGTTGTTTTCGATCTGCTGCTGCAGCGATGCCATGTTGGCCAGCGCATAGCGGTCGATTTCGACCATCTGCGCCACCGGCACGGCATCCGTGGCCGGATTGAAGTCCGAGGTGTTGGCCAGCAGGAAGCGCAGGGTGTTGCGGATGCGGCGGTACGATTCGGTCACGCGTTTCAGGATCTCGTCGGAGATCGACAGCTCGCCCGTGTAGTCGGTCGAGGCGATCCACAGGCGCAGGATGTCGGCACCCAGGGTGTCCGAGATCTTTTGCGGCGCCAGCGTGTTGCCCAATGACTTGGACATCTTCTTGCCTTCACCGTCGACCGTGAAGCCGTGCGTCAGCAAGGCTTTATACGGCGGATGGCCGTTCAGCATCGACGACACCAGCAGGGACGAGTGGAACCAGCCGCGATGCTGGTCCGAGCCTTCCAGGTACAGGTCGGCCGGGAATTGCAGCTGCGTCGAGTGCGAGCCATGGCCTTGCGGGCCGCCCAGCACCGTCTGGTGCGTGGCGCCGGAATCGAACCACACGTCCAGCGTGTCCTTGTTCTTGGCGTAGATGGCCGCTTCGTCGCCGATCAGGTCTTTCAAGTCCAGCGACTGCCATGCCTCGATGCCGTCTTTTTCGATCAGCTTGGCCACTTGCTCCAGCAGTTCCGGCGTGCGCGGATGCAGGTCGCCCGTTTCCTTGTGCACGATGAAAGCCATCGGCACGCCCCACTGGCGCTGGCGCGACAGGGTCCAGTCGGGACGGTTGGCGATCATGCCGTGCAGGCGCGCCTGGCCCCAGTCCGGGAAGAACTCGGTCTCGGCGATGCCTTTCAACGCGGTTTCGCGCAGGGTCGCGCCGCCGTCTTTCGGCGTCACGTCCATGCCGGCGAACCACTGCGAGGTGGCGCGGTAGATGATCGGCGTCTTATGGCGCCAGCAATGCATGTAGCTGTGGTCGAACATCTTGACTTCGAACAGCGCACCCGCTTCGCGCAGGGCGTTGCAGATCGGCTTCGACGCTTCCCAGATGCTCATGCCGCCGAACAGGGGCAGGGTGGATGCGAACTTGCCATCGCCCATGACGGGCTTGATGATGTCGTCGTCCTTCATGCCGTGCGCCTTGCACGAGATGAAGTCGTCCAGGCCATAGGCCGGCGCCGAGTGCACCACGCCCGTGCCGCTTTCCGTGGTCACGTATTCGGCCAGGTACAGCGGCGACAGACGATCATAGAACGCGTCGGCCGCATGCAGCGGGTGGCGGAAGCTGATGCCGGCCAGGGCCGCGCCGTCGCAGGTGGCGATCGTCGTGCCATCGAGCTTGAAGCGCGCTAGGCTGGCCACGACCAGGTCTTGTGCCAGAATCAGCAGCAATGGCTGGCCATCGCGCTCGGTCTTCACCAGCGAATATTTCACTTCCGGGTGCACGTTCAGCGCCTGGTTCGACGGGATGGTCCACGGCGTGGTGGTCCAGATGACGATGAAACCGTTATCGGTCGGCAGTGATGGCAGGCCAAAGGCTTGCGCGATTCGTTCAAATTCTTTGAATTTGAACCCCACGTCAATGGCGGGATCGCGTTTTTCCGCGTATTCCACTTCCGCCTCGGCCAGCGCCGACTGGCAGTCAAAACACCAGTTGACCGGTTTCAGGCCGCGGTAGACATAGCCTTTTTCCAGCAGCTTGCCCAGCGCGCGCAATTCGTCCGCTTCATTGCCGTGCGCCATGGTCAGGTAGGGGTTGTCCCACTCGCCCAGTACGCCCAGGCGAATAAAATCTTTCTTCTGGCGCTCGACCTGCACGTTGGCGTAGGCGCGGGCCTTTTCCAGCACGTCGGCCGTCGGCAGGTTCTTGCCGTGCAGTTTTTCGATCTGGATCTCGATCGGCATGCCGTGGCAATCCCAGCCCGGTACATACGGCGCGTCGAAGCCGGCCAGCGAGCGCGACTTGACGACCATGTCTTTGAGGATCTTGTTGACGGCGTGGCCCAGGTGGATGTCGCCATTCGCATACGGCGGACCGTCATGCAGGATGAATTTAGGACGGCCGGCGGCAGCCTTGCGCACGCGCTCGTAAATCTTCTTGTCTTGCCATTGCTGTACCCATTGCGGCTCGCGCTTGGCCATGTCGCCGCGCATCGGGAACGGGGTTTCCGTCATGTTGACGGGGTATTTGCTTTCAGGCTTCTTGTTCTGCTTGGGCGTGGCTGGCTTGTTTTGGTCGGACATAATCTTCTTTAATGGTATGGAGTCTATTTTTGTAGCGGGTTTGCGGCGGCAGGCGCCGCCAGGCGGCGGAGTTGGCCGGCGTCAAATTCGGTCGGTAGCGGTAATGGCGCCGCTGCGCTGCTCAAAATAGGCGCGCGCCTGGTTCGAGTCGCGCTCGATGGCGGCCGTCAGGGTGGGCAAGTCGTCATACTTTTCTTCGTCGCGCAGCTTTTGTAAAAACTCCACGCGTACCAGCTTGCCGTAACAGGATTGATTGAAATGAAACAGATGCACTTCCAGCAAGACGCGGCCGCTGTCGTCGACGGTAGGGCGCACGCCCAGGCTGGCCACGGCGGGCAGCGGTGTTGAGGCCAGGCCGTGCACTTGCACGATGAAGATGCCGGACAGGGCGGGGCGGTGCGCCACGCGCAGGTTCAGGGTGGGAAAACCCAGGGTGCGGCCCAGCTTCTGGCCGTGGATCACATGGCCGGAAATGGCGTACGGGTGGCCCAGCAACTGCGTGGCCAGGGAGAAGTCGCCGGCGGCCAGGGCCATGCGCACGGCGGACGACGAGATGCGCGTGCTGCCATTCATGACGGTAGGCAATGTTTCCACATGGAAATCATATTCGCGGCCCGCTTCCTGCAGCATGGCGACGTTGCCGGCGCGCCGGGCGCCATAGCAGAAATCGTCACCGACCATCAGCCATTTCACGTGCAAGCCGTCGACGAGGACTTTTTGCGTGAATTCCTGCGGCGTCAGGGCGGCGAATTGCGCGCTGAAATGCTCGACGACGACTCTGTCGATGCCGGCGTCGTCCAGCGATTGCAGCTTGTCGCGCAGGTTGGCGATGCGCTGCGGGGCTCTGGACAGGTCGCCCGCGCGCTGCGCGAAGAATTCGCGCGGGTGCGGTTCGAACGTCATCACGGCCGCTTCAATGCCGAGTTCGGTCGCCGCGCCGCGCACGCGCGCCAGCAAGGCTTGATGGCCGATGTGGACACCGTCAAAATTGCCGATGGTCAGAGCGCAAGGCGCTCGTGCCTGGGCATTGGGAAGTCCGCGGAATACCTTCATAGGAATCTGATGAAAACTGTGCCAAAAGGGGGATTATACGGACTGTTTCAGGGATGCACACCCGGCAGGGCTGGCGCAGGGCGAATTTCACTGCCGAAATAACAAAAAGCGTTGCCGGCGGGTGTGCTGGCAACGCTTTAATATGGATACACTACACTCTCAACGTCGAAGCCAGGCGTAGCGAGCGGCAGTGATTTGTGGCCGAGAAGCGCAACCGTACGCTAGTACGGTGAGCATCACAGGCCGCAAAGCGCGACGCGCAGTAGCCTGGGTTCGATGTCAATTACTTGTTCATCAAAGTCCAGTAACGGGCCAGGTCAGCCGCGCCATCCGTGCCCTTGACGGCCTTGAACGCCGTCGTGGCATTGGCCTTCTTGCCGGCGTGCATGTAGGCGATGCCCAGATGCAGCTTGGCTTCTTCCGCGTACTTGGCGGTGCCCAGTTTCACGGCGTCGTTCATCAAGCCCAGGCCTTTGTCGGCCTGGCCATCGTAGACCAGGGCGAAGCCCAGCTTGCTCAAGCTGTCGGCGTCCTTGTTCTTGACGTATTCCGCTTCCGACTTGGCGGCGCTGGCTTTCAGGTCGGCCTGGGTTTTCAGGGCCAGGTCTTTCAGGCGCTGGTGACGCGGTGCGTCGGCGCCGGTGCCCAGCACGCCTTTTTTGTAGCCTTGCTCGATGATGCCCAATGCTTCACCTGGATTGCCTGCTTGCAGGGCCAGCTGGCTGATTTCCATGTATTCGGACGGCTTGGTGAACAGGCCGTTGGCCAGGCGCAGGCGCTGGACGTCCAGGCCCAGGCGTTGCGAGAAGCCTGGTTTGCCCGAAACGCGGTTCAGCAGGTCGGCCCAGTAGCTGGTCTTCGGATAGCTCGATGCGAGTTTTTCCAGGGTGGCCACATAGCCGGCCTTGTCGTTTTGCTTCAACTGGATATTGGCCAGCATTTGCAGGCTCGCTTCCGAGTTGCCGCCGCGCGCTTGCAGTTCTTTCGCCGCTTCGGCGTAGTTGCCGCTGACGTAGTAGGTCTGGATCAGCAGTTCGCGCATCTGCGGATCTTCGCGATCTTTCAGCGAGCGTTTGATCCAGGTGATGGTGTTCGGCCAATCTTTGGCGCGGTAGTACATGCCTGCCAGCGCTTGCGTGAATTTGGGGGCTTCGGCGGCGCTCAGGCGGCCGGAATTGATGACGGCTTCGAAAGCCTTGATGGCGGTGCCGTTATCGCCGGAGGCAGCGGCGGCCGAGGCGCGCACGCGCTCGATCTGGTAGCTTTCAAAGGCGGTCTTGCCGCCGACGCTGTCAGCTTCGCGCAGCTTGGCCAGCGCTTCCTTGTTTTTGCCGCTGCTAGCGAGTTTTTGCGCTTCTTGCAGTGGCTTGCCCACTTCGGCACGCACGGTGTCCGCGGCGTATGCCAGCGAGCCCAGGCCGATTACGGGAGTTGCTGCGGTAAAACCGATAGCGGCCATGACGAGGCCGAGATGAGCGAGACGAAACTTGGACATAAGAAAGTCTTTCAGTAAAAAGCGAATAGGCAGGAAGTCCTGCCTATTCGGATGTAAAGAGAACCTGATTGCTGCAGCTTACTGGAATTGCTCGTTGCCGACCAGACCGATTTTGGTCACGCCCAGACGCTGCGCCGACGCCATCACACCGGCGACGACTTTGTATTCCACCAGCTTGTTCGGACGCAGATGCACTTCCGGCTGGTCTGCTTGCGCAGCAACGTTGCTCAGCTTGGCTTCCAGCGAAGCGCGGTCAGGAACGACCTGATTGTCCCACAAGATCGTACCGTCAAAATCGACATCGATCGTGACGACCACTGGTTCGGTAGTCGGTGGCGGCGGGGTGCCGACCGGCATGTTCAAGTTCACCGAGTGGTTTTGCTTAGGAATCGTGATGATCAACATGATAATCAGCACCAGCATCACATCGATGAGGGGCGTCATGTTCAGTTCCATCATTGGTTCCGGATCCGCGCCTGCTGCGCTTCCCGAACCGACATTCATACTCATAGTGTTTCCTTTAAGAAGTCCAACGAAGCACCGGGCGAAACTGCCGCCCGGTCAGCTTCCGGCAGTGGCATCCCCTTGTTGCCGGGACGCCGCTGCCAGCCGCTATCAGCCCTTGTCAGGTGGTTCGGTGATGAAGCCGACCTTCTGGATCCCGGCACGTTGGGTCGTGTAAATAACCCGGCCGATCGATTCGTAGCGTGTTTCTTGGTCGCCACGAACGTGTACTTCCGGCTGCGGTACTTTCACTGCTTCAACTTTAAGATAATCGAACAGTTCGTTCGTGTCTTTCAGTTTGGTCTGGCCCAGGTAGATCTCGCCGTCCTTGTTAACAACGATGTTAACGTTCTCTGGTTTGGTTTGCAGGGCTTGATTGGCCTCAATCGGCAGATCGATTTTCTGCAGCTTGAGGACAACTGGACTCGTAATCAAGAAAATGATCAGCAAAACCAACATGATGTCGACGAGCGGCGTCGTGTTGATTTCTGACATTACTTGATCTTCATCTCCGCTGTCGGAGCCGACGGACATCGACATGATTCTTATCCGATCTTTTTAGCGCCGGCAGCACGGCCAGCTTCGCTGGTCGACATGGCGCCGGAGATCAGTACCGAGTGAACGTCGGCGCTGAACGAGCGGATGTCTTCCATTGCGGATTTGTTACGACGCACCAGCCAGTTGTAACCCAGAACGGCAGGAACGGCGACCAGCAGACCGAACGCGGTCATGATCAGTGCTTCGCCAACTGGACCTGCCACTTTATCGATCGATGCGTTACCGGTCATGCCGATAGCGGTCAGCGCGCCGTAAATACCCCAGACGGTACCGAACAGACCGATAAACGGTGCGGTCGAACCAACGGTTGCCAGGAACGACAGGCCATCTTGCAGACGCGACTGGACTTTGTCCGAAGCGCGCTGGATCGACATCGTCACCCAGGTCGACAGATCGATTTGTTCCAGCAGGGCGCCGTCATGGTGCGCGGTTGCCTTGGTGCCCGATTCAGCGATGAAGCGGAATGGCGAGCCTTCGCTCAAGGTTGCCGAACCAGCAGCGATCGAAGGCGCTTTCCAGAATTTGGAAGCGGCTTCTTTGGCTTGCTTGAAGATCTTCATTTGATCCAGCAGCTTGGTGATGATGATGTACCAGCTGCCGATCGACATGATGGACAGGATGATCAGGGTAGCGCGTGGCACGAAGCCGCCGTCCCAGACTGCGGACAGGCCGAACGGGTTGTGCACTTCTTCGGTTTTGGCTGGAGCTGCTGCGTCCGCTGCTGGAGCGGCTGCATCTGCAGCAACTGGTGCCGGTGCTGGTGCAGCGTCTGCCGCAGGAGCCGAAGCGGCAGCCGATGCTGGCGCGTCAGCGAATGCCGGAGCTGCTACCAGAGCGGTAGTGGCGGTGACGGACAACAGAACCGCGGCAAAAAATGCGGACAAACGGGTATTCTTAAACATGCTTCCTCCAAAATTAAAAATAACAGATCGCTGAACGTAATGACAACGAAATCATGGTGTGAGACAGGGGATAACTGTCTCGGGTGTTAATCCAGCGACCAAACGTATTGCATTTGCTGCCAGCCTTGTTCCGGCTTGCCGTCAACTGTTGCCGGCTTAAATGTACAGCGGCTGATACCTTGCACCGCAGCTTTGTCCAGGTCTCTGAAGCCGCTGGACTTCACGATCTTCGAATCAGCGACCTTGCCGTCCACACCGATCAGGAACGACAGTGTCACTACACCGGTTTCCTCGTTGCGTTGCGACGACTTTGGATAAGCCGGTTTTTCGCAGACACTGAAGTCAACCACGGCCGGTGTACGCACCGATTTGGCTGGTCCAGGAGTTGGCGCAGGCTGTGCAGCCGGTGCTGGCGCCAATACATTCGTGGCTGGCTTCACGGCAGTCGTATTTGCAATCACGTTCTGCTGTGGCGGCGGCTGCTGCACGTTCACCTCGACTGGCGGAATGAATGGCGGCGGTGGTGCCTTCATTTCTGGCGGCGGTGGTGGCGGTGGAAGATCCTTCGGTGGAGGCGGTTTGACTTCCTCGATAATCTTGGTTTCAACCGGTTCCATCATTTTGGTGACCAACCGCTTGCCCAAGCCCGTCGCGATCCCGTAAGCCGCGAGAACGTGCAGCAGGACAACGACGGTTATGCCTGTGTAGTTCTTGGGACTTTTCTCGTTCGAAAAATTCATGCCTGCTTTCTCCAAATACCATCTCTTGTCTTGCAACTGAACCCCAAAATGACGACACAAAGCTCCAGCCGTATCCGGGACGTCGCCGAATTATACATACGAATTCTTTATTTTACACAGATTTTTAACGCCTAAAACCGGTTAAATTTTTGGCGCTTTTGCGCCCTGAAAACGTACTTGCTTATGTCATCTTTGCACGCTTTCGGACATAAAAAAAGGCGGTCTTATCGGTTTTTTACAGCCGTTTTGGGTGACCACTGCTAAGTTCTCCGATGTGCCCATATGGCGGAATTATATTTCGTGATAATCAATATGGAAACCGCTAAATTTGGAGAAAAATATTTCTCATGAGAAATGTTTTGCCTCTGAACCAGACCACTTCGCCATACGCGCGCACCAATCGGGTGCGAAAGGAACTTCACCCAGGTCAAAAAAGACGCTCCTGGCGGCCGTTTTGACGTCGCCAGGCCATACGGAATTCCTATATAGGCATAGGATGCGCTTATATTCTTGCCAAAATAATTGCCAAGAAAGTCACTTATGGCCGTGCCGGTGCATCGTCGCGCCGGTTGCGCTTCTCGCGCCGGCAATTCAGGGTGCCCAGGACGACGCCCTGCGGATCGACCGTATCGAGGTGCACATCGAAGCCCCACAGCCGAGCTACGTGCTTGAGCACTTCGGCTGCCTGCTGGTTCAGCGGGCGGCGCTGGAATTGCGTGTGGCGCAGCGTCAATGCGCGGTCGTCGCGCGTATTCACGGACCAGACCTGGATGTTCGGCTCGCGGTTGCCCAGGTTGTACTGCTCGGCCAGCTGCTGGCGCACGTAGCGGTAGCCGGCATCGTCGTGGATGGCGGAAATGGCCAGTTTTTCATTCTTGTCGTCGTCGAGGACGGCAAAGAAATGGAATTCGCGGATCAGCCGCGGCGACAGATACTGGGCGATGAAGCTTTCATCCTTGAAATTGCGCATGGCAAAGTCCAGGCTCTTGCGCCAGTCGCTGCCGGCAATGTCGGGGAACCAGGCGCGGTCTTCGTCCGTCGGATGTTCGCAGATGCGGCGGATGTCGCTCATCATGGCAAAACCCAGCGCATACGGGTTGATGCCGCTGTAATACGGGCTGTCGATGGGCGGCTGGTAGACCACGTTGGTATGGCTTTTCAGAAATTCCATCATGAAGCCGTCGCCCACCACGCCTTCGTCATACAGCTGGTTCAATATCGTGTAGTGCCAGAAGGTGGCCCAGCCCTCGTTCATGACCTGGGTTTGCCGCTGCGGATAGAAATACTGGGAAATCTTGCGCACGATGCGCACCATCTCGCGCTGCCACGGTTCCAGCAGCGGCGCGTACTTCTCGATAAAATACAGCAGATTTTCCTCGGCTTCGGGCGGAAAGCGGGGGGCGGCCTTGCGCTGCTCATCCTCGTCCTCGTCCTCCTCGCGCCGGGGCAGGGTACGCCACAGCTGGTTGATCTGCGACTGCACATAGGCTTCACGCTCTTTCTGGCGCGCATATTCCTTCGCCATCGACAGTTTCGCCGGCCGCTTGTAGCGGTCCACACCATAGTTCTGGATGGCGTGGCACGAGTCGAGCAGCAATTCCACCGCATCGACGCCATGGCGCTGCTCGCATTCGGCGATGTAATTCTTGGCAAACACCATATAGTCGATGATGGCGTCCGCATCCGTCCAGGCGCGGAACAGATAGTTGCCCTTGAAGAAGGAGTTGTGGCCATAGGCCGCATGCGCGATCACCAGCGACTGCATGGTCAGGCTGTTTTCCTCCATTAAATAGGCGATGCACGGGTTCGAGTTGATGACGATTTCGTAGGCCAAGCCCATCTGGCCCCGCTTGTAGCTTTTTTCTGTGGAAAGAAAATGTTTGCCGAACGACCAGTGGTTGTACGAGACAGGCATGCCGACCGAGGTGTAGGCATCCATCATCTGCTCGGCCGTGATGATTTCCAGCTGGTTCGGATAGGTGTCCAGGCCGAACTGCTTCGCCACCCGGCGGATTTCTTCGTGGATTTGCTCGATCAGTTCGAACGTCCATTCCGACTGCTCGGGCAGGGCGTTCGGGTGGCGCAGGCGCACGAACGGTTCGCCCGGGGTGTTGCTGGCGCGGTCAAAGGCTGCACTCATCATTTCACCTGTTTCTTGAACAGTTCGCGGAAGACCGGGTAGATATCGGCCGGCGTGACGATCTTTTGCATGGCGAAATGGGCGTGATGGTCGAGCACGCCCGCATATTGCTCCCACAGGTTTTGCTGCGGGCCGTCGGTGATCTCGACATAGGTGTAGTACTGCACCTTGGGCAGGATGGTGTTGATCAGCAACTGGCGGCACAGCACGGAATCGTTGTCCCAGTTGTCGCCGTCGGACGCCTGCGCCACGTAGCTGTTCCATTGCCCGGCGCCATAGCGTTCGTCGATGATGGTATTGAGCAAGTGCAGGGCGGACGACACCACGGTGCCGCCCGACTCGCGCGAATTGAAGAATTCATGCTCGTCCACTTCCGCCGCCGCCGTATGGTGGCGGATGAAGACCACTTCGATCTTGTCATAAGCGCGCTTGAGGAACAGATACAGCAGGATGAAGAAGCGCTTGGCCGTATCCTTGCGCGACTCGTCCATGGAACCGGAGACGTCCATGATGCAGAACATGACGGCTTGCGTCATCGGCTTGGGCACCTTGATGCGGTTGCTGTAGCGCAAGTCGAACGGGTCGATGAAGGGAATTGCCAGCAGGCGGGTGTGCAGGTGGTGGATCAGGCGGCGCAACTCCACCACCGGCGGATCGTCCTCGGCGGCGCCGTCGAGCAGCAGGGCGGCCAGCTCTTGCTCGGCCTGCGCCAGCTGCTTGCGGGCGCCGCCGCCCACGGCGATGCGCCGGCCCAGCGCGCCGCGCAGCGAGCGCAGCACATGGATATTCGATGGCGTGCCCGACATATTGTAGCCGGCGCGCTGGTTCTTGAATTCCGTGGTGGCCGTCAGCTGGGTTTTCACCATGTGCGGCAATTCCAAGTCCTCGAAGAAATAATTCATGAATTCTTCGCGCGACAATTCGAAGATGAAGTCGTCTTCCGTCGTCTCGTCGCTATTGCCCGCCTTGCCCCGCCCACTGCCAGCGCCGCCTTTCGGCCGGGCGATCTGGTCGCCTTTCAGGTATTCCTTGTTGCCGGGATTAACCACTTCCCATACGCCGCCATGCGCGTGGCCGAACGACGGTTCGCCCACGTCCTTGACGGGGATGCTGACCTTTTCGCCATTCTCGACGTCCGTGATCGAGCGCCCCTTGATGGCGCGCCCCACGGCATCCTTGATCTGGCCCTTGTAGCGCCGCAGGAAACGCTCGCGGTTGACGGCGGATTTATTCTTGCTTTGCAAGCGCCTGTCGATGAGGTATGTCAAAGGGTGCCTCCTTGCCTCTCGTCTTGCGCGCCCCGCCAGTCGCCGGGCGGGAGCGCGCCTCCGCTGTCCGCGCTAGGATGACTTGCGTACGCGCAAGTACCATTCGCATAACAGGCGTACCTGCTTGGCCGTATAGCCTTTTTCCACCATGCGGGCCACGAAGTCGGCGTGCTTGTTGGCATCATCGGCGCTGGCCTTGGCATTGAAGGAAATCACGGGCAGCAATTCCTCCGTATTCGAGAACATTTTCTTTTCGATGACGGTGCGGAACTTTTCATAACTGGTCCAGGCGGGATTCTTGCCGCCGTTCGAGGCCCGCGCGCGCAGCCCGAAGTTCACGATTTCATTGCGGAAATCCTTCGGATTGGAAATGCCCGCCGGCTTCTCGATCTTTTCCAGTTCATTGTTCAGCGATTCGCGGTCAAAGCTTTCGCCCGTGTCCGGATCGCGGTATTCCTGGTCCTGTATCCAGAAATCGGCAAACGTCACGTAGCGGTCGAAGATGTTCTGGCCGTATTCCGAATAGCTTTCCAGGTAAGCCGTCTGGATCTCCTTGCCGATGAATTCCACATAGCGCTGCGCCAGGTGCTCTTTAATATAGGAGAAGTAGCGCTGTTCGAGTTCCGGCGCGAACTGCTCGCGCTCGACCTGCTGTTCCAGTACATATAGTAAGTGCACGGGATTGGCGGCCACTTCGGAATTGTCAAAGTTGAACACTTTCGACAGGATCTTGAAGGCAAAGCGCGTCGACAGGCCGTTCATGCCCTCGTCCACGCCCGCGTAATCGACGTATTCGTGCATGGACTTGGCTTTCGGGTCCGTATCCTTGAGGTTTTCACCATCGTAGACGAGCATCTTCGAGAAAATGCTGGAGTTTTCCGGGTCTTTCAGCCGTGACAGGATGGCGAACTGCGCCATCATGCGCAGGGTGCCGGGCGCGCACGGGGCCTTGACGAGCGAGGAATTGGCCACCAGCTTGTCGTAGATCTTGATTTCATCGGTCACGCGCAGGCAGTACGGCACCTTGACGATATAGATACGGTCAAGGAAGGCCTCGTTGTTGCGGTTGTTTTTAAAGGTTTTCCATTCCGACTCGTTCGAGTGGGCCAGGATGATGCCGTCAAACGGAATCGCGCCGAAACCTTCCGTGCCCTTGTAATTGCCTTCCTGCGTGGCTGTCAGCAGCGGATGCAGCACCTTGATGGGGGCCTTGAACATTTCCACGAATTCCATCAAGCCCTGATTGGCCAGACACAGGCCGCCTGAATAGCTGTAGGCGTCCGGGTCGTCCTGCGCATAGTCTTCCAGCTTGCGGATGTCGACCTTGCCCACCAGCGAGGAAATATCCTGGTTGTTTTCGTCGCCCGGCTCCGTTTTCGAGATGGCGATCTGTTTCAGCACGGACGGGTAGCGCTTGACGACGCGGAACTGGTTGATGTCGCCATTGTATTCATGCAGGCGTTTCACGGCCCAGGGGCTGGGGATGTTGCGCAGGTAGCGGCGCGGGATGCCGTAATCCTCTTCCAGGATGGTACCGTCTTCCTGCTCGTTGAACAGGCCCAGCGGCGATTCGTTGACGGGGGAGCCTTTCAGGCAATAGAAGGGCACGTGCTCCATCAGTGACTTGAGTTTTTCCGCAATGGACGACTTGCCGCCGCCGACAGGCCCCAGCAGATACAGGATCTGCTTGCGTTCTTCCAGGCCTTGCGCGGCGTGGCGGAAATACGAGACGACTTGCTCGATGACTTCCTCGGTGCCGTAGAACTCGCGGAAGGCGGGATAGAGCTTGATGACCTTGTTGGCGAAGATGCGCGACAGGCGCGTATCGTTGCGCGTGTCGACCAGCTGCGGCTCGCCGATGGCGGCCAGCATGCGTTCGGGCGCGCTGGCATACGTCAGCTTGTCCTTCTTGCACAGGGCCAGGTATTCGGTGAGCGACATTTCCTCTTCGCGGGTGCGCTCGTAGCGTGCTGCATAGTTATCAAAAATGGTCATGTCAATGTCCTTTAATGTAAACCTGAACTGCCAGTCACCATGGCCGCCCGCCTGGCACTCGCCTGGGCTTGCCGTCTGAACTTTTCCTGTACCCCGTACCGATTTTTATTGTTGTTTCAAGCCCGGCTGTCTTTGCGAGTCCGGATTGCCCGGACCAAAAAACTGGCGCTTGATGCCGTGCGCTGACGTGGCCAGCCGGCTTTTTTTCACTGTTGATAGCGCTTGTTGCACTTACCATTACCCCATGAAATTTATTATTGCTCTAAAGGATCAGGAAGTCAAAAGATATGTCAGCATATCCTTAATACTTGTTTGTAAATTGTTGATTTAATTGGATAAATCAACAAATTTTTCATCGTTTTCAATGAACCTTTTTGTACCTTTTAAACCATCATACGACAATTCGCCAGCGCGTGCCGGTGCCTGCCATGGCGCTGCTGTCGTTGGCGCCACGGCGGCCGCTCGCCGGTGCGGCCGGCCATCTTGCGCTAAGATGCCTGCATGTCTGATGGCCCTGCGCGCCGCGCGTGCGCGTGCGCGAGCCAGCATTGTTATCGTCACCCTATGAGGAACCCCCATGATGAACCCCCAATTGCGCGCGATCGTGCGCGGCATGCCGAAGGCCGAGTTGCATATCCATATCGAAGGCTCGCTGGAGCCAGAACTGATTTTCGCACTGGCCGAGCGCAATGGCGTGCCGCTGGGCTATGAATCGGTAGAACACTTGCGCAGCGCCTATGCTTTTACGGATTTGCAGTCTTTTCTCGACATTTATTACGCTGGCGCAAGCGTGCTCTTGAAAGAGCAGGATTTCTATGACATGACGCAAGCCTACCTGCGCCGCGCCGAAGCCGATAACGTGCTGCACACGGAAATCTTCTTCGACCCGCAAACGCACACGGCGCGCGGTGTGGCCATCGCCGATGTGATCAACGGCATCCATCGCGCCTGCCAGGACAGCCCCGTCAGCGCGGCCCTGATCCTGTGTTTCCTGCGCCACCTGAGCGAGGAAGAAGCGTTCGAGACCCTGGCAGACGCGCTGCCGCACCGCGACAAATTCATCGGCATCGGCCTCGATTCCTCGGAAGTGGGCAATCCGCCCGAGAAATTCTCGCGCGTGTTTGCCCGTTGCCGCGAGCTGGGCCTGCACCTGGTGGCTCACGCGGGCGAGGAAGGTCCGCCAGCCTACATCCGCACGGCGCTCGACGACTTGCAAGTCGAACGCATCGACCATGGCGTGCGCTGCCTGGAAGACGCGGAACTGACGGCCCGCCTGGCGCGCGAACAGATCGCGCTGACCGTCTGCCCCTTGTCGAACACCAAGCTGCGCGTGTTTGACCAGATGCATGACCATAACTTGGTGCAATTGCTCGACGCGGGCCTGCTCGTGACGGTCAATTCCGACGATCCCGCCTACTTCGGCGGCTACATGAACGACAATTTCGACGCCATTTTCGATGCCTTGCCACTGGGCCTGTCCCACGCGCAGCGCCTGGCGCGCAACGGCTTTATTGCCGCCTTCCTGCCGCAGGCGCAAAAAGACGCGTTTCTTGCCACTGTCACTGCGTATTTCGCCCAGCATGCCGCCGCCCACGGCGCTGCGCAATAACTGACTCTCTCATAAAGACCCGCCGCCCATGTTCCGCCTCTCCCTGAAAATGACCGGCCGCGACTGGCGCGCCGGGCAACTGCGTTTCCTGCTCGTCGCCCTGATCGTGGCCGTGGCGGCCCTGTCGGCCGTGGGTTTCTTCGTCGACCGTTTGCGCGCGGGCCTGAACCGCGACGCGCACCAGCTGCTGGGAGCCGACCTGGTCATCAACGCCGACCAGCCCGTCAATGCGGCGTGGCGCGCCGAAGCGCAGAGGCGCGGTTTTATCCTGGCCGACACGGTGACGTTTCCCAGCATGGCGCAGGCGGGCGAGGGCGAGCAGTCGACCTCGCAACTGGCGTCCATCAAGGCCGTCTCGGCCGGCTACCCGCAGCGGGGCAAGCTGAAAATCACCACCAACCCCACCGAAGCGCAGGATGCCGTGGGCCAGCCGACCAGCCAGGTACCGGCACCGGGCACCCTGTGGGTCGATGCGGCGATTTTGTCCAGCCTGAACGCGAAACTGGGCGACACCTTGACCCTGGGCGACAAGGCATTTACCGTCACGCAACTGATCGCCAGCGAACCGGACCGCGGCGCATCCTTTTTGAACTTCGCCCCCCGCGTGATGCTGTCCTTGAGCGACCTGGCCGCCACGGCGCTGGTGCAGAACGGCTCGCGCGTGTCGTACCGGCTGCTGCTGTCGGCGCCGCCCGCCAAGGCGGCCGAGCTTGCGCAATATCAAGCTTGGCTGGAAAGCCAGATCAAGACGCAGGCCATCAAAGGCGTGCGCATCGAATCGCTGGAATCGGGCAGTCCGCAGATGCAATCGACCCTGGACCGCGCCGACCGTTTTCTTTCCCTCGTCGGCTTGCTGTCGGCCATGCTGGCGGCCGTCGCCGTGGCCATGGCGGCGCGCCGCTTCATGCTGCGCCACCTCGATGCCTGCGCCATGCTGCGCTGCCTGGGTTTGACGCAAAACCAGGTCACGGCCATGTATGTGATCGAGTTTTTACTGGTGGGCCTGGCCGGCAGCGTGGTCGGCGTGATGGTGGGCTTCGGCGGCCACCTGGTGCTGCTGGAACTGTTGGGAAAACTGGTGCAGAGCGACCTGCCACCCGTCTCCCTGCTGCCCGCGCTGCAAGGCGTGGCCACCGGCATGCTGCTGTTGCTGGGCTTTGCCTTGCCGCCGATTTTGCAGTTGCGCAATGTCCCCCATAACCGGGTGATTCGCCGCGAGCAGGAGCCGCCGCAGGCGCTGGCCCTGGCCACCTACGGCCTGGGCATCGCCGCCTTCGTCGTGCTGCTGCTGTGGCAGGCGGGCGATGTGAAACTGGCCTTGTTGACGGCGGCCGGCTTCCTGGGCGGCTTCGCCCTGTTCGGCCTGGCCGGCTGGCTGGGCATCAAATCGCTGAAAACCCTGCGCGGCGCCTTCAATCACCAGGGCTGGCGCTTTGCCGTCACGTCCTTGCAGCGCCGTCCGGGTGCCACCGTGATCCAGGTGGTGTCGCTGGCGCTGGGCCTGATGGCCTTGCTGCTGCTGACGGTGGTGCGCGGCGACTTGATGGTGGCCTGGCGCAACGCCACGCCGCCGGACGCGCCAAACCGCTTCATGATCAATATCCTGCCCGAGCAAAAAGATCCGATCGCCGCGCGCCTGGCGCAGGCCGGCGTGGCCAATGCACCTTTGTATCCGATGATACGCGGGCGCCTGGTGGCCGTGAATGGCAACGCCATCACGGAAACCACCTACGAGGATGACCGCGCCAAGGGCCTGGCCGACCGCGAATTCAATCTGTCGACGATGGCCACGATGCAGGAAGAAAACAAGCTGGTGGCCGGCAAGTGGTTCGCCAATGCGCCCGGTGCGCCGGCTGAGGCGTCGGTGGAGGAGGGCATCGCCAAGACATTGAAACTGAAACTGGGCGACAAGCTGCGCTTCGACATTGCCGGCCAGAGCGTGGAGGCAGCGATCACGAGTTTGCGCAAGCTGGAGTGGGGTTCGATGCGCGTCAACTTCTTTGTCATCATTAACCCGGCCGCCATGGCGGACACGCCGCAGACGTGGATCACGGCGTTCCACCTGCCGCCTGCGCAGGCGGACCTGGGCAACGCCTTGCTGCGCGATTACCCGAATTTGACGGTGGTCGACGTGGGCGGCGTGCTGAAACAGATCCAGGGCGTGCTGGATCAGGTGGTCACGGCCGTCGAATTCCTCTTCGCGTTTACGCTAGCCTCGGGCTTGCTGGTGCTGTACGCGGCCCTGATGGGTTCGCAGGACGAGCGTACGCGCGAAGCGGGCCTGCTGCGCGCGCTGGGCGCCACGCGGCGCCAGCTGGCGCAGGCGCAGCTGATCGAGTTCTCGCTCGTCGGCGCGCTGGCAGGCTTGCTGGCGGCCACGGGCGCAGCCGCCATGGGCTGGGCCCTGGCCACGTACCAGTTCAAGTTCGCCTGGAGCTTTGCACCGGGCGTGTGGGCCTTTGGTTTACTGGCCGGCGCCCTGTGCGCGATTGCCGGCGGCTGGCTGGGCTTGCGTAACGTGCTCAAGCATCCTCCCCTGCAAACCTTGCGCGAAGGCTAAGTTGCCAGCTACGCGCTGACGCTGTCGCCCGCGCCCGCGCGCAAGAATTGCGCGTAGGACATGACCGGCTGCCCCAGCTGGTGCGGCGGGACGTCGAACAGGGCCCAGAAATACGTCACCCGGCCCAGGCAGATGGTGGGTGCGGCGCAGTAGCGGAACCAGTTTTCGCCGATGTGCGCCGCATACATGCCGTCGCTGTCGGCGTCGGAAAAGTACGGGATCACGCGCATTTCCAGCAGGGCCAGCAGCAGGGATTCGGGTGCGTCGCTGTCGCGCGCCATTTCATATTGCGTGTGCAGGCTGCGCTCGGTCTCGATGATCATCAGCCTGGCGTGGCCGTCGCGCGTGAAGAACAGGATGCCGCAGGGATTGGGAAAGATGTAGAACTCGACGAAGCCATGGCGCTGGCACAGCTCGTACACGACGGCGGCCATGGCTTCGTCTTGCAGGAAAGCATAGTCGTGCAGCAATAGCAAGTCGCGTACCGTGTCCGATTGCTGCAGGAAAAATTCGCGTTGCAGGGCATGGATTTCCAGTTCCAGGATATCGAGCGCATCGTCGTCGCTCTTCTTGATGTAGCGGTCGATCAAGCCCCGGTTGAACGCTGTCACGGCCACTTTTTCATCGGCCGCCCCTGTAAATAAAATCTTCTTGCACGGCAAGTCACGCACGGCCTGGCAGAATTCCAGGCCATTCATCTGCGGCATCGAATAATCGACCACCAGCACGGAGGGCACGGCAAAGCGCTGCGCCTGGCCGCTGATGCGCCAGATGCGTTCGAGGTCGAGCGCCACGTTGCACTGGTCGGGCGGCATATTTTGCGTGTCGAAGTTGACGTGCAGCGGCGTTTCGCCCAGTTGCGTGCTGTGGCGCAGCCAGTGCAAGGCGCTGCTGGTGTCGTGGAAAGTCTTGCGCGCCAGGCCGGGATCGAGCTGGAATGCCAGGCTTTTCAGGAAGGAATCGCTGTCGTCGATCAATACGGTCAGGGTCGGATGGGTGTAGACGGGCAGTTGCATGCGTCACCTCGCGCGGTGGATGGATGGAAAACGGGTGTGCGTGGGCACGGGCAGGGGCTGGGGAAATTCCAGCACGAAAATGGCATAGGCGCCTTCGCGCGCCACGCAGCGGATGCGCGCCTGCCAGGCTTGCATGATTTGCCGGCACAGGGCCAGGCCGATGCCGCTGCCGTTGTGCGCAGGATACGAATAGAAGCGGTCGAAGATCAGCGGCAGGCGGTTGGCCGCGATGCCGCAGCCCGTGTCGATGAACAGCAGGCGCGGCACGGGATGGGCGCCATCGATGATGATGCGCACGCGGCCCTTGCCGGCGCGGTGGATGCTTTTCAAGGCATTGCGCAGCAGGTTCAGCAGGATCACCACGCACAGTTCCGACTGGCCGGGAAACGTGAAATCGGCGCGCACCTCGACCTTGACGATCTCGCGCTGGGCCGTGCTGGTAAATGGATAGCGGCGCAGCACGGCCGCCACGCTGTCGTGCATGGCCACCGCTTCGTTCGCTTCGAGCTTGCGATTGACGGCGCTGGCGCTGAGCAGGAACAAATCGATCATGTGGTGCATGTGGCGCACTTCGAACTGGATGCGCGCCAGCGCTTCCAGGCTGGCCGCGTCGGGCGGCTGGTCTTGCAGCTTGCGCTGCAGCCCGCGCACATTCGCCTCGACGCTGACGAGGGGCGTGCGCAATTCGTGCGCCACGCTGCCCAGGCCGGCCGCCAGCCCGGCCAGTTTCTCTTGTGCGCCCACATGGCGCCCCACCTTGACCACCGACAGCACGGCAATCGTGAACCAGTGCACGGGCAATTGCTGCAAGACGTCGCTGCTGAGTAAAAAGGCGGGATCACGAAACACGGCAAACGCCAGGCAGGCCAGCAGGGTGCCGCTCAGGTAGGCCAGCACGGCGATGCGCGTATCGAAGTGAAACAGCACGATCAGCGCCACCAGCAGTGAATGCAGCCACAGCGCCGAGGCGTGGTTCATCAGGAACATGTACGTGAAGAAAAACGGCAGTTCGAAGGTCAGCGCCAGGAACAGGTACACGCTGAACCAGGTATTGCTGAAGCGGTCGGGCCACAGCGCGGGCAGGAACAGCAGTGCCGCCACCGTGCGCAGCAGCGGCGATTCGTATTCTTGCGGAAAAAAATAATGCCACAGCGCGTAGTACATGGGCATGCCCAGCGCGCCGATGACGGCCAGGGTGCGCACCTGTGCGCGCCGCACGGGTGTGTGTTCGATGGCGTCGTGGAAATGCAGGAAAGGCTGGAGCAGCTTGCCTTGCCATCGTTTTCCGGAAGGGGACTGCACGTGCATCATGATCAGGGGATGTGTTCGTTGAGGCGTGTCAATGCAACATGATCGGCGGCTTCCCTTCTTATCAGCAGAATATCGGCATAACTGTTGAGCTGTATCAATCTCCTGTCGGATGGCTCGCGCATGTTGGACGCGGTAGTTCCCCCCGCAACCAATCAGGAGTCCCCTATGTCACACGCCCTTTTTCCCCTGTCGTCCCGCGCCATCCATGCCGAACAACAGATGCCTGCCTTCGTGCGCGCACGCATGGATGAACATTACGTCGAACGCATCGAGAAGCTGCTCGGTGGCGAACACCTGCATGCATGGCAAGCCATGCCCGCCCGGGCGGTCATGTTGGCCGGTAATGATTACCTGAACATCGCCGGCGAGACCGTGCTGCTGGCGGCCCAGGCGCGCGTCTTGCAGGGCGGCGGCGCCATGCTGATGTCGTCCGTTTTCCTGCAGGAAGGCAGTCGCCAGCACCGGCTCGAACAAAAATTCGCAGACTATCTCGGCAGCGAAGCCTGCGTGCTGGCGCAGTCGGGCTGGGCCGCCAACGTGGGCTTGCTGCAAAGCCTGGCCGGGCCCGGCATCCCCGTCTACCTGGACATGCAGGCGCACGCCTCGCTGTGGGAAGGGGTGCAATCGGCGCAAGCCCTGCCGGTGGCCTTCCTGCACAACGATGGCGCCCACCTGCAGCGCCAGCTCGACAAGCATGGCCCCGGCATCATCGTCGTCGATGCGCTGTACAGCACGAATGGCAGCGTGGCCCCGCTGCTGGAAATGGTGGAAATCGCCGAGCGCAGCGGCAGCATGCTGATCGTCGACGAGTCGCACTCGCTGGGCACGCACGGCCCGCAGGGCGCGGGCCTGGTGGCGCAGCTGGGCCTGGCTGACAGGGTGCATTTCCGCACGGCCTCGCTGGCCAAGGCGTTTGCCGGGCGCGCGGGGCTGATCACCTGTTCGGCCCGCTTCAAGGGCTATTTTTTGTCCGCCTCGCGGCCCGCCATCTTCAGCTCCTGCCTGCTGGAACACGAGCTGGCGTGGTTCGATGCGGCGCTCGATTTCATCCGCGCCGCTGATGCCCGCCGCGCCGCCCTGCGCCGCCACAGCGTGCAGCTGCGCCAGGGGCTGATGGATCTTGGCTACAACGTCAGCGACGGCACCGAGCAAATCATCGCGCTGGAAGCGGGCACTGAACCCGATACCTTGATCCTGCGCAAGGCGCTGGAGCGGCACGGCATCTACGGCGCCGTCTTCTGCGCGCCGGCCACGCCGAAGAACCGCTCGCTGGTGCGCCTGACCCTGAATGCGGGCTTGCGCGAGGACGAGTGTGCCAGAGTGCTGGCCGCCTGCGCCGCCATCCGCGACGAGACGGGCATGGCGCGCTGGCCGTCGACGCGGCGTTTGCGCAAGCTGGCGCTGGTGTAAGGGACGCGCGTCAGCCGTTGCCGGGCTGCTTGCCGGCGATGCCGGCCAGCAGCAGGGACAGCGGTGCCAGCTGTTCCGGGCTGGCGCTGCCCAGCAATTCCTGGCCCAGCGCCTGCGCCGTCGCATCGGCGTGGATCAGCAGGGCTAGCCCCGCCTCGGTGATGACGGCATAGCCGACGCGGGCATCGCGCGCATCGGCCTGGCGCGCCACCAGGCCGATTTTTTCCAGCGGCATCAGCGAGCGCGTGATGCCGGACGCCGTCAGCGCCAGGCGCTCGGCCAGGTCGATGCGGCGCAGGCGCGCACCGGGTGCGCGCTGCAAGTGGTACAGCAATTGATAATCGCCAAAGCTCAGGCCGTGCAGATTGCCCAGGATGCTGTCGAAGCGGCGCACGATCAGCGCCTGGGTACGCGCCAGGTGCAGGCAGAAGTCCAGGGCGCTGGCGCCGTCCGGCGGTGGGGAAGTGTGATCGGTCATGGTTTTCCTGGTGTTGGCTGCGCAGTGCTTGAGTACGCAAGTGTAAAGCAATACTGCTCAATACAGCGGCTGCCCCTGTTCCAGCCACTGTGCGCGGTGCAGCGCCAGCAGGGCGTCGAGTTCGGCCTCGGCATCGAAGGCGGGATCGCCCGATGCCTTGATGCTGTCGATGATGTCGAAGCGGAAGGCTGCCGCGCCATCGCGCCGCCAGTCCGCCTGCAAGCGGGCGTTGCGGTGCGTGCCCAGCGCGAGTTCGAAGCGGTGGCGGTTCAGCGCGCCAGGGGCGTTGCGGCTGCGTTCGAGCAGGGTGCATCCGCTGGGCAGGTGGCGCAGCGCGATGATGCCCAATGCTGGCGCTTGTTGCCGGTAGGCCGCTTTCAGGGCCGTTTGTCGTGTTTTATCCATGCTGGAACTTTCTCAAGGTGATGATACGGAAGGGGCGCCCGCGATGTGCGGGATGTCGCTCCACAGCGCGGCGGCTACGGCGGCGGCCAGCAGCAGGGCGCCGCCGCCGCAGAACAGCTCGCCCACGCTCAGGTGGCGCAGCAGCGCGCCCGTGGCCGCCGCCGACAGGGGCGCCAGGCCCAGGAAGATGCCCATGAACACGGCCATCGCCCGGCCCAGCATGGCGGGTGCCACGCGTTGCTGTATCCACGTAAAGATGGCCACCTGCACGTAGCCGGCCAGCAGGCCCGTGACGGCCAGCAGGGCAGCGCCTTGCCAGGCCGTGCTGATTTGTCCCAGCGCCATCAGCAGCAGGCCGACGATGGCGTCGACCAGCAGCAAGGTGGCGCCGAAACGCTGGCGCAGCCAGGTGCCGCCCAGGCCGGACGCCAGCATGCCGGCCAGGGTGCCGGCGCCGTGCGCGCCCATCAGCAGTCCCAGCGCCGCGGCGCCGTGCAGGCGCTCGCGGGCCAGCACGGGCAAGGCCACTTGCAGCGGGCCCATGACGAAGAAGGCCACCAGCGCCCAGTAGATATAGCAGCTGCGCAAGGGCATGTCGCGCCACACCATGGCCAGGCCCGCCGCCATGTCGCGCCACATGCCCTGCGCTGCGGCGGCGGCCATTGGCCGCAGCGTGACTTGCCGCAAGGTCCAGGCGGAAAACAGAAACGTCAGCGCATCGATGGCAAAGGCGGCGGCCAGCGCCACCATGGCGGTTTGCTGCGCGCCCTGGTGGACGCCGAGCACCAGCGCCGCCAGCAGGGGGCCGGCCAGCAGCGACAACTGGCGCGCGCCCATCTGCAAGCCATTGGCTTTTTGCAACAATTGCGTCGGCACGGCTTGCGGCAGGATGGCCGTGCCGGCCGGAATGCCGAAGGCGGACGCGATGCCCAGCGCCAGCGCGGCCGCATATGCCAGCGCCAGGCTGGCGTGGTCCAGCATCAGCAGCCCGGCCAGCGCCAGCAGGATGACAGCGTTCGCGTATTTGCTCAGCAGCTGCACGCGCCGGGGCGAGTAGCGGTCGGCGACGCTGCCGCCCAGCAAGATGAGTACGGCGCGCGGGGCACCCATCAGGGCCACGGCGATGCCCAGGCTGAGGCTATCGCCCGTCAGGCTCAGCACCAGCCACGGCAGGGCCAGCATGCTGAACTGGTCGCCCAGCATGGAAACGAGGCCGCCGCCCAGCAGCCAGCGGAAGTTGATATTGCGTAGCAAGTGGGGTGGGGCAGTAGCTGACATGCTGTTCTTGTCCGTGGTTTAAAATTGCATGGTAGTTGATAAAAGCTTGAGTAGTCAATTATATTGCTCTTTATTGTGGCAGTGGCAGCGGGCGCCGCGTGGGACGCCAGCGCTTGCGTTATCATGGCGGCCATGACTGATACCACTGCCCCCACCCTGTACGAGACCATCGGCGGCGCCCCCGTGCTGCGTGAAATGGTCGACCGTTTTTATGATCTGATGGAACTGGAGCCCGAGTTTGCCGGCATCCGCGTCATGCATCCGCCCTCGACGGACGGTTCGCGCGACAAGCTGTATTTCTTCCTGACGGGCTGGATGGGCGGGCCGGATTTGTATATCGAGAAATTCGGCCACCCGCGCTTGCGCGCGCGCCACTTGCCTTACGCCATCGGTACCAGCGAGCGCGACCAGTGGCTGCGCGCCATGGCCTGGGCCATGGAAGACACGGGCATCGAAGAGTCCCTGCGCGTGCGCCTGATGGAATCGTTCTATCAGACGGCCGACTGGATGCGCAACAAACTTGACTGACACCCATGAGTCCAATCGAGTTTTACAGCCTGCTGGGCGCCGCCGCCGTCGCCATCGTCCTGTTGATTTTGCTGCTGCTGCTGCGCCCGCGTGGCGCGGCTGGCGATGGCGCCACCACGCTGGCGCTGGTGCAGCAGCACCAGCAGCAAAGCCTGGAACGCATCGACCGGGTCGAGCGCGAAGTGCGGCTGCAGTTGCAGGCGTCGGCGCAAGCGACGCGGCAAGACCTGGCGGCCGGCCTGGCGCAATTCCAGGCGGCAACCTTGCAACAGCTCGACAGCCTGCGCACGCAGATGCAGGCGCAGGGGAAAGTCGGGCGCGAGGAGCAGGCGCAAAGCCTGGCGCGCTTTGCCGAGAGCACGAATCAGACGTTGGCCCAGCTGACGGAATCGAATGCGCAGCGCATGCTGGAAGTGCGCGCCACCTTGGAAAACAAGATCCGCGACTTGCAGGCCGACAATGGCGCGCGCCTGGAAGAGATGCGCAAGACGGTCGATGAAAAACTGCATGCCACGCTGGAAACGCGTTTGAGTGCCTCGTTCCAGCAAGTGTCGGAGCGGCTGGAAAAAGTCCACCAGGGCCTCGGTGAAATGCAGCAGCTGGCGCTGGGCGTGGGCGATCTGAAGCGGGTGCTTACTAATGTGAAGACGCGCGGCACCTGGGGCGAAGTGCAGCTGGAAATGCTGCTGGAGCAGGTACTCACTGTCGATCAGTACGCGAAGAACGTGGAAACGCTGCCGGGCAGCGGCGCGCGCGTGGAATTTGCCCTGAAGTTGCCGGGTATGGTCGATGGCGGTCCGCCCGTGTGGATGCCCATCGATGCGAAATTCCCCAAGGAACAATACGAGCGTCTGGTCGACGCGGCCGAGCGGGCCGATGCGGACGGCGTGGCTGTCGCCGGCCGCGAGCTGGAACGGGCCGTGCGGGGCGAGGCGAAAACCATCGCCGAGAAATACCTGGCGCCGCCGCTGACCACCGACTTTGCCATTTTGTTCCTGCCCACGGAAGGCTTGTATGCGGAAGTGCTGCGCCGGCCGGGACTGGCCGACGAATTGCAGCGCGTGCACCGGGTCAGCATTGCCGGGCCATCGACCCTGACGGCCTTGCTCAACAGCCTGCAGATGGGTTTCCGCACGCTGGCGCTGGAAAAGCGCTCGTCGGAAGTGTGGCAGGTGCTGGGCGCCGTCAAGACGGAATTCGGCAAGTTCGGCGATGTGCTGTCGCAAACCCGGCTGACCCTGGAAAAGGCGGCGAAAAATATCGAAAGTGCGGAAGTGCGCAGCCGCCAGATGGCGCGCAAATTGAAGTCCGTGGAAGCTTTGCCGGGCGAGGCGGCCGCCTTGCTGCTGGGCGCGGCGGATGCAGGGCAGTCCGCCGAGGCGGACGGCGAATAGCCCTCGGCGTTCAGGTCGCCGCTGGCCGGCGGCGCAGCGTGGCGCAGGCCAGCAGCGCCAATCCCGCCAGCAGCATGGCCCAGGTGTGCGGTTCCGGCACTGCCGGCAGGACGGACAGGTCGGTGGGTGGCAGCGAGGGCAGGATGATGTTCGGCACCAGGGAGTCGATGACGCTGCTGCCGCGCGGCGGTGGTCCGCCGCCGTTGCTCACACCGCCGATGCCCGACGGCAGCAGCGTGTCGCTGCCGGTGCGCACGATGTCGGAGACCAGCGCGGGCAGGCTGGCCGCCACGGCTGGCGGCAGCGCGCCCGTGAACGAGCCGCCATACGCGGAGCCGGAATGTTCGATGACGGGCACGCCCGCCGATGGTGCGGCGGGTGCCGCATCGGCGGGCGCGGCACCCGGTGCGGCCCCGCCCGGTGCCGCGCCGCGCGGCCCGGCCGCCGCCTGCGTGATGCGGCTGACATTGCGGCACACGGTGGGCACGAGGATGCAAACGCCCTGCACGCAGTACACCAGCCCCCTTTCCTGCATCTGCTCGCTCCAGCCCGAGCGCGTGACATTGCGGCAGACGCGGCCCGGCCCGAAATGCATGTCGCTGATGCGCGCATCGTAATTGCCCTTGCCGCGGATGGCGTCGCGGCTGATGACGACGATTTCATCGTACTGGCGCGCGCGCATGCGCGCCTTCAATTCTTCGCGCACCTGCGGCGCGATGTCCGGGTACCTGTCCACTGCGGCAACGACATCTCCCATGAACGGGTCGGCGCCCGGACGGTTCCAGCTGCAATGCTCCAGCACGTCGGCCCGTGGCGCCCCTTTGGCATAGGCGGGCAGCGGCGCCAGGGACAGCATGCCAAGCAGGCAAGCCGCTCCCAGCATGCCTGCGCCCGCGATCCATGTATGGTGGCTCATTATTAGTTTCCTCGTGAAAACAATATCAAAATTGAATTTTTATGTGAGGTTGGATGTTATCACCGAAGAAACTGTAGTATCAGCAAATAAATAAAATAATTACAATTATTGTTGTGTTTATTTATATGTTCTTTGAGGAAATAATTAATATTTCTATCTCAATTGGAAAACCCTTGCCACGCAGATAAAGTGATTGCGAAGGGGCAATGAGAACGGCCCGCGCTGGGCGGGCCGGTTGAGAGGGCAGTGGGATGTTGAAGGATGCGCCGCCAGCAGGCGGCGGTAAGGTAAGCGTGTTAGATGCTGCCCGGGCAGGCTTGCGTATCGAAGGCGGGATAGCCGATGGCGGGCAACTTGTGCAGCCACTTGCGCATCAAGGTGCGCGCGCCTTGCATATCGTACTGTTCGTACTGTTGCCCCTGCTGCAAATCCGCGGCGAGCGTGGCCAGCTCGGTGCAGATGGGCTGCTTGCCAGCCTGCGCGGCGAGCAAGGACGCCAGCAGTTCCGGCAGTACGTCCGCCGCTGGCGCCGCCTGGCGCGTGGCGCGATAGTGCTGCCAGTAGCGTTCGGCGGCATCGGCATCAAAGCTGGGGGCAAAACCGAACGTGGCGTCATCGTGGTGCAAGCGGTACACGGTGGGAAAGTAATGCGGACCCGTCAGTTCGCCAGGGAAGCGGTCGCGCCGCAGGACGTCGATGGCCAGCGATCCGTCGCGCTCCACGCGCACGGCACTGGGCGAATCGAACTGGTCCAGGTTCACCATGCTGGGCGAGTTGCCTTGCATGAAGATGATCTTTTGCGTGTAATGGCGCCCGCCCAAGTGGCCGCACAGGGCCACATAGCTGTCGTTGAGGACGGTGACGGCCGCAATGGCGCCGCAGCCCGGCTGCAAGGGCGTGTTTTCCTGCCACGCGAGACCTTGATCGGCGGTGCGCACGATGCTGATGCGGCCTACGGCGGCGCCATGCAAGTCGCCCGGCGCCATTTCGATGCGCTCGTCGAAGCGCACCGTGTAGCCATTGCTGTGGACTTCGCCAGCGTACGCCGCCATGCCCGGCAGCAGGGCCAGCGCCAGAAGCAGAGGTTTCATCAGGTCAATCCATGGAACAGCACGATATCGACCAGGTCGCCCGTGGCCACATTGCCTTGCGCTTCATGCAGCACGATCATGCAGTTGGCTTGCGTCATCGAGCGCAGGATGCCGGAGCCTTGCGCCCCCGTCACGCGCACGTGCTGGCGGCCGTCCGTACCCCGCTCGACGATGCCGCGCTGGTATTCCGTGCGGCCCCGTTTCTTGCGGATCGGCGCTTGCGCCGCCACTTGCAGCAGCGGCAGGCTGGCCGTGTCCGCATCGGCGCCCATCAGGCGCAGCAGGGTGGGGCGGGCGAGGAAATAAAACGCCGCCATCACGGCCACTGGGTTGCCGGGCAGGCCTAGCAGCAAGGCGGTGTTGCCTTCGCTGGCAATGCGGCCAAAGGCCATGGGGCGGCCCGGGCGCATGTTGATTTGCCAGAAGGCCACTTCACCGAGGCGCGCCAGGATCTCGCGCGTAAAATCGGCCGCGCCGCTGGACACGCCGCCCGAGGTGATGATGACGTCGGCCTTGGCGCAGGCGCCGCGCAGCGCCGCTTCCAGCGCTTGAGGCGCATCCTTGACGATGCCCATGTCGAGCACTTCGCAACCGAGGCGGGTCAGCATGCCCAGCAGGGTGTAGCGGTTGCTGTCGTAGATGCAGCCAGCGTCCAGCGGCTCGCCGATCGAGCGCAATTCGTCGCCGGTGGAAAAGAAAGCCACGCGCAGGCGGCGGCGCACGGGCACCGTGGCGATGCCCAGCGAGGCCAGCAAGCCCAGTTCGGCCGGTCCCAGGCGTTTGCCCTGTAGCAAGGCTGGCTGGCCCTGCATCAAGTCTTCGCCCTTGAAACGGCGGTTGTCGCCAGGGCGGATGCAATCGGGCGCCAGCGTGATGCTGCTTGCGCTGGCCTGCTGCAGCAGTTCCTGTGGCACTACGCTGTCGCAGCCGTCGGGCATGACGGCGCCCGTCATGATGCGCGCGCATTGCCCGCGTTGCACGGCTACCGTGCCGGGACGCCCGGCCAGGATGGTGTCGACCACGGCCAGGGTAACAGCAGTGTCGCCGCCGAGGTCAGCCCCGTGAAGCGCATAACCATCCATGGCGGAATTGTCGTGCGCGGGCACGCTGATGGGCGAGATGATGTCGGCCGCCAGGATGCGCTCGAACGCTTGCGGCAACGGCAGTTGTTCCACATCGGCGACGGGCGCGACGGCGTCGGCCAGGATCGCTTGCGCCATCGGCACGGACAGGCCCTGCGCCTGCAGGGCGGCCAGCTCGTCCGGGGTATTGATGTTGCCGAACGCGCCATTGTCTTCGAAGAGCACCTCGGCCAGTTTCAAGGGGCCATGCCAGGTGCGCATGCGGCGCTCTCCGTTGCGCAGATACGCATCGAGCTGGGGCAGGGCGGAAGTTTTGACGAGGCAGAAAACGGGATGCGGGCGGCGCACCGTCGATCCCGTCGCCGGGTCGATCTCTTCGGTGACGGCGATGGCCAGGTCGGCATCGTTGTTGAGCAGGCCGGCGGCCAGGCGCGCGGCCAGGTCGGGCGGCAGCAGGGGCGAATCGCACGGCACCGCCAGCAGGTAGGGCGTGCTGGCGTGCTGCATGCCGCTGTGCAAGCCAGCCAGCGGGCCCAGCTGGCCCGGCAGCACGTCGGGCCAGACGGGCAGGCCGAAGCGCGCGTAATCGCCGGCATCGGCGTGGACGCTGATGGCCAGCTGGCCCACTTGCGGCGCCAGGCGCTGCAGCACGTGGCGGGCCAGGGGCTGGCCATGCAGGGGCAGCATGCCCTTGTCGCGCTGGCCCATGCGCGTGCCGAGGCCGCCAGCCAGGATCAGGCCGGTAATGTCGTGTGTGTTGATCATGTCAGGTAGGAAGTGGGTGCATGCGCCATGGTAGCAGCGGCAGGCGCGCGCCGCGCCCGATTCAGCCGCCGATATACGACATTTCCACTTTCTTTTTACCGTGCTCAAGCGTGGTGCCCGTCAAATCCGTCTGGCTGGTGCGCAATTGCGAATAGCGGTCGGCGCGGCCGCGCCACAGCTGCGCCACGGCCGAGGAAATTTCCGCGTCGCTGCGGCCGCCGCGCAGCAGGCTGCGCAAGTCGTGGCCGCTGTTGGCGAACAGGCAGGTGTACAGCTTGCCCTCGGTCGAGAGGCGGGCGCGGCTGCAATCGGCGCAGAACGCTTGCGTGACGCTGGAAATGAGGCCGATTTCGCCGCTGCCATCGGCATAGCGCCAGCGCGCCGCCGTCTCGCCCGTGTAGTTGGGGTTAATGGGCAGCAAGGGCATGTGTGCACCGATGCGGCGCACGACTTCAGCGGACGGGATGACTTCCTGCAAGTTCCAGCCGTTCGAGGCGCCCACGTCCATGTATTCGATGAAGCGCAAGATATAGGGCGTGCCCTTGAAGTGGCGCGCCATGGGCACGATTTCCTGCTCGTTCATGCCGGCCTTGACGACCATGTTGATCTTGATGGGGCCGAGCCCCGCCTGGTGCGCCGCATCGATGCCGTGCAGCACGTCGGCCACGGCAAAGTCGACGTCGTTCATGCGCTTGAAGGTGGCGTCGTCGAGCGAATCGAGGGACACGGTGACGCGGTTCAGGCCCGCATCCTTCAGCGCTTGCGCCTTTCTGGCCAGCAAGGAACCGTTGGTCGTCAGGGTCAGGTCCAGCGGCTGCCCCGACGGCGTGCGCAGTGCGGCCAGCATGGCGATGAGCTTTTCGATATTTTTGCGCAGCAGCGGCTCGCCGCCCGTCAGGCGGATCTTTTCCACGCCGTGTTCAACGAAAAGGCGCGCCACGCGGGTGATTTCCTCGAACGACAGCAAATCCGTGTGCGGCAGGTACACGTGGTTCTTGTCGAACACGTCCTTGGGCATGCAATACACGCAACGGAAATTGCAGCGGTCGGTAATCGAGATGCGCAGGTCGTGCAGGGGCCGGCCCAGGCTGTCGGCCACGTTGCCGCTGGGGCGTTCCAGCCGCGCGGGGATCGCCGGTGCCCCATTGCGGGCCTCGGCGAGGTAGATAATCTTGTCAGCCATGAAAGGTGATACCACTTACGTTAAATCGGTCAAGGCAGATACGATAGCACGAGGCCGAAGATGGCACAGGCGAGCAGCAATTTGATGGTTCCCATTTGAAACTTGATCAGCGCCACGCCGGCCGCCAGCGCGATGGCGATGGCCAGCCAGTCCCAATGCGGCAGCGGGTTTGCTTGCCAGAAGACATGGCGGCCAAAGAACAGCGCCAGGCTGGCGATGACGCCCACCACGGCCGCCGAGATGGCCGTCAGGGGCGCGCTCAGGCGCAAATTGCCGCGCGACGCTTCCACCAGCGGCGCACCGGCCAGGATGAAGATGAACGAGGGCAGGAAAGTAAACCAGCTGGCGACGAGCGCGCCGCACACGCCCGCCAGCCACAGGTGTTCACCAGCGATGCCTGCGGCATGGCTCCAGCCGCCGACAAAACCGATGAAGGCGACGATCATGATCAGGGGGCCGGGCGTCGTTTCGCCCAGGGCCAGGCCATCAATCATCTGCGCGCTCGTGATCCAGTGGTAGTGGTCGACGGCGCCCTGCACCAGGTAGGGCAGCACGGCATACGCGCCGCCGAACGTGAGCAGAGCGGCCTTGCTGAAAAACACACCCATTTGTGCCAGAGGTTGCTCGCGTCCGCCCAGCAGCGCCAGGCCCAGCCAGGTAATGAATGCCAGCGCCAGGCCCACGGCGGCCGTGCCCAGCAGGCGCGGCCACTTGAGGCGCGCGTGCTGCGGCGTGGGCGTGTCGTCATCGATCAGGGCGGCGCCGTAGCGGGCCGCGCCGCCATGTTGCGTGCCGCCGGCCTGAAAATGGGCCGGCAGCCAGCGCCCGCCCGCCATGCCCAGCAGGGCGGCGGCAAGCACGATCAGCGGAAATGGCAGCCGTAGCGCGGCGATAGCGATAAATGCGAGCGCCGCGATGGCGATCAGGCTTGGGCTGCGCAAGGTGCGCCGGCCCAGGCGCCAGGCGGCCGCCAGCACGATGGCGACGACGGCCGGCTTGATGCCGTACAGAACGCCCGCGATGGCGGCCACGTGGCCATACGCCATGTAGAGCCAGGACAGGACGATCAGCACCCCCAGCGAGGGCAGCAGGAACAGCAGGCCCGCCACCAGGGCGCCGCGCGTGCGGTGCATCAGCCAGCCGATGTAGATGGCCAGTTGGGTCGCTTCCGGCCCCGGCAGCAGCATGCAGTAATTGAGGGCATGCAGGAAACGTTGTTCGGAAATCCAGCGCCGCTTTTCCACCAGTTCCGCATGCATCATGGCGATTTGCCCGGCCGGGCCGCCAAAGCTGACGCAGCCCAGCTTGAGCCAGTACCAGAAGGCGCTGCGCAGGCTGACGGGGGCGGGAGGGGGCAGGTTGGCGTTCTCGTGCATGGCGGCTGGCTGGCAAAAAAGTGGACATAAAAAAGTGGACATAAAAAAAGGGGAAGCCTGAGCTCCCCCTTTCATCATTGGCGGCTGGGCGAACCCGGCCCGCTTATGGACGTTGCGTGTTGACCTGGATCAACGGCTCATCCGATTGCGGCGGCAATGGCTTGCGTTCGCGTGGCTTGCGCACGGGAGCGACTGCCTTGGCGGCCGCTTCCTGCGCCAGGCGCAGTTTTTCCGGATCGGTGGCAGCCAGGGTCAGGCCGGCCGAACCGAGCACTGCGCTCAAGTCCAGCGGCGCGGCGATTGGCGCGGCAGGGGCCGGCGCTGCAGCGACGACCGGTGCTGGCGCCGGAGCAGGAGCAGGAGCAACTTCGGCAACCACCGGGGCGGCTTCCACCACGGCAGGTGCTGCTTCAGCCACTGGCGCTGGTGCTTCCTCGATCACGGCGATGGCTTCGATCAGCGGCGCAGCTTCCACCACTGGCACGGCTTCGACGATGATTTCAGCAGGTGCAGGTGCAGGTGCAGGTGCAGCTTCCGCTTTCTCGGCAAAGCTGTACTCGGCAGCAGGTGCCGGTTCGGCAGCGGCTGGTTCAGCTTGCGCTGCAGTCGCTTCCACAGGGGCTTGCGGCACGATCACTTCAGCAGCAGGTGCGGCTTCTGCGGCAGGAGCAGCTGCTTCGACCTTGGCCACGTCCAGCACCTCGACCACTTCGACCACTTCCACGACGGCAGCTTCCACTGGCGCAGCGACGGCGACGACAGCGGCGGCAGCCACGACGGCGACCGGCGCCGCTTCAGCTGCAGCTTCCGGCGCCGGAGCGACCGTAAAGCTGATCGCTGGTGCGTCCTGGCCTTCGTTCTCGCCATTTGCCGATTCGATCAGCTCGCCCGTTTCGCGGTCGCGGCGGTTGCGGTTGCGGCCACCACGACGACGGCGGCGGCGCGGTTCTTCGCCTTCCACGTCGCTTTCCGTCTCTTCGCCTTCAGGACCGGCATTGACCGGCGCTTTCAGCAAGCTCGTTGGTGCGGCATCAGCGTCCGGACCGCTAGACGCCACGACGACATTTACCGCGCTGGCGCTGGCGCCAAGCAATGCCAGTTCGTCCGCTTTCACTTCAGCAACAACAGCCTTGTCGGCGCGTGGTTCGCGGCCTTCGCGTGGCTGGCGTGGCGGACGTTCGGCGCGTTCCGGGCGCTCTGCGCGCTCAGGACGTTCCGCGCGTTCAGGACGCTCGCCCCGTTCGCGTGGTGCTGCCGTTGCCTCGCCCGCTTCACGCGGTTCGCGTGGCGGACGCGGTGGGCGTGGCGGACGGGCCGCCTTTTCCAGTGCTTCCGCTTCTTTCGCTGCATCGTCCAGGACTGGACGGGCCTGGCCCGGTTCGCGTTCTTCGCGGCCAGGCTTGCCGTTGCGGCCACGGCCACGCGGGCCACGGCTGTTGCGGTCGCCGCGGTCGGCGCCGGCCGGCTTGGCTGGTGCGGCAGGGGCGGGCGCTGGCGCCACCGGTGCCGGGGCGCCGGTGAAGAAGCTGATGATCTTGGCGATCAGGCCCTGTGGTGCGGCAGGCGCGGCCACCGGGGCTGGTTTCGCTTCGACCGGCTTGCGCTCGACCAGCGGCGCCGGCTGGTCAGGGGTGATCGTCTTGACGACGGCTTCCTGGCGCGGCTTGGCTTCTTCCTTCTGGCGCTTGCTGTAAGCCATGTCGGTTTCAGCGCTTTCGGCCAGGTTGTAGCTGGCCTGGCTGTCTTCCAGACGCGGATCGTCGTGCTTGATGCGTTCCAGCTTGTAGTGCGGCGTTTCCAGATGCTTGTTCGGGATCAGGATCACGGCGATGCGGTGGCGGTTTTCGATTTTGAGCACTTCGCCGCGTTTTTCGTTCAGCAGGAAGGCGCCCACGTCCACGGGCACTTGCACGTGGATGGTGGCCGAGTTTTCCTTCATCGCCTCTTCCTGGATGATGCGCAGCACCTGCAGGGCGGACGATTCCGTGTCGCGGATGTGGCCCGTGCCGGAGCAGCGCGGGCACGTCACGTGCGAGCCTTCGGACAGCGAAGGGCGCAGGCGCTGGCGCGACAGTTCCATCAGGCCGAAGCGGGAAATCTTGCCCATTTGTACACGGGCACGGTCATGGTGCAGCGCATCTTTCAAACGCTGTTCCACCTCGCGTTGATTTTTTGCCACTTCCATGTCGATGAAGTCGATGACGATCAAGCCGCCCAGGTCGCGCAGGCGCAGCTGGCGGGCCACTTCTTCGGCCGCTTCGCAGTTGGTGTTGAAGGCGGTCGTCTCGATGTCCGAACCGCGCGTGGCGCGGGCCGAGTTGACGTCGACGGAGACCAGCGCTTCGGTGTGGTCGATAACAATAGCGCCGCCCGATGGCAGCGGCACGGTGCGGCTGTACGCCGTTTCAATCTGGTGTTCGATCTGGAAGCGCGAGAACAGCGGCACGTCGTCGCTGTAGCGTTTTACGCGGTGCACCATGTCGGGCATCACGTGGCTCATGAACTGGTGCGCCTGGTCGTAGATCTCGTCGGTATCGATCAGGATCTCGCCGATGTCGGGCTGGAAGTAGTCGCGGATGGCGCGGATGACGAGCGACGATTCCTGGTAGATCAGGAAAGCGCCGTTGGCCGACTTGCCGGCGCCTTCGATGGCGCGCCACAGTTGCATCAGGTAATTCAAGTCCCACTGCAGTTCATCGACGTTGCGGCCGATGCCGGCGGTGCGGGCAATCACGGACATGCCTGCTGGCAAGTCCAGTTTATCCATGGTTTCGCGCAATTCCTGGCGCTCTTCACCTTCCACGCGGCGCGATACGCCACCGCCACGCGGGTTGTTCGGCATCAAGACCAGATAGCGGCCGGCCAGCGAAACGAAGGAGGTCAGGGCGGCGCCCTTGTTGCCGCGCTCTTCCTTTTCCACTTGCACCATGATTTCCTGGCCTTCGCGCAGCGCTTCCTTGACGGAAGCGTTACGCACATCGACGCCTTCGCGGAAATACGTGCGGGCAACTTCCTTGAAAGGCAGGAAGCCGTGGCGGTCTTCGCCATAGCTGACGAAGCACGCTTCGAGCGATGGCTCGATGCGCGTGATGACGCCCTTGTAGATGTTGGATTTGCGCTGTTCGCGCCCGGCTGTCTCGATATCGATGTCGATCAGTTTCTGTCCGTCGACAATCGCTACGCGCAGTTCTTCTTGCTGCGTGGCATTAAACAACATGCGTTTCATTTTTATAACTCCGCGACCCGTAGGCCATCTCAAAGCCGCTTCCGGGGAAGCGGCGAAAGTACAGGGATATATGCGAGAACGGGAGTGTTGGCGGGGGAAATGCCTTAGCGTGCGGAGCAACAACGCGTACGAGGTATACGTTACGGCCGCAACAGGCGCGGTGAGGTCAATCGTCATGCCGAGTGCACAGGACACTTGCAACTCATCTGAAACAGCCCGGATGAGAATGAACTGCATCGGGGGCAGAGAATGCAAGTGGTCAGCAAATTCAGAGCCAAAATCGTTAGCCGGCTCATTACAGGGATCGCGATGGCGAGGCTTGGCCTCAGCCTATCATCGACAACCCTCAGTATTTGGCCACATACGGGGTTTGGCGAAAACGGCAAGCGTTATCAACTTCATCAACCCGCGAGCCCGACTCGATAAGTCGCGCTAACGGGTACTTATCCTTATAATCCCACACTCACTTCAGCATCTCCACGCGTTATCCGATTACAACTACGGTGCAACCTTGATTCGCGCAGGGATGGTGCATATACATTTTTTTCCACCGAATTTGCAATTTGGCGAGGCCGGTGGAGACGCCCCTGTGTAAAATGTGCTTTTATTCTTACACTCGCAGCAGCCAGGGCCGCAGCAAAAACAATTATATATTCAAAATGAAGGACTTAGAGAGATTTCTGGGAAGACATAGTAAATGAAGAGTCAAAAAGATGTTGTTCCCCCTTCAACACCCCCGGTTCAGCCGCAAGCCCAATTCGTAACGATCGCCGAGGAAGAAGCAGGCCAGCGCATCGACAACTACTTATTAAGAGTGTGCAAGGGAGTGCCTAAAAGCCACATCTACCGGATCTTGCGATCGGGAGAAGTGCGGGTTAATAAAGGCCGTATCGATCAGTTGTACCGTCTCGTCGCCGGCGACGTGGTGCGCATTCCACCCGTGCGCGTGGCCGAAAAGGCCCCCACGGGCGCGCCGGCCGCCGAATTCAAGATTATCTTTGAAGATGCGCAGCTGCTCGTTATCGACAAGCCGGCCGGCGTGGCCGTGCATGGCGGCTCGGGCGTCTCGTTCGGCGTGATCGAGCAATTGCGCGCCTCGCGCCCCGACGCCAAGTTCCTGGAACTGGTACACCGCCTGGACCGCGACACGTCCGGTTTGCTGTTGCTGGCAAAGAAGCGCACGGCGTTGACGAATTTGCATGAACAGATGCGCGACGGCCTCACGGACAAGCGCTATCTGGTGCTGGTGGCCGGTGACTGGAAGAATGCGCGCCAGCATATCAAGCTGCCGCTGCATAAATATACGACGGCCGAAGGCGAGCGCCGGGTGGCCGTGCAGGCCGATGGCCTGGCGTCGCACACGGTGTTTTCACTGTTGCATAAATATCACAACTTCGCTTTGCTGGAAGCGGAATTGAAGACGGGGCGCACGCACCAGATCCGCGTGCATCTGTCCTCCTCCGGTTTCCCCATCGCGGGCGACGATAAATATGGCGACTTTGCCCTCAACCGTGCCCTGTTGAAAGCCGACAGCACGCGCGGTGCCCTGAAGCGCATGTTCCTGCACGCGCACCAGATCACGTTTACGCATCCGGAGACGGGCAAGACGATGACCCTGAATGCGCCGCTGGCTGCTGAATGCGAGCGTTTCTTGGTAAGCTTGGGCAAACCATTGGCCGTTGCCGCACGATAGCTATCCACCGCGTGCGTGCGACACTACTCACAAGGTAGTCAGTCGCTATCATTCATTCTCAAGGAGCCGGCGGCTTTACCGTCGGGAAACATGGCAAGAAAGCAATTTGATCTGATCGTCTTCGATTGGGACGGTACCCTGATAGACAGTACCTCGACCATCGTCAAGTGCATCCAGGCGTCGGCCAAAGACCTGGGCTTGCCAATTCCCACCGAGTTGCTGGCCTCGCATGTGATCGGCCTGGGCTTGCAGGAAGCGATGCAGCTGGTGATGCCCGATGTCGAGCCGAAATACCATGCGCGCATGGCCGAGCGCTACCGCTATCACTATCTGTCGCGTGACCATGAGCTGACCCTGTTTCCCGGCGTACAGGAAATGCTGCAGGAACTCTCGCAGCAAGCGTACTTTTTGGCGGTGGCTACGGGCAAGAGCCGTGTCGGCCTGAACCGTTCCTTGAATGCCGTCAAGCTGCTGTCGCTGTTCGATGCGACGCGCTGCGCCGATGAAACGTTTTCCAAGCCCCATCCGGCCATGCTGCAAGAGCTGACGCGCGAACTGGGGCAGGATATGCGCCGCACCGTCATGATTGGCGACACCAGTCATGATTTGTTGATGGCAAGCAATGCAGGGGCGGCCGGTATTGCCGTAGAGTATGGAGCGCACCCGGTGGAGCAGTTGCAGGCGTGTAATCCCCTGTATTCGGCCGCCACGGTGGCCGAGTTGCACCAATGGCTGAGCGAGCACGCATGATGAGCGATGTTGTGGAAGTGTTGATTTGTGCCGCCGACGCGGTAGCCGATGGCGGCAAGGGCGTGCGCTTTCCCGTCTCGGCCGGTGGCGAAGCGACCACGGGCTTTGTCGTGCGCCACGGCGGCAAGGCCTATGGCTACCTGAACCGCTGCGCCCACGTGCCGATCGAACTGGACTGGGCTGAAGGCGAATTTTTCGAGTCCAGCGGCTTGTACCTGATGTGTTCGACGCATGGCGCCATCTATGTGCCGGAGAGCGGCTACTGCGCGGGCGGCCCCTGCAAGGGCGGACGCTTGCGTCCGATCCCCGTGATCGAGCGCGATGGCCAGCTGTACTGGCAAGCCGATGAGTATGTCCAGCCGCTGCCGGCCTGAAGCCGGGCACAGGCATTATTGCAATTTAAACAAAGTGAACCATGAGCGATAACACGAATGACAAGCTGGACAGCAGCGCGCCAGCCGCCGGCCAAGGCGCCCCTGCGGGGAACTGGGAGCGCGACGTGCTGGAAAAGCTGGTATTTGCCACTTTGCAAGAGCAACGCGCGCACCGCCGCTGGAGCATCTTCTTCAAGGTGTTCGGCCTGCTGATCGTGCTGTTCGCCCTGTGGGTGTTTTATGACTACAACACGGCCGACGACAGCGAAACCCTGGGCCGCCACACGGCCCTGATCGACATCAGCGGCGCCATCGAGTCCGAAGGCAGCGGCTCGGCCGCCGTCGTCATCCCCGCGCTGGACAAGGCATTTTCCGATGCCGGTTCCGTGGCCGTGGTGCTGCACATTAATAGTCCGGGCGGCAGTCCCGTGCAGGCCGGCATGATCGTCGACGAGATGCAGCGCCTGCGCAAGGGCTATCCGGACAAGCCTTTGTATGTGGTGGTCGATGAAATGTGCGCCTCGGGCGGCTATTACATCGCCGCCGCCGCCGATCGCATCTATGTCAACAAGGCCAGCGTGGTCGGTTCCATCGGCGTGCTGATGGATGGCTTCGGCTTTACTGGCGTGATGGAAAAGGTGGGCGTCGAGCGCCGGCTGCTGACGGCGGGCGAGAACAAGGGCTTCATGGACCCGTTCAGCCCCCTGACGGAAAAGCACAAGGCGTATGCGCAAGGCATGCTCAATGAAATCCACCAGCAATTCATCGACGTGGTGCGCACGGGACGGGGCAAGCGCCTGAAGGAAACGCCGGATACCTTCTCGGGCCTGTACTGGACAGGCGCGAAAGCCGTGGAAATGGGCCTGGCCGATGATTTCGGCACGGTCGACAGCGTGGCGCGCGATGTCGTCAAGGCGGAAGACATCGTCGACTACACGCAGCATGAAGGTTTGCCGGAGCGGGTGCTGAAGAAATTTGGTGCCGCCATGGGCGCAGGCGCCATGAAGGCGGCCGTGCAGCAGTCACAAGCAGCGTTGCGTTGAAGGCATTACTCTTGGCTGACAGGCAAGCCAGTCGAGAATGATTTTCAATAAGGTGGTAATTTGGCTTGAAAAAGGGGCTGCTTGGGCTATAGTGAAAGCGTAGTTCTTTTCAAGGAGGGGCGATATATCAATTATGTTGTCAGTACTAACTTGATTGGCAGGTCTTGGAACTACTTGCCGCATCGCAGATGTGGTTTTGAGTGAATTTACATTCCTCACTGAAGTCCCGATGGGGCTTGGGAACGGCGGCGCAATGCCGCCGTTTCCTTTTGTGCGTCGTCCGTGCCGGGTGGGCTGGCATTGCGCAATGCGTGATCTGGTCTGGCTAGCAAGGCAGGCATGCGGGGGCGGGGCATGACGGGTCCGATGGCGGCGCGCTCAGGCGGCGCAGCCGTTACAGTGCGCGGGCAGGGGAGCCGGTGCCGCTGCTGTGCTGCTGCCGGAGCTGGTGCTGATGTCGGGCGGCATGTCCGCCATGGCGGGTGCGCTCACGTTGTCGGCTGTCGCATCCGCGTGCGCAAAACCGCCCAGTTCCAGCCAGCACATGAAATGGCATTGCGCCTCGGCATGCCAGTGCGTCTGGCTCGCTGGCGCTGGTGGCGCGTTCGCATCCTGCGGCGCAGGGGCGTTGCGCCAGCGCGCCACGCCGAGTCTGACCTTGTGCATGGCCGCTTGTTCCGCGGCGATCTGCTGGCGCATGTCGGCGATGCTGCCTTGTAAGGCGATGGTATCGATATGCTTCATACGATGTCCTTGTGAGATGTGTGACTGCCACTTTTCCTAAACTCCATTAGGCGGATTCCTAACGAAGTTTCAGTCTATCAATGCGATATTCCGAGCGCTTGATATATCTCAAAGGAATTAGCCATTTATATCGAAATCTCACCTTGTGCATCGCCGTATCTGTGCCTGTGCAAGGCCGCTGCGTGCTCCGTCGGCTGGCGCAGGCGGCGCACCCCGCCGCTTCACGCTGTCAGCCGCTTCTGGTAAAGTCACGCCCATGAGTAAATTATCCCTAGACCGCATCCTGCAATCGCAGGGTTTTGGCACCCGTAAATATTGTCGTTCCCTTATCGAAGATGGCGATGTCGTCATCGATGGCGTCACCCAGACCACTTACCGCACCACCGTCGAGACCGAAGGCCTGGTGCTGCACGTGTTCGAAGAAGAGTGGGTATACCGCGCGCACCTGTACCTGGCGCTGAACAAGCCCGCCAATTTCGAATGCTCGCGCAAGCCCAGCCATCACCCTGGCGTGCTGACCCTGCTGCCGGAACAGTTCACCTGGCGCGAAGTCCAGCCCGTCGGCCGGCTCGACCACGATACGACCGGCATGCTGCTGATGTCCGACGATGGCCCCTTTATCCATGCACAATCGTCGCCGAAGCGTCACGTTCCCAAAATTTACCAGGCTACTACGCAAGAGCCCGTGACCGATGAACTGGTGGCGCAGCTATTGGCCGGCGTGCAATTGCACGACGAACCGGCCCCGCTGGCGGCCCTGGTCTGCGTTCAGCGCGGAGAATTCCAGCTGGAAATCGTGCTCGAACAAGGCAAATACCACCAGGTCAAGCGCATGCTGGCCGCCGCCGGCAACCATTGCAGCGCGCTGCACCGTTCCGCTATCGGCAGCCTGACGCTGGAGTCGCTGGGCATCGCCGAAGGCGAGTGGTGCTACCTGACGCCCGAGCAGATCGCTCTCCTCGCGTAAAACTCTCCTGACCGTGAAAGCCGGGAATATCCCGGCTTTTTGGCGTCTTTAGCCTCCATTGCCTGCATTTGACGAAGTTTCCCGTACATGAAATTAGCAACTTTGAAAGACGGCACGCGCGACGGCCAGCTGGCTGTCGTTTCGCGCGACCTGAAAACGGCCCACCTGGCCGATGGCATCGCCTCGACTCTGCAAAAGGCGCTCGACGACTGGAGTTTCATCGCGCCCCAGCTCGATTTGCTGTACCAGACCATCAATAGCGGCCGCGGCCACCGCGCCTTCGACTTCGACCCCGCCAACTGCATGGCGCCCTTGCCGCGCAGCAGCCTGCGCGTGGCCGGCGCATCCTATCTGCAGCAGATCGAGCGCGCCTGCAAGGCCGCTGGCCTGGAGATGCCCGCCAATTTGCGCGAGGCGCCGCGCATGTACCAGGGCGCCAGCGACGATTTCCTCGGCGCCCACGACGACATCACCCTGGCGCACGAGCAGTGGGGCATCGATTACGAGGCGGGCATCGCCGCCATCACGGACGATGTGGTCATGGGCTCGACGCCGGACCAGGCGCACCTGAATATCAAGCTGTTGATGCTGGTCAATGACATCACCCTGCGCAACCTGGCGCCCGACGAACAGTCCAGCGGCTACGGCTACCTGCAAGCGAAGCCGGCCATGGCCTGCTCGCCGGTGGCCATCACGCCCGACGAGCTGGGCGACGCCTGGCGCGGCGGCAAGGTGCATTACGCGCTGCGCTGCAGCCTGAACGGCAAATTGACGGGCCAGCCTCACGCGGGCGCCGACATGGCCTTCAATTACCCGCAATTGCTCGCCCATCTGTGCCAGACGCGCAACGCGCGCGCCGGCAGCGTGGTCAGTGCGGGCGGCGTCGCCAACAAGGAAGTTAAAAAGGGCTTTTCCAGCATCGTTGAGCGACGTAACCAGGAGATGATCGCCGATGGCGTCGCCAGTACGCCCTATTTGCTGTTTGGTGATGTTATTCGATTGGAAATGCTGGGTGACGATGGCAAGTCCTTGTTTGGCGCGATAGAACAAACGGTAAAACAGGCCGAGGCGCGCAAGTCCCGCTAAGTTTCTGATAGGCAAAGGGAAATGCAGGGGATTTGCCCCCCTGTTCCGCTGATGGCATTGGCCCGCTTGACTCGATAATGCGTCATGCCCAGTCCATATTGCGCCTAACCAGGCTGCAGGACTTCACCGGAGTTGATTGATGTCGGAAGACAGCGACGCAGAAAAGACCGAAGCCGCGTCACCGAAGCGCCTCGAGCAGGCGCGTGAGGAAGGCGACGTTCCGCGATCGCGTGAAGTGGCAACGTTCACGGTGCTGATGGCGTCCGGCTGCTGCCTGTGGTTTGCCGGCGACGCCATCGTGCGCCGGCTGACGGCCGTCATGGTGTCGGGCCTGAGCCTGGACCGGGAGCAAATCCTCAATCCCGACGCGATGATGTTGCGCATCGGCTACGACGTGGGCTCCGTCTTGCTGACCTGCCTGCCGTACGCCGCGGCCATCATGCTCGTCGCCCTGGCCTCTCCCGTGCTGGTGGGCGGCTGGCTGTTCAGTTCCAAGGCGTTCACGCCCAATTTTGGCAAGCTCAACCCGATTCGCGGCCTGGGCAATATGTTTTCGAAGAATGCGCTGGTGGAATTGCTCAAGGCCGTCGCCAAGACCCTCGTCGTCGGCGTCGTCGCCTGGATGGTGATGCAGCACCAGAAAGACGCCGTGCTGGGCCTGTCGGTAGAATCCTTGCGCGCCGGTTCGGCCCATTTGATCAGCCTGCTGATCACGGCCTTCCTGATGATCGTCGGTGCGCTGGGCCTGATCGCTGCCATCGACGGCCCGTACCAGATGTGGCACTACGCTAACAAGATGAAAATGTCTTTGCAGGAAGTCAAGCAAGAGTCGAAGGAGTCGGACGGCAATCCGCAGATCAAGGCAAAAATTCGCCAGATGCAGCATGAAATGTCGCGCCGCCGCATGATGGCCGACGTGCCGACGGCCGATGTAGTGGTGACCAATCCTACCCACTACGCGGTGGCCTTGAAGTATGGCGAGAATTCGCGCGGCGCGCCGCAGGTGGTGGCCAAGGGCATCGACGAGGTAGCGGCGAAGATCCGCGAACTGGCGGGCGAACACAAGGTCGCCATCCTGGAAGCGCCGGCCCTGGCGCGCGCGCTGTACAAGCACACGGACATCGGCGACGAGATCCCCGAGGCGCTGTATGGCGCCGTGGCCGAAGTGCTGGCGTATGTGTTCCAGTTGCGCAGCTACGGCAGTGGCCATGGCCAGCGCCCCGACAAGCCGAAAAAACTCGACGTGCCGCCCGAGCTCGATCCGCTCGACCCCGCCTCGCAGACCAAAGCCGCAGCCGACGCGGCAAACAAGAATAAAGGAAGTACACCATGAACGGCCTGAGATTGCCAGCCTGGCTCAGCGGTATGAGCAGCAACGCCAGCAAGGGCATCGCCGCGCCGGTCATCATCATCATGTTGCTGGCGATGATGGTGCTGCCGCTGCCGGCCTTCATTCTCGACATTTTCTTCAGTTTCAATATCGCGCTGTCCATCATCGTGCTGCTGACGGCGCTGTACACGGTCAAGCCGCTCGACTTCATGGCCTTCCCGACCATTTTGCTGGTGTCGACCATGCTGCGCCTGTCGCTGAACGTGGCGTCCACGCGCGTGGTGCTGACGGAAGGCCATACGGGCGCCGACGCGGCCGGTAAAGTGATCGAGGCGTTCGGTCACTTCCTGATCGGCGGTAACTACACGGTCGGTATCGTGGTGTTCATCATTTTGACGATCATTAACTTTACCGTGGTGACCAAGGGTGCGGGCCGTATCGCCGAGGTGGGCGCCCGCTTCGCGCTGGACGCCATGCCGGGTAAGCAGATGGCCATCGATGCCGACCTGAACGCCGGCCTGATCGGCGAAGACGAAGCGCGCCGCCGCCGCACGGAAGTGGCGCAGGAAGCGGAATTCTATGGCGCCATGGACGGTGCCAGCAAATACGTGCGCGGCGACGCCATCGCCGGCATCATGGTTACCGTCATCAATATCATCGGCGGCTTGCTGGTGGGCTTGCTGCAGCACGATATGGGCTTTGCCGATGCGCTCAAGAACTACACCCTGCTGGCCATCGGTGACGGCCTGGTGGCGCAGATTCCTTCGCTGATCATTTCCACGGCGGCCGGTATCGTCGTCTCGCGCGTGGCCAGCGACCAGGACATCGGCACTCAGCTTGTGGGGCAGCTGTTTGCGAAACCGCAAGTACTGTATATCACCGCCGGCATTATCGGCGGCATGGGCTTGATTCCCGGCATGCCGAACATGGTCTTCCTGCTGCTGGCATCATTGCTGGCCGGCTCCGCCTATCTCATCAGCAAGAAGCGCACGCAGGAAAAAGCGGCGGCCGAAAAGCCGGCCGACGTGCCGCCAGCGACCGTGGCGCCCGAGCAGGAAGAAGCTAGCTGGCAAGACATCATGCCCGTCGATACCCTGGGCCTGGAAGTGGGCTACCGTTTGATTCCTTTGGTCGACAAGACGCAGGGCGGCGAATTGCTCAAGCGCATCAAGGGCATCCGCAAGAAATTTGCCCAGGAAGTGGGCTTCCTGGCCCCGCCCGTGCATATCCGTGACAACCTGGAATTGAAGCCGTCCGCCTACCGCATCACCCTCAAGGGCGTGGAAGTGGGCGTGGGCGAAGCGTTCAACGGGCAGTTCCTGGCGATTAATCCCGGCATGGCCAGCGGTAGCTTGCCCGGTGTGTCCACCAGCGACCCCGCGTTCGGCTTGCCCGCCACCTGGATCGACGCCAGCTTGCGCGACCAGGCGCAATCGATGGGCTACACGGTGGTCGATGCGGGCACCGTGGTGGCCACGCACTTGAACCACCTGATCACCTCGCACGCTTCCGAGCTGCTGGGCCGCGCGGAAGTGCAGTCGCTGCTCGATCACCTGGGCAAGGATGCGCCGCGCCTGGTGGAAGACCTGGTGCCGAAGATGCTGTCGCTGTCGACACTGCAAAAAGTGCTGCAGAACCTGCTGGCCGAGGGCGTCCACATCCGCGACATGCGCAGCATCATCGAAACCCTGGCCGAGCATACGGTCAATACGCAAGACCCGAACGAGCTGACGGCGCTGGTGCGCATCTCGCTGGGCCGCGCCATCGTGCAGCAACTGTTCCCCGGTGCGGCCGAATTGTCCGTGATGACCCTGGACAGCCGCCTGGAGCGCCTGCTGATGCAAGCCATGGGCAACGGCGGCGACGGCGCCGGCATCGAGCCGGGCCTGGCCGATACCATCGCCCACCAGGCAGGGCTGGCCGCGCAGCAGCAGGAAGCGCTGGGCCTGACGCCGGTGCTGCTGGTGCCGGCACCGCTGCGCGCCCTGTTGTCGCGTTTCCTGCGCCGCGCCTTGCCGCAGCTGAAAGTGCTGTCGCATGCGGAAGTGCCGGAAACCAAGACGATTCGCGTCACGGCGCTGGTGGGCGCGCAGTAGTTATCTTCATTAGCATCGGGGTCAGACCCCCCGCTCTTGTTTTCACCACTTTTGCTTATTTTTTCATCAATTTCCTGCTGGCAAACTGAATAACGGGTACTTTCCCGTCCTGTTCCTTCGATCGTTTCCTCCAAGCATCGCTAATAATGGAAACTGTCCGGGTGATCTGTGTCCATGTGGAAGACAGCATCCAAGCAACAGGAGTCGACGATGGTCACACAGTTCAGCCAATATTGCGCCACCCCCGCTCTGGGAGGCCGGTCATGAATGTGAAGAAATTTACGGGCGCCTCGTCGCGCGATGCGTTGCGCAAGGTGCGCGAAGCGCTGGGCCCCGATGCCGTGATCCTGTCGAACCGCCAAGCCGATGGTGTGGTGGAAATCCTCGCGCTGGCCAATGACGATGCCGCTTCGCTGGCGTCGCCGCCGGCCGCGTCCGAAATGTCCCAGCCCCGTCCCCAGTTGCAGACCCAGTTCGCCACGCCGCAGCGTCAGGCCGCCCCGGCCCAGCGCCCGGCTGCGCCACGTCCTGCCGCGCCGCGCCAGGCAGCCGGCGAGCCAGTGGACATGGCCCGCATGCAGCAGATGATGGCCAGCGCGCTGGCGCACGTCAAAGAGAACGCCGCCGCCGAGATGAGCGGCATGATGAATGAAATCCGCGCCATGCGCGGCATGATGGAAACCCAACTGGCGGAAATCTCGTGGGGTTCGACGCAGCAGCGCGAGCCGCAAAAAGCCGTGGTGCTGCGCGAAATGCTGGCCGCCGGTTTCTCGGCCAGCCTGGCGCGCTACCTGATCGACAAGCTGCCCGCCGGCCTCGATGGCGCGCAAAGCATGCGCTGGATCAAGACCGTCCTCAGCCGCAACCTGAATACCGTCGCCAATGAAGACGCCATGCTGGAGCAGGGCGGCGTGTTTGCGCTGGTCGGCCCGACCGGTGTCGGCAAGACCACCAGCACGGCCAAGCTGGCGGCCCGCTGCGTGATGCGCCACGGCCCGGAAAAACTGGCCCTGATCACCACGGACGCCTATCGTATCGGCGCGCACGAACAGCTGCGCATCTACGGCAAGATCCTCGGCGTGATGGTGCATTCGGTGAAGGATGAAGCGGACTTGCGCATCGCCCTGAAAGAATTGAAGAACAAGCACACGGTGCTGATCGATACGGTGGGCGTGAGCCAGCGCGACCAGATGGTGACGGAACAGGTGGCCATGCTGTCGGGCGCCGGCGCCGACGTGAAACGTTTGCTGTGCCTGAACTCCACGGCGACGCAGGAAACCTTGAACGAAGTGGTGCGCGCCTACCAGGGCAGCGGCCTGGCCGGCTGCATCATGACCAAGCTCGATGAGGCGGCGTCGATCGGCAATGTGCTCGACGTGGTGATCCGCCAGAAACTGAACCTGTTTTATGTGTCGAACGGCCAGCGCGTGCCGGAAGACCTGTACCTGGCCGACCGGGGCTACCTGATCGACCGCGCCTTCAAGCTCAAGCGCGATGCGGCGGCGACGCAGTTTTCCGACGCCGAACTGCCGCTGCTGATGGCGCAGGCAGCCGCCCGCAACAATGAAGCGCGCGGGGTGCGCCTTGGCTAATTTCGATTTCGATCAGGCCGAAGGCTTGCGCCGCATGCTGGCCGGCCCGCAGCCGCGCGTCATGACATTTTTATCGGCCACGCCGCAGGACGACAAGGGCGCCATGCTGGTCAACCTGGGCGCCTCGCTGGTCTACGGCGGCAATGACGTGCTGCTGCTCGACGCCAGCGGCGGCAGCGATGGCGTGGCTGCGCGCCTGGGACTGGCGCACGGCGCCAGCCTGCGCGACGTGGCGCGCCAGCAGTGCGCCCTGAACCAGGTCATCCACCAGGTGCCGCAAGGCTTCGGCGTGGCCAGCCTGGGCGCGCGCAACCACCTGATGGACAGCATGGACTATGCGGGCGCGGAAGAACTGCGCCGCCTGGGCAAGACCTTCGAGGTGCTGGCGCGCCAGAGCGGCATCGTGCTGGTCGACGGCGTCATGGCCGACGAGGGCGATTGCTTCCCCGTGCCGCTGATGGCCTCGTCCGATATCGTGGTGCAAGTGTCGACCAGCGCCACCTCGATCAAGGCGGCGTACTGCCTGATCAAGCGCCTGAGCCAGGAACTGGGACGCCGTCCGTTTGGCATTCTTGTCACCGGCGCTTCCGAATCCGAGGCAAAAGTGGTATACGATAATATGGCGCAGGCGGCGAGCCGTTACCTGGCCGTGAAACTGACCTCGATGGGGTCGGTGCCTGCCGATGAGTATCTGCACCGCGCGGCACGTCTGGGCCGCAGCGTGGTCGATGCCTTTCCGCTGGCGGGAGCCTCGGTGGCGTTTCGCGGACTGGCCGAGCGGCTGGCCCGTTCGGCGGCGCCGGTGCTCGGTGGCACCTTGTACCAGACGGGGAGCCCGCACCAGTTCAGCGTCTGAATCCATCATCAGCACACGATAGCAGTTAAAACAATAAGCAGCCTATGTACACGGTCAAAGGGAAATCGAACAAGGACTATTTGCTGACGGAGCACATTCCGCTGGTGAAGCGTCTGGCGCACCATATGAAGGCGAAATTGCCGCCTTCGGTCGAGGTCGATGACCTGATCCAGGCCGGCATGATCGGCCTGCTCGACGCCATCAGCCGCTATGAAGAGACGCATGGCGCGCAGTTCGAGACGTATGCCGTGCTGCGCATCCGCGGCGCCATGCTCGACGAATTGCGCACCAGCGACTGGCTGCCGCGCAGCATGCGCCAGAACATGCGCAAGATCGAAGAGGCGATGAGCACCTTGCAGCAGCGCCTGGGACACCCGCCGACGGAGTCGGAAGTGGCGAAACTGCTGAAAATGTCGCTCGTCGATTACCAGGAAATGCTGGGCGACGGCGGCGGCCACCAGTTGCTGTACTACGAAGACTTTCATGACCCGGACGGCAATGACAGCTTTCTCGACCGCCATTGCGTGGACGAAGACAGCGACCCCTTGCGGTCCCTGCTCGATACCGATTTCCGGCAATCCGTGATCGATGCCATCGACGCGCTGCCACCACGCGAGAAAATGCTCATGGGCCTGTACTACGAAGAAGAGCTGAACCTGAAGGAGATCGGCGCGGTGATGGGCGTGTCCGAATCGCGCGTCTCGCAGCTGCATACCCAGGCCGTCGCGCGCCTGCGCGCAACCTTGAGGGAGCTGGCGTGGACTGGTCCAGCGTAATCGGGCTGGCGCTGGCGCTGGCGGGCCTCTTGGTCGGCCAGGCACTGGAAGGCGGCAAGATGGCCTCCCTGCTGCAGCCGGCCGCCTTCGCCATCGTGGTCATTGGCACCTTCGGCGCCGTGCTGCTGCAAACGCGGCTGCGCACCTTCGTGCGCGGCCTGGAAATGCTGCGCTGGGTCTTCCTGCCGCCAGCCGACACGCGTGCCGCGCTGGCGCGCGACATCGGGCAATGGAGTTTGACGGCGCGCCGCGACGGCCCGCTGGCGCTCGAACGCCTGATGGAAAACACGGCCGACCGCTTCAATGCCAAGGGTTTGCGCATGATCGTCGACGGCATCGCGCCCGACAAGCTGCGCCAGCTGCTCGACGTGGAAATCTCCGCCTACGAGATGGCCGAGCGCCAGGCCGTCAAGGTGTGGGAATCGGCGGCCGGCTACTCGCCCACCATCGGCATCCTGGGCGCCGTGCTGGGCCTGATCCACGTGATGGAAAACCTCACCGACCCGAGTAAATTAGGCAGCGGCATCGCCGTGGCCTTTGTCTCGACGATTTATGGCGTCGGCCTGGCCAATTTGCTGTTCCTGCCGGTGGCGAATAAACTCAAGGCCATCGTCTCGCGCCGCGTGCTGCAGTATGAAATCACGGCCGCCGTGCTGTACGACATCGCCACGGGCGACCACACGCGCATCATCGAAGAGCGCGTGGCCAGCCTGCTGCACGAGCACTGAGCATGATGCGGCGCGCGCGCAGGAAGTATGACGAGGAACCGGACAACCAGGACCGCTGGCTGATCTCGTACGCCGACTTCATCACCTTGCTGTTCGCCTTTTTCGTCGTCATGTATGCGATTTCGCAAGTCAACGAAGGTAAATACCGCGTCTTCCAGAATGCCATCGGCCAGGCCTTCAGCCTGGAAAAGGGCGCGCCGCCCATCATCATGGAAGCGCCGCAAGCGATCCCGCTGCCCAACCCCGCCCTGAAACGCCGCACGGAAGCCATCCGCCGCGAGCGCGAACACATGACGCGCCTGGCGCAGGACCTTACATCCACGCTGGCGCCGCTGGTCAAGGAAGGCAAGGTGCGGGTCACGCAGACGAGCCGCGGCGTGAGCGTGGAAATCAATGCCAGCGTGCTGTTCGACCCGGGCGCCGCAGGGCTGACGATGGAGTCGGACCAGGCCTTGCGCGCCGTGGCCGTGCTGCTCAAGGATGACACGCACGACGTGCAGGTGGAAGGGCATACGGATGTGCAGCCGATCAGTAATTCGAATTTCGCCTCGAACTGGGAATTGTCGGCCGCGCGCGCCAGCGCCGTGGTGCGCCTGTTCATCGCCAGCGGCGTGCAAGCGTCGCGCCTGACGGCCGTGGGCCACGCCGACAACATCCCCGTGGCGCCGAACGCCACGCCGGAAGGGCGCGCGCGCAACCGCAGGGTCGCCGTGACGATTTTGTCGGGCATCCCCGAGACGGTGACGGAAGTGCCGACGCCGCCCGTCGCACCGGCTCCGGCTCCCGCCAACTGACTAGCGGGGACAGACCCGTCGGCGGTAAGCGGCCTAATAGGGCGCATACCGATTCCGAAGGAACTGACCCCGGCATTGCTTGGTACAATCGCGGCCTTCTCCCTTTTTATCTCTCCATCATGAAAAGCAGTTCCCTGGGCGGTCTCGTGTATTCCACCGAAACGGGCCGCATGTGTCCCGCCTGCCGCCTGCCGCTGGCGCAATGCGCGTGCAAGGCGCAAGCCAAGGCGGCGCCTGCCGGCGACGGCGTGGTACGCGTGTCGCGCCAGACCAAGGGGCGTGGCGGCAAGAGCGTCAGCGTGGTCAAGGGCTTGCCGCTGGACGCCATCGCGCTGGCCTTGCTGGGCAAGCAGTTGCGCACGCAGTGCGGCTCGGGCGGCACCGTCAAGGATGGCGTGATCGAAGTGCAGGGCGACCACGTGGACATCATCCTGGCCGCGCTGGCCAAGCTGGGCCACCAGGCGAAAAAAGCCGGCGGCTGATTGCCCGCACCGCGTGCGGCATGCCAGCGCGCACCTGTGGTAACGTGCGCTTCCAGTCCACGCGCGCCACTCATGATGAATATCAAGCCTACCGGCATTGCCACCGCCGCTGCCATCGCGGCAGTGCTGGCGCTGGCGTACTGGCGCGCACCCGACGGCGGCGCGCCGCAAGCTGCCGCCACCGCTGCCGCCAGCGCGCCAGCGGGGCGCAGCCTGGAAGCGTATTTTTCTGTCGACGCCTCCGTCCCTGCGGCTGAAGCGCCCGTTGTCGTGACCCTGGCGCAGCGGCTCGAACGCCTGGCCGCCAGCGGCAGGCCGGAAGACGCGTATGCGGCCTACAACCTGCTCGACGACTGCATCGTTTTCCAGCGCGAAAGCCGCCTGCCGGGGCTGGAATTCGAACTGGGTCGCGAGATGACGGTGGCAGAAAAAGCCGCCCAGCAACAGCTGTGCGCGGGCTTGACGCAGCGCCAGCGCGACGACCGCCTGGCTTACCTGGCCAGCGCCGCAAAGGCGGGCGTGCCGGGCGCCGCCACCCTGTTCCTGTCGGAAGGGCCGTTCGGCGACCGCAGCGCGCTGCGCAACCGTCCCGACGATCCGCTGGTGCAGGCATGGAAGCGGCAAGCCATCGCCCAGCTGACGGCGCAGGCGAACGAGGCGGAACTCTCCAGCGTGGCTACCCTGATGATGGCCTACCTGCGCGATGGCGAGGTGGTGCAAAAGGATGCGCCGCAAGCGTATGGCTACCTGCTGGCCCTGCGCCTCGTCTACAACGATATCCTCGCGCCCGGCACCACCAATCCGTATCAGGATGAATACTGGCACTGGCTGCGGGATGAGCTGACGCCGGAGCAGCAGGCCGCCGCCGCAGCGAAGGGGCAAGCCATCGCGGCGAAATTTCGCCAGCATACGGGGCGACCCGCGCATGGTTGAGCCTGCAAGGCGCGCTGCGCCTTGCAGGGGGACAGGCTCTAAATAAGGGACTTAGCCGATGACGACGCGCCGGCTGGCCGTGTTGGTCATCGGTTGGCCGCTGGGGCCGTAGAAATTGCCGCTCTGGGCCGTGGGGCGCATGGCGTTCAGGGCGCCTTGCGTGTGCAGCATGTGCTTGTTGACCAGCAGGCTGTTGAGCCGGTTCTGTTCTTTCGCCTCGCGCGTGGTGTCGAGCAGGGCGTTCCACAGGGGCGCCGCTTCGGCTTCGCTGGCGCCGACCAGCCATTCTTCCATGCCCGCTTCGGCGGCCGTGAAACCGGCTGCCGCCAGCGCCTGGTGGCGTTGCGCCGCCAGCTGGCTCAATTGTCCCACGAGTGCCGTCTTGCGCGCCGTGAGCTCCGTGATTGCATCGATGTCAGCCGCAACCAGATGCCGCTGTTCTTCTTTCATCAATGCCAGCAATGTGGTCATGAGCTGTTGCTCGTCGCGCAGGCTGGAAAACGGAGTCACTGATTGCATGAGGAAACCTATCTATTTCGTGAGTGCAGCAAGTCCTTGACTGTGTCGAGGAGACCGTCCGCCACTTTTTCAGAGTTGACCTGGAACTGGCCGTCGGCGATCGCCAGCTTGATGCGTTCGACTTTTTTCGTGTCGAACACGGCGCCGCTGCCGGCAGTTGCACTGGCCGCTAATGCCTGTCCTTGCGGCGACAGGCGTACATTGTCCGACGTCGTCGGTGTTGCCTGGGCTTTCTCGGCATTCCGGGCGCCGGAAGTATTCGCGGGCGCCACCGGCAGGCCGGGATTGCTTTTAATGGTGTTATCGGTAATTTTCACAGCGTGATCCTCGTCTGGTCGAAGTCAAAAAACTCCGGGATATGACTTCTTATCGGCATCTTATCCAGGAACTTTAGTGCGCCAGACTACAATATCGCTATCTATCCGCGTTAAAAGGCGACCTCCACCATGCCACCCGCGCGCGCCACGCCGCTGATCTGCTGGCCGCTCTGCGTGCGTACCTGCACCGTCTGGCCATCGCCGGCACTGCCGATGGCGCGTCCTTCTGATGCCACCTGGAAACCGTTGCCACTTGAAACGACGCGCACCAGCTGGCCTTGCATGACCACCGGCTTGCGGCGCAGGGTGTCGAGGCGCATCGGCGTGCCTGGTGGCAAGGAAATATTCGTGCTGGCGCCCACCACCTGGGCCATGTCGGTGGCGATGCCTGCGGGCAATGCTGCCAGGTCGCCCTGCATCGTCACCAGCTGGCTGGCGTCGATGGCTTGCCCTTGTGCCAGCGGCACGGCGCTGGCCACGTAGTCGCCCACGACGGCCACGTTGGCCTGCAAATAGATGGTCCAGTTGGAAGGCGCCGTGCAGCGCACGCCCACGGTGGTCTTGCCCCAGGCGCGCGCGCCTGGCGCCATGAACGCTTGCGGCGCGGGGCAGGCGGCCAGGTTCAGGCGCGGATCGACGGCGCCGACGCTGATCGTCACCTTGCCTGGCAAGCCGTTGCTTTGTACCTGCAGGAATTGTTCCACGCTGTTGCGCAGCGCTTCCGGCGTCTGCCGGCCGGCGTTTTGCGCCTGCGCCAGCAGTGGCAGGGCGGCAAGAGCGAGAAGGAGTGCAAGCGGTGTTTTCATGGTGATAGGCCTCTGGAATACTGCCATGATAGTGCGCGCAGCCCTGATCGAAGCGCCGATTAAGGGGTAAAAGTACGGTCTGATCCGGCGATGGCCTTGCCGGTGGGCACCGTACTATGTTTCCTGTCATCACTATACCGCCATCCTTTCGCCATCTCAGGCGCCAGTGGCAGATCTTTCCGGAGCCTGACATGATAGGGAAACTCGACGATTACATGCGCTTCAACGAGGCGGCGCTGAGTCTGCGCTCGACGCGCCAGGAATTGCTCGCCTCGAATATCGCGAATGCTGATACGCCCAACTACAAGGCGCGCGATGTCGATTTCGCCAGCGCGCTGAAGGGGGCGATGGCGCGCAAGGATGGCGTGCCGCCGGCCCTGAAGGGCACGGCGCCGCAGCATCTGCCGGGCAAGGGCGTGGCCGCTGCCGCAGGCAGCAGCACGGGCGGCAAGGTCGAGACCCTGGCCGACGGCACGCCGCTGCTGTACCGCGCGCCGGCCCAGGGCGCCGTCGACGGCAATACGGTGGACATGGATCTCGAACGTAACGCCTTTGCCGACAACGCCATCCGCTACGAGGCGGCCGTGACGTTCCTCAACTCGCAGATCAAGGGCATGCTGACGGCCATCCAGGGAGGACAATAATCATGTCGCTGTTTAATATCTTCAACGTGTCCGGTTCGGCCATGAGCGCCCAGGCGCAGCGCCTGAACACGGTGGCCAGCAACCTGGCCAATGCCGACAGCGCCACCAGCGCCACGGGCGAAGCCTACCGCGCCAAGCAGGTGGTGTTCGAAGCCGTGCCCATGGCCAACGGCGCCACGGCCGTCAAGGTGCAGAAGGTGATCGAAGACCCGTCGCCGATGAAGCTGGTCTATGACCCGAAGAACCCGCTGGCCGACGAAAAGGGCTACGTCACCATGCCCAACGTGAATACGGTCGACGAGATGGTCAACATGCTGTCGGCTTCGCGTTCCTACCAGACCAACGTGGAAACCATGAACGCGGCCAAGTCGCTGCTCCTGAAAACCCTTACCCTCGGCCAATAAGGCTGACTGACTATTATGGCAACCATCGATACCAGCACCGGCCCCGTCACCGACCTGATGGCGACAATGAATCCGAAGAAGACGACTGCCGCCGCTGGCAGCGTCGAGGAGGAGACGAACAAATTCCTGACCCTGCTGGTAACTCAGCTGCAAAACCAAGACCCGATGAACCCGCTGGACAATGCGCAGCTGACGAGTCAGCTGGCCCAGCTGTCCACGGTGACGGGGGTCAACAAGCTCAATACCACGCTGGAAAGCTTGACGACCAGCTACCAGCAGGCCGAATCCATGCAGGCGGCCAATATTATCGGCCACGGCGTGCTGACAGCAGGCACAAACATCACCCTGAGCAAGAGCGCGGCCCTGCTGGGCGTGGACCTGGCGACGCCGGCCGACAGCGTCAAGGTCGTTATCAGCAACAGCGCGGGCAAGGAAGTGCAGACCATCGACCTGGGCGCGCAGGCGGCCGGCACCTTGCCGCTAGGCTGGAATGGTACGACGGGCGAGCTCGACAAGGATGGCAAGCCGGTGGTGCTGGCCGACGGCGCGTATTCGTTCAGCGTGGTGGCCATGCGCGGCGGCACCAAGCTGACCGATGCGACGGCGTTGATGTTCGGTTCGGTCGCCAGCGTGTCGACGGGCGCCGGTGGCGTGAAGTTGAATGTGCCGGGCGTGGGCAGCATCACCATGGCCGATGTGAAACAAATTTTGTAAGCCGCTTATTTGTAGCGTAGACCCTCTACCCCTAATTTCTACCAGGAGAACACAATGTCTTTCCAACAAGGCTTGAGCGGCTTGAATGGCGCCGCCAAATCGCTGGACGTCATCGGCAACAACATCGCCAACTCGGCCACCGTGGGTTTCAAGCAGTCGCAGGCGCAGTTTGCCGACATCTATGCCAACTCGCTGTATGGCGTGGGCGGCAACCAGCCCGGCATCGGCGTGGCCGTGTCGCAAGTGGCGCAGCTGTTCAATCAAGGTAACCTGGAAAGTTCGTCGAATCCGCTCGACATCGCCATCAATGGCGGCGGCTTCTTCCGCACCAGCGTGAACGGCGCCATCCAGTATTCGCGCAACGGCCAGTTCCAGGTCGACAAGAGCGGCTTCATCATCAATGCCCAGAAAGCCCAGCTGACAGGCTATCCGGCCGATGCGAACGGCAAGATCCTGGCCGGCGCCACCGTACCGCTGCAGATCGACCCGTCCGACATGGCGCCGCAGGCGACCACCAAGGTCGACACCCAGGTCAACCTCGATTCCAACTCGGCCATGCCGACCGTGGTGCCGTTCAGCGTGGGCGAGCAAAAGTCGTGGACCAAGCAATTCCCCGTGCCCGTCTACGACTCGCTGGGCAATTCGCACACCATGTCCAACTTCTACGTCAAGACGGGCACCAATTCCTGGGATGTTTATTCGGCCACTGATGGCAAGGAAATTACCAGCGCGAAAGTAGCCGCGTCGGCGCAGACCGATGCCGCCTCGCTGGCCGCGCGCGCCGCCTACCAGGCCGCCGCCACGGCCGTGCCGCTGGTGCCGGCGGCGATCACGGCCGCCGCCGTCGCTTATGGCAATGCGGCCGGCGCCGCCGTGCGCACCGCCGCTGCGGCGGCCGGCGCCAGCCCCGCCCAGCTGGCCGCCATCAGCGCCACCTATGGCAGCGCCGTGCCCAACGGCGTCAATTCCAGCCTGACGCCAGACCAGATCGACGCCACGATCGCCGCAGTGACGGAGGTGCCCGCCGTGAAGTCGGCTTCGCTGGTGTTCAACAGCGTCGGCAGCCTGGACAAGGCCGCCATGCTGGCACTGACGCCGCCGCAAACCTTGCCGGTGACGGTGAACCTGCCCGTCTTCCCCGCCACGGGCGCGAACGCGAACCTGGCGATCAAGGTCGACTTCACCAATTCCACCCAGCTCAGTTCGTCCACCAGCGAAAAGCGCACCGTGGCCGATGGCTATGCGGCCGGCCAGCTGAGCCGTTTCGTGGTGGGCACCGATGGCGTGATCCAGGGCCAGTATAACAATGGCCAGACGCGCGACCTGGGCCAGGTAGTATTGACCAAGTTTGCCAATCCGAATGGCCTGGAGCCGCTGGGCAACAATGCCTGGGCGGAAAGCTCGACCTCGGGCAGCCCCATGACGGGTGAGCCGAGCTCGGCCGGGCTGGGCGACTTGCGCGCCTCGGCCGTGGAAGTGTCGAACGTGGACCTGACGGCCGAACTGGTCAACATGATCACGGCCCAGCGCGCCTACCAGGCGAATGCGCAGACCATCAAGACGCAGGATTCCGTTTTACAGACCCTCGTCAACCTGCGTTAATAATCAGGGAGTCAGTCACTTCGTGACCGGCATGTGCCGCATTGCGGCGCATGTCCACGCCGGGTCTGACCCCAGCTTTTGTTTTGCACGGAGAAACACATGGACCGTCTCATCTACACCGCCGGCTCGGGCGCCAAGCACATCCTGGACAAGCAGGCGACCACGGCGAATAACCTGGCGAACGCCACCAGCACGGGTTTCCGTGCCCAGCTCGACTCGTTTCGCGCCGTGCCCGTGGTGGCCGACGGCATGATGCCGACGCGCGCCTTTGTCGTCGATTCGACGGTCGGTTCCGATTTCACGCAAGGACCCATGCAGTACACGGGCCGCACGCTCGACGTGGCTGTGGAAAATGGCGGCTGGATCGCGGTGCAGTCGGCCGACGGGTCCGAAGCCTATACGCGCAACGGCGCCTTCAAGCTCAATGAAAACGGCATGTTGCAGACACAATCGGGCTTGATGGTGCAGGGCGATACGGGGCCCCTGGCCATTCCGCCGGGCGTGACGGTGACCATCGCCGGCGATGGCACGGTGGGCACGATTTCCACGGACGTGCCGCCGGGCCCGTCCACGGTGCTGGGACGCATCAAGCTGGTCAACCCGCCCGAGCAGCAACTGGTGCGCGGCGACGACGGCCTGTTTCGCCTGAATGATGGCACGGTGGCGCAAGCCGACCAGGCCGTCAAATTGACCACGGGCGCGCTCGAAGGCAGCAATGTCAGCCCCGTCGACTCGATGGTCAGCATGATCGCCCTGGCGCGCCAGTTCGAAACACAAATGAGCTTGTTGAAGAATGCCGAGAATAACGCGGCGAAAGCCACCCAGATCCTCGCTTTGAATTGATAGAACCGGTCGCATAATGGTCACATAGAAATAGTCTACAGGGCTGGTTAGCGCTGTTATTGGAGAAAAAACATGATTCGTTCCCTTTGGATAGCCAAGACCGGCCTGGAAGCGCAGCAGACGCAGATGGATGTGATCGCCAATAACCTGGCCAACGTCAGTACCACGGGCTTCAAGAAGTCGCGCGCCGTGTTTGAAGACTTGCTGTATCAAAATGTGCGTCAGCCCGGTGCGCAATCCTCGCAGCAAACCCAGCTGCCGTCGGGCTTGCAGATCGGCACAGGCGTGCGCACCGTGGCTACCGAACGCATCCATACACAGGGCAATCCCCAGGCGTCTGGCAATTCGCGCGACGTGATGGTCAACGGCACCGGTTTCTTCCAGGTGCTGCTGCCCGATGGCTCCACCGCCTACACGCGCGACGGTTCCTTCCAGACCGATGCCAGTGGCCAGATGGTGACCTCCGAAGGCTTCGTCATTCAGCCTGCCATCACCGTACCGACCAATGCGCTGAGCCTGACCGTGGCGCGCGACGGCACCGTCTCCGTTACCTTGCCCAATACCGTGGCGCCATCGCAGATCGGCTCCCTGCAGCTGACCACCTTCGTCAATCCGGCCGGCCTGGAATCGAAGGGCGAAAACCTGTACATGGAAACGGGCGCCTCCGGCGTAGCGCAAACCAACACCCCGGGCACGAATGGTGCCGGCGTGCTGATGCAGGGCTATATCGAGACCTCGAACGTCAACGTGGCCGAGGAAATGGTCAACATGATCCAGACGCAGCGCGCCTACGAGATCAACAGCAAGGCCATCACCACATCCGACCAGATGCTGCAAAAACTTTCTCAATTATAATTTTTTTAGTCGTCATGCCATCCGCCGCCGGATGGCAGCGGAGGTTCGCCATGCAATACCCCATCATCGCCCTGTTGTCCGCAGTCCTGTTGTCCGGCTGCGCCATCACGCCTACGTCCATCGTGCAATACCCGACCACCACGCGCGCGCCGATGCCGGAACCGGCGGTCGTCAACAACGGTTCCATCTACCAGCCGTCGACCTACCGTCCCGCCTTCGAAGACCGCCGTGCGCGCCACGTGGGCGACACCATGACCATCGCCATCACCGAGCGCACGAATGCCGTCAAGGCGGGCGCCAGTTCCGGCAACAAGTCCGGCAGCGTGGGCTTCAGCACGCCCGGCTTCGCCCAAGGCCGCCTGGGAGGCACCGTGGCGGCGAATGGCGCGACGAAATTTGCCGACGGCGACAACCAGTCCGCCAGCAATACCTTTTCCGGCACGATCGGTGTGACAGTCATCGAGGAATTGCCTAATGGCAACTTAATCGTAGCTGGCGAGAAACAGATCGCCATGAACAAGGGCACCGAATTCATCCGCTTTTCGGGCATGGTCAATCCTGACACCATCGGCATCGGCAACGTCGTGCCATCGACCCAGGTGGCCGACGCGCGCGTCGAATACCGCACCAACAGCCAGATCGACCGCGCTGAAATGGCCTCGATGGCGTCGCGTTTCTTCCTCAGCCTGTTGCCGTTCTGATCATGGCGACCTTCACTGTCCCCCGCTTTTTGATCGCCTGCGGTCTGGCGTGCGCCATGCTGGCGCCCGTGGCCCAGGCCGAACGGCTGAAAGACCTGGCCAGCATCGCCGGCGTGCGCCAGAATCAGCTGATGGGCTATGGCCTGGTCGTCGGCCTCGACGGCAGCGGCGACCAGACCACGCAAACGCCGTTCACCATCCAGAGCGTGGCGGCGATGCTGCAGCAGCAAGGCATTAACTTGCCGCAAGGCACCAGTTTGCAGCTGAAAAACGTGGCCGCCGTCATGGTGACGACGTCCTTGCCCGCGTTTGCCCAGCCGGGCCAGATGCTGGACGTGACCGTGTCGTCGATGGGCAATGCGAAAAGCTTGCGCGGCGGTACCTTGTTGATGACGCCGCTCAAGGGCGCCGACGGCCAGGTGTATGGCATGGCGCAGGGTAACGTGCTGGTGGGCGGCGTGGGCGCGCAGGCGGCCGGCAGCTCCATCGTCATCAATCACCTGAGCGTGGGACGCATCTCGGGCGGCGCCACCGTCGAGCGAACCGTACCCTCGGTGCTGGGCGCCAATAACACCATCCGCCTGGAATTGAATGCCACCGATTTCGCCACCGCCAGCCGCGTGGTCGACGCCATCAACAGCCGCTACGGCGCCGGCACGGCCGCCGCGCTGGACGGGCGCGTGATTCAGGTGCAGTCGCCGGGCAGCAGCGACCAGCGCGTGACCTTCCTGGGCCAGCTGGAAAGCATCGAAGTCAATCCGGCCCGCCTGGCGGCCAAGGTCATCATGAATGCGCGCACCGGTTCCGTCGTGATGAACCAGTCCGTGACCCTGGAAACATGCGCCATTTCGCACGGCAACCTGTCCGTTACCATCAATGTCGAGCCGCAAGTGAGCCAGCCAGCGCCGCTGTCGGGCGGGCGCACGGTGGTCACGCAGACGGCACAGATCGATATCAAGAAGGAACCGGGCAAGGTCATGCTGGTCAAGGGCGGCGCTTCGCTGTCCGACGTGGTGAAAGCCTTGAACGCCATCGGCGCTTCGCCGCAAGACTTGCTGGCTATCCTGCAGGCGATGAAGGCGGCCGGTTCGCTGCGCGCCGAACTTGAAATCATTTGATGGACACGCCATGATCAGCCAAACGGACCTCAGCAATACCGCCGCCTACGACGTCAAGGGCATGGATGGCTTGCGCCAGTCCGCCAAGGCGAAGGACCCTGCCGCCCTCAAAGAGGCCGCTACGCAATTTGAAGCGATGTTCATCAACATGATGATGAAAAGCATGCGCGACGCGACGCCGCAGGACGGCATCATGGATAGCCAGCAAAGCAAGATGTACACCTCGATGCTGGACCAGCAGACGAGCCAGAACCTGGCCAAGCGGGGCACGGGCCTGGCGGACGTGCTGATCCGCCAACTGTCGTCCTCGAACCAGGCGCTGGCCGCCGATGGCGCCGAAGCGCCGTCGCCCCGCTCGTCGAGCATGACGCAGGCGCTGGCCGCGTTCCGCCAGCAGCAGGGCGCCCTGACCGACGGTGCAAGCAGTGCCAGCGGCAGCGGCAAGACCCTGAGCGACAAGGCCAATGCCACGCAGGCGCCGCATGTGCGCGCCTTCCAGGAAAAGCTGGGCGTGCATGCGGAAGAGGCCAGCCGCACCACCGGCATCCCGGCCAAGTTCATGCTGGGCCAGGCGGCGCTGGAGACGGGCTGGGGCAAGCGCGAAATCATCAGCCGCGACGGCAGCAGCAGCCACAACCTGTTCGGCATCAAGGCGTCAAACGACTGGAAGGGCAAAGTCACGGAAGCCGTCACCACGGAATATGTGAATGGCAAGGCGCAGCGCAAGGTGGAGAAATTCCGCGCCTATGACAGCTACGCGGACAGTTTCAAGGATTATGCGCAGTTGATTACCAACAACAAACGCTATGAAAAAGTGCTGGCCAGCGCGGGCGACGCCAGCACCTTCGCCCAGGGCTTGCAAAAGGCTGGCTACGCGACAGACCCGAATTACGCTGCCAAATTAACAAAAATTATCAAGCATTCGCTGGTGGGCTAACCTCCAGCCGTGCCCCTGTGCAGGCCGCGCGCTTCAAGTTTTCGCCGCGGCTGCCGTAAATACATGTGACGGTAACCAATAAGAGACCATGACTTCGAATCTACTCAGCATCGGTAAGAGCGGTTTGCTTGCAGCGCAGGTGGGCCTGTCGACGACCGGGCATAACATCACCAATGCGAATGTACCCGGCTACAATCGGCAGACGGTGCTGCAGCAGACTTCGCAGTCGAACTTTGCCGGCTATGGCTTCGTTGGCACGGGTACGGAGGTGTCGCAGATCAAGCGCCAGTACGACAGCTTCATGGCCACCCAGGTCAATGCCGCGCAAAGTGCCACCAGTGCGCTCGATAGCTATTACACGCAGATCAGCCAGATCGACAACTTGATGGCCGACCCCACGGCGGGCCTGTCGCCCGCCCTGCAAGACTTCTTCAAGGGCGTGCAGGACTTCAGCGCCAATCCTTCTTCTGTCGCCTCGCGCCAGGCGTTGCTGTCGAGCGCCGGCTCGCTCACTTCCCGCTTCCAGGGTCTGAGCGCGCGCCTGACGGAGATCGGCGACGGCGTCAATTCGCAGATTACGTCGAATGTGACGGTGATTAATACCTACGCCAAGCAGCTCGCCGACCTGAACAAGTCGATTTCCCAGTTGTCGGTCGATGCCAGCAACCAGCCCAACGATCTGCTGGACCAGCGCGACCAGCTGATCACGGAATTGAACAAATATGTCAAGGCGACGGTGCAACCGGCTGCCAACAATACCGTCACCATTTCCATCGGCGCGGGCCAGCCGCTGGTGGTGGCGGACCGCAGCTTCCAGCTGGCGGCCACGCCTTCTGCGACGGACCCGAACCGCATCGAGGTGGGTTATGTCACGGGCAGTACCGTCAGCGTGCTGCCGGACAGCTCCCTGACCGGCGGCTCGCTGGGCGGCTTGCTGGATTTCCGCAGCGGCACCCTGGACAATGTGCAGAACTCGCTGGGCAAGGTGGCCATCGCGCTGGCGAGTACCTTCAACGACCAGCACAAGCTGGGCCAGGACTTGAATGGCGCCATGGGCGGCGACTTTTTCAAGATACCCGACCCCGTGATCGGCGCCGACCGCGGCAACAACACCAGCAGCACCACCGTGCTGTCGGCCAAGGTCAGCGACCCCACCCAGCTGACGGCCAGCGATTACAGCCTGAAATACGACGGCAGCAATTATGTGGTGACGCGCGAATCGGACGGCGCACACACCATCATCAATCCGTACCCGCAAACGGCGCCGCAAACCATCGACGGCGTCGATTTCTCGATCTCGGGCACGGCCGCCCAAGGCGACAACTACGTCATCAGGCCGACGGCGAATGGCGCGGCCGGCCTGGCCGTGCTGGTCACCGATCGCAACAAGATCGCCGCCGCCGCTCCCATCGCCACCTCGGCGCCGGTGGCCAATACGGGCACGGGCAAGCTCAGTGCAGGCTCAGTCGACAAGGCATACCTGAGCCCGGGCAATGCCCTGACGGGTCCCCTGACCTTGACATATGATAAGACGACCACCTCGCTGACGGGTTTCCCGGCCGGCCAGGCGGTGACGGTCAAGGGCTTGAATGGTGCCACCACGACCTATCCGGCCGGCACGGCGAACATCCCATATACGGAAGGCGACAACTTTAGTTTTGGCGGCATCAATGTCAGCATGACGGGCACGCCGGCGCAGGGCGATACCTTCACCATTGCGCCGAACTCGGGCGGCGTGGGCGACAATCGCAACGCCACGCTATTGGCGGGCTTGCAGACGAAGAACATCCTCGATGGCGGCAATGCCACGTTCCAGGGTTCATATGCGCAAACCGTCAGCTTCGTGGGCAACAAGACGCGTGAAGTACAGGTCAGCGGCCTGGCCAGCCAGGCATTGCTGCAGCAGACCAGCACCCAGCAGCAGTCCGTTTCCGGCGTCAACCTCGATGAAGAGGCGGCCAACCTGCTGCGTTACCAGCAGTCCTACCAGGCGTGCGGCAAAGTCATGCAGATTGCCAGCACCCTGTTCGACGTAGTCATCGGCCTGGGGCGTTAATCAATTTTCGCCGCGGCGCAGCGCGCGGCGGCTTTCTGGAAGGGCAGCATCATGCGCATCAGCACACGAATGATTTATGACCAGGGCAGCTCACAGCTCAATACGCTGCAGGGCGCCTTGAACCGTACGCAGATGCAACTGTCGGCGAACCGCCGCAACCTGACGCCGGCCGACGACCCGATCGCCTCGGCGCGCGCGCTGGAAGTGACGCAGTCGCAATCGATCAATACCCAGTTCGTGACGAACCGTTCGAACGCGAAAAATTTCCTGTCGCAGGAAGACCTGGCGCTGGCCAGCACCACCTCGCTGATCGCCGACGTGAAAGACCTGGTCTTGCAGGCTGGTAATCCTTCCCTCAAGGATGTCGACCGCGATACCCTGGCCAAGGAACTGGAAGGCCGACTGACCGACTTGATGGGCATCGCCAACACGGCCGACGGTGCCGGCGGCTACCTGTTTTCCGGCTATAAATCCACCACCCAGCCATTCAGCCAGACGCCGACGGGCGCCACCTATGTGGGCGACCAGGGTCAGCGCGAACTGCAGGTGGGCTCGGCGCGCTACCTCGCTACCAGCGATTCCGGTGCCACCGTGTTCGAAAATAACCTGACCGGCAACGGCAAGTTCACCACGGCGGCCGCCACCGCCAACTTCACGCGCGGCGGCTCGGGCGTCATTTCGGGCGGCACGGTGACGGACCCGTCGGCCTTGACAGGGCACAAGTATTCGATCGATTTCAAGGTCACGGGCACGGGTACCACCGCCGTTACCACCTACACCGTCACCGACGCCACCTTGGGCCAGACGGTGCCGAATCCCGCCGTTCCCGTTCCCTACAAAGCAGGCGACGCTATCACCTTCGATGGCCAGCAGGTAAATATCGCGGGCGTGCCGGCGGACCAGGACAGCTTTACGCTGGCGCCGAGCGCCAAGGAATCGTTGTTTACCACCGTGAAAAACCTGATCGGCGTGCTGCGCCAGCCGGGCAGCGGCGATGCGGGCCAGGCGCGCCTGACGAACGGCTTGAACGCCGCGCACAATATTCTCGACACGGCCTACGATAATGTGCTGTCCGTGCGCGCGGACGTCGGTTCGCGCATGAAGGAACTCGATTATCTCGGCAGCGCCGGCGACGACCTCGACATCCAGTACGCCACCACCCTGTCGGACCTGCAAGACCTCGATATGGTGAAAGCCATTTCCACTTTCAGCCAGCAGCAAGTCACCCTGCAGGCGGCGCAAAAATCGTTCACCTCGATCTCGGGCCTGTCGCTGTTCAATTACATCAGCTAAGCCATCCGTCGCGCTCGCGGGCCGGGGTAGGGAGTGCATCTTCCGCCCCGGCTTTTTTGCGTCCGCAATCTGGCTATCCTGGCAAGATAGACAGGCAAACTGTGCAGTCTGCCTGTCTATCTGTTATAGTGGAGGCCGTTGATCCACCACACGGCCACCATGCGCATCCCACAAGAAGAACACAACGATCACGAGCACGAGCACGTGCTGCAACTGGCCGGCGAATTGCGCATCCTGGTTGGCAAGCTGCGCCGCCGCCTGCGCGAAGAAGCGCACCTGGGCGATGTCAGCCTGTCGCAGGCATCCGTGCTGAGCCGCCTCGAGCGCGACGGTCCGGCCACCGCCAGCAGCCTGGCGCGCGCCGAAGGCATGCGGCCGCAGTCGATGGCTGCCACCGTGCAAGCCTTGACGCAAGCGCGGATGGTGACGGGCTCGCCCGACCCGGCGGATGGCCGGCAGACGCTGTTGAGCCTGACGGACAGTTGCCGCGCCTGGATCGCGGCCAGCCGCGCCGCGCGCGAGGACTGGCTGGCGCGCAGCATTGAAACCCGGCTCACGCCGGACGAAGTCACCGAACTGAGCCATGCGGTGGCATTACTCAAACGCTTGGCGGAGTGATCCGCTGAATTTTCCACCACGACCCCGGCAAGGAGCCCGCACGCCCAGATGAACAACACATTCCGTTCGTTACGCATTCCCAATTACCGTATCTGGGCCGGTGGCGCCCTGGTGTCGAATATCGGCACCTGGATGCAGCGCACGGCGCAGGATTGGCTGGTGCTGAGCGAATTGACGCAGCACAATGCCAGCGCCGTCGGCATCGTCATGGCCTTGCAATTCGGCCCGCAACTGCTGTTGCTGCCCCTGACGGGCATGGCGGCCGACTTGCTCGACCGGAGAAAATTGCTGCTGTGCACGCAGGCGGCCATGGGCTTGCTGGCGCTGGGACTCGGGATCTTGTGCATCAGCGGACTGGTACAACTGTGGCATGTGTATGTGTTTGCTTTCCTGCTGGGCTGCGTGACGGCCTTCGATTCGCCCGTGCGCCAGACTTTTGTTGCCGAAATCGTCGGCGAGGAAGATTTGACGAACGCCGTGGCGCTCAATTCCACCTCGTTCAATGCGGCGCGCATGTTGGGCCCCGCGGTAGCAGGGCTGCTGATCAGCAGCGTCGGCAGCGGCTGGGTCTTCATCATCAACGCCGTCTCGTTTGCCGCCGTGATCGGTTCGCTGTTGCTGCTACGCGTGCAATTGCTGCGCCGCGCGCCGCGCATCAAGGCCACGCGCGCCAGCCTGGGCGAGGGTTTCCGCTACGTGCGCCAGCGGCCCGACCTGATGGCTATCCTGCTGATGCTGTTCCTGATCGGCACCTTCGGCTTGAATTTCCCGATTTTTCTGTCGACCATGTCGGTGACGGCCTTCCATGCGGGCGCCGGTCAGTATGGCGTGCTCAGTTCCATCATGGCTTGCGGCTCCGTGGCCGGCGCCCTGCTGGCGGCGGGCCGCGGTCAGCCTACGCTGGCCTTGCTGCTGGGGGCGGCGGCGCTGTTCGGCCTGGCCTGCGCGCTGGCCGCCGTGATGCCCAATTATTGGCTGTTCGGCATGATGCTGGTGGTGATCGGCATCGCCGCGCAAACGTTTACCACCAGCGTCAACAGCAGCGTGCAATTGTCGACGGCGCCCTCCATGCGGGGCCGCGTGATGGCGATCCTGCTGGCCATCTCGGCGGGCGGTACGCCACTGGGCGCACCCGTCGTGGGCTGGGTGGCCGATACCTTCGGCCCGCGCTGGGCGCTGGGCATAGCCGCCCTGTCGGGGCTGGCGGCGGCGCTGGTCGGCGTGCGCTACCTGGTCAAGCATCACCAGCTGCGTTTGAATGTCGATGTGCGGCGCTGGCGCTTCGCCTTCAGCAGCGACCAGCCCTGACGATGCGGGTCAGGGCGGCAGCAGTCCCGTGCGGGCGGCGGCCAGGACGGCTGCGCTCAAGCCGTCGAGCAGGCCGGACGCGGCGCGCGCCGTGTGCCAATGCAAGGGAATCTCCAATGGCGTGCCCGGAAGCAGTTCGACCAGTGCGCCCGTGTCAAGATGGGCCTGGATCAGCGCCTGCGGATGCAAGCCCCAGCCCATGCCGGCCAGAGCGGCCGTGACAAAGGCGTGCGGCGAGGGCAGGGCATGGCGCGGCAATTCCACATGCCGGTGGCACAGGCGCCGCACCCAGCGCGATTGCAGCTCGTCCTTGGCATTGAATACGAGGCTGGGCGCCAGCGCCAGGCTGGCGGCGCCCACGCCGTGGGCAAAATACCGCTGCAAGAAGGCGGGACTGGCAGCCGCAAGGTAGCGCATGGCACCCAGCGGGCGGCTATTGCAGCCCGATGCGGGTCGGGCCATGGCGCTGACGGCGGCCAGCACGGCGCCGCTGCGCAGCCACTCGGCCGTATGATCCTGGTCGTCGACGGCCACTTGCAGCAGCACCGGGTGCCCGGCCGCGAAGGCGGCGATGGCGGGCGCCAGCCAGGTGGCCAGGCTGTCGGCATTCACGGCGACGGGCACAGTAGCGCGCGACGCGCCCAGTGCTGCCAGCGCCAGCGCCGGCAAGCTACCCTGCAAATCCTGCTCGAGCAGTTGTACCTGGTCCACGTGCTGGCACAAGCGTCGGCCCGTTTCCGTCGCGCGGCAAGGCTGATCGCGTATCACCAGCGCGCAACCGACGCGCTCTTCCAGCAGGCGGATGCGCTGCGAAATGGCCGATGGCGTCACATGCAAGGCACGCGCCGCGCGCTCGAAACTGCCTTCACGGATGACGGCGGAAAGGGCAGCCAGGGCGGCATAATCGAGCATGAATGTAGTTTTCCTTAACTTGCAGTAGAAAAGGTAGTTTGCCTTCATTGCGTGCGGCTGGCAAGATCGCCGCATGACACTCTCCAACACCCCACTGCTTTTTTCCGTCTTTCTCCAGGGCATGACCCTGGGCCTGGGACTCATCGTTGCCATCGGCTCGCAAAATGCCTTTGTCTTGCGGCAAGGCTTGCGCCGCGAACATGTGGGCGCCATCGTGCTGTTTTGCGCGCTGGCCGACGCGGCGCTGATTGCCGCCGGCGTGCTGGGCATGGCCAGTGCGCTGGGGCAGCGCCCCTTGCTGGCCAGCGCGCTGGCGCTGGGTGGCGCCGCTTTCCTGGCCGTCTACGGTTGGCAAGCGCTGCGGCGCGCCCGCCGGCCGCAGCGGCTGCGCGCCGCCGAGGGCGGTGCCGGACTGGGCCTGGGCGCCGTGCTGGCCCAGGCAGCGGCATTTACCTTGCTCAACCCGCATGTGTATCTGGATACGGTATTGCTGGTGGGAAGTATTGGGGCCCAGCAACCGGGCGCGCTGCGCGGCTGGTTTATCGCTGGCGCCAGCGCGGCCAGCCTGCTGTGGTTTGCTTGCCTGGGCTATGGTGCGCGCTGGCTGGCGCCGTGGTTCGCGCGGCCGCGCGCCTGGCAAGTGCTCGATGGCTTGATCGGCGTCACCATGTTCGTGCTGTCGGCGCTGCTGCTGTGCCACGCGCTGGGCTGGTCGGCCTGATCAGCGCGCGGGCGGCAGCGGTACCAGTGCCGGCTGCTTGGGGCGCAAGGGATTCGGCGGCGTGGGCGGTGGTGGCCGGTCGCGCGTGGCAAAGCCGCGCGGCAGCAAACGCGCCGTTTCTATGCCGCGCAGGAACATGTTCTGGAAGGGCGTGGCCAGGTAGGGCAGGACCATGCCGATCACCAGCAAACCCACGCCCAGGGTGACGGGGAAGCCGATACCGAAAATGTTCAGCTGTGGCGCGGCCCGCGTCAAAATGCCCAGCGCCACGTTGGTCAGCAGCAGGGCGGCGATGATGGGCAGCGAAATTTGCAGGCCGGAACGGAAGATTTCCCCGCCCCAGGCGGCCAATTGCTGGAAACCGCCGCCGCTGATGGGACTCGACGAAATGGGCAGGCTGACAAAGCTTTCCGCCAGCGCCGCCAGCAAGACCAGGTGGCCGTTGACTGTGAGAAACATCAACGTGGCCAGCATGACGAGGAACTGGCTGATGGCGGACGACCTGCCCTTGGTTTGCGGATCGAAGAACGAGGCGAAGCCCAGGCCCATGGTGAGACTGCTGAGTTCACCGGCCAGTTCGATGGCGGAAAACACGATGCGGATGGAAAAGCCCATGGCCAGGCCCACCAGCATCTCTTGCGTCAGGATCAGCAAGCCGGGCAAGGACATCGGGTTGACGGCAGGCAAGGCCGGCACGGTGGGGGCGATGATCATGGCCAGCAGCGCGCCCAGGGTCACCTTGACGGTGGCCGGCACGGCCGCGTTGCCGAACAGGGGCGCGGCCGCAATCAGGCCGAGGATGCGGCTAAGCGGCCACAGCAGTGCTGCGATCCAGGTATTCAGTTCGATGCTCGACAGGGTCAGCATGGCGTATGCCGTGGCCGCATGCCTAGCCCACCAGGTTCGGGATGCCCGTAAACACCTGGCGCATGTAGTCGAGCATGACGGACAGCATCCACGGACCGGCCACGACGAGGGCGACAAAGATGCCGACCAGCTTGGGGATGAAGGACAGGGTCGCCTCGTTGATCTGCGTGGCCGCCTGGAAAATACTCACGATCAAGCCGATGATGAGGGCGACGAGCAGCATGGGCGCGGCCACCATCAGCGTGATTTCCATCGCATGGCGGCCCAGGGTCATGACGCTTTCGGGTGTCATCGAATTTCCCCTAGTAAAAACTCTGAGACAAGGAGCCCAGCAGCAATTGCCAGCCATCGACCAGCACGAACAGCATCAGCTTGAACGGCAGCGAGATCGTCGCGGGCGACATCATCATCATGCCCATCGACATCAGCACGCTGGCGACCACCATGTCGATGATCAAAAACGGGATGAAGATGGCAAAGCCGATCTGGAACGCTGTCTTCAGTTCACTGGTGACGAAAGCGGGCACGAGGATGCGCAGCGGCACGTCTTCCGGGCCTTGCAGGGCCGGCGAGCGCGACATCTTGGCAAACAGCGCCAGGTCGGCCTGGCGCGTCTGCTTGAGCATGAAGGTTTTCAGGGGATCGACGCCCTTGTCCATCGCTTGCTGCATGCTGATCTTGTTTTCCTGGTAAGGAAGATAGGCATCCGTATAAATCTTGTCGAACACGGGGCCCATGACGAACAGGGTCAGGAACAGGGCCAGGCCCACCAGCACCTGGTTCGGCGGCGCCGATTGCGTGCCGATGGCCTGGCGCAGCAGGGACAGCACGATGATGATGCGCGTGAAGCAGGTCATCATCAGGAGGGCCGCCGGCAGGAAGGTGAGCGACGTCATCAAGATGAGCGTCTGCACCGGCAGCGAGTAATTCTGTCCGCCGCCCGGCGCCGGCGTGCTGTTGAAGGCCGGGATACCCGGCTGGGCCATGGCCCACAGCGGCAAGGCCAGGGCGGCAGCCGCCAGCAGCCAGGTCAGGGGAGTCTTTACGTTGGACCACGCCATCTGCTGCTTATTTCCCATTGCGTTTTTCGATGGTCTGTTTCAGCCACTCGGAAAAATTGGCGGCCGCGGGGCCGTTTTGCGCCGTGGCCAGTTGCGGCAACTCGCCTTCCTGGCGCGGCATGGTCGCCAGCGCGTTGATGCGGCCGGGCGAGGCGCCGACGACGATCCACTGGTCGGCCACTTCGACGAGGACGATGCGTTCGCGCCCGCCAAGATTGAGCGAACTGACGACGCGCATCTTGTTGTTGCCACCCATGACTTTGGGGCCATAGCGCTTCATGAACCAGGCCAGGCCGATCAGCAGGGCCAGCACGAACACCAGCGCCAGGATGGTTTGCAGCAGGCTGCCGGCCGAGCTCGTCGGCGCCATCGTCATGGGCGCGCCCGCCGGCATGGCGGGCAGGGCGGCGGCAGGTGCGGGGGCCGCTGCAGCGGCTGCAGCGGGTTTTTCAGATGCAACTTCGGCAGCTGCGCTGGCCGCCGCCGCTTCAGCCGGGGCCGAAGCTGGTACGGGCGCCGAAGCGGGCGCCGCCAGCGCAATGCTGCATGCCGCCATGAGCGGCAGCACGGTGGAAATCAACAGGCCAGGCTTCATTTATTCAATTTTCGGATACGTTCGGAAGGCGTGATGATGTCGGTCAGGCGGATACCAAACTTGTCATTCACCACCACCACTTCGCCTTGGGCGATCAGGCAGCCGTTCACCAGCACGTCCATCGGTTCGCCCGCCAGGCCGTCGAGTTCGACCACGGAACCCTGTGCCAGTTGCAGCAGGTTCTTGATGGCGATCTTGGTGCGGCCCAGTTCGACCGTCAGCTGCACGGGGATATCGAGGATGAAATCGATATCGTTGTGCGTTTCCGACTTCGACGCCTGCTTGGAAAAGTCCTTGAACACGGCGGCGCTGGCCACGCTGGCTGTATTGGCGGCCTGGTTTTGCAGCGCTTCGGCTTCCGCCTTGGCCTGCTCGGCAATGGCCGCGCCCCAATCGTCTTCCGCGCTTTGGTCGTCTTGGTTGTCAGACATGTGTTTCTCCTGTTGTGCAGATACGGGCCGCAACGCGGCCCGGGTAGTTATTTAGTGATTATTCATGTTATCGGAATTTGCCAACAACTTTTCAACCTTCAGCGCATATTGTCCGTTCAACACGCCATACGTGCAATCCATCACGGGCACGCCGTCGACGGTGGCGGCGATCAGTTCGGGAATATTGAGCGGAATGATGTCGCCCACCTTCATGTTCAAAATCTCGTCGAACGAGACGCGCGCCGTGCCCAGCGACGCCACCAGTTCGACTTCGGCGATCTGGATTTGCTGCGTCATCAGGCGGATCCAGCGCTTGTCCACTTCCAGCGCTTCGCCCTGCAGGCTCGAGGTCAGCGAATCGCGGATCGGCTCGATCATCGAATACGGCATGCAGAAGTGGATTTGTCCGGAAACGGAGCCTAGTTCCACCGTAAACGTCGAAGCGACGACGACCTCGTTCGGCGTGGCGATGTTGGCGAACTGCGTGTTCATTTCCGAGCGGATATATTCGAACTCGACGGGGAAGACCGGTTCCCACGACTTGGTATAGGCTTCAAAGACAATGTCGAGGATGCGCAAGATGATGCGCTGCTCCGTCTGCGTAAAGTCGCGTCCTTCGACACGCGTATGAAAACGTCCGTCACCGCCGAACAGATTGTCGACCAGCAGGAACACCAGGCCCGGATCGAAGACCATCAGGGCCGTGCCGCGCAGCGGCTTCATGTGCACCAGGTTCAGATTGGTCGGCACCACCAGGTTGCGGATGAACTCGCTGTATTTCGACACGCGCACGGAACCCACCGACACTTCGGCGCTGCGGCGCAGGAAGTTGAACAGGCCCACGCGCAGCAGGCGGGCGAAGCGCTCGTTGATAATTTCCAACGTTGGCATCCGGCCGCGCACGATGCGCTCCTGGGTTGCCAGGTTGTAGGTACGAACTCCCGTGACATCTTCCGGCGCCTGCGCGTCGTCCTGGTCTCCGTTGACGCCCTTCAGAAGGGCATCGACTTCTTCCTGGGAGAGGAAATTATCGGCCATGGCTGCTTATTGAATGATGAATGCGGTAAATAATACGTCCGTCACGTCCTGCTCCGGCCCTTTGTCCTCGAACGGCTGGTTCACCTGATTGATGATTTCGGCCGCCAGTTGCTGCTTGCCTTCCACGGTATTGAGTTCGGATGCCTTCTTGCCGGACAGCAGCAGCAGCAAGCGGCTGCGCACTTTCGGCATGTTGACCTTGATCAAGTCCATTTCTTCCGCGCTGCTGGTCTGCAAGGTGAATGCGATCTGCAGGTATTGCTCGCCATTTTCCGGCTGCAAGTTGACGGTGAAGGAGTCGATGGGCACGAAGACGGGCGGACCCGCCTTGGAAGCGGCATGTTTTTTCTTGCTGGGCGCCGCTTCTTCTTTATCTGCCTTGCCGTGCAGGAAGTACCAGGCTGCACCGCCACCGATGCCGCCGGCCACCAGCACCGAGGCCAGCACTATGATCAGAAGCTTCTTTTTCGAGGCACCGGGGGGGGGCAGGCCTGCATCTGCTTTCGGATCTGCTTTCATTTTTGGATTTGCTTTCAATGGTACACGAGTGCATGGAAGTGGATCACGACGCCATTATGTCATTATCGGCAAATTCTGCGCAGAAGGATGCGGTGAAAAGAGGGCGGAAGCGCCCTCAACTCGCTGTTTTTAGACGAAAAGTTACTTCCTGGGACGCGCCTGAGGCCTGCGGCCGATGAATTGGCCTCAGGCAAAGGTATCCACGGCGCTCAGGCTGGACCGGCTGCGCCCGCCTGCCGCCGGCGCGATGGCGATCTCGCCACCGGAGACACCGCCGCCCTGGCCATTGCCGCGGCGTTCGCCCGAGGCGGCACGCTCGCCATTGTTTTGCTGTTCCGGCGTGCCGGCCGAGACGGTGGCGCTGCCGAAGGCGATGCCCGCTTCGCTCATCATCTCGCGCAGGCGCGGCATGGCCGCTTCCAGCGCCTGGCGTACTTCGGGCTGGGCCGACATGAAGGCGGCATCGGCCTGGTCATTGGTGACCGTCAGGACCACTTGCACAGGCCCCAGGTCGGGCGGATTCAGGGTCAGGGTGGCGCTCTGGTCGCCACCGGCCGCCATCCACACGACTTTCTGTCCCAGTTGCTGGTCCCAGGCCGGCGTGCCGACCCGGCCCGTCAGCTTGTCTGCCGGCACGGCTACAGCGGCGGCCTGCTGCAGCGCGCCTGGCTGCAACTGGGCCGCCAGACGGCTCAGGTCGGCAGGTGCTTCCTTGAGGATCGGTTCGGCCACGGCGCTGCCAGCCCTGGCCGTGGCCGCCAGCTGCGCATCGATGGCCAGCTTGCCTGGCTCGGCCTTGCCGGTCGGCACGCTGGTGCCTGGCGTGGCGCTTGTCTTGCCCTGGGCCTGGCCCAGGCTGTCGGCAAAGTCGCCGCTGTCGGCTTGCGCGATGACGGTGGTGGCGGCCTTGCCGCTGCCCTGGCCGGCTGCCAGCAAGGGCCCCGTTGCCAGGCCCTTGCCCTCGGCCTTGACACTGGCGCGCGCGGGTAGTTCCGGCGCGGCCTTGGCTGCCGGTGGCTGGATCGCCAGCTGGATACTGCCCACCAGGGCCAGCATCTCGGCGGCCGGATCGGCAGGTGGCGGGACTGTCGCGGCGGGAACGCTGGCCTCGGCCGTGGCGCTGTCGCTGGTGGCGGGCGCCTCGCTGGCCGGCGCGGATGGCTGTTCCTTGTTGGCGCCCTGTTCGGCGTCCGCTTGCATCGGCGTCGTTTCCTTGGCCGGTGCCTGGGCGGGGGCCTGCGTGGCAGCAGGGCTGGCGGGGCGGGCTGCCGCCGATGCTTGTACTTGCGCTTGCTCCATATTGCGGCTGGCCTGGCGTTGCTCGATCTGGCGGTTCAGGGTGCGCTGGAAGTCGCCCGCCGTGCTGCTGGTGGGCGGCTGGCTGCGGTTGGCGGCGCCCGGCGTGGCATTCGGCGAGATAATCTGGGAAATCGGTGTTGGCTGGGTTTGCATGATGCTGCCTCAGTGTTGCTTAGCGTTTGTAATAGGCTTGTCGCGCCGCGTGCTCATCCATTGCTTTCTGGTCGCGCTTGTTTTCCAGCTTCAGCGCCTGTTCCTGCGCCCGGTTATTCAGGGTGGTGTACGACATGCGCTTGCGTTCGGCCAGTTGCCAGCGCATCTTTTCATTCTCGCTGCGCGCTTGCGCATGCTCGACCACCTGCTGCTGGCCCTGGATGGCGCTGTCGAGCTTGACCATGAAGGCCTGAAAATTGCGGTAGGCCATGGGCGTAATACCGTTGCTCATGCTCGCCTCGAAGCGCTGGGCATAGTCGTCGCGGTAGCCGGACAGCATGTCGAGCTTCTGGCGGCAATCGTCGAGCGCTTTCAGGGCCGCGCCCAGGCGCTTGGCGCAATCGTCCGTTTCGCGCTGGGCAAGGTCAATCAGGGTTGCAAGTTGGGAAGGAGAAGCCATGCTTGATTATATTCCCGCTATGCAAGCCCTAATCAGTCGAATAGAGCGGTAAGTTGCCCCAAGCTCTCGTCCATGCTGACCCGCTCGGTGATTTGCTGTTGCAAAAACGCCTCGATCTTTTCATGCAGGGCGATGGCCTGGTCCAGTACGGGGTCGGTGCCGGCGCTGTAAGCGCCTACGCTGATCAGGTCGCGGCTGCGTTCATAGCGCGAATACAGCTGTTTCAGCTTGCGCGCCTGCTGCTGGTGTTCATGCGTGGTGATCGAGTGGGCGGCGCGCGAAATCGATTGCTCGATGTCAATGGCGGGATAATGGCCCGCCTCGGCCAGGCGCCGGTTCAGCACGATATGGCCATCGAGAATCGCGCGCGCCGAGTCGGCGATCGGGTCCTGCTGGTCATCGCCCTCGGTCAGCACGGTGTAGAAGGCGGTGATCGAGCCGCCCCCTTCCTCGCCATTGCCGGCCCGCTCCACCAGCACGGGCAGCTTGGCGAAGACGGACGGCGGATAACCCTTGGTGGCAGGCGGTTCGCCGATGGCCAGGGCGATTTCGCGCTGCGCCATGGCGTAGCGGGTCAGCGAATCCATGATCAACAGCACGTTTTGCCCCTGGTCGCGGAAATACTCGGCAATCGCCGTCGCATACGCGGCGCCCTGCAGGCGCATCAGTGGCGGCGTGTCGGCCGGCGCCGCCACGACGACGGAGCGGGCCAAGCCTTCGGGGCCGAGGATTTGCTCGATGAATTCCTTGACTTCGCGTCCCCGTTCGCCGATCAGGCCGACGACGATCACGTCCGCTTCCGTGTAGCGGGCCATCATGCCCAACAGCACGCTCTTGCCCACGCCGGAACCGGCGAACAGGCCCATGCGCTGGCCCCGGCCCACGGTCAGCATGGCATTGATCGAGCGCACGCCCACGTCCAGCGTGGTCACGATGGGCGCGCGGCCCAGGGGATTGGCGGGGCGCACGTTGATGGGGGCGCTGTCCGTCGTGAGCAGCGGGCCCAGCTGGTCGAGCGGACGGCCCGCGCCGTCGAGCACTCTGCCCAGCAGTTGCGGTCCCACGGGCAGGTGGCGCGCGCGGTCGCTGGGGCGGCGGCGCGGATGCGCCACGCTGCCGGGGCGGGGGATGGCCGGTTCGACGGAAAACACGCGCGTGCCGGGCACGATGCCTTCGACGTCGCTTTGCGGCATCAAGAACAGGCGCTCGCCTTCAAAACCCACGACTTCCGCCTCGACCTTGCCGCCATTCGGCAGCGGCACGGTGCAGGCGGCGCCGACGGCCAGGCGCAGGCCCACCGCTTCCATCACCAGGCCGGCCACGCGCGTGACCCGGCCCGATATTTGCATCGGTTCCACAAAGCCGACCACGGCCGAGCAGTCGCTCAGGTAGGCGCGCCAGCGCGCCGCATGGGCTTGCGGGCCTTTGACGGACTCGCTCACGACGCCAGCCAGTCCAGGTCCTTGCCCAGCGCATGCGTCAGGCGCTGCCAGCGGGTGGAGCTTTGCGCATCGATCTGGTTGCTGGCCGTGTCGATCTTGCAACCGCCGCGTTCCACGGAGGGGTCTTCGATGACGCGCCAGCCCCCCTTGTCGAGCTCATCGCCGATGCCGTCGCGCACCACTTGCGCATCTTCCGGATTGAGCATCAGCAAAGCCGGTTGTTGTAGCACAGGCAAATATTCGATGGCTTCTCGCACCAGCGGCAGCATCAGCTCGGGGCGCACGGGCAAGGCCGTCTTCAGCATGGCCTTGGCCAGTTGCAAGGCCAGTTCCATGACGTCGTTGGCGATCAGTTCATCGGCCTGGTGCACGGCCGTGCCGAAGTCGACGGCGATGGTTTGCAGATGCGCCAGTTCCACGCCCGATGCCGCCTTGCCCTCGGCATACGACTGCGCATGGCCATCGGCATGCCCGGCCGCGTGGCCTTCCGCATAGCCGGCGGCGCGGCCCTCATCGAAGGCGGTGGCGCGCGCTTCCTCGCGGATGGCGTCGAGTTCTTCCTGCGTCGGGTATTCGAGCGGCGCGGCCGGCTCTCCTTCCGACAGTTCGCCGTATGGATCCATTTCCGGGTCGAATTCGGGTTCAGGATCGGGTTCGAGCAGCTTGCGCGCCGCCACCACGCTGGGGCGCTCGTCGCCAAACGAGGTCATTTCCCAGCGCTGGTAAGCGGTTTGTTGCTCTTTGGGAATTAAATTAGACAAACGAATCCTCGCCTTTTCCACCCAGTACTATCTGTCCTTCGTCCGCCAGGCGGCGCACGATTTGCAGGATCTGTTTCTGCTGCGATTCCACTTCCGACAGGCGCACGGGGCCTTTCGACTCGAGGTCTTCGCGCATCATCTCGCCGGCACGCTGCGACATGTTCTTGAAGATCTTGTCGCGCAGCTCTTGCGAGGCGCCTTTCAGGGCGATGATCAGCATTTCCGACTGTACTTCGCGCAGCAGCAATTGGATGCCGCGGTCGTCGATGTCGATCACGTTATCGAACACGAACATTTCGTCCATGATCTTTTGCGCCATGTCGTTGTCGTAGTTCTTGATATTGTCCATGACGGAGCCTTCCTGCTCGCCGCTCATGAAGTTGAGGATCTCGGCCGCCGCGCGCACGCCGCCCAGCGACGATTTCTTGATGTTTTCGTTACCGGACAGCAGTTTCGTCAGCACATCGTTGAGTTCGCGCAAGGCGGCCGGCTGCACGCCGTCCAGGGTGGCGATGCGCAGCACCACATCGTTGCGCAGGCGATCCGTGAAATGGCCGAGGATTTCGCACGCCTGGTCGCGTTCCAGGTGAACCAGGATGGTGGCGATGATCTGCGGGTGTTCGTTGCGGATCAGCTCGGACACGGATTGCGAATCCATCCATTTCAGCGACTCGATGCCGGACGCGTCCTTGCCGCCCAGGATGCGCGACAGCAGCACGGACGCCTTGTCGTCGCCCAGCGCCTTGGTCAGCACTTGCCGAATGTATTCGTCCGAATCGAGGCCGACGGTGGAATTGAGTTCCGTCTGCGCGCGGAAGTCGTCGAGCACCTCGACCACCTGTTCGTGCGCGATGCCCTTCATGGTGGCCATGGCGGCGCCCAGTTTCAGCACTTCGCGCGGGCCGAGGAATTTCATCACCTCGGCCGCTTCGCTCTCGCCCAGTGCCAGCATCAGGATGGATGCTTTTTGCAGTCCCGTTGTCTCACTCATTATTGCCTATCCATGCTTTGATTACGTTGGCCACCACGCGCGGGTCTTCCTGTGCCAGTTTCCGGGCCATCGCCAGGTTTTCGCGATAACCGCGGGCCGTATCTTCTTCCAGTTCTTCCAGCTCCGCTTCGCTGAGCAGGACTTCGTTTTCTGCGCCGTCCTTGGCCAGTTGCGGCTCGATCGCCGGCGGTGGCGCGCCGAAATCGTCGATCTTGCGCATCACGGGGCGCAGCATCGGACGCACGATCTTGATGAAGATATACAGCAGGATCAGGGCCGTGATGAGGAATTTCGCCAGTTCCTTGGCCAGCGGCAAGTTGGCCGGGTCGCGCCACCACTCCAGCTTGCTTTCTGGCGCACGGTCGATGCCGTCGAAGGGCGAGTTGGCCACGCTGAAGCTGTCGCCGCGCTCCTTGTTGTAGCCCATCGCTTCCTTGACCAGGTTATTGATCTGCACCATTTCGGCAGGCGAAATCGGCTTGACCATGACCTTGCCATCCTTGTCGAAGCTGCGGCGGTAGTTGACGACGACGGCCACCGACAGGCGGCGCAGGCCGCCCATGGATTTCTGCTCGTAGCGCACGGTCTTGTCAACTTCGTAATTTGTCGTCGATTCCTTCTGGGTCGGTGCCGTCGCTGCGCCGGCCGGTGCGCCTGGCGCTTCCGCCGTCAACGGCGCCGTGGCCACGCCGGGCGGCTGGTTCGACAGGGCGCCCGGCACGCCGGACGGGTTGGCATTGCCGGCGCCCGTCGATTCGCTCGTTTGCTGGCTGCGGATGGTGGACGCTTCCGGCGGCGAATTTGGCTTGTAGGTTTCCGCCGCCTGCTCGCTTTGCGAGAAATCCACGTCGGCCGTCGCTTCGGCGCGTACATTGCCTTCGCCGACGATGGGCAGCAAGATCGATTCGACCTGCTTGATCACGCTTTGCTGCAACTGCTGCACATACTTTAACTGGTTCGGGTCCAGGCTCTTGATGCCGTTGGCGCGGTCCTTGTCCTTTTCCTGGTTCGACAGCAGGTTGCCGGCCTGGTCGACGACCGTGACATTGACGGGCAGCAATTCCGGCACGCTGGACGCCACCAGGTGCACGATGGCGCTGACCTGCAATTGGTCCAGGCCGCGGCCCGGATGCAGGTTCAGCAGTACGGAGGCCGTCGGTTTTTGCTGTTCGCGCACGAAGACGGACGGTTTGGGCAGGGCCAGGTGGACACGCGCCGTATCGACGGCGGACACCGATTCGATCGATTTCGCCAGTTCGCCTTCCAGCGCGCGCTGAAAATTGACCTGTTCCAGAAATTGCGACACGCCCAGCTTCTGGTTTTCCATCAGCTCGAAGCCCACGTTGCCGCCTTTCGGCAAGCCTTGCGCGGCCAGTTTCAGGCGCGCATCGTGGACTTGCTCGGTGGGCACGAGAATGGCGCCGCCCCCTTCGGAAAACTTGTGCTTGATGCCCAGCTGGTCCAGCGAGGCGGTGATGGCGCCGCCGTCGCGGTCCGTATAATTGGAAAACAGGACCTTGTACTCGGGGGGCTGGTTCCACATGTACAGGGCCACGCCGATGGCAATCAGTGCCGCCACACCCAGGCCGCGCAGGAAATTCTTGCCCATCGGCGTCTTGGCGAACGCTTGCACGGACTCCACGGGCGAGCGGCCAGGCGCCGGTTCCGGCGGTATGCGGTTCACATCGATTTCTTCGGCTACAGCCATGATTGCCTTCCAGGGCGCGTGTTGTTGACGGGTATGGGGTGATGCGTGGGGAGCCGCTTCCTCAGGAGGAGGGGGCGATATGCAGAATTATCCGCCACTGTCACGCGCTTCAATCGTCCAAACAGAAGGCGCTTTTGCCGCCTGCTCGGCCGAGCGGCTGGCGTTGGCGCTGGTATTGTGGAACCCTGGCAACATGTGATGGAAGTTATTGTACCCGTCGTTGCCTTGCAAGCCAGGGTTTTGTTCTCTGGGTGCAACAAGTATTAGACCAGAATCGGGAGGCAAAGTGAAAACAGGCGGTATCGATAGCGGCAGGATCGAGGCGATGATCGCGCAACTGAAGTCGGCGGCCACGCGGCCGGAGGCGAAAATACCGGCGATCCAGACCGAAATGCCGGCAGCGAAGGTGAATTTTGCCGATGCCTTCAAGAGCGCGCTGGACTCCGTGAGCAGTTCGCAACAGGCGTCGTCGGCGATGGGCCAGCGCTTTACCATGGGCGACGAAAAAGTCAGCCTGTCGGACGTGATGGTGTCGATGCAAAAGTCCAGCATCGAATTCCAGGCGACGGTGCAGGTGAGAAATAAGTTGGTTTCCGCGTATCACGAGATCATGAATATGCAGGTGTAACTCATGATAATCCCAAGCGCAAAGGCCGGGGTCGAACCCTCAGGGACTCGGCGTCCCCGTCCGATCCCAGTCTTCGTTTCGGGTTAATTATGATCAGCTCAACCCCGCCATGCGCGCATTCCTCTCCCGCTCCAGCCGCGTGATATAGCGCTGCACGTGCGCCAGCATGCTGCGTGGCAGGTCGACGAACTGGCAGCCCAGGCGGCGGTTCAGCTTGTTGTTCAGCAGGGTCATGTCCAGCGAATTGCGAATTTGCAAAGTGGCGGTGACGATGCCGACGTCAGGCAAGTCGATGCGGCAACCGGGATAGTCCCTGCCGATGGTCTCGCCCAGTATCAGTTTATTGTCCAGGATGGCGATGCCGCCGCAACTGATGTCGGCCAGCGGGAACAGGGCGTCGGCGCCGCCCAGCGAGGGCGGCAGGGGAATCGAGACGCGCACGGGATTGCTCACGGGCGTGGTCATGCGGTAATACTCGCGCCGCTGCAGGCGGATTAATGTTTCTGGAATGGCAATTTTCAAGGCGGGTGTGCTGCCGTAATTGCACTCTTGCACCAGGGCACTGGCAAACAGGATGCGGATCTTGTCGAGCGACGTTTCAAACGAGATGCCCTTGGCGGCCAGCATGCGCCGGTTCTGGTCGGCGTTCACGGAACGGTCGAGGATGACGGTATTGTGGTCGGCATCGACTTCCAGGATGGAGGTGACGCACACATCGGATTCACCGTGGATCAGCATGCGGATCAGCTGGTTCTTTTCGCCGATGCTGCGCAGCAAGGCGATGATTTCCCGCCGCGATTCCACTTCAAAGTCATGCCAGTTTTCGAGGCCGGAATCCATAATATGTGCTTGCATTGATGCCTGTCTATGTATCGGTGAGGTTGACACTGGTGTCGGGCGGCGGCGGGATCGGCCCGCCATTCGCAGATTCAATATGATATAACCAGGCCAGCAGTTCCGCAATCGCCCGATACAGGCCGGGCGGAATCTGGCGGTCCAGGTCGACATCCATCAGCAGCGCCACCAATTCCTTCGATTCGTGCACGAAGACGCCGTGTTCGCGCGCCGTGCTGATGATACGGTCCGCGATCAGACCGCTGCCCTTGGCCACCACCTTGGGCGCCGGCGTGCCGCTCTGGTAGGCCAGGGCGACGGCCGTCTGCGGCACCTTGCGTTTGGTGTCGTCAAGCATCATCTGCTTCCACTGGCTCGGCCGCCTCCGGCTTGCCGGCGATCGTCAATGACGACAGGGGCCAGCCGGCGGCGTCCAGCGACGCTTCCAGCGCCGCCGCGTGCTGGCGCAGGGTGGCGGCGCTGGTCTCGCTGCCGGCCTGCAATTGGATGGCCACGCGGCCGCCCTGCACGACCACGTGCGCGGCCAGGTCGCCCAGCAGGGGAAACTGGAAGCGCACATTGCTGCGCCAGGCCGTCGCTTCCTCGTCGCCGTCCGTGCCAGCGTGTTGCTGTCCTTCCGGCGCATCCTGGCTGATATCCCACTGCATCTTCTGTCCGGGCCAGGCTTCGCCCTGCCACTGCACGCGCGCCTGTTCGTGCGTATGCAGCTGTAAATTGATCAGCTGCGCCGAGGCCAGGTCGGTGCCCGTCCTGGGCGTCTCGCCCGGCGCGGCCTTTTGCATTTGCGGTTCCAGCAGCAGCGAGGCGAGCGGGCGCTTGCCTTCGGCCCATTCGGCCACGTGCGACTCATAGAACAGGCCGCTGCTGCCGACCGTGTCGCGCAGCTTTTGCGCCACCTGGGCGGGATCGGCTCCCGGCGCGGCCATCAGCGGCGTCTTGCCGACCAGCGCCAGGGGCGCGCCGGGCACGCTTTCCGCCTGACTCAGCACGCTGCTGATGGCGCGCGCGGTGGTGCTCAGTTCCGGCGCCGGCGTATCGCCCGCCAGGGCGGGCAGCAAGTTGGCCGGCGTCAGCGGTGCGCGGCTGAGCAGGGTGGCGGCCGTGCTGCTGGCGCGCGTGCCCGCCTGGGCGGCACCGGTCTGGGGACCGCGCGCTTCCAGGGCGTCGGGTTCGGCCTCCGCGTCGGCATACGTCAGCAGGGCGCTGGCGGGCTGGTCGCGGTGAGTGCCGATTTGAAACGAGGGACGGGGATTGATGCCGATCAAGGTGAGGGGAATCTCGGTGCCCAGCTGGGCGCCGGCGGGCAGCTGCATGCGGGCCGGCGTACCTGCCACGCGCACCAGGTAGCTGCCATCGCCCATGCGCGCCAGAACCTGGCCCTGCATGGATTTGCCGATCAGCCCCTGCAGCGAGCGCTGGAACTCGGCCTGGCGCGGGTCGGCGACGGCGTCGGCCGGGCGCGTGCCTTTGACCGGGGTCAGCGGCGTCATGCCGATGGCATCCATCTTCGGCAACATGGCGCCCCCGCTTGCGTTTAGACGCCGTAGGCGTTGGCCAGGCGCCGTTCGGTGCCCGTGCTGTTGATCAGCTTGGACAATTGCGCCATCCACGGCATGGTCAGGTCGCGGATCTTGCGGTCGTCTTCCAGGATCTGCTTGATCAGGGCGACCTTGCGCTGGCGGCCGGCGCTTTCCAGCACGACTTTTGCTTCATTCGCCTTCAGCGCTTCCACATGCGCGCTCACTTGCTGCTCCAGCGCTTCGAGCTCGTCCCAGTCGGCGTTGCCGGCGGCGGTCACCATCCGGCCCGTCAGGGTCTGCATGGTTTCATAGGTGGTCAGGACTTCTTGATTGGTCATCATGGGTCAGGCGCTCGCAAGGCTGGGCATACGTTTCAAATCGGCGCCGGGGATGGCGGCGGGCGTGATACCGATGGCATTCCAGGTTTCACGCAGGTCGGTCAGCAGGCGCTGCACTTCTTCCAGCAGGGTAAGATCGTTGTTCAGGTTCGCCGTCAGCAGGCGCGCGCTCATATACTCGTACAGGGCGTCGAGGCCTTCGGCGATCTGGCCGCCCGCCTCCTTGTCCAGGCTGGCGCGCAAGCCATTGTCGATGATCTGGATGGCTTTCGAGATGGACTTGCCTTTTTCCGGGATATTCCCCGATTTCATGTGTACTTGCGCGCTGAGCACGGCCACCAGGGCGCCGTCGTACAGCATCACGATCAGCTTGTGCGGCGAGGCCGAGCCTATGCCTGTTTCCAGGCCGACCTTGGCGTAGGCGTTGACGCCGCGTTGTTGGGTTCCAAACATATATTCTCCTGATGTATGGGCTTAACGGTTGGCGGCGAGGGCGGCCAGCTGCTGGGTCAAATAAGTTTGCGTACCTTGCAAGCTGTTCAGGGACACGTCCAGGCGCGTGTACTGGGCGCGGTAGCGCGCCTCGATGTCGGTCAGTTTTGCGCTGAACTTGTCGCGCTGGTCGGCCACCGACTTGATGCTGTCGTTGATGCCTTTGGACTTGTTGGTGATCATGCCGTTCGTGCCGAGGAACGATGTCGCCAGGTTGTTGAGCTGATAGGCATAGCCTTGCGAGAAGCTGACCGTGCCGCGTGGGCCGATGATACCGCCGGTCACTTCAATTTTCAAGCCATCGGCCGGCGAACCTGGGGCGCCCGTCAGGGTTTGGCCCGAACCAGTGACAGGCTGGCCGCCCAAGGTGCCGGCCACGTCGGTGCCCTTGACAGGCTTGGCTGTGCCAAACAGGGTTTCTATGCCGGTCCCTGTACCGTTGCTTAATGCCAGGTTCGATACGGAGCCGTAGCGACTCGAGGCCAGGACCAGTTTGCCGGTGCCATCGATCGACGCGGACACGGTTGAGGCATTATCCGAAAACGCCTTGACGCCGTTGATCGAGGACTGCACCAGCGACGCCAGTTGCGCTGCGGTGTAGGTGCCTGCTGGAATGGTCACCTTGGCAGTATTCTTGGCCGCCGAGGGATCCGTATCGTTGAGCGTGACATTCCAGGTGGTATCGCTGGCGATTGTGGTACTGGCTGGCAATACCGCATCCGATGTGATCGAGCCCTGGCTGGCCATGGTGGTGATGCTCAGGTCATACGTGCCGGGCTTGGTGGCGGCGGTGGAGCTGGTGAAGCCGACATTGCTGTCACTGACTTTACCGATGGCCGAGAACAGGCCGGCGATATCGCTAAAATTGGCGCCGATGGCCTTGTCGAGTTTGCTTGCATCCAAGGTCAGGCTGCCGTCTTTTTGAAACGCAATGCCTACCTGGCTCAAGTTGCTCAGGCCACCGCTCAGGCCGGTAATTGGCGCCCCCAATTGCCGGCGCAGCTGGCTCTGGATAGACTGGACCGTCGAGTCGCCTTGCAGGATGGCGCTGGCCTTGGTATCGGGGTTGTAGGCCGTCATCTTGGTGATGGCGGTATTCAGATCGTTGTAGGCCTTGACGAAGGCGGTGATGCTGCTCTTGACCGTCGATGTATCTTTGGCTACCGATAAATTGGTCGTGCCGATCTTGTTAATGCCCAAAGTGACGCCCTCGATTGCCGTATCGACGCTGTTCGAGCTGCTGGTGATGGGAATGCCGTTGACGCTGAAGTTGGTGTTTTGCGCTGCCGTGTTCTGTTTCAGATTCTGTGTGCCGGAGGCGTCATAGGACAGCAAATCATTCAGGGCGCTGTCGGCCGGCTGTCCGTTGCTGCCGCTGAGCGTAATCTTCATCGCCGAATTGGCGCCCGTCTTGGTCGAGCTGAGCACCAGGTGATACGGCTTGTCCGTGCCGTCGGAAACAATGCTGGCGGTGACACCCAGGCTGGCGTTATTGATGGCGTCGCGGATGCCTTGCAAGCTGTTGTTGGTGGAATCGATCACCACCGAGCCCGTTGCCTGGGTGCCATCCTGGGTGAAGCCCGTATTCATGTAGGCGCCGCCCGTGCCTGCCGTCAGCCCGGCTGCAGCCGGATTGCTGCCGGCGATGGTGATGGGGCTGGAATTGCCCGACGCCAGGGTGATCGAGCTGGCAAGCGTCACATTCGAGCCGTCGTTGGTGGCATTGGCGGCGTGGCCGATGCCGCCCATGACGCTGCCTGTGACCACTTCTTCAATGTTGAGGTTGGAGCCATCGGCGCGCGTAAACTGTAAGTTGCCGCCGGCTGCCGTGCCGGTGACGGTGATATTCGCCGCCGCCAGCGCGTTCGAGACGGCATTCGGACCGGCCAGTGTCGTATCGAGCGAGGCAGCAGTGATGCCGCCGCCTGCGGCGACGCCGTTACCCTGGGTCACGATATCGATACCGCCAACCGACAGCGTATAGGTGCCGTCCGCTCCGGTGGCGATATTGCCGAAACCGCTGAACATGCTGGCATTGCTGGCCGTCGGCTGGGCCGTGGCCGTGACGCCCGTGGTAATGCTCTTGGCGTTGATGGCGTCGGCCAGCGCGCGCGCGCTCTTGGTGCTGGCATCGGTCGGAATGGCCGTGCCGTTGATGTTCAAGGAGCCGTTGCTGATGCCCGTGAGCAGGGTGGCGCCGCTCAGTGCCGTGCCCGTTACGCCAAAGGTGCCGCCGGCCAGCGCGCCCAGCTGGAAGGAAACCGTGGTCTTGGCGCCACCGCCGATGGTCGACAGTTTGCTGGCCATGCCGCCGGACGTCAGCGTCTGTGCCTGGGCCAGCTGGGAAACGTTGACATTGTAGCTGCCGGCCACGGCCTTGGCGCCGGCGCTGGCCGTCAGCACCAGCGGGTCCGATGGCGTGGCGCTGACGGCGCGGAAGTTATTCGAATTGGTCAGCGCGGAAAGCGAGCCCTGAAAGGCGCCGATGGAACCGCCCAGGGTGCCTATCGCACTGAGCGTGGCCTGGTAGGACGCTGTTTTCTTGTCAAAAGTAGCCAGTGGCGCTGATTCTGCCGTCATCAGCTTGTCGATGATGGAGTTCACATCCAGGCCGCTGGCGCCGGCGCCGATGCCAACGGATGAGATTGTAGGGGTAATGGCCACGGCATGCTCCTAGGAAAACACTAATATAAGCTGTTATCGGCAGAATCAATCAGGACTTGAGAGGGGGATTTACCGCGCTGTTTTCAGCAGGAGCAAAAAACTGGCTAAGAGAGGGGGAATTGACTGCGATTGCATACAAAATGCGGGGCCTGGATAGCCAGGCTAGCAGGCCCCGCTGTGTCGCCTGCATATCTCTTGCCATGATGCCGCGCCTGCGAGGGCAAGCCCATGCTCACGCACTCTGGCTGATCAGGGAACCTTTGGCCGAGTCGAAGGTTTTCGCCAGCGCCAGGGCTTCCTTGGAGGGGATCTGACGCAAGACTTCCTTGGTTTCCTGGTCGATCACTTTGACCACCGTACGATGGCTGTCCTCGTCGATGGAAAATTCCAGGCCCTGCGTCTTCATCTGCGAAGACTGGTTCAGTGCCGAGACGGCCTTGTCCAGTTGTTCGCGGCTGGGCTCGCGGCTGGCTTGCTGCGGCGTGACGGCGGCATTTTCCGTGGCAGTGCGCGCTGGCGCTGCCGCTCGCGCCGGTGCGGTGTCGGTAGGGGCGTAACTCTTGTCAACTCTGGCCGCGGAGGCGGACGTAATCGCATCGATAGTCATGGTGCTCTCCTAGTGAAAATTCCCCTGCCGAAAAAATCCGGCAGGGGAACCTGAGTCCAGCGATGTTACGGGGCTAATTGACGATTAACCGCGCAGCAGGCTCAGGACGCCGTTCGGCAGCGAGTTCGCTTGCGCCAGCATGGCCGTACCCGCTTGTTGCAGGATCTGGCCGCGCGTCAGGTTGGCTGTTTCCGAAGCAAAGTCGGTATCGACGATGCGGCTGCGCGATGCGGACAGGTTTTCCGTGGTCGATTGCAGATTGGAAATCGCCGAGCTGAAGCGCGATTGCAAAGCACCGTACTGGGCGCGCTGGCTGTTCACCGAGGCCAGCGCGGCGTCGGTGATTTTCAGGGCGGTTTGCGCGCCGGCGAAAGTCGTGACATCCAGCGACGAAACCGATTGCAGCTTCGAGGTGCCGCTCAGGGCCAGGCCGGAACCTGCATCGGTGACCGAGAAACCGCCTGGCGAGTCGAAGGTCAGCGTGCCGTTGGCAAACGCGGTGGCGCCTGCGGCGGTGGCTGCGCCTGCTACCAGAGCGCCAGTGTTGCTGTAGCCTGAAGGCGTGAACGAGTTCGCGCCGCTGGCCGCCGCGCCATTGACGATGCTGATGTCATTGCCGGTCGAATTGGTCAGCTTCATGCCGCCTTTGACCGAATCGTACTGGGCGGTGACGCCGGTGTTGGCCGTTTGCGCATTGATGGCGTTGATGCCGGCGGCGTAGTCGCTGGCGGTAGAGCCGGTGCCGGTCACGGTAAACGACATCGTCACGGCATTCTGGTTATCCGATTGGAGCGTGAACGATTGCGAGCCGGCGGCCATCGTCAAGTTCAGATCGGTAGTCGCGGTGGCGGTGACGCCGGTTTTGGCGGTCAGCGCATTGACGCCGGCAGCCACGGAGCGGGCCGTGTCGGTGGCCGTCGTGGTGTACGTTGCCAGGCCTGTCGAGCCCGCCACTGCGATGGCTTGGGCCGTGACCATTTTTGTTCCCGTGCCAGGTGCCACGCCGCTGCCTTGCACTTCGTTGTTGCCGTAAGTGCTGGTCAGGAAGTTGGCGCCACTGGCGGAAATGAGCTGGTTGGCGTTGGCGCCAACCTGGAAGTTGGCCGTGCCCATGGTGCCGTCCAGCAGTGCCTGGCCGTTGAACGAGGTGGTGGTGGCGATGCGGTTCAGTTCCGAACCCAGCTGGCCTACCTCGGTTTGCAGCGCCTGGCGGTCGCTGGCCGAGTTGGTGGCGTTCGACGATTGCACGGCCAGTTCGCGGATACGTTGCAGGATGTCGCCCGAGCTTGACAGTGCGCCCTCAGCCGTTTGCGCCAGCGAGACGCCGTCGTTGGCATTGCGGGTGGCTTGGCTCATGCCGCGGATTTGCGACGTCATACGGTCGGAAATCGCCAGACCAGCAGCGTCATCCTTGGCGCTGTTGATGCGCAGGCCGGAGGACAGGCGTTGCAGCGAGGTGCTCAGGGCCGATTGCGAGGTCGACAGGTTGCGTTGTGCATTCAGGGACGAGATGTTGGTATTAATTACTGCAGCCATGATAATTCTCCAAACAGGTACTACATTGCGCTATGTGCTAGTCACTTTGGCCTGCCCCGCTGTTCCGGGACAATCAAGCCGCTGTTATTTAGGGTAACGGTTGCTGTGCGGGAAAATTTATGGCGAAAAGCGTTTTAAATTTTAATTTTCAGCCCTTCAGTTTGTGCCTGGCCGCGCGCTAGACGGCATGATTTAAAGAAACTTGAGGGTGAAAATAGTTTTATTTTCATCTTGCGTGCATGCTGGCGAAGCGCCGGACGGGGAATAGTCGTTATTGTTTTTATATGAAAAATGCCGTCCGGCCGGGTGGCGGGACGGCATGGCGTGAGGCGGGCCGGACTCAGTCCGCCACCACCACGCGGTTCTTGCCCGTCTGCTTGGCCTGGTACATGGCGCGGTCGGCGCGCTTGACCAGCTCGGCCTGGTCTTCGTTGGGCAGGCGCAGGGCCACGCCGGCGGAGAAGGTGATCAAGACTTTTTCGTTGTCGTGCAGGAAGAAATGCCGGGTCAGCTCGCGCTGCAAGCGTGTCATCGTCGACGAAGCCGCTTCGACCGTGGTTTCCGGCAGCAGGATGAGGAATTCCTCGCCGCCGAAGCGGGCGATGACGTCCATCGAGCGCAGGGTTTCCTTGACGATCTTCACCAGGTGTTTCAAGGCTGCATCGCCGGCCAGGTGGCCATAGGTGTCGTTCAGGCGCTTGAAATCGTCCAGGTCCAGCATGGCGATGCACAGCGGCGTGCCGCGCCGGTCCGAGCGGGCCGTCTCGCGCTCGAACACATCATCCAGGCCACGGCGGTTCAGGCTGCCCGTCAGCTGGTCTTCCCGCACCAGTTCGCTCATATGCTGGAGCTTCGCTTCCAGGGTGTGGATGCGCTGTTCCGCATCCTGCACTTCCTGGCGCGCCAGCACCATTTTGTCGCGCGCGCGCAGGGCTTCGTTCTGCACCATGCGCGTTTCGCGCAAGACTTCGTCGAGAACACTGTTCAATTCGCTGATATTTTCCGCCTGGCTGATCTTTTCCGAATAGCCGCCGATCTTTTCATGGAAGTCGCCCGTGCTGGCCGCCACTTGCCCCAGGCGGTCGATGAAGGTCATCATCATGTTCTTCACCGTCAGCTTGACGTCGGACAGGCTGTGCTTGAGCTGGCTTTGCTTGTAGATGACTTCCTTCAGGCTACGCGTGGCGTCTTCCAGCGCGCGCTGGTCGAGCGGGCCGGCGATCAGGTTTTGCACGGCATCGACCTGGCCGCGCAGCCAGCTGTCGTCGTCGAGCAATTGGCTGACGTTGTCCAACAGCAACTTGAACAGGCGCAGCAGCAATTCCTGCTGCTCGGCCGTATCGCCGCTTTTCAGTTCGATCTGGTAGCACAGCTGCTTCAGGCGCAGCGCCGCGTCGTTCAGCGCCTCTTCCGTGTGCGCCAGCTTGATGGCCGCGCCCAGCGATTCGGCTTCTTCCACCAGCGCGGGCGTGCCCGTCAGCAAGGTGGCGACGGCAAAGCCCAGGGTACGGCTGAGCAATTCACGCAGGGTGCGCGTCTGTTCGCCGTCCGGCAGGGGCGGCAATTCGATGCCGCCGCCCTTCTTGACCTGTTTTTCCGCCAGCTGCGCCAGGGTGCGCGCATAACTGTCCCAGTCGCGCGCTTTCAGTGCCCGCTGGAAACGGCGGCCAAAGTCGCCCAGTTCGCCCGCCGATTCGCTCAGCTTGGCGGCAAACTGCGTCAGGACGTTTTCCGCGCCGCTCTCCGCGCCTTTTTCTACATTGGCGCTGGCGGCCAGCACGGCTGCCGGGGCGGCAGGCGTATCGGCCGGTTCGCTGATGCCGGCGATCTCATTGTAGATATCGCGGTAGGCGCTGGGCGTGGGGGCGATGCGGCGCGTGGCCAGGCGGCGAAACGCTTCGCGGGCGATATCGGCCGGATTCATCGCCGCGGCGGCGGCGGCGGTGTTCGTGGCGCCAGCGGGAGCGCCTGCTGGTGAAGATGGCAATTTACTGGACATGTAGACACAGCCTTTTCAGATATTTCTCATTATCCCCATGATAGGCGAGTTGGCAAAGAACTTATTGTGCGAGAAGCAAGGAGAAGTCCTGTCAATTCGTCCGATGCCAGCGGGCATGCCGCTTTGCCGTCAATCCACCAACTGGTTGCGGATGGCGTAATGCGTCAGTTCGGCGCTGTTCTTGAGTTTCATCTTGACCAGCAAGCGGGCGCGGTATTCGCTGACCGTTTTCACGGACAATTTGAGTTCTTCGGCAATGGCGCCCACCGCCTTGCCCGAGGCGATCATGACCAGGGTCTGGTATTCGCGGTCCGACAAGGTGTCGTGCAAGGCCGTTTCGTGGTCTTCGCCCACCGTATTGGCCAGTTCCTGCGCCAGCGAGGCACTGATGTATTTCAAGCCTTGCGCCACCTGGCGGATGGCCGTGACCAGTTCGCGCGGCGCGCTCTGTTTCGTCAGGTAGCCGGCAGCGCCCGCCTTGAGCGAACGGATGGCGTACTGGTCCTCGCGGTGCATGGAGAGCATCAGCACGGCCAGTTCCGGCTTTTCCTTCTTGATCTGCTTGAGCACCTCGATGCCGCTGCGGTCGGGCAGGGAGATGTCGAGCAGCAACACCTGGCATTTCGAGCCGCGGAACAGCTTGATGGCGTCGTGGCCATTTTCAGCCTCGCCGGCCACGATGATGTCCTTCGTGTCGGCGAGGATTTGCTTCAAGCCCTCGCGCACGATCGCATGATCGTCGGCGATGAATACCCGGATGGTGGCTTTTTCTTTCATGACTGCGTTGTTTCCTATCTGAATCCCTGCGCCCTGCGGCGACCCTGTGGCCTTATGGCAATCCGCTTTGCGCTGGTGCGCTGGCTGCAGCCGCTATTATCGCCTCTCGCGGCGTGGTCAGCCGGATTTTTATGCTCAGGAGGGTGCCGCCATCGGGCTCATCCACCAGGCTCAGGGTGCCGCCCAGCGCGCTGGCGCGTTCGGCCATGCCGCGGATGCCGAACGACTGCGGCTTGGCGCGGTCGGACAGGCGCATGCCGACGCCATTGTCGGCGATCGACAGGCTGATCTGCTGGCGCTGCCGGGCCAGGCGCACGCTGACCTTGCTGGCCTGCGCATGCTTGGCGATATTCGTCAGCGCCTCCTGGGCGATGCGGAACAGGCTGGTCGCCTGGTCCAGTTCCAGTTCGATATGCTGGCGGTTGGAAATGAATTCGCATTCGATGCCGGCCTGGCGCGCGAATTCCTTGACCTGCCAGTCCAGCGCGGCAACCAGGCCCAGGTCCAGCATGGAGGGGCGCAAGTCCAGCGAAATGCGGTGCACGGCGTCGATGCTGCGGTCGACCAGGGCATCGACATAATCGGCCTTTTCCTGCAGCAGCGGGTCGTCCGGCGGCAGGCGGCGCGCCAGCATGGCCAGCGCCATCTTGATCGCCGTCAAATTGCCGCCCAGGTCATCGTGCAGTTCACGCGCCAGGCGCGTGCGTTCGTGCTCCTTGACCTTGTCGATATGCGCCGTCAGCTCGGCCAGGCGGGCGCGCGACTGGCGCACTTCAATCTGTTCCAGCCGGCTTTCCGTGATATTCGTCATGATGCCTTCCCACTGCACCGTGCCGTCGGCCAGCGCGCGCGGCGTGGAGCGCAGGTTGATCCATTTGACATCCTTCCAGGCATCGATCCAGATGCGGCCTTCCCAGTTCCAGCTCCACAAGGCGTTTTTTGAGGCCTGCATCGACTCCAGATACGAGGCGCGGTCGTCGGCCAGGATCAGCTGGTAGAACAGTTCCGGGCGCGCATGCAGCTGTGCCGGCTCCAGGCCCAGCAAGGCCTGGCAGCCATCGCTCAGGTAGGGGAAGGCGGCGCGCCCATCCGCGTGCAGGCAGAACTGGTACACCAGGCCCGGCGTATTCGAGACGATGGCGTTGAAGCGCGACTGGACCTGCGCCAGGGCGGCGGCCGTCGCCTGCGGCGTGCGCAAGTCTTCGCCCTCGGCCAGCAGCAGGGCACGGTTCTGGCGGCTGGCGCGCGACAGGTGCAGGCTGAGCGAATACAGGCTGCCGTCGCGGCGGCGCTGCTGCACGTGCAGCCGGGCTTGCGCGCCGATGCTGTCGTCCAGGGTGGCCAGCACGGCGGCCAGCTGCTGCGCGTCGAGCTGCGGCGCCAGCGTGAAGGGCGTCATCGCCAGCAATTGCTTGCGCGCGTACTGCAAGTTGTCACAGGCAGCATCGTTGGCGTCCAGCAATTGCAAGCTGGCCGCATCGTACAGGTAGATTTCCGGCGCCGCCGCGCGCATGGCGGGAGCGAGCCGGGGAGTATCGTGCATGGGGTGGCCTTTTTTCATCAGCGGCGGGCGCGCCAAAAGGCGGCGAAGCGGCGCAGCACTCTGGCCGGGCGGGAATGATGACGGCCTGGCGTGCCCTTGCGCAAGCGCTGCCACCAGGCGCGGCGGGCGCGGCCCAGCGCGGCCGACAGGCGGCTGACGCGGCGCCACGGACGCGTGGCGCGCAGGCGGGCGATCCAGCGGTCCTTGGTTTCCATGAACCGGCCATGCCAGTGGGCAAACCACGGCAAACTGAGCAGGGTAGGGCGCGTCAGCTTGTACAGACGGGCGACGGCGGCCGCGCCGCCCAGTTTGGCGATGATGATCACGCCGATGCCGGAAAACGCATGGCCGCGCGCGATCGCCAGCAGGGCCAGCAGCTTGACGGGAAACAGCAGCACGGCCGGCAGCACGAAGATGGTCAGCGCCCAGTACGGCGGCAGGCGCTTGATCCACGCTTCCAGCGCATGCAGGGGGGGAAATTGCGCCACCACCTGCATGATGCGCGCGCCCGTCGCCCACAGCCATTCCTCGATCAGCAGGCAGATGGCGGCCAGGTAGACCAGTGGCGCAAACAGCCAGCGCCTGACTCTGTAGAATTTTTTCATCCGTCTCCGTGTGCGGCGCAGGTTTGCCGCGATTGCCACGATGATACGTCAAAAAAGCCCGGCTGCCCCCGCATCCGGTGTGCCTGTGGTGCCCTGGCGGGGCTACAATAGGCAGATGAATAAAGCCTTTGTAAAAGAATCCGACAACGACGACGATGAAGAAGCGGCCGCGCTGGCGCTGGCCATTCCCGCCGGCGCCAAGAACTACATCACGCCGGCCGGCTACCAGCGCATCAAGGAGGAGCTGCTGCAGCTGATCGACGTCGACCGTCCGGAAGTGGTGCGCATCGTGCATTGGGCGGCGTCGAATGGCGACCGGTCGGAAAATGGCGACTATATCTACGGCAAGCGCCGGCTGCGCGAAATCGATCGCCGCATCCGCTTCCTGACGAAACGCATGGACCTGGCCGCCATCGTCGACCCCAGCGTGCACCATGGCAATGACCAAGTGTTCTTCGGCGCCACAGTAACCTACCGCACCAGCGACGGCGAAACGCACACCATCACCATCGTCGGCATCGATGAATTCGACCCCCTGAACGGCAAGATCAGCTGGGTTTCACCGATGGCCCGCACCATCACCAAGGCGCGCGAAGGCGACCTCATCACCCTCAACACGCCGCAGGGCGAGCAGGAGCTGGAGTTGCTGGAAGTGACGTATCCGGCGCCGGTGGAAACGTGAACTGATGTTTGGAGCATGAAAAAACGGCTGGGCAGAGAACCTGGCCAGCCGTTTTTCTAATTGCGCTCCCGGAGTATCCGGTTGACACCTGCTACTCTGCGCACATTGCGCAGCAGGGCGGCCAGGTGGACGCGGTCCTTGACTTGAACGGTGAAGCGCAACTGGTCGAGGACGTTGTCCTTGTCTTCGTCCATGCCCACATAGATGATGTTGGCGTCGGACTCGCCGATTTCGGCGGCCACGCGGGCCAGGATGCCCCGTTCGCTGTTGATCAGCACCTTGATGCGGCAGTCGAAGCGGCGGTTCAGTTCGGTTCCCCAGCGCACGGCGATCCAGCGGTCCGGTTCCTTGGCGCGCTGGCGCTTCGCCTGCGAGCAGTCGCTCGTGTGCACGAGCAAGCCTTGGTCGCGCCGCAACTGGCCGATGATCTGGTCGCCGGGAATCGGCAAACAGCAGGGCGCCAGCTGCACCGAGACGCCTTCGCTGCCGCAGATGGTAACGGGGTCGAGTTCGCTGCCGCTACTATTGTGTTCCACCGGCATGCTGGCCGCTTCGCCGCCGATCAAGCCAAAGATGTGGCGCGCCACCAGGGTGGCCATGCGCTTGCCGATGCCGATGTCCGCGTACAGCTCGTCCATGGAATTGGCGCTCGATTCGTTGAGCAGGCGTTCGACCAGCGGCGCCGGCAGGTCGGCGTCGATGTTCAGGGCGTGCAGTGCCTGCGACAGCAATTGCTGGCCCAGGGCGATCGATTCGGGCAGGTTGATCGTGCGCAAATGGTGGCGGATGGCCGAACGGGCCTTGCCGGTGCGCACGAACGACAGCCAGGTGGGGCTGGGGCGCGACGAGGAATCGGTGATGATCTCGACGATGTCGCCATTGTGCAGCTCGGTGCGCAGCGGCGAGGTTTCGTTGTTGATTTTGACGGCCACGGTCTGGTCGCCGATGCCCGTATGGATCGAATAGGCGAAGTCGATGGCCGTGGCGCCGCGCGGCAGGGCGATGATCTTCGACTTCGGCGTAAACACGTAGACGGAATCGGGGAACAGGTCGACCTTGACGTGTTCGAGGAATTCGGCCGAGTCGCCCGTCTGCTGCTGGATGTCGAGCAGCGATTGCAGCCACGCATGGGTGCGCTGCTGCAAGTCGGACGGGTTCGATTCGCCGCTCTTGTACAGCCAGTGCGCCGCCACGCCCGATTCGGCCGTGCGGTGCATTTCCTGCGTGCGGATCTGGAATTCGACGGGCGTGCCGTACGGGCCGATGACGGTCGTGTGCAGCGACTGGTAGCCGTTCAGCTTGCGAATCGCGATGTAATCCTTGAACTTGCCCGGCATGGGCTTGTACAGACTGTGCAGGGTGCCCAGGGTCACGTAACAGTCGGCAAAGCTGCCCACCACCACGCGGAAGCCGTACACGTCCAGCACTTGCGAAAACGACAAATGCTTGCTGCGCATCTTTTTATAGATGTCGTACAGGGTCTTTTCGCGGCCAGTGACATCGGCCTCGAGTTCGGCCATGGACAAGGTGCTTTTCACCGCTTCCATGATCTTGTTGACCACTTCGCGCCGGTTGCCGCGCGCCGCCTTGACGGCTTTCGCCAGGGTGCGGTAGCGCATCGGATACAGGTGCGAGAACGACAGGTCCTGCAGCTCGTGGTAAATATTGTTCAGGCCGAGGCGGTGCGCGATCGGCACGTACACTTCCATGGTCTCGCTGGCGATGCGGCGTTTTTTTGCCGCCGTCATGAAGTCCAGCGTGCGCATATTGTGCAGGCGGTCGGCCAGTTTGATCAGGATCACGCGCACGTCGGACGCCATGGCCAGCAGCATCTTGCGGAAGTTTTCCGCCTGCGCTTCGATCTGGCTCTGGAACTCGATCTTTTCCAGCTTCGACAGGCCGTCGACCAGGTGCGCCACGGGCGCGCCGAAGCGCTCGATCAATTCTTCCTTCTTGACGTCCTGGTCTTCCATCACGTCATGCAGCAGGGCGGCCATGATGGCTTGCGCGTCGAGTTTCCAGTCGGCGCAGATTTCGGCGACGGCGATCGGATGCGAGATATACGGCTCGCCCGAGCGGCGCATCTGGCCCAGGTGCATTTCGTCGGAGAAGCGGTAGGCTTCCTTGACTTTTTTCAGGTCGGCGGGGGACAGGTATTCGGCCAGCTTGTCGGCCAGGTGGCTGACGGAGGCCACGCCCAGGGCAGGTGCTGGCGGTGTGGCGGAGGCGGTCCCGGTGGACGTGCCAGCGCCGGACGCGGAAGCGCCCTGTGATTTTGCCGCCTGGCGCGGGGCCAGGGGCGGCAGTGCTGCAGAAGTCGTGTCGGCTGGAGTCAGACTCATAAAACGTCGCGTTGCTTTACAGTGTGAATAAACGATACGGTAGAACCAGGGGTCAGCACTGTTCCGGCACGCGGCTTCCCAATTACATCGGGACCTTTTTCAGCATTTCGATACCGACTTTACCGGCAGCGATTTCACGCAGTGCGACAACGGTAGGCTTGTCCTTGGCTTCCACCTTGGGGGTGTGGCCTTGCAACAACTGACGTGCGCGGTAGGTTGCAGCCAGGGTCAGCTGGAAACGGTTAGGGATCTGCTTCAGGCAATCTTCGATTGTGATACGGGCCATGGTAACTCCTAAAATTTTTGCGTGGTGCTGTGTGAATTGGCGTGCAGGCTGATTACTCTGCGTGCAGGCCCAGCTGGGCGAATAGCGATGCGTTGCGGGCCGCTTGTTGCGCAAACCGGCAACGGGCCGCTCTCACGATCGCGCTCAGTTCGGACAAAGCGACCGTAAACTCTTCATTGATAATAACATACTCGAACTCGGGAGCGTGTGCGATTTCGCCGCCGGCCGCCAGCAGGCGGCGCGTGATCACGTGCGGCTCGTCCTGGCCGCGCTTGTTCAAGCGCTCTTCCAGCGCATCGATCGATGGCGGCAGGATGAAAATACCGGCCGCGCGGGGGAATTGCTTGCGTACCTGGCGCGCGCCTTGCCAGTCGATTTCCAGCAGGATGTCGGTGCCGGCCAGCATTTGCTGCTCCACCATGATGCGCGAGGTGCCATAGTAATTGCCATGCACTTCCGCCCACTCCAGGAACTCGCCCTGGTCGGCGCGCGCGACAAAGTCTTGCGCTGTCGTGAAGTAGTATTCGCGGCCGTGCTGCTCGCCCGGACGGGGCGCGCGCGTGGTGGTCGAAATCGACAGTTTGATGCCGGGCTCTTGCGCCAGCAATGCATTGACCAGTGTCGATTTGCCGGCGCCCGATGGTGCGGCGACCACGAACAGGCTGCCGGAGAAGGCGGTAGGGTGGCTCATGCGGATCTTTCAATAATCGTGTTGTTGGCGCCGATGCTCGCGCAGGCGGCGCCCAATCCGGTATTTTACCAAGAGGCAAGGTTGTGAGCCAGTCCCAAAGCGGCCGGCGTGGCTGGCGGCTTACTCGAGGTTCTGCACCTGTTCGCGCATCTGCTCGATCAGCAGCTTCAAGTCCATCGAGGCGTCGGCCAGCTCCTTGACGGACGCCTTGGCGCCCAGCGTGTTGGCTTCGCGATTGAGTTCCTGCATCATGAAGTCGAGGCGCTTGCCCACTTGCCCGCCCTTGGTGAGGATGTGGCGCGTTTCGCCCAGGTGGGCCGACAGGCGCGCCAGTTCTTCCGATACATCGATGCGGATGCCGTACAAGATCACTTCCTGGCGGATGCGCTCCATGGCGTCCTGGCGCGACAGGGCCGAATTGGAGCCCTGGCTGGCCAGGCCCAGCGCATCCTGCATGCGCTCGATGGCTTTTTGCTGGAAGGCCGCCACCACTTGCGGAATCAAGGGCGTGATGCGCTTGACGATGGCTTCCATCGCTTCGATGCGCGACACCAGCACCGCTTCGAGCGCCGCGCCTTCGCGCTTGCGGCTGTCGACGAAGGCCGCCACGGTGCGGCGGGTCAGCGCGCCCACGTCCGCCTGCAAGGACTCTTGCCCCACTTGCGCTTCTTCGATGATGCCCGGCCAGCGCAGCAGTTCGGCCACCGTCATGACGGGGGCGGAGACAAAATGCTGGCCCACTTCGTTTTGCAGGCGCGCCAGTTCGGCCAGCAGGGGCAGGTTCAGCGCCTGTGTGCCGGCGGTGGCGGCCTTGCGGCCAAAGCTCAGGCGTACCTCGACTTTGCCGCGCGTGATGGCGGACATGACGGCGGCGCGCAGGTCAGGCTCCAGCGCCCGCAGATCGTCGTTGATGCGGAATTGCAGGTCGAGAAAGCGCGAGTTGACGCTCTTGATTTCAATTGTCAGTGTGCCTGCAGCACCTTCGCTGGTGGCAACCGCGTAGCCTGTCATACTTGAAATACTCAAAGGATTCCCCGATTTGGTCTTATATACAGTCACTTATACACTTAATCAGCCAGCGCAGGCAATACCGCCCGCGCTGCAAAACAGGACTGAAGTGCGCGATGGCCTGAAAATTGCTGAATAGTGTGCGTTTTACGGCATTGTAAAGAAAATTGTGTTTGGCGGGGCAGGATTGTAGGGATCTTGTGCGCGGACCCGCCCTGCGCCGTGGCATGGCGCCGCGGTGGTAAAATCGCGTCCGCAACCCCAATCACACAGGACACCCCATGACATTTGAATCCCGCCCGAGCGGCCGCGCTGTCGACGCGCTGCGCGCCATCCGCATCACCCGCCAGTACACCAAGCATGCCGAAGGCTCGGTGCTGATCGAGTGCGGCGACACCAAGGTCATCTGCACCGCCAGCATCGAAGACAAGGTGCCGGGTTTCCTGAAGGGCAAGGGCCAGGGTTGGTTGACCGCCGAGTACGGCATGCTGCCGCGCTCGACGCACACGCGCATGGACCGCGAAGCGGCGCGCGGCAAGCAGTCCGGCCGCACGCAGGAAATCCAGCGCCTGATCGGCCGCTCGCTGCGCGCCGCCTTCGATCTGCAGGCGTTCGGCGAACGCACCTTGCACCTCGATTGCGACGTCATCCAGGCCGATGGCGGCACGCGCACGGCCTCGATCACGGGTGCCATGGTGGCCGCGTATGACGCGTTTTCCCAGCTGCAGGCGCGCGGCGCGATCACCGCCATCCCCGTGAAAAGCTTTGTCGCCGCCATCTCGGTGGGCGTCTACCAGGGCATGCCGGTGCTGGACCTGGACTATGTGGAAGACTCGGGCTGCGACACGGACATGAACGTGGTGATGACGGAAGCGGGCCACTTCATCGAAGTGCAGGGCACGGCCGAAGGCGCCGCCTTCGACCGCGCCGGCATGAACCGCTTGCTGGACCTGGCGCAGGGCGGCATCGCCGACCTGATCGCCATGCAGAAGCAAGCATTGGGAATCTGATCTTTACATAAATTTACACATCGCTGCCCGCCGCGCCGGGCAAAAAGCCCACACTTGCCGCCGTTGAGGGCGGCAGTGGGCCAAGGTGAGGGGCGCGCAAAAGGTTTACAATGTCGGCACTTCAACCGGACTACTGACATGACCCAACGCCTCATCCTCGCCTCGAATAACGCCGGCAAGCTCAAGGAATTCAACGAGCTGCTCTCGACCATCGGTTTTTCCGTCCACGCCCAGGGCGAGTACGCCGTGCCGGAAAGCGACGAACCATTCCACACCTTCGTTGAAAACGCCCTGCAAAAGGCGCGCCACGCGTCGCGCCTGACGGGCTTGCCGGCGCTGGCCGACGATTCCGGCGTGTGCGTCAATGCGCTCGGCGGCGCGCCGGGCGTGTATTCGGCCCGCTATGCGGGCGAGCCGAAATCGGATGCCGCCAACAGCGCCAAACTGATCGCCGACCTGGAGGCACATGCCGACAAGTCCGCGTATTACTACTGCGTGCTGGTGTACGTGCGCCATGCGGACGACCCGCAACCGGTGATCGCCGACGGCCGCTGGAATGGCGAGATGATCGCCATTGCGCGTGGCAACGGCGGCTTCGGCTACGATCCGCATTTCTTCATTCCCGCGCTGGGCAAGTGCGCGGCCGAACTGACGGCCGATGAAAAGAACGCGCTGTCGCACCGTGGCCAGGCCCTGCGCGCGCTGGTGGAAAAGCTGCGATGATCCCGATTAAACTGGTGGGCGCCGTTGCCAAGTCGGCAGCCAGGCCCGGAGCCTCGCCCGCGCCGCAGGAAGGCATTTCCGGCGCGGCCGGGGCGGCCCTGAAGTACCTGCAGCCGGGCGCGCTGAACCTGACGGCCCTGCCGCCGCTGTCGCTGTACATCCATTTCCCGTGGTGCGTGAAAAAATGCCCGTACTGCGATTTCAATTCGCACGAGGTGCGCGGTGACTTGCCGGAAGCGGAGTACCTGGCGGCCCTGCGCCTGGACCTGGAAATGGCGCTGCCGCTGATCTGGGGCCGCAAGATCCACACCATTTTCATCGGCGGCGGCACGCCCAGCCTGATGTCGGCGGCGGGGCTGGACCGGCTGATGTCGGACGTGCGCACCCTGCTGCCACTGGAGCCCGATTGCGAAATCACCATGGAAGCCAATCCGGGCACCTTCGAAGCGGAAAAATTCAAGTCTTACCGGGCCAGCGGCATCAACCGCCTGTCGATCGGCATCCAGAGCTTCAATGGGCGCCATTTGCAGGCGCTGGGGCGCATCCATGACGACAATGAAGCGCGCCGCGCGGTGGACATCGCGCACGCCAATTTCGACAATTTCAATCTCGACCTGATGTACGCGCTGCCCACGCAAACGCTGGCCGAGGCGCAGCAGGACCTGGAAACGGCGCTGTCGTTCGCGCCGCCGCATTTGTCGCTGTATCACCTGACGCTGGAACCGAACACCCTGTTCGCCAAGTATCCGCCCGCGTTGCCGGACGACGACGCCAGCGCCGACATCGCCGACATGGTGGCTGAGCGCGCGGCGCAGGGCGGTTACGGCCGCTACGAGGTGTCGGCGTATGCGCAGCCGGGCCGCCAGGCCAGGCACAACCGTAATTACTGGGAATTTGGCGACTACCTGGGCATCGGCGCGGGCGCGCACTCGAAAATCTCGTTCCCGCACCGCGTCTTGCGCCAGGCCCGCTACAAGCAGCCGCGCGCCTACATGGATGCGGTACTGGCCGGCGTGCCGGTGCAGGAAGAGCGCGAGCTGGCGCGCGAGGAGATGGGTTTTGAATTCATGCTCAATACCCTGCGCCTGACGCAGGGTTTCTCGCCGAACCTGTTCGCCGAGCGCACGGGCCTGGCCATCAACGCCATCGAGCAGCCGCTGAATGCGGCCGAAGCGAAAGGCTTGCTGTACCGCGACCACCAGGTCATCCGCCCGACGGAACGGGGATTGTGCTTCCTGAATGACCTGCAGCAGATGTTCCTGGAAGATTAATGCGTGGTGAGGGTGCGCAGGCGCTGCAGCTTGGCCGCATACAGCCCGTGCTCGCTGCGTGTGGTGCTGTTGTCCATCGCCAGTTCCAGCTGCCGGTCCGCCTGCGCGAGTTGGCCCAGGCGCGCATACGCCTGCGCCAGCCAGAAGTGGAATTCATGGTAGTACGGGTCGCGCGCGATTTCGCGTGAGAACAGCTGGATCGCCTGTATGTAATCGTTGTGCTGCATGGCTTCCTTGCCCAGGTTGAAGTAGTGGAAGGGCGGCTGCGGCTGCAGCGCCAGCAGGCGCCGGCGCAGCGGCAGCGCTGCATCGGGCAGGCCGGACGCTTCCAGCACTTGCGCCAGGTTCGACAGCAGCACCGTGTTGTCCGGCGCGCGCATCAGCGCATGGTCCAGCGTGCGCCGCGCTTGCGCCAGGTCGCCATGGCGGAACTGGATCACGCCCAGAGTGTTGTAGGCGCCGCTGAACGAGGGATCCTGCAGGAGGGCCGCCCTGGCCCACCAGTACGCCTGGTCCAGCTGGCCTTCGCTCATGGTTTCGGCGGCGCGGTTGTTCAGGTACATGGCCAGCACGGTCGCTTCACTGATTTCGCGCGTGCGGTAGCCTGCCACGTCGCCGGACGGCAGGAAGTCGATCACCATCATGCCCTTGGCGTCGTAATCATTCGGGTTGTCGCCCAGGCGCTGGCCCAGTACCAGGTTGACGTGGCCGGCGACAAAATACATGTCGCCGCTGCGGCTCCAGCTTTCTTCTCCCAGTACTTCCTGGTAGCGCACCTGTAAGCCCAATTCATGCGCCAGCGCCGCCGTCATGATCACCAGCGACAGGCAGTTGCCGCTGCGTGCCTCAAACGTTTCGCGCGCATTGCGGGTCTTGGCCGCATCGTACTCGAGCTTCAGCCTGGATTTGTCGTACAGCGCTTCATACAGCGCCACGCGGGGATTGCCGTTGCGCCCCGTTTGCCGCACTTGCGTCTGCACGTATTGGCGCATGGCGTCGCTGAGGGCGAAGACCTGGCCGGTATCGACGGCGCTGGCCGGCGCAAAATCGCTGTCGTTGAAGATGGGGGGCAAGCTGACGGGCGGTGCGGCGGCGCAGGCGGCCAGCGCGGCGCAGAAGAGGATGGCAAGCAGGCGCATGAAGCAAGAGGCGGAAACAAGATAGGGGCGCATGGGTCTCTCCCTGGGGGGCGCCGGATGTCTCGTGTCGCGGTGGCGCGCCAGTCCCACCTGAAACCAGTATCGGCGTGCCTGGCGCCGCTGTCAAATAGTTTCCAGCGCCTTGCCGCCGCCTGCACGGCGCTTGATGCAGGGCTTAACACCGCGGGCTTAAAACTCTTCCCAGTCCTGCTCGCCGGCGACGTGCGATGGCGTTTTGTGCGCCGCAGCACCGGCAGCCCTGGGTGCGGCCGGCTTGCTGGCCGTCGCCTGGGATTGGCGCTGCGTTGCCAGCCGCGGCGGGGCGGCGGTGGCAGTCCTGGCAGGCCGCGCGGCGCGTACCGGCGCCACTGCCGGCGTCACGTGTTCGAGCTGGAAGCCGGCCGCCACCTGCGCCAATCGCGCCGCCTGATCCTGCATGCTCTCGGCCGCCGCCGCCGCTTCCTCCACCAGGGCCGCATTTTGCTGCGTTACCTGGTCCATTTGCGCGATGGCCTGATTGACCTGGTCGATACCCATGCTTTGCTCGGCGCTTGCGGCGGTGATCTCGGCCATGATGTCGGTGACCCTGCGCACGCTGTCGACCACTTCGCTCATGGTGCTGCCGGCCTGCTGCACCAGCCGCGTGCCGTTGTTGACCTGTTCCACCGAGTCGCCGATCAGGGTCTTGATTTCGCGCGCCGCTGCCGCCGAGCGCTGCGCCAGGCTGCGCACTTCCGTGGCCACGACGGCAAAGCCGCGCCCCTGCTCGCCGGCACGCGCCGCTTCGACGGCCGCGTTCAATGCCAGGATATTCGTCTGGAAGGCGATGCCGTCGATGACGCCGATGATGTCGACGATTTTCGTCGACGCCGTGTCGATGGCGCCCATGGTATCGACTACCTGGCTGACGATGTTGCCGCCCCGTTCGGCCACGTTGGACGCGGCGACCGCCATCTGGTTGGCTTGGCGCGCATTGTCCGCATTCTGCTTCACGGTGCTGGTCAGTTCTTCCATCGACGATGCCGTCTCTTCCAGCGAACTGGCTTGCTGCTCCGTGCGCGCCGACAGATCCTGGTTGCCGGCGGCGATTTCGCCCGATGACGTGGCAATTGCATTGGTGCCCGTCTGCACTTCCGACACCACCTTGCGCAGCGCCTCGTTCATGCCGTGCAGCGCGCGCATCAGGTCGCCGATTTCATCACTGGCCGCCGTAGCGAAATGCGTGCGCAAGTCGCCCGCAGCCACCGTTTCTGCCACCTTTACGGCCGCCTGCAGGGGCGTGGTGATCGAACGCGTGATCAGCCAGGCGCAGACGCTGCCCAGAGCCACCACCAGCGCGCACAGCAGCAACAGCAGGGTGATGCTGCGCTCATTGGCTGCCTCGATGGCGTGCGCCGTCGTGTCGATGGCCTGGCGCTGCTGCGCCAGCAGCGCCTTGACGTGGTTCTGGTACCTGGCCGCCGCCGGGGCAAAGCTGTCGCGGTAGGTACTTTCCGCCAGGGCCGCGTTGCCGCCCTTGCGTGCGTTCATCACCAGGGTCTTGGCATCCTGGTATTTGACGCGTTCCGTGATGGAGGCCTTGAAGATGGCCTTTTCTTCCTCACTGACGAGCAGGGTTTCGATTTTCTTCAGCAGCTCGCTACCTTGCCTGGTGCTGTCGGCGATGGTCTCGGCAAACACGCTCGACAGGGTTTCATCCGTGCTCCGGGCAATCATCGAGGTGCGCGCGATGGCCGAGTAAATCAGTACATACCAGTCCGATACCAGGCGTTCCTTGGCCAGCGGTTTTTCCATCAGTTCCCGGGTCGCTTCGGCATTCACGCGGGCACTGTACAGCGCGTATGAAGTGGAAATCACGGACAGCAGCAGTACCAGCGCGAAGCCTGCCGCCAGGCGGGTGCCGATACGAAGGTGGGAGAGGGCGTGCATGGTCGGAGCTCCTGTCGCAGAGGGGATTTAAATTGCCTGTGCGACATAGTATGCACTGATAAGTGACCAAGAGGTGAGCGAAAAAAGTGCCTGTTTTGGTGACTGTTGCAGCCACGCCCGTGCTACAGATCGCCCGCCTGGCGTAAGTCCGGCTGCTCGGCCCAGCGGGCAAAGGCGGCCGCCATGCGCTCGCTTTCCGCGATGGCGCAGCGCCAGTCGCGCATGCGCGCCGCGTGGTCCTGGCCGTAATGGGGGAAGTCGCGCCGGTCCGGCAATTTGCCATTGGGCAGGCTAGCCACGAAGGCGGGCGAGGGCGAGACGAGGATCATGTTGTCGAGTGCGCTATCGCCGCTGCGCGCGCGGCGCCACGGCATGGCCTTGTCCAGCCAGCCCGGCACGATATGGTCGGCAAAATGCGGGTACAGCACCAGGTCCGGTTCGCGCTGGTAGGGCAGGTGCAAATGATAGTCGACCAGGCCGCCGTCCCAGTAGCGCCCGGGCGGCGCGCCGGCGATGTCCGTGACCGCATCGAGCACCAGCGGGATGGAGCCGGAAGCCAGCAGCGCGTCGCGCAGGTTGTCTTGCGCCAGCGGCACGAAATGCGAATGAAAGGCGTCGAAGCGCGAGCGCAGCCAACTGGCGCCGTCCGGTCCGGCATGGAATACCGCGCGTTCCAGCGAGGCGGCCAGGCGCGCGCGCCCCACGGCGTTGCCGGCGGCCGCTAGCAGAAAACCGCGCCGATCGCGCCATTTTCCCGGCTGGGCCAGCGCGCCGATGCCGCGCACGGCCAGTACCGTCAGGCTGTGGCGCGCATGCCGCAGCAGCTGCGCATCCTGGCCATCGAGGACGGCGTCGAGCAGGGCGCGGCAGGTGCGGCTGACGTGCGCCGCATCGGGTCTGTCGGGATAGCGCTGGCCCACGTATTCGCGCACCAGGCGGCGCTGTGCAGCGACCGGATCGGCAAAGGTCGCGGCGGCCATGCGCCAGGCGCCGATCGAGGCGCCGACGAACTGGCGCGGACGCGGTGCCTGCGGCAGGAAGTCGCCGAACAGCCAGCAATCGAGCTGGTGCAGGATCAAGCCTTTCGGTCCGCCCGCGGCGGCAGGGACGATGGCGATATCGGCGGCGCGCACCCCGTTTTCGGCGATGCGCGCCCGGGCGCGGCGGCCCAGGCGGATGGTGATCGGTGATTGCATGAGTAGTCGTGAGCGGCCTGTGGCCCGGTATTTTACCGCCGGCGTGTCACCGCGGCACAATCGCGCGCGCGATAGTCACATTGTTGGTATTAATAAAATTCTTTAAGGCAACCATTCCCTTGAGAAATATTGCATAATATTGGACGTTGAATTTTTGGCATGTACCAAGGATTCCTTATGTCTTGCTTTTTTAATTGGAAATGTATGCAACTGAATCACGCTGTTGTCCTGACCCTGATCGCCGGCTCGCTCGTTGCCTGCGGTGGTGGTTCTTCCTCCGCTGTCGACCCGGCAGTCGCCGTGAACTCGCCCGTGGCGCCTGTCACCCCACCGGTGACTCCTCCAGTGACTCCTGTCACGCCGACGGTGGTGCCGCCCGCCGCCATACCGGATCTCGGCGCCGTTAGCGCGCCTTTCGTCAAGGCCAATGTCGCACGCTACATGGTCAATTCGACTGGTGGCCAGAACAGCGGCGTGTTGCGCAGCGTGGTGCAGGGCAGCTCCGGCGCGCTCAGCGAAATTTCCGGCATCGCCTTGACGGGGGCCGATGCCGCCACGCGCAACATCAGCGGCGACGCCAGCTTTGCCCAGGGGCGCTGGATCAAGGGCACGGTAACGTCGGCGTCCGGCAGTTATACCTTCGAGGCCGTCAACGCCAGCACCCATTATGTCGTCTACAACATCCTGACGGCATTGCCCGTGAGCGGCACGGTAAGCTGCGACGCCGGCACTTTCACCGCGCCTAACTATACGGGTGGCTTGAGTGGCTGGCAGACGACCTATTTTGGCACCGCCAGCGGTAGCGGCAGCCTGGTTTTCGATGCCTCGGGCGTCAAGGTGAGCGTGACCATCAATACGGAAGCGGGCGGCAGCAGCGGCCAGTTGAACGGGAATACCGCTTTCAGCCCGTCCATGCCGGATTCGATGAATTTCACCGGCATGTATATGGGAGGCGGCAACGGCATGCAGCTGATGCTGGGCGATGGCGGGGCGGGACGTTATCTGCTGTTGGTTGGCTACAAGACCACTCTGGCCAATGGCGCCCATTACCAGGGCGTGGCTACGTTCCGTTGTTCCTGATGACGCTGGCATGAAAAAAGCGGCGCCGTGCAATGCACGGACGCCGCTTTTTTTATGCCGCTTGCGTTTCTGGGATTAACGCAGTGCTGCGATCATCTGTTTCAGCTTGCCCGAATCGACGCAGAAGGCGCGGATGCCTTCGGCCAGTTTTTCCGTCGCCATCGCGTCTTCATTCATCATGAAGCGGAAGGCTTCTTCGTTGAGCGACATGTGCACGACGTTGGTCGATGGCGCCGCTTCGGCGCTCAGCTTGCGCTCCACGGGGGCGTCGTTGTCGGCCAGCTTTTGCAGCAGGTCGGGGCTGATGGTGAGCAGGTCGCAGCCGGCCAGTTCGAGGATTTGCGAGGTGTTGCGGAAGCTCGCGCCCATCACCTCGGTCTTGTAGCCGAATTTGCGGTAGTAATTGTAGATGCGCCGGACCGACTGCACGCCAGGGTCTTCCGCGCCCATGTAGTCGATGCCCGTCGATTTCTTGTACCAGTCGTAGATGCGGCCGACGAAGGGTGAAATCAGCTGCGCGCCCGCTTCGGCGCAGGCGATGGCCTGCGCCAGCGAGAACAGCAGGGTCATGTTGCAGCGGATGCCTTCCTTTTCCAGGATGGCGGCGGCGCGGATGCCTTCCCAGGTGGAGGCGATCTTGATCAGCACGCGCTCGCGGGCAATTCCCGCGTTCGAATACAGGGCGATCAGGTCGCGGCCCTTGGCCACCGTGCCATCGGTGTCGAATGACAGGCGCGCATCGACTTCGGTGGAGACGCGGCCGGGGATGGTTTGCAGGATTTCCACGCCAAACGCGATCAGCAGGCGGTCGATGATTTCGGCGGTGGAGGCGTGCGGATGGTCGCGCACGGCCTTTTCCAGCAGCGGCTTGTATTCATCCTTCTGCACGGCCTTCAGGATCAGCGACGGATTTGTCGTCGCGTCGCGCGGCGTGTAGGCCTGAATCGATTGGAAGTCGCCGGTGTCGGCCACCACGGTAGTAAATTGCTTCAGTTGTTCGAGTTGGTTCATGGCTGCACGGGAAAGAGTGAATGGGCTTGCCAAGGTATTGTACCGAATGCGGGACGGTGGCGGCGCTTTTAACCCAAGGGCTAAAGTGCCGGGGTCAGACCCGGCGGGTCTGACCCCGGATTTTTGCTGCCTAGCCAATAAAAGAGTCGAACTGCATGTCGAATTCCTGCAAGGCCTTCTGTGCATTCTGCATCTTCTTGCGGAATTCAGGCCCGCGCTGCAGGGCCAGGCCCACGGCCAGCACGTCGATCACCACCAGATAGGCCAGGCGCGCGGAAATCGGGGTGTAGGGGTCAGTGTTGAAGACCAGGTCGATCGGGATCAGCACCGTCGCCAGGTCGGCCAGCGGCGTGCCAGACGGGGCCAGCACGACGACGTCGGCGCCGCCGCGGCGCGCCAGTTTTACTGAGCGCACCAGGGCGGGACTGTTGCCGCGCTGCGAGATGGCCACCAGGCAGTCGCCGCCGCGCAGCAGGGCTGCCGCGATGCTGTGGATGTTCGGATCGCTGTAGGCCACCGTCGGCACGCCCGAGCGGAAGAATTTGTGCTGCGCGTCGGCCGCCACGATGCCGGAGGTGCCCTGGCCATAGAATTCGATCTTGCTGGCGCGCGACAGGATGTCGAGCGCGCGCTGGATCGCTTCCGGGTTCAGGTTGTTGCGCAGGTCGAGCAGGGTGTTGATCGAGCGGCTGCAGATTTTATTCACCAGGTCGGCCGCCAGGTCGTCCTGCGCCGGCTGCTCGTTCGCGCCCGGCATGGCCAGGGCCAGGCCCTGCGCCAGCTTCAGCTTGAATTCATGCCAGCCGTCATAGCCCAGGGTGCGGCAAAAGCGCACCACGGTCGGTTCCGACACCTGTGCGCTTTTCGCCAGCGCCGTGATGTTCTGGCTGACCGTCTGGTTCGGCTGGTCAAGCACGGCCAGTGCGACCTTCTTCTCCGACTTGGAGAGCGAATCGAGCTGGGTGCGGATGGAATCAAGCAGCATCAGGGTAGTCTTCTGGTAGGTGTTCAGGAGTGTGGGGAGAATAGGTAAAAGGCCTGCCCATCTGCGGGCAGGCCCCTGTTTTGCCTGTTAATCCTCGGGTAAGGCTTCTTCACGCCACTGCAAGCCATCGCGGCCGATCAGGGCGCTGGCCGCGGCCGGGCCCCAGGTGCCGGCCGTGTACGGAATCGGCGCGCTGTCGTTCTGTTCCCAGCTGTCGAGAATCGGCTCGACCCATTCCCAGGCCGCTTCCAGTTCGTCGCCGCGCATGAACAGGGTCAGCTGGCCGCGCAGCACGTCAAGCAGCAATCGCTCGTAGGCGTCCATGCGCGGCGTCTTGAACGATTCGCGGAAATCGAGTTCCAGTTCCGCCGGTTTCAGGCGCATGCCGTCGCCCGGGGTTTTCGCCATCAGGTTCATGCGCAAGCCTTCGTCCGGCTGCAAACGGATCACCAGGCAGTTCGGCTGGAAGCTGGACGTGGGCTGGTTGAAGATCGAGTGCGGGATCTGCTTGAAGCGCACGACGATCTCGGCCAGGCTGTCGGCCATGCGTTTGCCTGTACGCAGGTAGAACGGCACGCCGGCCCAGCGCCAGGTGTCGATTTCCGCCTTCAGCGCAACGAAGGTTTCGGTGCGCGAATGTTCAGGCGCGTCCGGCTCGTCGCGGTAGCTCGGCACGGTGGCGCCATCGACGTGGCCTGCGCGATACTGGCCGCGTACGATGTTTTGCGCCAGGGTGGTGGGCGTGAATTTTTTCAGCGAGCGCAGCACTTGCAGCTTTTCATCGCGCACGGCGTCCGGCGCGATCGAGGTCGGCGGTTCCATGGCGACGATGCACAGCAATTGCAGCAAGTGGTTTTGCAGCATGTCGCGCAGCGCGCCCGAGGTGTCGTAGTAACCCATGCGGTTGCCCACGCCCAGTTTCTCGGCGATGGTGATCTGCACGTCGGAAATCCATTCGCGGCGCCACAGCGGTTCGAACAGGATATTGCCGAAGCGCAGGGCCAGCAAGTTCTGCACGGTTTCCTTGCCCAGGTAATGGTCGATACGGTAGATCTGCGATTCCTGGAAGACCTTGCCCACTTCGGCGTTGATCTGCTTGGCGCTGGCCAGGTCGCGGCCCAGCGGCTTTTCCAGCACCACGCGCGAATTCGGCGTGACCAGGCCATTGTCTTCCAGGTTGTCGCAGATCAAGGCAAACAAGTGCGGCGGCGTGGCCAGGTAGTACACGCGCGTCAGCTCGGCATCGCCGCGCAGCGCTTCGACCAGCGGCGCGTACGTTGTCGCATCGCTGGCGTTGAGCGACACATACACGATGCGCGCGCAGAATTTGCCCCAGGTGGCGGCATTCAGGGTGCTGGCCTTGATGTGGGGACGCGAATTGGTCTCTACCATCTTCAGGAAGGCATCCTGGCCGCTGTCCTGGCGGCCCACACAGATGATGCGCGCCGTCGGCGGCAAATCGTTCGCGACGTCGCGCGCATACATTGCAGGCAGCAATTTGCGCATTGCTAAATCGCCGCTGCCGCCAAACAGGACCAGGTCAAAATCGGTAAGTGCCATAAGTGAGTGTCGTCGCAAAAGTAAAAGAGCCGGAGCGGGGAGGAGGCCGACCGGAAGTGCCAGTCTGTCGCTACTATCATTCTGTGGTGTAAATTTACTACGTGGTACGGGCAATTGCAAGAAATTTTACTACATTCCATGCACTGGCGTCGCAGTTTTGCCCGGTATGCTTGCAGGCGGCGCTGGCAGGGCCATTATATGCCGTTCGCTGGCGCAGGTAGGTCGTCACGCCTGGCGCAGGGCTTTTCAAAGCAACCATGGTTGCCAGGGAAATTTTCGGTTCTCTCCGTCATCATTTGCGCTGTAGCAACAAGCAAATCAAGAAATGCTGTCAGGATCGCCGTTAGCAGCGTAAAGTAGCTTTGAGGAAAGTAAAAAACCGTATAATTCAAGCTAAAATCGATAGCAACTATTGGTTGTAAGAAATTGTACGATACACACTGCACCGTTAGCGTCGGCAATGCCCCGAACCCGCCATCCGACGTCTGTGCGACGTGCAGTCCGCACTGTCCGCAGCATCATGGGTAGGCAGACTTAACTTTACAAGACGGCTTAAGGGGACACAATGAATTCAATGCAGCAAGATGTCGATGAACGCACCAGCCTGACAGGCAATAACAAATTCGAACTGTTCCTGTTCAAGCTGGGCACCAGTGATCACTCGACCAGCCGCGAACTGTTCGGCATCAATGTGTTCAAAGTCCGTGAAATCATGGAAATGCCGGCCATTACGGCGGTGGCCGGGTCGCACCCGCACATGCTGGGTGTGGTCAATATCCGTGGCCAGATCGTGCCCGTGATCGACTTGCCGATGGCGGTCGGTTGCAAGAGCAGCGGCTTGAAGATCCTGATGGTGACGGAATTCGCCCGCTCGACGCAGGCGTTTGCCGTGGAAGAGGTCGATGAAATCGTGCGCCTCGAATGGAACCAGGTCTTGTCGGCCGAATCGAGCGTCGGTGGCGGCCTCGTCACCAGCATCGCCCGTCTCGATGGCGACACGGACAAGACGCGCCTGGCGCAAGTGCTGGACGTGGAGCAAATCCTGCGCAACGTGCTGCCGTCGGGCGACCCGGATGTGGACCAGAACAGCATCGGCCCGCAAGTGCGCTTGCCTGCCGGCGCCGTGATCCTCGCGGCCGACGATTCCTCGCTGGCCCGCTCGCTGATCGAGAAGGGCCTCGAAGCGATGGGCGTGCCTTTCATCATGACCAAGACGGGCAAGGAAGCGTGGGAACGCCTGCAGGCGATCTCGGCCCAGGCGGCGACCGAAGGCAAGACGGCGAAAGACAAGGTCGCGCTGGTGCTGACCGACCTGGAAATGCCGGAAATGGATGGCTTCACCCTGACGCGCAACATCAAGAACGATGGCCGCTTCTCCAACATCCCCGTGGTGATCCACTCGTCGCTGACGGGCTCGACCAACGAAGACCACGTCAAGGGCGTGGGCGCCGATGGTTATGTGGCGAAATTCGTGGCGGCCGAACTGGCTGAAACCATACGCAAAGTGCTGGCGCGTTAATCAGCGCGCTCGCATGTTAAAAAGCGCCGGTACCCGCGAGGGTCCGGCGCTTTTTCATGCTGGCAAACGATTACGCCTGATACAGGTTTTCCGGCTGGCCCGCCACGTCCACGCGCACGGACAGCACGTGGCCACTCAAAGGGTGGTCGGCGAGTTCGGCGGCGGAACGGTTGTGGCTGGCGCTGGTGATATACAGCGTGCGCAGGTCGGGGCCGCCAAAGGTCAGCATGGTGGGGCAGCGCACGGGCACGGTGATTTCACCGAGCAAATGGCCATCGGGGGCGAAGCGTAAAATCTTGCCGCCTTCAAACATGGCCGACCAGTAATTACCTTCGCTGTCGACGGCCGCGCCATCGGGGCGTCCGCCGTAGTCCGCCGATTTTTTATCGGTGGGGAAGCGCTGGAATGGTTGTGGCGCGGAAATGGCACCCGTCGCCGCATCGAAATCGAAACGGTCGATGCGGTGCGTGGTGGTATCTGCGTGGTACATGGTGCGCCCGTCGGGGGAAAAGCCCAGGCCGTTCGATACCGTCATGCCGCCCGACCAGACCTTGCGGACATTGCCCTTTTCCAGCACGAACATTTCCGCCGCATCGGCGCTGCGCGGCTCGAAAATCGTGCCGACCCAGAAGCGGCCGGCAGGGTCGACCTTGCCATCGTTGAAACGCGTGGTGGCCATGTCGAACGGCGCCGGGGCGATTTGCGCCAGGCTGCCCGTCTTCGTGTCGAGGTGGGCAAAGCCGCTGCGCAAGGCCACGATCAGGCCGCCGCCCGCATTGATGGCCAGCGCCGACGGTTCCGTCGGCATGCTCCACTGCTCCTGCTTGCCGCTGGCCGGATGCAAACGGTGCACGGCGCGGCCATCGATGTCGACCCAGTACAGGGCCGCTTCCTTGCCATGCCATAGCGGGCATTCGCCCACTTGCATGGGCTTGTCGCTGACTACTTTGATTTCGTAAATATTCATAAACCTCAATTAAGTTAATACGCCGCCTTGGCGGCTTTCGCCAGGGCAATCAAGCCATTGGTCGAGCTGTCGTGGTGGTCGGGACGGGCTTCGCCCGTCAGTTCGGCCTGGATTTTCTTGGCCAGCACCTTGCCCAGTTCCACGCCCCACTGATCAAAACTGTTGACGTTCCACAAGACGCCCTGCACGAAGGTCTTGTGTTCGTACAGTGCGATCAGGGCGCCCAGGGTGGTCGGGGTCAGCTGGTCCATCAAAATGGTATTGCTGGGGCGGTTGCCGGGGAAGGTCTTGTGCGGCACCAGCGCTTCGATCTCGCTTTCCGGCAAGCCTTGCGCCTGCAAATCCAGACGCACTTCCTCGCCCGTCTTGCCCGTCATGAACGCTTCCGACTGGGCGAAGCAGTTGGCCAGCAGGGCGTCGTGGTGGCCCGGCAAATCGTGCGTGGCGCGCAGGGCGGCGATGAAATCGATGGGCGTGATGTCGGTGCCCTGGTGCAGCAACTGGAAATACGCGTGCTGCGCATTCGTGCCGCAATCGCCCCAGATGACGGGGCCGGTGGGCACGTCGACGGGCACGCCATCCATGGTGACGCGCTTGCCGTTGCTTTCCATGTCCAGCTGTTGCAGATAGGCGGCAAAGCGGCTCAGGTCCTGGTGGTAGGGCGCGATGGAGACGGAGCTGCAATCGAGGAACTGGCGGTTCCAGAAGCCCACCATGGCCAGCACCACGGGCATGTTCTGCTCCAGCGGCGCCTGGCGGAAGTGCTGGTCCATCGCATGCGCGCCGGCGAGGAAATCGCTGAAGTATTCAAAGCCCACGGACAGCGCCACGACCAGGCCGATCGACGACCAGACGGAGTAACGGCCACCGACCCAGTCCCAGAACGGGAACATGTTTTCCGGCGAAATGCCGAAGTCGACGATGGCTTGCGTATTGGTCGAGACGGCCACGAAGTGCTGCGCCAGGTCCTTTTCTTCGCCTTCCAGCAGGAACCAGGCGCGCGCCGTATTGGCGTTGAGCATGGTTTCAGCGGTCACAAAAGTTTTCGAGGCTACGATGAACAGGGTCGTTTCCGGATCGACCTTGGACAGGGTCGCTTCCATGTCGTGCCCGTCGACGTTGGACACAAAATGCATTTCCAGGCCAGGGTTGGCATACGAGCGCAGCGCCAGGCAAGCCATCTTCGGACCCAGGTCCGAGCCGCCGATACCGATGTTGACGATGTCGCAGATGGGCTTGCCTGTGTGGCCGAGCCAGCTGCCATTGCGCACCTTGTCCGTAAACGCCTTGACGCGCTGCAGCACATCTTGCACGTCGGCATCGATATCCTGGCCATCGACCACCAGGGCGGTGCCGCGTGGCGCGCGCAATGCCGTATGCAGAACGGCCCGATGTTCGGTAAGATTGATTTTCTCGCCAGTGAACATGGCTTCGCGCTGCGCTTCCACGCCGCGTTCGCGTGCCAGGTCCATCAGCAGGCGCATGGCGGTGGCGTCGACACGGTTCTTCGAGTAATCGAGCAGCAGGCCGGCCGCATCGACCGTCATCGTCGAGAAACGTGCGGGGTCAAGAGCGAACAGCTGGCGCAGATGCACTTCGCGCAGGCTGGCGCTGTGCGCTTGCAGGGACTGGAAACTGGCGGTGGCGGTGATGGCAGGAGTAGGTGCTGGCTGGCGCATGGCGGTCGGCTTGGGTGCTTGTCTCGGTTGAAGGGAGCGCGGTGCGTTCGTTGTGGCGAACAGCGGATCCGGCGTTGGTATGAGAATAATACATCACAAAAACGTAATTTCACTACAGTTTGTGATGTGTAGCCGATTTTGTTGTGCTTTTTTTAGCGATTGCAGCAGTCGCATATAAGGGATAGCTTGGCAGCTGCGGATACGTGATATTGCCTGAGTTGGCTTTGATACGCCGCAATTTATGGCTTATTTCTGTTGTTGGCGCATGCAAGAGTGCTTCTTCCTCACTGTTTTGTAGTAAAATTTCACGAAATACTCATTTTTAAGGAAATCCATATGGCGCTGCATCCAGTAGTCGAATCCGTAACAGCGCGCATCATCGCGCGCAGCCGGCCATCGCGCGGCGCCTACCTGGCGCATCTGGATGCGGCCCGCATCCAGGGCGTGCAGCGCGGCGCCCTCTCGTGCACCAACCTGGCGCACGGCTTTGCCGCCTTTCCCGTCAACGACAAGCTGTCGCTGAAAGAATACAAGAAGCCGTCCGTGGCCATCGTTTCCTCGTACAACGACATGCTGTCGGCGCATCAGCCCTTCGAAGGCTTCCCGCAGATCATCAAGCAAGCCGTTCGCGAAGTGGGCGCCGTGGCCCAGTTCGCCGGCGGCGTGCCGGCCATGTGCGATGGCGTGACGCAAGGCCAGCCAGGCATGGAATTGTCGCTGTTTTCGCGCGACACCATCGCCATGTCGACCGCCGTGGCGCTGTCGCACAATATGTTCGATGCGGCCCTGTACCTGGGCGTGTGCGACAAGATCGTGCCGGGCCTGTTGATCGGCGCGCTGCACTTCGGCCACTTGCCCGCCGTCTTCGTGCCGGCCGGTCCGATGACGTCGGGCCTGTCGAACCAGGAAAAAGCCAAGGTGCGCCAGCTGTATGCGCAAGGCAAGGCCACGCGTGAAGACTTGCTCGAAGGCGAATCGAAAGCCTACCATGGCGCCGGCACCTGTACCTTCTACGGTACGGCGAACAGCAACCAGATGCTGATGGAAGTGATGGGCCTGCACTTGCCGGGCGCCGCCTTCATCACGCCGAACACGCCGCTGCGCGATGCGCTCACCAAAGCTGCCGCCCAGCGCGCCGCCGGCATCACGGCGCAAAGCGCCAGCTACTTGCCAGTCGGCCATATTGTCGACGAGAAATGTATCGTCAACGCCGTCGTGGGCTTGCTGGCCACGGGCGGTTCGACCAACCACACTTTGCACCTGGTGGCGATCGCCAAGGCGGCCGGCATCGTCATCGACTGGAACGATTTCAACGAGCTGTCGGCCATCGTGCCGATGCTCACGCGCATCTACCCGAACGGCGACGCCGACGTGAACCATTTCCACGCGGCCGGCGGCACCGGTTACCTGATCCGCGAATTGCTCGATGCGGGCTTGCTGCACGAGGACGTCAACACCATCCTGGGCCATGGCTTGCGCGCGCACTGCATGGAGCCGTTCCTCGGTGAAGACGGCAAGGTCTTCTGGAAAGATGCACCGGCCGCCAGCGCCGACGAAAACGTGCTGCGCCCCGCCTCGAACCCGTTCGCGCCGGACGGCGGCATGGTCCTCGTCGCAGGTAACCTGGGCCGCGCCGTGATGAAGGTCTCGGCCGTCAAGCCGCAGCACCGCACGGTCGAAGCACCGGCCCTGGTGTTCAATTCACAGGAAGCGTTCATGGCCGCCTACAAGGCTGGCACGCTGGACCGCGACTTCGTCGCCGTGCTGCGCTTCCAGGGGCCGCGCGCCAACGGCATGCCGGAATTGCATGCGCTCACGCCCGCGCTGGCCAACCTGCAGGATGCGGGCCGCCACGTGGCGCTGGTCACCGATGGCCGCATGTCGGGCGCGTCGGGCAAGGTGCCGGCCGCCATCCATGTCTCGCCTGAAATCCTCGCCGGCGGCCCGCTAGGCCTGGTGCGCGACGGCGACATCATCCGTCTCGACGCGTTTACCGGCGTGCTGGAAGCGCTGGTGCCGGCCGACGTCTGGCACGCCCGTTCGCTGGTCACGGCTGATTTGTCGCCGAACCACGTCGGCATGGGCCGCGAGCTGTTTTCCATGTTCCGTTCCACCGTCAGCGCGGCGGAAGAGGGTGCCACCACCTTCGGCCTGCCGTCGCCGATTCCCACCACCGTCGCCTTGCACGACGCCGACAATGTCGGTGATACCGTACCGGGTTCCGATGAAGACTTTTTGGCTAGGAAATAAGAGATGACCATGACACTACTGGAAATTATGCGCACCTCGAGCGTGATCCCCGTGATTGCGATCGACGATCCTGAACACGCCGTACCGCTGGCGCGCGCGCTGGTGGCGGGCGGCATCCGCGTGCTGGAAGTGACCCTGCGCACCAAGCACGGCCTCGAAGCGATCCGCGCCATGTCGGCCGTGCCTGGCGCCATCGTCGGCGTGGGCACCCTGACCCGCCCCGAGGAATTCGCCCAGGCGCGCGATGCGGGCGCCGTGTTCGGCGTTTCGCCAGGCCTGACGTCGGCCCTGGTGGCGGCGGCGAAAAGCAGCGGCCTGCCGCTGCTGCCAGGCGTGATGACGCCAGGCGAAGTGATGGCGGCGCGTGAAAACGGCTTCCTGCAGCTGAAACTGTTCCCGGCCGTGCCGGCCGGCGGCATCGGCATGCTCAACGCCATCTACGGCCCGCTGCCGGACATCACCTTCTGCCCGACGGGCGGCATCTCGCAAGAGACGGCGTCGCAGTTCCTGGCGTGCAAGAACGTCGCCTGCGTGGGCGGTTCATGGCTGACGCCGAAAGACGCGATCGCGGCCGGCAACTGGGACCGCATCACGGAAATCGCCAAGGCTGCCAGCGGCCTTCGATTGGCGTAAGCGGCACCGGCGCGGCAGGCTTGCATGCCTGCCGCGCTTTCTTCTCTTCTTCTGATGCGAGTCTTGCGCCGCCCCCTCACCATCGGCGAAACCGCCATGGCCCGCAGCGTCTTCCAGGGCGCCATCGACTACGCGCGCGTGCGCATCGTGCGCGGCTCTTTTTTACCATTCGGCTTGCAGGACCAGAACACGGCGATGACGCCGCGCGGCAGCCTGCACTTCATGCCGGCCCAGTACCGCGACGATTTTTCCCGCGAAGGCCACGGCGGCAAGCTGTTCTTCATCCATGAAATGGTGCACGTGTGGCAGTACCAGCTCGGCTACAGCGTGCTGCTGCATGGCGTGCTGCTGGCGCTGTGCGGCGGCTACATGGGGCAGCGCGCCTACCGCTACGATGCGCAGGCCGGCGGCGTCCTGTCCGACTTCAACATGGAGCAGCAGGGCGACATCATCGCCCACTACTTCGGCGCGCGCCAGCTGGGCATTCCCGCCTACGTGGCGCAGCTGCCGCAGCTGCAGGAAATACTGCAAGGCTTCCTGCTCAACCCTGCCGACCGCCGCCTGCTGCCGCGCTAATTTTATTTCCCCTGCTCATTTTCGAGCGCGCCTGATTTGCCCGCATTCAGACCTTGACTTTCGTCTCAGCATTACCTAAATTAAATTATACAAAGAACAATTTATTTAATTTTATTGCAACTTCGGCGCGAGACCGAGAGCAACCTGTCCAAGCGAGTAAATCATGCAGACTAGAAACAGCTGTAGGGGAAAGTTGTGCCTGAAAAAAATGCCCCGCGGCGCGGCCTTGGTGGAATTTGCCTTGATCGCGCCTATCCTCTTTTTCCTCATCGCCATGATCATGGAACTGGGGGTCATGTTCTGGGTCAACCTGACAATGCAATACGCGGTGCGCGAAGGGGCGCGCTATTCCATCACGGGACAAAGCAACCTCGACCCCGCCACGGCGAACAAGCAGCGTTACGAAGCGGTATTGCAAAGAATCAAGGATAGTTCGCTGGGGCTGTATGCCATGGTCAGTCCCGTCATCGTCGTCAACGGCGTGTCGCAAAACCCATCGGCGTACAACAACAATATGTTTGGCGCCGCTGGCGACATCGTCGTCTTGCAGGTGAACTGCACCTGGCCTGTCGTCACGCCCGCCTGGCGCTTGATGGCGCTGCTCAACCCCAGCCACCAGACCAGTGCCGGCTCGCGCAGCCAATACACTTTCAGCGTGGCTGCCACCATGCGCAACGAGGCCTTCTGATGAAAGCGTGCAAACTGCCAATCCGGCGCCAGAAGGGTGTGGCGGCCGTGGAATTCGCTCTCGTGTTGCCATTCTTGCTGATGCTGGCTGTCCCGGTGTTCGACCTGGCGCGCATCGTGCAAGGCGACATGATCCTGACCAATCTGAGCCGCGAAGGCGCCAACCTGGCATCGCGCTCCTCGCAAGACCCGCAGACCATCATGACGGCGCTGGCCATGACGACGCCGCCGCTGGACATGGCCACCAATGGCAGCATGTACATCAGCAAGATCATGGGCAATGGCCCGGGCAAGTCGAACGTCATACTGGAACACTACCGCTGGACGAAGGGGGCGCAGCAGCCGAGCAGGGTATGGACTTGCAACAGCTGGGCCACCGATGGCAGCGGCAAGTGCAGCAACATTCCCAGCGCCGGCTCGGCCATCAATGACGCCATGAGCAACCAGCTCGCTGATGGCGAAGTGATTTATGTCGTGGAAGGGCTGTACCGCTCGACCATTCTGTTTGCCGGCATGAACCTGGGTTTCGGCGCCAAAACGCCGCAGCTGAGCGGCAACCTGTACGCCAAGACCATTTTCTGACATCCGGACGCCATCATCCGGTACCTGGAGGGAATCATGAAAAAACGTAACACGCCTGGAAAACAGGCCAAGGGACAGGTCCTGATTGTCGTGGCGTTATCGCTTGTCGTGCTGATAGGCGCCGTGGGCCTGGCCATCGATTCTGGCCTGGGTTTCATTGTCCGCTCCAAGCTCAACTCTGCCGTCGATGCGGCCAGCATCGCCGCTGCCCGCTCCGTCACGCAGGGCGTGGGCGAGGCCGCGCAACGGGCCAGCGCGCAGGCTGCCGCGCGGAAATTCTTTGCCGCCAATTTTCCCACCGGCTATCTGGGTGCCACGCCCAGTTTTCCCGATCCGACCATCACGTTTGACGCGGGCAAGGTCACAGTCGACGCGTCGGCCACGGCATCGGTGCCGGTGACCCTGATGCGGGTATTGGGCTTCAATTTGCTCAATGTCAGCGCAGCGGCGCAAACCATCCGCAAGGACCTGGACCTGGCGTTCGTGATGGATACCTCGGGTTCGATGGCGTCCGTGGGGCCGACCGTGATCAGCAGTGCGAAATTGTTCCTGACCAAATTTAACAAGGACCTCGATCGAATGGCCCTGATTCATTTTTCGTATGGCGCCGTACTCGACAATACAATACGTACCAGCACACGCGGCTTCGCCCTGAACGATACGGATGTGCCGACCGGCTCGGCGGACGGCAAGGGCATGAATACCCACATCGGCAATTACGTTTTTGACGGCTTGACCAATTCCGCCGAAGGCATGTGGAATGGGCGCAACCAGCTCAACAGCATTCCCCTGGCCCAGCGTTCCAGCCTGCGCGTCATCGTGTTTTTTTCCGACGGCACGCCGAATACCCTTTCTTCCGTTTTTACCTTCAAAAACCCTGCTGATTGCACGACGCCCGGCTCGCTGATCACGAATGATGCCGCCACCGGCACGCCGGCTGGCCTGTGGCTGATCAACATGCAGAGTTCGACGGCTGCGGGGAAGTGCTACCAGGGAACCAATATCGTCCAAAACCTTAATGCTGCCGCCTTGCCAAAATGGTACAACGCGCACAATCTGGCCGACCAGGAGTTCGCCATTTATCCTGGCACCACGCTGCGGCCCGTGACCAACGATACCAGTACCAATGCCAAGACCTGGGTCAATGTCAACAATGCTTCGCGCAACCTGCTCGAGGCGATGGCCGCCAAGGCACGCTCGGAAGGCATGTATGTATTTACGCTGGGCCTGGGAACGCAGTTGACCACCGTCAATGGCCCCGTCGCTGGCGACACGGGCGAGAGTATCCTCAAGTGCATGGCCAACACAAGCGATGCGCCATCGCGTTGCGCCACGCCGACGCAGCCGGTGGGCATCTATTGCCACGCGGCCAATGCCACCGAGCTCAAACCGTGCTTCGAGAAGCTCGCCTCGGCCATCTTGCGCATCAGCATGTAGTTGCTCGCCAGGCAGGCAACAGGGCCGGACACGCAGTCCGGCCTTTTTTTGTGCCGGTGCATGGCGCTGGTGATTGCCGGGGCAGGCAGGCGCCTTCACCGCATCAGGCACGCGCCTGCGACGCAAGCGCGCGTAGTTGGCGCCGTACTGCCAGGCCGGACATGGTGTTTGGGCTTGCCGGCGCAGCACTGGCCAGGCATGCGGTGCTGCGGCAGGGGCAGGCAGCGAGTAAGGGCAGGGAGGGACGCGATGCGGGCGGGGAATGCATTGCTCCCGGCAGTGGCTGCTGCCGGGAGTCGTAGGGAACGCTGGTCTTAATTGCCGCCAGCCATGCCTGGCAGCAGGATGCGGTAGATTTGCAGGAACGCTGGGCCCATCAGTACCACCAGCAGCGAGGGGAAAATGAAGAAGATCAGGGGAAACAGCAGCTTCAGGGCGATCTTCGCGGCTTGCTCTTCGGCCAACTGGCGCCGTTTGGTGCGCAGCTGATCGGACTGCACGCGCAGCGAGGCGGCGATGCTGGTGCCGAAGCGTTCGGCCTGGATCAGCATGGACACCAGGGCTTCGACATCCTCGACGCCCGTGCGCAGGCCCAGGTTGCGCAAGGCGCGCTCTTTGGAATTGCCGGCGCGCAGTTCCAGTGTCAGCAAATGCAGTTCCTCGGCCAGCACCACGCATTTCAGGCTGATCTCGGCCGCTACCCGCGCCAGTGCCGCATCCATGGCCAGGCCCGCCTCCACGCAGACGGTCATCAGGTCGAGTGCGTCGGGAAACGCTTCAAAGATCTCGCGCTGGCGCAGGCGGATGCGCCGGTTCAGCCAGAGATTGGGCAAGTAGTAGCCGAGGCCGGCCGTCAACAGCAGCCACAGCAGCAAATTGATGCCGTCGTTATGTACCCCAGCCAAGCTCAGCCCGAGGAACAGCAGCACGGGCAGGCCGATGGCCAGGCCCGTCTTGGCGCCGAAGTACAGCAGGGGCGCCGACGGATGGCGCAGGCCCGCATTCATGAAGCGCAGGCGTATCCTGGACGTTTCCCAGCCATCTTCCGGCAGGGACAGGCGGGCCAGAGGTCCGCTTAGCTTGACGAAGTGCGCCAGCCATTGGCGCGCACTGCCCGGTTGGCTGGTACCCACACTGTCGAGGCGGTGGCGTAGCGGGTCGGGTACGGCCAATAGCAGCACGAACATGGCGCCGGCGAAGACGGCGATGAAGAGCAAGCCCAGAAATCCTATTTGTACGGTAGTCATGATGTTTTCTCCCTCGACACTACACCCGGATGTGGATGATCTTGCGCATGATGAGGATGCCGACCAGCATCAGCATCGCAGCACAGGCCAGCATTTTTTGTCCACCGGGATCGTCGTACAGCACGGCCAGGAAAGTTGGATTGCTCAGGTGGATCACGGCCGCCGCGGCGAATGGCAGCAGCGACAGTATCCAGGCCGACAGGCGCGCCTCGGCCGACAGCACGCGCACCTGGCCCAGCAGTTTCATGCGGTCGCGGATAATGTGGCTGATGCTCTCAAGCAGTTCTGCCAGGTTGCCGCCCGTATCGCGCTGTATCAGTACGGCAATGACGAAATAACGCATGTCGGTGCTGGGCACGCGGGTGGCCAGGTTCATCAGGGCATCCTGCATGGCGATGCCGAAATTGACTTCGTCGAAGGCGATGCGAAATTCCTCGGCCAGCGGCGCGGTCATTTCATCGCCGACCATTTTCAGTGCCGTGGGAAAGGCATGGCCGGCGCGCAGTGCGCGGCTCATCAGGTCGAGTGCGTCGGGCAGCTGCATGCCGATGCGCAGCAGGCGGCGCGCCTTGGCCCGTTCGATGTAGTACAGGGGCAGCAGGGCGCAGGCGGCCGCCACCAGCAGGCGCAGCAGCCAGGGCAGGTTGATGAAGCTGAGGGCCACCAGGGCGACGAGGAAGGTCAGCAGCACCAGCATGGCCCACTGCGCCACGCTCCATTTCAGGCCCGACTGCTCCAGCAGGCGGTCCAGGGCATGCACGCGCGGCACTTCCAGCAGCAATTTCTGCAGCGCCGGCGTTTCACTGAGCAGGCGCTGCTTGATCATGGTGGTGCTTTGCTCGCCCGCGTGGGCGCCGGCCGACAGCACCCGCAGCCGATGCGCCACCCGCTCCGATTCGGGGCCGCGCGCATTGTTCCAGCTGTGATACAGGCCCGTAATGAACAGCACCACGGCGAGGAAGATCAGCGCTCCGAAGACGTAATAGCTATAGTCCATGACCCTTCTCCTTAGTGGTATTGGCGGCTGGGATCGAACAGGCTTTCCGGTACGATGACGCCGAAGGCGCGCAGGCGGTCGAGGAACTGCGGCCGCACGCCACTGGCCTGGAAGTGTCCGCTGACGGTACCGTCCTGGGCAATGCCGGTCTGGCGAAAGGTGAAAATTTCCTGCATGGTGATGATCTCGCCTTCCATGCCGGTGATCTCCTGGATCGCCACCACCTTGCGCTTGCCATCGGTCAGGCGCGCCACCTGCACCACCACGCCGATGGCGGCGCTGATCTGCTGGCGCATGGCCTTGCCCGGCAACATCGAGGCAGCCATGCTGATCATGTTTTCCAGCCGCGTCAGCGCGTCGCGCGGGGTATTGGCGTGAATGGTGGCCATCGAGCCTTCGTGGCCCGTGTTCATCGCCTGCAGCATGTCGAGCGCTTCGGCGCCGCGCACCTCGCCCAGGATGATGCGGTCGGGCCGCATGCGCAGCGCATTGCGCACCAGCGCCCGCTGCGTCACCTCACCCTTGCCCTCGATATTGGCCGGCCGCGTTTCCAGGCGTACCACGTGCGGTTGCTGCATCTGCAGTTCGGCCGCATCTTCGATGGTGACGATGCGCTCGCTCGTGCTGATGAAGCCGGAAATCGCGTTGAGCATGGTGGTCTTGCCGCTGCCAGTGCCGCCCGAGATCAGGATATTGACCTTGGCCTTGCCCAGGCCTTGCAGTATCTGCGCCATTTCCGTCGTCAGGCTGTGCCGTTCCACCAGGTCGGCCATGCGCAGCGGCTGGGCCGAGAAGCGCCGTATCGACATCACCGGGCCATCGATGGCCAGCGGAGGGATGATGGCGTTGACGCGCGAGCCATCGGGCAGGCGCGCATCGACCATGGGGCTCGATTCGTCGATGCGCCGGCCCACGCGCGAGACGATCTTGTCGATGATTTTCAGCAGGTGGGCATCGTCGGTGAAGCGAATATTGCTCAGTTCCAACTGGCCATGCCGCTCGACATACACCTGGCGGTAGGTATTGACGAGTATGTCGGAAATTTCCGGATCGGCCAGCAGCGGTTCGAGCGGGCCGAAGCCGAGCACTTCATCCTGGATGTCGCGCACCAGCGTGCGCCGCTCGATGTCGTTGATGACGACATTGTCTTCATCGAGCAGGCGTCCGACGAGGATTTTCAGGTCCTCGCGTATCTGCTCCTGCGACAGGCGCTGCATGCCCTCCAGGTCGATCCTGTCGAGCAGGGCCTGGTGCACATGCTGCTTGAGTTCATGGTAGGCGGGATTGTCGGCGCTGCCAGCGCGGGCTGCGCCGAACGGCGCGTAGCCATTCGGCGCGGCGGCGCTGCCGAGGCGTTCACGCAGGCTGGGATTGCCGCCATGGATATCGGTACTCATGCTGTTTCCCCTCGAAGGTGAATGGGCCGGCTACGCTGGAACAGGCGCGAAAACAGACCCGCCGGGCCGGGCGCGCGCCCGCCCGACAGCTTGCTGGCACACTCCTGCAGCGACTTGGACAGCGGGCTGCCCGGCGCCAGCTTCAACACCGGCACGCCCTGGTTGACCGAAGCGGCCGCTGCCGCGTAGTGATTCGCGATGGTATGGAAGATGCGCTGGCCATATGCCGCCTCCAGGTCGCGCAGGCGGATTTCATCGCTGCCTGCGTAGCGGTTCAGGATCAGGTGAATTTTGCTTGCCGGATACTCCAGTGACTGGAACGCCTGCAGCAGGCGCTTGCCGTCGCGGATATAGGGCAGCGTTGCCTGCATGACGGGACAGATCATGTCGGCATGGTCCAGCGCGCGCACGCTGATGGCATCGAGGCCGCGGCCCAGGTCCAGCACGATGAAATCGTACTCGCTGCGCGCCAGGTGCAGCAGCTGGTCGATGTGTTCCGGTTTCACGTCGCTGGAATGGGCCGGATTTTCGGGCGCGGCCAGGATGCTGAAATTCGGCGTCACCTGCACCATGCTGGCGGCCAGGAAGGACGCGTCGAGGCGGTGGATTTGCTGCGCCACGTGCGACAGGGTCGCTGTCGGCTTCTGGTCAGAGACAAACAGCGCCGCATCGCCGAACTGCAGGTTCAGGTCGAACAGTGCCACGCGCTGATTGTCACGCGACAGGGCATAGGCCAGGTTGGCGGCGATGAAAGTGGCGCCGCTGCCGCCCTTGCACGAGGCAAAGGCGATCACCTTGCCATTGCGCTGCACGTGCCGCGCGCTCTTGTCCTCGAGACGCTGCAGCGCCGCATTCAGGGCCGCGCCGCTGTCGGCCTGCGGCAGCACTTCGCGCACGCCGGCGCGCATGGCTTTCAGCAGGAAGTCGTTACCCTGGTGCCCGCATTGCAGGATGATGGCCATGCCCTGCTGGCGGCTGGCCAGGCGCTCGATGCGCGCCAGGTCGGCATCGTCGATGACGGGTTGCGCCAGCAGCAGCACGTCGGGCGCCGCCATTTCGGCCGTGCCGGCAAGCCGCTCCAGGCTGCCGACGGCGCTGTCGATATCGTCGCCGGCATGGCGCTCGCGCAGCAGCGCCGCCATCCCGGCCAGTTGTTGTTCGTTACTGGAGATAATGAAGATTTTCACGGCGGGCTCCGGCTGTGGATGGGATCAAAGGGCGGGGCGGCAGTGTCAGCGTTTGCTGACGCCGATCGTCAGCACGTCGGGCAGCGGTTCGGGCGCGCTGAACGACTTCTGATACAGCTTGTAGCCGCTGATGGCGCTCCTGCCATCGAGGCCCAGTACGGGATTGGTATTGCTGGCCGCATCGGGATACAGGATCTGCTGTTGCTTGAGCAGGGTCACCGCCTCGCCGAAATGGCTGTCGAGCACGGGAGTGGTCGTGGCGGCACAGCCAGCCAGCGATGCCGCTGCGCACAACAGGCAGCGGGGCAGGGTGCGTGTGAAGGTAAAGGTTTTCATGGCGGCGCTCCTATTTGAGATCATCGATGATGCTGGCCGACGGCGTGGCCGCATCGGCCTTGGGCACGGCGCGGTATTGCGGCAGGTCGTCGCTGGTCGGCGCCGGCATGGCAACCGGCATGGCGGGCGGCAGTGGGGCCGGCATGGCTGCCTGGGGCGGCATGGACGCGGGCGCTGGCATCGGCATCGGTGCCGGCTGCTGCATCGGCTGCTGCATCGGCTGAGGCTGAGGCTGCGGTGCTGGCGCCCGGCCTTCCATTTTTCCCTGCAGGAAGACGTCGCCGCGCGTCGGCGGTATGTACTCGTCGGTGGGCAGTTTGTAGTCGGCCGGCAATGGCTTGACCAGGTGCGGCGTAATGATGAAGACCAGTTCCGAGCGGTCGGTCTGGAAATCCGTGCTGCGGAACAGCGCGCCCAGTACGGGCACTTCACCCAGGCCCGGCAGGGCCTTGATATTGCTGGTGACATTGTTCTTGATCAAGCCGCCGATGGCGAAGCTCTGGCCGTCGAACAGTTGCACCGTGGTGGTGGCGCGCCGCGTGGTAAACGAGGGCAGAATGGCGGTCGTCGAGATGCCCGTAGCGGTGATGCCGATGCCTTCCTTGTTCAGGTCGGATACTTCCGGCGACACTTTCAGGTTGATGCGCCCCCCTTCGAGCACGGTGGGGGTAAATTTGACGGCCACGCCAAACTCTTTTTCTTCCAGCGTGATCGTGGGCGTGCCGCCGTTATTGGTCTGGCTGACGGGAATGAAAATCTTGCCGCCGGCCAGGAAACTGGCTTCCTGGCCGCTGATGGCCATGATGTTCGGCTCGGCCAGCACCTTGATCAGGCCATCGCGTTTCTGCGCGTCGAGATTGAAGAAGTTGTTCTTGCTGGCGCCGCTCAAGCCGCTGGGATTATTGCTCAACAGGCTAGACAGCAGCGAATACGACCAGCTGCCGATGGTCTTGTTGATGCCCAGGCTGGCGCCCAGCTGGTCGACCAGGGTTTTCGATACCTCCGCCACTTTGACTTCCAGCATCACTTGCTGCGGCGCGGCGATCGACATCAGGTTGATCACGCGCGGCGAGGGAGCGGGTCCGCCCGAGGGGTCGGCTGGGCCTCCGGTGGCGGGCGCGGGCGCTGCGCCAGCGCCCGCCGCCGCGGCCGTGCCGGTGGCAGGACGCGAACCGCGCTGGGCATAGGCGTTCGCCAGCGACATCGCCTGGTCGGCCTTGACGGTATCGCTGACCATGCCCGACAGGATCAGCGTGTCGCCAGCGACCGTCACGTGCAAGTCTTTCTCGTTCGGCAGCAATGCGCTCAGGCGCGCCTGCAGCAGGCTGCTGTCGATGCTGACGGACAGGTCGATGATGCTGGCCTCGTTGCTGCGGTTCCAGATGATCAGGTTGGTGGTGCCGACAGATTTTCCCAGCAGATAGACATCGGTGGTATTGAGCAGGATCACATCGGCGATGCGCGGGTCGCCCACCGAGACGCGGGCGACGGGAAACGGCAGGTGCATCAAGGTCGACTTGCCTTCGGCCAGGGCCATATTCCGGCTGACGTCGGTGTGGCTGCCGGCCGTGTCCGGCATGGCTTGCGGCGCGATGGCCTTGGCGCGTGGTGCGCGGTGCACTACTTTTGGCGGCGGCGACATGGCCGCCGCAGTAGCTGTCGCTGAGGCCGTCGCAGAGGCCGTCACAGAGGCGCCAGCCATCTGCGGCTTGGCGCCCGGCGGCGTCGGCGACAGGCCGGGCGAGGCCGCTGGTGGCGCCGGGGCGGCCACTTCGCCATACGCGGCCGGAATCAGGGCGCCGATGGCGGCGATGGCGAGGGCCATGCGCAGGATGCGGCTCCCGTTTGCTGTGCTCAGTTTGCTCATGGTGCTCATGGCATGCTCCTCGTGGTGCGGATCGGGTAGGAATCCGCGTTGTTCAGAATTGTTGGGAACTGCGTTCCAGTCCCTTGATGACATCGACTTGCGGCCCGGCCGGCCCTTGCACCACGCGGTGGCGCGCGACAGGGCGTGGTGCTGGCGCCGGTACCTGGGCGGCGACCTTGGTGTCGAGCAGGCTGGTCTTGGTGGCGCCTTCAGTGTTGACGGGCTTGTCTTCGATCTGGTTGCGCAGCACCAGCGAGAGCGTGCCGACGCTGCGCGCCAGGTCGAGCTTTTCCGCCTGGTCCGGCGTCAATTCCAGGGTCACGGCATTGACCACCTTGGGCTTGGTGTCGTCGCGGTTCGATTCCTGTGCGATCGCCAGCACGAGGATGCGTTCGAGGACGATCTTCGAAATGCTGGGGTCGCGTCCGCTGGCATTCTTGGCCATCTCGTCCTGGGTGTTGACAAGAATGTCAACATAGTTGCCAGGCAGGGCAAAGCCGGCCACGCCCACCACGTCATTGACGCGCACGGTCATGGCGCGCTTGCCTTCGCCGACCACGGCCGACAGGCCGCCCTGGGTGCCGGGGGGCGCCAGCTTGCTCTCCATGATTGGTTCGCCGTGCTGGATGCTGGTGCGCGTGACGCGCGCGTCGAGCAGTTTCGGATCGTTGAAAGCACCCGGCGGCAGCGCGTTGGCGGGCCAGTCGACCATGCGCACCATTTCAGGCGAGATGCGCGCGCCCAGGCTGATATCGAGTAGCGCAACGGCTACCTTGTTGGTATTGCCCGAAGCCTGGGCATTGATCCAGCGCGCGGCCACGATGACCGCCACGAACGCCAGGATGACCGCGAAGGCCATCATCGTCAGAGCGCGTGCGTTTCTCATTTTGATACTCCTTTATGCAGGACCGATGCCGATCCGTTCTGTATGCCGGCGGAGCCGTCGGCGGCGCCGAAATAGTTGTTCCAGGCCCAGTGCAGCGCATCGGCTTCCAGGCGTGCCGGACGGCCTTCGTAGCACGCCACGTCGCACAGCTGAGACAGGATGTCGCGTGGATAGCAGGCCAGCAGCGGCCGCGCATGCTGGCCATGCAGTTGCAGCAGGTAGTGGTAGCTGGCGTGGTTGAAGGCCATGCCGAATTGTTCGCAGGTGTGGCGGAACACGGTTTCGTAGTGATAGCCGCTCAATTCGCCGATGTGGATCTTGTAGCCGATGCGGCGCAGGAAAGAGTCGTCGGCCAGCTGCTGCGGCGCCAGGTTCGAGGAAAACACCACGATGACGTCGAAGGGCACGGGAAACTTGTAGCCCGTGTGCAGCGACAGGTAATCGACGCGGCGCGACATCGGTACGATCCAGCGGTTCATCAGTTCCACGGGCGAGCAGCGCTGGCGGCCCAGGTCATCGATGATAAAGATGCCATTGTTGGCTTTCAGGTGCAGCGGCGCCTGGTACAGGCGGGCACCCGGATCGAATTGCAGGTCGAGCATGTCGAGCGTCAGTTCGCCGCCGGTCAGCACGGTGGGGCGCAAGGCGCGCACCCAGCGCGAATCGGCTGGCGGGGCGTCGTCGCTGGCCAGCGTGTGCAGCATGGGATCGAGGAAGGGCAGCACTTCGCCATCGACCATCACCGCATGCGGCAGGGCGATGGTGCCGCTGAGCAAGCCATGCAGGCGCTCGGCCAGGTAGGTCTTGCCGCTGCCGGCGGGACCGTGCAGCAGCAGCGCCCGGCCCGAGTTCATGGCTGCACCCAGCTGGTCGAGTACGGCAGTGCTGGCCACCACGGTGTGAAACTGCTGCATCACCGTTTCGCGCGTGACTTGCATGCGGGCTACGCTTTGCGCCAGCACCTGCGCGCTGTAGTCGGCCAGCGTGACCGGTGCGGGGCCGCTGTAGGCATTGCGCCGCAAATAGTCGGTGGCGCGCAGGCGCCCCTGGTCGCCCAGGTGATACTGCTGGTCGGCATCGGTGCCGCTGTAGCCGGTGCGCTGCACCTCGCACAATTTTTCGGCGCGCATGAAGGTCAGCAGCGGTTCGAGCACGCCGGCGCCCAGCTTCACGTGCGCCGATAGTGCCGGCAAGCCGATCTGGCCGCGCAGGAACATGACCTTCACCAGCAGTTCCACCAGGAACAAGAAGGGCAAGCCGGTCTCGGCCACATTGCGCGGCGCGCGCATCGCTGCCGGCGTGATGCTGCCGTTGGCGGGTTCTTCAGGATAGGTATCGGGCATGATGGCTCCTTGTTGCGGGTCGATCTGGGCTGGTGATCAGAAAATAAAAGGCAGCAAGCGGTATTTCACCTGGCGCATGTAGGCGCGGTAGCGCACGTCGGCAGCCAGGAAGCGCTCTTCGCGCAGCAGGCGCGCCAGCAGCAGCGACATCGTCGCGACGTAGATGAGAAGATTCGCTGTCGAGGTATTGGCCAGCACGTAGCCGCTCAGGGAAATCAGGTAGCTGGCGTACAGCGGGTGGCGTATCACGCGGTAGACGCCGCGGGTCTTGATGGTGCGCTGGGCAGCCACCAGGCCGAAGCTGCGGTTCAGTGACAGCAGGCCCGTGAGCAGCAAGGCGCTGCCCGGCAGCAGCAGGTAGCGTGCATCGGCCCAGAGCGCCATGTCGGAAGGACTGAAGAAGAAAGGCGCGAAGGTGGCGCCGATGGCCAGCAGCCAGTCGCGCATGTCGGTCGAGACGCTGTCCGGTGTCGTGCGGATCAGGAAAAACAGGGCGGAGACGGTTTCCGTCATGCAGAACAGCAAATAGCTCCAGTCACTGGTGTGAAGGTAAGCGAGCACGTGGGCATAGGCAAACACGGCCCAGATGCCCGCCATGAAGGCGTTGCCGAGCAGGCTGGCGTGCCGCGAGTGGCGCAGGGTGCTGATGGCGTTCATGATGGTGTCCCGTTCTGGTTGCGGCCATGGATATGCGCTGTTCAGCGCAAGTTCCACAGGTGGTTGTACGTCAGGAAAATTTGCAGGCCCGTGCCGCTGGCGATGGCAAAGGCGTAGGCCAGCTTGCCGGTGACGGCGGGCGGCTCGGCCACGGTAGCTGGGCCGCCTGCGAGGCTTTGCAGCAGCGTGCCGAGCAGCATGTAGTAGGCGTTTTTCAGCACCTGGCGCAAACGGCGTCCCAGCAGGGCGGCAGTGATGGCCAGCACGCCGCCAGCGAGCAAGGTCAGCAGCACCGCTTCGAGCACGGCAAGCGGCCCCAGGAAGGCGCCGCACATGGCCATCAGCTTGACGTCGCCGGCACCCAGGGCGCGCAGCAGATACATGGGCAGCAGCAGGGCCAGCCCTGCAGCGGCGCCGGCGAGCGACTGCAGCAGGCCCAGACCGCCAAACGGTGGCTGGAATAGGCCGGCGCCGGCCGGCAGCATGCTGTTCAGGAGCACGCCGCCCACCGTGCCCCACAGCACCAAGCGATTCGGGATGCGCCGCGTGCGCAGGTCATGCCACAGGGCAGCACCCAACAGGCCGGCCAGCAAGGCCAGGCTCAGCAGCGAGGTCAGGGCGGAACTCATGACAGCAGCCCTCCCTTGCTCATGCATGGCGCCGCAGCGCCCGCTGTGCTGAGGGAGACGCTGCCGGTGCGCAGCATGCGGCCCACCGCATGCCAGACCAGTGCCGCGCCGGCCGCACCGGCATAGCCGTCGAGCGCGTAGTGCCAGCCCAGGTGCACGGAACCGAGCATGATCAGCATGGCGAAAACGCTGAGGGCGAGGCCGGCGGTGCGGCTGACGCGCCAGCCCAGCAGGGCCATCAGCACGGCGGTGGCGACATGCATGCTGGGCATGGCCGAGATGCCCAGTTCGCTCGAAGCTCGCCTGCTCTGGTAGTCTTGCCACAGCGTGTCTTGCACCGACAAGGCCCAGATGGGGAAGTGATGGTTGGCTTCGTGCAGATAGGCCATCAGTGGGGCGTAGGGGTCGCTGTCGTGCAAGTGGCCGTAGTAGCAGGGGCCGACGGAGGAAAACAGCATGGCCGCGATGCTGCCCAGGATGATCCAGGAGAGGACAAAACTGAGCAGGAACTGCATGCGCAGCAGCGGGCGGCGCGTGTCTTGCGCCAGCCAGTAGATCGTGGCATAGAACAGGAAGAACCACAGGTGGTAGCTGACGTTCAGCAGGCCCGTCATCCATGGATAGCCCAGCAGCGGTTGCAGCCATGCCCATGGCGTGGTGCCGCCATGCAGGGCGATATCCCAGGCGGACAGGCGGCTGTCCCAGGTGTAGGGGTGCAAGCGGGGAATGGCCGCCTTGAAGGCGGTGAAGCTGGCGGCAAAGATGGGAATGAGCAGCAACACGGGCAGCGCCTGCAGCAGGCGTTCCCTGCTCAGGTAGCGGCGCAGCGCGTGATACAGGTAATGGCACAGGCGATCTGGGCGCAGCGCGAGCATCACATACAGGCTGTAGCCACATAGCGCAAACACGGCGCACAGCAGCGAAATGAGGAGAAAGCCCGAAACTATCAGCACGCTGTCGCGCAGCATGGAGAGGCTGCCAAGGAGCAATGTGACCGCGGCGGCATAGCCAAGCACGATCAGGCATAGGGGGCGATGGCTGTGCAGGGCGTTCATGACAGCGCCAGGATGATCTGGTCCTTGATATGGCCGTACATGAGCAGCACCTGCCCGCCGAGCAGGCGGATGCTGGCCACCACTGCCACTGCCAGCAGGCTGGCCAGCAGCGCGTATTCGATCGCGGTGACGGCTGAATCTTCATGCAGGCAGGAGAGCAAGCGTTTCATGGCGTACCTCGGAAACTGGATAATGGCCAATAGCCGGGCCGCACAGGGCCAGCCCGGCTTGTGGTCTGTTACGCGGCGGGAACCAGGGCAGTAGCGACCTTGTTGAAGATGATGTTCAGGTTCGTGCCGATGAGCTTGACGGCAACAATGATCACGACAGCGATCAAGGCGGCGATCAGGCCATATTCAATGGCGGTCACGCCATCTTCTTCGCGGATAAAGTTTTTGATGAGGTTCATGACAACTCCTGGTGGTTGAGGAACTACGGTGGGTGAAACGGCATTGCTGTCTTGCAGGGGTATTTCCGCGAAACGCTGCCTTACGGGCTTACTCCCAGTGCCAGCAGCCCGATGATGCAGATCACGGCCAGCAGTGCGGCGACCAGGGCATAGCGGTAGAAGGCGGCCTTTTCCTTGCCCTGCAAATAGGCGGATAGTGATGCAGGAAGAAACTTGGCTAGGCGCATGCCGTGCTCCGTATCGTGGTGGACCGTGGCGTGTGATTTGCACTCCGGTAACACCAATATAGAAGTGGGCAGCTTGATCTACATCAGACGAACCTCCCTTTTCGGCAGGGAGGATATGCTCGATTTTTTCGGGACAATTGTCATGGCTGGGCTTGGCACGCGCAGGCGCAGGCCGAACGCATGCCAGGCGCTACGCCGGCAAGGCGGGCACCCTGTGAGGGGAAGCGACTGCGGGAAGGGGAATTAGCTGGCGGGTGGCAATTCGCCCAGTTGATGCTTGCTGGCGTAGGCGTACAGTTCGAGGCGGTTGTAGACGCCCAGCTTGCGGTAGATCGACGTCAGGTGGTTGCGCAAGGTGTGTTCCGAGATGCACAGCTGGCTGGCCAGCAGCCTGGCTGGGGTGCCGCTGCCGTGTACCAGTGCGGCGATGATCTTTCTTTCCTTCAATGTCAGGCTGGCCACGGCGATGGCGTGCGCCGATGCGCCGCCCGGCTGCGTCAGCTGGGTCATCATGCGCCCCAGCATGGCTTGCTCCAGCCACAGTTCGCCGTGGTAGACCTTTTCGATGGCCTTGAGCACCATCTCGGCCGGCGCATCTTTGCTGATGACCCCGCGCGCGCCTTTGAGGATGGCCTGGTCCAGCGTGGCCTGGTCGTGGCTGGCCGTCAGCACCAGTATGCGTGTGTTGCCTTGCCGTACCAGTGCCGGCAGGATGGCCAGCGAACTGACGCCACCGAGGTCCAGGTCCAGCACGATGACATCGGGTTCCAGCGCCAGCGCCTGTGCCAGCGCTGCTGCGCTGTCGGACGCCGTGGCGACCACGCGCATGCCCGAGTGTTCGCCGCCGATCAGCCGTTCCAGGCCCCACAGCATGGTCTTGTGGTCGTCGACCAGCATGACGCGGATGCTGGTGTGCGTGTGGACGCTGGGCAGGTGCTGGCGTTCATTCATGTCGGTCATATCGGGATCTCGATCTGCACGGAAGTGTGGCCCAGGCGGCTGTGCGTGACGCGGGCGCTGCCACCGAGGGCAGCGGCGCGCTCGGCCAGCGAGTCGGGCAGGAAATCGGGCACGTGCGCGGCCGCGCATTCATTGTCGATGCTGATGTGCAGCGCGCCCTGCACGCAGGTCAGCTTGATGGCGCCGTGGCGCGCCGAGGTATGCTTGCGGATATTGCTCATGCCCTCGTTGACGATCTGGAACACCTCGGCCGCCAGGCGGTCGTTGATATGCAGGTCGCCCTCGATCTGCAGGGTGATGTCGATGCCATAGAATTCGTGAATTTGTGCCGCCTGACGGCGTAACGCCACCAGCAGTTCCGGCTCGCTTTGCACCTGGCCGTTCTTGAACGTGCGCGCATAGCTGCGCAGGTCGGCGATCACCTGACCCGACATGAGTATCAGTTTTTCCAGTTCGGGCAGCAGCGGATTGCCCGGCGTGGCTTCATTGCGCAGGGCGGCCAGGCCGTGGCGCAAGCCGATATACGGCTGCACGGCCGTGTCATGCAGATCGCGTGCGATCTTTTCACGCTCGCGCGAGGCCGCCTGCGATGCCAGGCGGTCGAGCAGATCGATGTTTTCAATGACGGGAAACGCCTGCGCGCCGATATGGCTGAGGAAAAGGGCGTCGGTCTTGCTCATGCTGGTGGCGCAGACGATAAAGATGCGGCCCTTGCCATTGCGCAAGGGCAGTGGCGCGCTGATGAAGGCGTGCGCTTCGAGCAGTTCGGCCATGCGGGCGCCTGCCGCGTCGTCATGCCGCAGCCAGCGCCCGCTGTGGGGATCGAGCATGCGCGCGCCGCCTGTCCACGGCAGCCAGGGGCCGACGGGCTGGTTGTACAGCGCAATTTTATCGTGCGCGAAAGCGAGCAGGAGGCTGGCCGCGTCGTCGCTGAGGAGCGAGCTGGTGTGCACGACGCCCGTTGCCGTATGCAGTACGCTGCGCAGCGACCAGACGTGTGTGCCCTTGTCCTGCATGACCAGCAGGCAACTGCGGCCGTTAAAATAACTGCGGGTTTTTTCCAGCACCGAGCTAATGGTCTGCTCGACGCCGAAGCGCGGATTGGACAGCTGGCTGACATCGCGCAGCAGTGCCAGGTGGCTGCGCTGCGTGATGGCCGAGCCGCCCCAGTAGGCGATCATGTAGCCGAGCGCCAGCAGGAAGGTGGTGCGCAGCAGCAGGCGCGACAGTTCCGCATCCGTTTCGCCGAACAGGGCGGTGGCGGCGAACAGGCCGGCCGAGGCCAGGGTGATGCGCGCGCCTTCCTCGAAGCCGCGCTGGAACGAGGAAGTCAGGATGGCAAAGAAGAAAAACAGGAAAAACAGGTTGTTGTGGCTGCTGGTAGAAAACACGATCAGCGCATACCAGGCCACGTCCAGCCAGTACAGCAGAATATCTTCCGGCAAACTCAGGCCCAGGACGGCCAGCACATACAGCAGCAGGCTGTGCAGGGTATACGCGGAAAAGATCAGCCAGGTGATCTTGCTCAGCTTGCCGGCGCTTTCGGGATCGATGAACAGGGTCAGCAAGGTAGCGCTCGACAGCAGCAGGCGCATGCCATTCACCATGGTCGTATCCATGCCAGCACCCGGCAAGCCGGATTTGAAGGGAGGATCGAGATTCACAAGCGCTCCTGGCCGTATCCCGCATGGGCAGGCCATGCGCAAGGATAGATACCAAAGATAAATTCTTGTTGTTGTTGTTGCTGCAATTCGTTACGAGTCTACGCACACGCCGTAAAGATGTCTACTGGAATCCTTTGCCGGGCGTTGTATTTTCTACAATGGCTGTACCATCACACGGTTGCGCCCGGCGCCCTTGGCCAGGTACAGGGCGCGGTCGGCGGCGCCGATCAGGGCGGAGATGGCCAGTTGCTGCTGCGGGTGCTGCGTGGCGATGCCGATGCTGACCGTGATGTGCTTGACCTCATTGTCTGCCTTGGCATGCGCAATGCGCAGTTCGGCCGCCCGTTCGCGGATCGCCTCGGCCATGCACAGCGCCTGCGCGGCGTCCGTGTCGGGCAGGATGGCGGCAAATTCCTCGCCGCCATAGCGCGCCAGCAGGTCGGTGGGGCGCTGCAGCATGGCGGCCAGTTCGGCTGCCACGCGGATCAGGCAGTCATCGCCCTGCTGGTGGCCGTAATGGTCGTTGTAATCCTTGAAATGGTCAATATCGATCATCAGCAGCGACAGGGGGCTGCCCGTGCGCATCGCGCGCCGCATTTCCTTCTCGATCGCCACGTCGAAGTGGCGGCGGTTGGCAATGCCCGTCAAGCCGTCGGCAAAGGTTTGCGAGCGCAACACCATAGTCTGTTCACGCAGCAGCTTTTCGCGGCCCACGGCGATGGTGACATCATTGATCTGGATCAGGCAGTGGCGCGGCGAAGCGGGTAGATTGATCGGCGTGACGGCGATGGCTTGCTGCATGCGTTCCTGGGCTTCCGCCGCGCCAGCGGCCACGCCATGCGTGTACAGGGCAAATGGCGCCTTGTGCAGGGTTTGCGACAACAGCGACTGGAAGTTGTCGCGCAGGGCCTGGGTGATGGCTGAATCGATGCGCTTGTGCCGCAGTTCCGGATAGACGGCGAAGAAGTCCTGCCCCAGCACGGCATCGGCCCGGCACGCCGAGTGGCGCGCCATCCAGTGGTTCCACAGCACGATGCGGTGCTGCTCGTCGAGCACGATGGCGCCCAGGTTGACGGCGCCGAGTATGCTTTCGAGCAGGGCGAGTCGGTGCAAGGCATCCGGCATGATCGTCACGCCTGTCCCAGGACCTTGGCCAGATAGTGGCTGACCTGCTGTTTCAGGTCGTGCAAGGCGGACAGGTCGAGCACGAAGGCAACATAGCCGTGGATCTGGTGCTTGGACAGCACGAAGTCGATATGCAGCATCAGCACGACGGCTTCGTCATCGCGGCTGCCGAACGAGGACAGGATTTCCGCGCTGGTGCCCACGTGGTACAGCGGCAGCGAGCCATGCAGTTCGCTGTCGAACAGGTTGGCCAGGGTGCCCACGCAGGAGTTCAAGATGATGTTGCCGATTTCGCTCATCGCTTCCTGTTCCATCTCCGTCAGTTCCTGCAGCGGCATGGCATCGCCCACCATCAGGCGCACAATTTCCAGGCTCTTGTCTTCCGGGAACATCAGGATGGCTTCGGTGGCGAAGGCGCCATCGTAATGCTGGCTGACGCCGCAGATGCGTTCGCCATCCTTCTTGCTGCCCAGCAGGGCGGCCGCGTCGGCACGGTTCAGGAACGTGATCGACGGCACCGACATGGTCACTTCTTCATTGACGATCTCGCTCATCGCGGCGGCCGCATGGCCCACCCCGATGTTGAATATCTCTACCAGTGCATCGTTTTCGAGTTCGGAGAGATTGATCATGCTCACAGTCCCAGTGATTCGATCAGCTGATGGATGCGGGTTTCCGTGATCGGTTTTTCCATGAAGCCGACGCCGAGCTCGCTGGCGCGGTTGCGGATGGCGTTTTGCACATTCGCCGTGACGAGAATGATGTGCGTTTGCGGACACAGCACGCGCAATTGTTCCGCTGCCGCCACGCCGCCCATGCCGGGCATGTTGACATCCAGTAATATTAGGACAGGGCTGACTGTCTTGACTTTTTCCAGGGCTTCTTCACCCGTCGCCGCCTCAATCACTTGCCAGTCGGCATGTTTGCTGAGGATGAACTGATGCGACATCAAACGTGAAACCCGGCTGTCATCGACAACAAGTACCTGTTTACTGTGATTCATGTGCTATTCCTGAAACGTCATATCGGTCGATCATTCCATTTTCGCATATTTTAAAGGGCATAGAGAGTAATTGAATGGGGAATTGCCCTATGGCAAGCTTTTCCCGTTTGCCTGTTGTATCAAATGGCATGCTCGGTCATCATGGCCGGCAAGGTGGGCTGGCAATCCGTTAAAATAGCGCCATTCCCCACTTTAGCCTGAATGTCATGACCCAAGACGAATTGAAGCAAGCCGTAGCCCGCGCCGCCATTGATTATGTGGTCGACGGTGAAATCATCGGTGTCGGCACCGGTTCTACCGCCAATTTTTTCATCGATGAACTGGCCAAGATCAAGCACCGCATCAAAGGCACGGTCGCGTCGTCCGAAGCGACGGCCGCGCGCCTGGCGGGCCATGGCATTGCCGTCTTCGACCTCAACGACGTCGAGTCGATCGCCGTCTACATCGACGGCGCCGATGAAATCACGGCCAGCGGCGCCATGATCAAGGGCGGCGGCGCGGCATTGACGCGTGAAAAGATTGTGGCTTCCGTAGCGAAACAATTCGTCTGTATCGCGGACGGCTCCAAGCTGGTCGATACCCTGGGCGCCTTCCCGCTGCCGGTGGAAGTGGTGCCGATGGCGCGCGCCGCCGTCTCGCGCCAGCTGGCCGCGCTGGGCGGCACGCCCCGCTTGCGCCTGAAAGCGGGTAGCACGGAAGCCTTCATTACCGACAACGGTGGCGAAATTATCGACGTGCTGGGCTTGCAGATCGCCGACCCGGTGGCGCTGGAACAGCAGATCAACCAGATCGTCGGCGTCATCGCCGTCGGCCTGTTCGCCGTGCGCGGCGCCAATGTCTGCCTGCTGGGCATGCCGGAAGGCGTGCGTACGCTGGCCTACTAAGGTGATAGCCGGCGTTCGCCGGCGTTGGCACCTGTCTTACACGGCGGCCCCTTGCGGGCCGCTTGTCATGTGTGCCTGGCGGTACACGTTCACGGTGCGCAGCAAGCCGCCCAAAAAGATGCCGCTGAAGCCACCGTAGGCGAGGCAGACGGGCACGCTGAAACCGCTCGCATGAACGTAGGCGGGCGCGATGGACAGGGTCACGGCGACCGCATATTTCATGCAAAAAATACTCATCATCAGGATCAACGGCACCCAGCTGCCGGGACGCTGCACGCTGTGTCGCTGGGGAATTGCCACGATCTTGCGCGCATCGACCAGCGTCCAGGCCAGCGCCGCACCGGCCAGGGCGCCGGCGGCCCAGGCGAACGGCGCGCTGCCGGCCAAGCCGAAGCTGCCGTACACGCCGCTCAGGGACAAGAGCAGCATGACCAGGGGAATGATGCACAGCTTGCGCAAAGTCACTTCGCGCGTGCGGCTGGCCAGCACGCCCCGGTACACGAGAAAACCCAGGATGGCCCAGACATACAGGGGGGTGTGGCTGAAGATGTGCTGCAACATGGTGTCCGCCTTGGTGTGAGGTTGTCGATGGACGTACTGTGCCAGCGGACGGCATGGGCGGCGAGCGGTGTGCGACGAAACGGGGAGGCGGTGCCGTGAAACGGCGGGGGAAGGCGTGAAACGCAGGTGAAACTGCCCGTGACGCGGTGGCCACGGGCGGGAATGCTGGAAACTTACTCGGTAGGGGGCACGTAGCCCATGGCGGCATCGGCACCATCGCCGAAGAAATGCTTTTCCATTTGCGTGGCCAGGTATTTGCGGGCGCGTGCGTCAGCCAGGTTCAAACGGTTTTCATTGACCAGCATGGTCTGGTGCTTGAGCCAGGCGGCCCACGCTTCTTTCGACACCGATTCGTAAATCTTCTTGCCCAGTTCGCCCGGGTACGGTGGGAAATCCAGTCCTTCGGCTTCCTTGTTGAGTTTGATGCAGTGGATCGTGCGGGCCATCTGTGCTCCTGAATCAGTGTAGAGATAAAGCGTGATTATAAGGTACTTTGCGCCTGCCCTCGCGGGGCCGTCGCGGCCCGGCCGCGCGCCGTTTGCCGCACCCTTGCGCTGGATCAAATTTGATCTGCGCCGCCCCAGCTAGTAAGATGCCTTATCACGCCAGCCGCTGGCTGCGCCTCGTCCAAGCAAGTAGTAGCAATTAACCAATATGGAATCCGTATGACCTCAGTGAAAGTCCATGGCATCGACGTCAGCAATGAAGGCAGCTTCGTGCTGTTTGGCGGCATCAACGTGCTCGAATCGCGCGATCTCGCCATGCGCGCCTGCGAAGAATATGTGCGCGTGACGCAAAAACTGGGTATTCCCTATGTGTTCAAGGCCAGTTTCGACAAGGCCAACCGTTCATCGATCCACTCCTACCGTGGCCCGGGCCTGGAAGAAGGTATGCGCATCTTCCAGGATGTGAAGGCGGCGTTCGGCGTGCCCGTGATTACCGACGTGCATGAGCCATGGCAAGCGCAGCAGGTGGCCGAAGTGGTCGACGTGCTGCAACTGCCCGCCTTCCTGGCGCGCCAGACGGACCTCGTCGTGGCCCTGGCGAAAACCGGTAAAGTCATCAACATCAAGAAGCCGCAGTTCCTCAGCCCTGGCCAGATGGCCAATATCGTCGAGAAATTCAAGGAAGCGGGCAACGATCAATTGATCCTGTGCGACCGTGGCACGTGTCTCGGCTACGACAACCTGGTGGTCGACATGCTGGGCTTTGGCGTCATGAAGAAGACCTGCGACGGCTTGCCGATCATCTTCGACGTCACGCACGCGCTGCAGCAGCGCGATCCCGGCGGCGCCGCTTCGGGCGGCCGCCGCCAGCAGGTGGCGGACCTAGCCCGCGCCGGTCTGGCAGTCGGCATCGCCGGCCTGTTCCTGGAAGCCCATCCTGACCCGGACAACGCCCGCTGCGACGGCCCCAGCGCCTTGCCGCTGGATCAATTGGAACCATTCCTGGCGCAATTGAAGGCGCTCGATGACCTGGTCAAATCGTTTGCCCCGCTGAATATCAAATAACGATCACCATGTAAAAAGCCCGCATGCAGCGGGCTTTTTCAGTTTTACAGGGTTTTAATTAACACCTGCGACTTGCGCTGCCAGTTATACATATGCTGGCGGTCCTTCGGCAAATCGTCGACGGTGGCCGGCACGAAGCCACGTTTCTTGAACCAGTGCGAGGTGCGCGTGGTCAGCACGAACAGTTTGTTCAGGCCGGCGGCACGGGCACGGTTTTCCATGTGTTTCAGGATACGCTCGCCGTCGCCCTGGGCTTGCACTTCCGGGTTCACCGTCAAGCATGCCATTTCTGCCATCTTTTGCGCGGGGAACGGGTACAGGGCGGCGCAGCCGAAGATCACGCCATCATGCTCGATGACGGAGAAATAATCGATTTCGCGTTCGATCAGCTCGCGGCCCCGCTTCACCAAAGTGCCGTCCGCTTCCAGTGGTTCGATCAGTTTGATGATGCCGCCCACGTCTTCGATGGTGGCCTGGCGCAGGCTTTCCAGGTTTTCATGGCTGATCATGGTGCCCACGCCATCATGGGTAAACAATTCCAGCAGGGCCGAACCGTCCATCGAGAATGGCACGATGTGCGAGCGCTCGACGCCGTTGTGGCATGCCTTGACGCAATGTTTCAGGTAGAACGCCGTGGCGTCCGGCAAGAAACCGGCCATCAGCACGGCTTCGGCCTGGTGCGACGACAGTTCGCGGATTTCCACGCCCGTGGCGTCTTCCATCATCGGTGTTTCCGTGATGAAAATCAGCTTATCGGCGTGCAGGGCGATGGCGGCGCTGCAAGCCACATCTTCCATGGTGAGATTAAACGCTTCGCCGGTGGGCGAGAAGCCCAGCGGCGAGAGCAGCACCAGGCCGTCCGAACCGAGGATGGAATGGATGGTTTCGGCGTCGACCTTGCGCGTGATGCCCGTCAGTTCCAGGTCCACGCCATCGATCACGCCCAGCGGGCGCGCCGTGATGAAGTTGCCGGAAATGATACGGATGGCCGCATGCGACATGGGCGTGTTCGGCAAGCCCTGGCTGAACGCGGCCTCGATATCGAGGCGCAGCTCGCCGGCCGCTTCCTTCGCGCATTCCAGCGCGGCGATATCGGTGATGCGCACGCCGTTGTGGAAGCGGCCTTCGACGTTACGCAAGGCCAGTTGTTCCGCCACCTGCGGCCGCGAGCCGTAGACGACGGTGACATTGATATCGAGCGCATGCAGCAGGGACAAATCATGGGCCAGCACCTGCAGCGCCCCGGCGCTGACGAGTTCACCGGGGAAGGCGACCACGAAGGTCTTGCCGCGAAAGGCGTGGATGTAGGGCGCGACGGAGCGCAGCCATTGGACGAATTGGGTAGGGTTTTCCATTAAGCGCATTATAATTCGCTGCGCGATGTGCGCGCTTAAAATACCTGTAAAAAAACAATGTCTTCAGCCAGCAATAAGTCTTCCCCTCCTTCCACCGTTGCAAATGTGCCCGCCAGCGCGGATATTGCCACGCCTGCCGCCACGCCTGCGCAGGGCCGCCAGCGCCCGCCCGTGAGCCAGCAAAGGCCTCAGCCGCCGCGCACGGAACAACAGAAACAGCAACAGCAGCAGCGCGCACCGCGTCCGCCGCGCGAGGGGCAGGCGCCACGCAATGAGCAGGCCAGCCGCGCAGAGCGCGAGAGCCGCGAAAGCCGCGACGCTGCGCGCGCCGCGCGCGAGGCGGAAAAGGCCTTCCGCAATCCGCTGCCACCGATTACGTATCCGGAAGACTTGCCCGTCTCGGGCCGGCGCGCCGAAATCGCCAAGGCCCTGATGGAAAACCAGGTCATCATCGTCTCGGGCGAAACGGGTTCCGGCAAGACGACGCAGTTGCCGAAGATTTGCCTGGAACTGGGACGTGGCCAGAAGGGCATGATCGGCCATACGCAGCCGCGGCGTATCGCCGCTTCCTCGACGGCCAAGCGCATCGCGCAGGAGCTCGGTACGCCGCTGGGCGAAACGGTGGGCTTCAAGGTGCGCTTTACCGACACCCTGAGCCGTGGCGCCTCGGTCAAGCTGATGACGGACGGTATCCTGCTGGCCGAGACGCAGACCGATCCGCTGTTGAAAAATTACGACACCATCATCATCGATGAAGCGCATGAACGCAGCCTGAACATCGATTTCCTGCTCGGCTACCTGAAACAGCTGCTGCCGCGCCGGCCCGATCTGAAAATCATCATCACCTCGGCCACCATCGATGCGGAACGCTTCTCGCGCCATTTCGGCACGCCGGGAAAACCCGCGCCCGTGATTGAAGTGTCGGGCCGTCTGTACCAGGTGGAAGTGCGCTACCGTCCCGTGGAGCGCGAACAGGTGGCCATGCCGGGCGCCGCGAACGCCGACAAGCCGGGCCAGCGCACGGCTGCCGCGCGCGAAAAGCGCGACTTGATGGATGCCGTCGTCGATGGCGTGGAAGAGTTGTGCCGCATCGGCTCGGGCGACGTGCTGGTGTTCTTGCCCGGTGAGCGCGAAATTCGCGACTGCGCCGAAGCGCTGCGCAAGCACCATCCGCCGCACGTGGAAATTTTGCCCCTGTTCGCCCGTTTGTCGGCCGAAGAGCAGGAGCGCGTCTTCAAGACCAGCAATGCGCGCCGCATCGTGCTGGCCACCAACGTGGCGGAAACCTCGCTGACCGTGCCCGGCATCCGCTACGTGGTCGACGCGGGCCTGGCGCGCGTGAAACGCTATAGCTATCGCAACAAGGTGGAGCAGTTGCAGGTCGAGCCGATCGCCCAGTCGGCCGCCAACCAGCGCGCCGGGCGTTGCGGCCGCGTGGCCGATGGCGTGTGTATCCGTTTGTACGAAGAGCAGGATTATTTGCTGCGGCCCAAATTCACGGAGCCGGAAATCCTGCGCTCCTCGCTGGCCGCCGTCATCCTGCGCATGAAATCCTTGCACCTGACGGACGTGGAGACCTTCCCCTTCATCGAGCCGCCGCTGGCGCGCGCGGTGGCCGATGGTTATCAATTGCTGCAGGAACTCGGTGCCGTCGACGAGGTGAACCAGCTCACGGCGCTGGGCAACAAGCTGGCCAAGCTGCCGCTCGATCCGCGCGTGGGCCGCATGATCCTGGCCGCGCTCGATAACGCGTGTCTGACGGAAGTGCTGATCGTCGCCGCAGCCCTGTCCGTGCAAGATCCGCGCGACCGCCCGATGGAGCACCAGCAGGCGGCCGACGAGGCGCACAAGAAGTTTGCCGATGAGAAGTCGGAATTCTTGAGCTACCTGAAAATCTGGCGCTGGTTCGAGTCCGCCATCGAGCACAAGAAAACCAACCGCCAGTTGCAGGACAATTGCCGCACGAATTTCCTGTCGCAGATGCGCTTGCGCGAATGGCGCGACGTGCATTCGCAGCTGCTGACCATCGTCAAGGAACAGGGCTGGCGATTGAATGAGGCACCGGCCACCTATGACAACCTGCACATGGCCTTGCTGACCGGCTTGCTGGGCAATATCGGTTTCAAGGGCGAGGACGAACCGGGCGCCGGGTATCTGGGCGCGCGCGGCATCAAGTTCCACATCTGGCCCGGTTCCTCGCTGCTGAAAAAGCCGGGCAAGTGGATCATGGCGGCCGAACTGGTCGACACGACGCGGCTGTACGCGCGCTGCGTGGCGCAGATCCAGCCCGAGTGGTTGGAAAAAGTCGGCGAGCATTTGCTGAAAAAATCGTGGGGCGAGCCGCGCTGGGAAAAACGTTCGGCGCAAGTGACGGCCTCGGAACGGGCGACCTTGTATGGGCTGGTGGTGTACAGCCAGCGCCGCATCAATTACGGCAATTTCAACTTGCCGGAAGCGCGCGAAATTTTCATCCGCGATGCGCTGGTGGGCGGCGACTTTGACACGCGCGCACCGTTCTTTGCGCATAACCACAAGCTGATCAAGGACATCGAAAACCTCGAACACAAGTCGCGCCGCCTGGACGTGCTGGTCGACGATGAACTGATCGCCGCCTTCTACGACCAGCTGCTGCCGGCGGACGTGTGCAATGGCGCCGGTTTCGAAAAATGGCACAAGGAAGCCACGCGCGAGAATCCGAAGCTGCTGTATTTGAACCGCGAAGAGCTAATGCGCCATGAGGCGGCCGGCGTGACCACCGACTTGTTCCCGAAAACCATGTCCGTGACGGGCCTGGAAATGGGCCTGACGTATCACTTCGAGCCGGGCAGCGTGCGCGATGGCGTAACCTTATCCGTGCCGCTGTATGCCTTGAACCAGTTGCCGCGCGAGCGCTGCGAATGGCTGGTGCCGGGCATGCTGAAGGAAAAAGTGCATCTGCTATTAAAATCCTTGCCGCAAAAGCTGCGCCGCCACTGCGTGCCGCTGCCTGACTATGCGGCGAAGTTCTGCGAGCGCGTGCATGAAGCGGGCGTGTTTGGCCGCGGTGACCTGATCGACGCCATCATCCTCGATATCCGCACGCAGATCACCATCAACGTGCTGACGACGGACTTCAAGCCGGAGACCCTGCCTGCCCATCACTTCATGAATTTCAAGGTGATCGACGAGCATGGCCGCCAGCTGGACATGGGCCGCAACCTGGCCACCCTGCAGGCGGAATTCGGCGGCCAGGCGCGCCAGAGTTTCCAGAAACTGGCCGAAGTGTCGGGCGTGTCGGGCACGGGCACGCCCGGTGCGAAGGTGGCGGGCGCGCAAGTGGCGTCGCGGCTGCAGGCACAGAACGCTACGGTCGCAGCAGGCAAGGGCGCGTCCGTCGCTGCCGCGCCGGCAGCGCCGAATGCCACCGTCTCGCAACACATGGGTTTGACGGCCTGGACCTTTGGCGAATTGCCGGAGTTGCTCGAAATCGTGCAGGGCAAGCTGACCCTGATCGGCTTCCCCGCGCTGGTCGACAAGGGCACGCATTGCGACCTGGAAGTGTTTGACGACCCGACCGTGGCCGCGCGCACGCACAAGATCGGTTTGCGCCGCTTGTTCGCGCTGCAGATGAAGGAGCAGATCAAGTACGTCGAGAAAAGCATCCCGGGCCTGCAACAGATGGGCATGCAGTTCATGGCCCTCGGTTCGCAGGAAGAGTTGCGCGAGCAAATCATCAACAAGGCGCTCGACATCGCTTGCCTGCAAGATCCGCTGCCGCTGGACGCCGCCTCGTTCGCCAAGCGCCAGGCGGAAGGCAAGTCGCGCCTGGTCTTGCTGGTCAATGAAATCGCCCGTTTGCTGTCGCAAGTGCTGACGGAATTCCACGGCTTGCCCAAGCGCCTGCAGAACATTCCTGCAGCGGCGGCGGCCGATATCCAGTCGCAGCTGCAGGGACTCGTGCATAAACGCTTCCTGACGGAAAACGAGTACACGCAGCTGGCGCACTTCCCCCGCTATTTGAAGGCGATCAATGTGCGCCTGGAAAAACTGCGCGCCGACCCCGCGCGCGACACCAAGTTGATGGCCGAATGGCAATCGGCCGCCGCGCCGTACTTGCGCCAAGCCAAGGACCGCCAGGCTGGCAAGAACACGGACCCGAAACTGGTCGAGTTCCGCTGGATGCTGGAAGAGCTGCGCGTGTCGCTGTATGCGCAGGAATTGCGCACGCCGATGCCGGTGTCTGCCAAGCGCTTGCAAAAGGTATGGGAATCGATGCAAAGGTGATGGCGCCTCTATAAACATCGCTTAGCTCACTATCGCGTCGGCGTTGCTCACCGTACAAAGTATGGGAATCCATGCAGCGGTAGGTCGGATTAGCGGGGCGAAGCCACGCGTAATCCGACGCCATCGTTGGCGCGATGGTGGTGTTAACCGTGCCGCTGGTGGTGTCGGATTACGCGGCTGCGCCGCTAATCCGACCTACCCGACCTACCCGACCTACGTTCTACCTCTCATCATCGCTGAGCGATGAGCGCGAGCCGCCCTGGCTGCTGCCCGTGCCAGCGCGGCTGCCGCTCATGGAGGTGCCGGACATGCTGCCGTCGCTGCCCGATTGCAGGCTGGCGCCACCGCGCAGGTCGCTGCTGGACTGCATGCGGCCCGCCGCCATGACACCGCTGCCGTAGCGCGTGCCGCTGCCATAGAACGCTTCCATCTGCTGGTTCCACGCATCGCTGCCCATGTCGGGCCAGTTGTTCTTGTCGAAACCGGGTGCGTCTTTCAGCTGGTTTTTTTCCACGTTGAGCAAGAAGCGCTTGTTGACGGTGTCCAGGGTCAGGCGTTCCCAGGGGACGGCGAACAATTTGTCGCCCATGCCCAGAATGCCGCCGAAGGACAGCACGGCATAGGCGATCTGGCCCGTGCGCATGTCGAGCATGATTTCCTTGATGTCGCCCAGTTCCTCGTCGCTGTGATTGTAGACATCGTCGCCGAGCAGGGTATCGGCCCCCATCAGGGCCGGCCCCGGGCCGTCGTCGTTGCGGTACATGCCCAGGATGTCGCGGTCCAGATAGCTCATGGTGTTTTCTCCTCTGTGTAGTGCTGATCGAGTCCCCAGATTACGCAGGCGTACACGTTGGCGCTTGATCTGTCTCAATCGTGCCCGCGGCACTTTTGTCGGTGTGCAAACGCACGGTGTTGTCAGCCAATTGCGGTACTCTATGCGTTCTACGGAGGAGGCCGCACATGCTGACGATGCAACGTTGCAGAGGGATGAACTTGCGCTACGCTCCACCACGACACGCGGGCGATTTGCCATGGTGAAGCCCGCCACCAAATGGCTGCGCGGGCTATTGCGCGCCGGCAAGGCGCAACAGCGCACGGCGAGCAAACTGGCCAAGGTGCTGTTCGGCCCCGTGCCGGCCAAGCCCACGCCTAAACCTAAACCCAAACCCCGCAGCAAGACTGTGGCCAAGACCAGGCCGACGCCGCGCGCCAGGCCCGCCAGCGATGCCGTGCCCGCCCTGGCGCCGTTTGCCACGCCCCTGTCGCCGCCGCGCGTGCGCAAGCGAACGGCGCCCCCGCCGGGCAAGTGGCTGGCGGCCCACTATGCGCCGTTGCCGGAGCTGGGGCAGTTGCCGGGCCGGCGCCTGGCGTATTTCCTGTACCTGCCCGAGAAGGCGCCCAGCGCCGCCATGCGCAGCCGGGGCCGGCCGCTGCTGGTGATGCTGCACGGCTGCGAGCAGAGCGCCACGCAGTTTGCCGAAGGCACGCGCATGAACCGCCTGGCCGAACGCAAGGGCTATGCCGTGCTGTATCCGCAGCAATCGTTGCGTTCGCATGCGCGCCGCTGCTGGAAGTGGTACGACAAGCTGACGCAGGAGGGCGGCGGCGACGTGCGCCTGATCGTCGGCGCCATCGAGCAAGCGGCGGCGCGCTACGCGATCGACCGTGCGCGCATCTATATCTGCGGCATTTCCGCCGGCGCCGGCATGGCGCATATCGTGGCCCTGAACCATCCCCATCTGTTTGCCGCACTGGGCCTGCATTCGGGGCCCGTGTTTGGCGCCGGGCATAATCTGATCGGCGCGCTGGGCGTGATGCAGCATGGCGCTGCCGCCCGTGCCGACGCGGCCATCGATGAAGTGCTGGCGTGCCAGCCCGCGTTTCCCCGCTTGCCGACCATCCTGCTGCAAGGGCTGGCCGACAAGGTGGTGCGGCCCATCAACCAGACGCAGCTGGTGCGCCAGAGCGTGCGCGTGAACCGCCTGCCAGCCGATACCTTGGTGACGGCGCAGCGCCTGCCGGGCGGCGCGGCGGGCGGGCGCAATCCGGCCCATGCGTATGCCTTGCACGACTATCAGGTGGGCCAGGAGGTGCTGCTGCGCGTGGCGCAGGTCGAGCACCTTGAACACGCGTGGAGCGGCGGCGACGCCAGCCTGCCGTTCAACGACAAGGCCAAGCCCGACGCCAGCAAGATGCTGCTTGATTTCTTCGCCAGCCACCGCCGCCGTTAAGCCAGCCGGCCGCGCGCCGCAACGGCGCGGCAGGCACTGGTACGCATCGCTACTCCCTTCCCCGCAGTGCCGGCCGTGCCGCCGCATGGCCGCGCCAGCGCTCTGCCGCTCGCTTTTCAGCTCCCTGCAGCGCATGCCGTTACACCTCTATTTTTATTATTGGTATTGTTGCGGTATTTAAAAAATACAAAAATAGGTGCTAAAAATAGTAACTGGTATACAATTGGTACACGTTTTCAGTGTAAAGCCGTATCCGCCGTCCCATGCCCCGACGGCAGATACGCACTGACGGCAGTCACCCACGTTACGGAACGCACCATGTCCATCCAGTCCAGGCAGTTGCTGTGGTTTTTTGCGTTTTTCCTCGTTTTTGAGTTGAATATCTATCTGTCGAACGACATGATCATGCCGGCCATGCTGGGCATCGTCGATGAGTTCCAGGCGGAGGCAAAATTCGTCCCCCTGTCCCTGAGCCTGTATCTGCTGGGCGGCAGTTCGCTGCAGATTTTCCTCGGTCCCCTGGCCGATACGATCGGCAAGCGCAAGTTGGTGCTGACTGGGAATACCTTGTTCTTGTTGGCCACCTTGGCGGTGCCGTTTGCCAATTCCATCGAGCAATTTCTCGCCCTGCGCTTCATCCAGGGCATGGGCTGCTGCTTCATTTTCATCGGCTATGCCATGATCCATGAACTGTTCGACGACATGGCCGCCGTCAAGCTCAGCAGCATTCTGTCGAGCACCACCATCCTCGCGCCCCTGGCCGGCCCCATCCTCGGCAGCGCCATCATCAGCCGGCTGGACTGGCGCTACGTGTTTTTCCTCTCCGGCCTGTTGGCGCTGCTGTCTCTGCTGGGTCTGTGCAAGAACATGCCGCGCACGGCGCCGACACAGCCGCGCCTGGATGGCCGCGCCATCGTGCGCAGCTATATCGCCATTTTCAGCAACAAGCGCTTCATGTTCGGCATGTTTACGGCCGGGCTGGCCACCGTGCCCCTGACGGCCTGGATCGGCTTTTCGCCCATCTTCGTGCTGCGGGAGATGGGCGCCTCCTACACCACGTATATCGCGCTGCAATGCGTGATTTTGTCCGGTTTCGTTCTCAGCAGCATCGCCATCCAGCGCCTGCGCCAGGATTTCCCCCTCGTCCATCTGCTGCGCCTGGGCGGACTGATCGCGGCGGCCGGCATGCTGGGCGCGGGCCTGGGGCGCCATCACGTCGATGTGTTTGCCGCTTGCATGTTTGTCTATTCCATCGGCTTCGGCCTGTTCAATGGCGCCCTGATCCGCAGCGCGCTCACGGCCAGCAAGGAATCGATGACACTGACGACGGCCGCCATGAGCCTGCTTTATTGCATTTATCTGTCCGCCTGGCTGCAGCTGTACAACGTGCTGTGCCAGCGTTTGGGCTATGCGCTGGAAACGTATGCGCTGCTCAATATCCCCGTCATCGTGGTCATCACCGCCTGCCTGCTGCTGTTTACGCGGGGCATGGCGGGGCGCCGGGAAAGTGAGGTGCGGCTGGCCCGGCACTGATGGCGCCATGCTGCGCATGTTCCCGACCTTGTTTTACTTCCTGCGACGTTGATTGACACTCTCCTGTGGAAAATGGTGTACCCATGAAAATAGATGACCTGGCCTCGAAACACGATCAAGCAAAGATTTTCAGCCTGGAATACGAGTTCCGCATCCACCGGCTGAAACTCGATTACATCACCCTGGCCGATGTCCGGCCCCCCGGCATTGATCTGGAACAACTGGCCGCAGAGCACCAGGCGGGCATCGCGGCCCTGCGCAGCTTTGTCGCCGGCAATTTTACGTATTTCAATGCGGCAAGCTGTTCCTCGCTCAGCTGCATTCCCACGCGCGCGCTGGGCGACGACGAGCGCTACCTGCACCGCATCTGGATGGGCGGACCGCTGCCGGCCATCGCCTGTGAAGCGATTGGGCAGTGGGGCGCGGCGCTGGAAGAGGTACGGCACAACGGCGGCGCGCCGTATGTCTCCATCCTGTGGGTGTGGGATGCGCAGCAATTGCGCCATGACGCGCGCTTCAGCCCCACGGGCGGCGCCGGGCGCTATACGATAGGCCGCTACGCCATCGGCGGCACGACCTTGCATATCAACTCGCTGCGCGCGCTGGCGCTGGACTTTGCGCCGGCCCGCTTCGATATCCTCGATACCCTGCATGCGCAGCGCTACTTCGCCACCCTGTCCGATTATTTCCGCATCCTCATCATGTGCGAATACGGCGGCATGTATATGGATGTCGACACGATCCCGCACAATCCGGCGACGATTTTCCTGATGAAGCCGGAAGTGCCCGACTACTTCCAGCGCAACGCTGCGGACAGCGAAGAGCGGCGGCATGTCAGCTGGATGAATCTGTTTCTCGATGAAACGGGCATGTTGATTGCCAAGAAGAACGACGCCGCGCTGCGTGTGATACAGCGCAATGTGAACCTCGCGTATGCGCGCATCGATGGGGAGATTCCCCATTCCTGCCCGCAATTCGAGGCGCAGCTGTTCGGCCAGTTCTATGCCGAATGGAAGAAAAACCTGGGCGTGACCCTGCTCAGCCATGCCGAGTTTTACCAGCGCTATTGCGTGCTGTATGACGGTGTGCGCGAAGCGGTGGCGGGCGGCATCCGCGGCATGCGCTTGCTGGACGATATCATTACCGACATGCACATCCCCTTGAGCGACGAGGAGCGGCGCGCGTATGCGCGCTGCGTGGCGCGGCTCGATGAACTCGACTGGCAACTCGACGATCCTTTGCGCCTGCCCGACATCGTCGACATGTTCGACATCGAGGAAGTGCCGCGCATGGCGTATGCGGCCCAGCTGCGGGCGGACATCGATCACTTCCACTATTACTCGGTGCTGTCGGACGACCCGCAGCTGGACCGCGTGAATGCCGTCTTTTGCCGCTACCTGCTGGCCCAGCGCTCACAGCACATTGCCGCTGGCACCTTCTGGCGCCCCACCGTGGGCCGCCACGGCAGCCGCATGCCGGCCATCGGCGATGCGGCCCCGCCAGCTGATGAGGCGCAGGCGGGCTTGCTGTCGCATGCGCCGCTCAGGCTGGTGGCGGGCGAACTGCTGGGCGACGAGACGAAGAACCGCATGGCCAAACTGCTGTTTGCCACCAGCTACCTCGAATACTGTTCCTTTGGAAATAAACTCAATCTGCAGTTCGTCGAACTGCAGCGGCGGCAAAACATCGACCCGTATCTGGCGCACATCCACGGCTTGCATGACGAGGATGGGCGCTTCATCGGCTTTTTCACAGCCGCGACGATGGACGAGTTCCAGGCTTGCGGCGCCGTTTCGTATTACCGCGACGACATGAAGGCGCTCGACGATGCGTATGACGCCTTCGTGCTCGCGCATGCGCGCGCCGACGACTGTTTTGTCAGCAGCCTGGCCATCGACGAGAAATACCGGGGCCAGGGCTTATTCAGGCAAATGTTCCATGAAATCCGCGACCTGGCCAGCCGCAAGGGCTGTGCGCGCATTACCTTGACGGTGTGGGAAAAGAGCGAAGCGCTGCACGTGTATCTGCACAAGGGGTTTCGCAGCGTGGGCACGTTCGACTATGCCTACAGCCTGTTTTATGACCGGCTGCACTTCCTCGTGTATGAAGGCGATTGAAGCGGCGGCCAGGGTGGCCGCCGCACTGCGGTGACTACAAAGCCAGGAAGGCCAGGGCCGCCACGGCCGTCGGCAGCAGGGCGCCGGCCAGCAGGCCGACGGCGCCGATCGATTCATCCTTGAAGCCGCGGCGCAGCAGGGATACGCCGGCCGGATTCGGCGCATTGGCGATGACGGTCAGGCCGCCACCGGCCACGGCGCCAGCCACCAGCATGTATTTCGCTTCGTCCGTCATGCCGACGATTAGCGAACCGAGGTAAGTCAGGGCCGCATTGTCCGTGATCGCCGTCAAGCCCAGGGCACCGAAGAACAGGGCCAGCGGTTTCAGGCTCGAGACGATAGGCTGCAGCCACCATTGCTGCATGCCGCCCAGCACCACCAGGCCGCCCAGGAAGAAGCCGACCAATAAACCCTCTTTCAGGATCAGCGGGCTTTGATAGCGCTCATACGCCTGCACGAAGCCGAGGAAGAACAGGAACAGGCCGAAGAACAGTACGGGATGGTGCGCCAGGGCTACCACGCCGCCCAGCACGATCATGTGCACCAGGCTGACGGCCAGCGGCACTTTCGGCGCTTCCACATCACCGGCTTTCGGCTTGATATCGGAGGTGTTGCTGTGCAGGTATTTGCGCAGCAATATGCTCACGCCCGTGGCGTTGACCAGCACGGCGATGGCGGCTTTCCAGCCGAAATGGCTGGCCATGTAGGCGCTGTCCCAGTTCCACGTGGTGGCCACCATCAGCACGGGCGGCGCCGCGTACGAAGTCAGGGTGCCGCCGATGGAAACGTTGACGAACAGCACGCCCAGCGCGCCATATTTCAGCCATTCGGGGATGCCCGGACGGAAGATTTGCGGCGCCAGCATCAGCGCGGCCAGGGTCATGGCGGCCGGTTCCGTAATCATCGAGCCCGTCAGGGGCACGAGCGCCAGTCCCAGCCAGACGAGGGCCAGTTCCGTGCGCAGCGGCATCACGCGCGCCACGCCCTTAAGCAGGCGCTGCACGGCGTCGAGCACGGGGCGTGAGGCGGCCACCACCATGACGACAAAGACGAACAGCGGCTCCGTGTACTGGCGCGATTCGGCATACTCGATGGCCGCATCGCCGCCCGAAACAAAGGCCATGATGATGATCAAAATGAAAGCCCAGAAGCCGAACACGACTTCCACTTCGCCCAGCAAGTGCAGCAGGCCCCCGTGGCGGGGATGGCGCTGCGCCAGGGTTTCAAACGACTTGGCGGCGAAGGTATGGATGAGCGCAAGGCCGAAGACGATGGCGCTGATGATGTGGATGGTGGTCAAATGCGTTTCCTTATGGACGGAGGGAGCCGACTGGTACTTTGCCAGGCGGTAAGGAGAGTGCTTATGGTACAGCAATCGATGCCGGAAACGGGGTTTTTCGGACATGGCGGAGCGGCCCGGGCAGCGGCGCTGCGCAGATAAGCCTTGCCAAAAGGGTAGCTGGATAGTACTGTATATGCATACAGTGATCATCTTCATATTTAATTATGCAACATTCCGAATTGATGGCCGCACCGGAAGCCTTGCACCCGTCTTTATGGCGCGCATCGCAGCTGGGGCAGGGCGCCACGCGCTGCCTGGACACGGGCTTTGCCGCCCTGTCGGCGCAACTGCCCGGCGGCGGCTGGCCCAGTGGCAGCCTCATCGATCTGCTGGTGCAGCAGCCGGGCAGCGGCGAATTGCGGCTGCTGGCGCCCGCGCTGGCGCAGCTGCCGGGCTTGCCCATCGTGCTGCTGCAGCCGCCCCATCCGCCGCAGGCGCTGGCCCTGGCTGCGCAGGGTCTGGCGCCGTCGCAGCTGCTGTGGCTCAAAAGCGCCGGCAGCAAGGATGCCTTGTGGGCGGCGGAAAACATCTTGCGCAGCGGCAGTTGCGGCGCCTTGCTGTTCTGGCAGTCGCACGTGCGCGCCGACAGCCTGCGCCGGCTGCACCTGGCCGCGCAAGGCGGCAACACCTTGTTCTGCATGCTGCGCCCCTTGCACGGCGCGCAGGATGCGTCGCCGGCGCCGCTGCGCCTGTCCGTGCGCCCGGCCGCCGGCGGCATCGAGATCGGCTTCATCAAGCGCCGGGGACCGCAGCGCGACGCGCCCCTGTTCCTGCCCCTGCAACCTCCTTCATTATTGCGACGCCATGCGACTCTGGATCGGCCTGTACCTGCCCCGGCTTCCGCTCGAAGTATTTTGCCCGAGCTGGTCGGCTGATAGCCTCGGCGTGGTGCTGGAGCAGGAGCAAGTGATGGCCCTGTCGCCGCTGGCGTGGGCCGCCGGCGTCAAGCCGGGCATGCGCCGCGCAGGCGCGCTGATGCTGGCGCCGCAGGCGCGCCTGCACGAGCGCTCGCCCGAGCTGGAAGCGCAGGCCTTGCAAGCGGTGGCGCTGGCGCTGCTGCAATATTCGCCGCTGGTGGCGCAGGGCGAAGAAGCGACCCTGCTGGTCGATGCGGGTGCCAGCCTGCGCCTGTTCGGCGGCGTGCGCACCCTGTGCCGGCAGATCGCGGCCAGCTTGCGCGCGCTGGGCTACACGGCCCAGCTTTCGTGCGCGCCCACGGCGCGCGGCGCCTGGCTGCTGGCGCGCGCCGGCACGCGCCGGGGCCGGACCTTGAGCATGGCCAGTCTGGTGCGCCGCCTCGACCGCCTGCCGTGCGCCCTGCTGCCGCCCGCGCGCCCCTGGCTCGACTGGCTGGAGGGCATCGGCTGCCGCACCCTGGGACAGCTGCGCCACTTGCCCCGGCCCGGCTTGCAGCGCCGCTGCGGCGCTGCCGTGCTGGACATGCTCGACGACGCGCATGGCCACAACACGGAATTGTTCGTCTGGCTCGAAGCGCCGCCCACGTTCCGCGCCAGCCTGGAATTGTTCGACCGCGTCGAGCACGCGGACGCGCTGCTGTTCGGCGCGCGCCGCCTGTTGCAGCAAATGACGGGCTGGCTGTGCGCGCGGCAATTCGCCGTCGAGCGCATACAGCTGCTGCTGGCGCACGAGCGGGGCAGGGTGGCGCGCGCGCCCACCGTCATCGACCTGGCGCTGGGCGAGGCCGTCTGGCGCGACGAGCACCTGGTGCGCTTGCTCAAGGAGCGCCTGGCGCAGCTGGTGCTGGACGCCCCCGTGATCGGCCTGACCCTGGAAGCGCTGCAGGTGCAGCCGATGGCGCCACCCAGCGAGAGCCTGTTTCCCGAGCCGGGCGGCACGCCGCAGGAGCGCCAGCGTTTGCTGGAGTTGCTGGTGGCGCGCCTGGGCGCCGAGAATGTCTTGCAGGCATCCCCGCGCGCCGATTACCGTCCCGAAGCGGCCAACCAGTGGCTGCCGCTGCCGGCCAAGCCCGTTTCAAGAAGCGCGGCGCCCGACTTGCCGCCCGGTTTGCCCGGCATGCCCCGTCCCGGCTGGCTGCTGGCCCAGCCCATCGCCCTGTTGATGCGCGAACACCGGCCCTTTTATGGCTCGCCTTTGAAAATGGTGTCTGTCGCCGAGCGCATCGAGGCGGGCTGGTGGGGCCAGTCGCAGGCGCGCGATTATTTCATTGCCGAAGGACGCGACCACGCCCATTACTGGGTCTACCGCGAACGCATCGCCGGCAGTGCAGAAGACGCCGCGCCGCGCTGGTTCCTGCATGGCTTGTTTGGCTGATGCGCTGTCCTGCTGAAACTGCCATGCTTGGCTATACTGGCTTGCTTGCGCGGCGTCAACCACTTGAATAAGGATTTCCATGTCCCAACTTTCCGACTTCCCCATCACCGAGAAATGGCCTGCCCGGCATCCCGAGCGCCTGCAGCTGTACTCGTTGCCCACGCCGAACGGCATCAAGGTCTCCATCCTGCTGGAAGAGCTGGGCCTGGCGTACGAGCCGCACCTGGTCAGCTTCGAGCAGAACGACCAGCTGTCGCCCGCCTTCCTGTCGCTCAATCCGAACAACAAGATTCCCGCCATCCTCGACCCGGACGGTCCCGGTGGCCAGCCGCTGGCGCTGTTCGAGTCGGGCGCCATCCTGCTGTACCTGGCGGAAAAGACGGGCAAGTTCCTGCCGCAGGACGCGGGCCTGCGCTATGAAACGATACAGTGGCTGATGTTCCAGATGGGCGGTATCGGCCCCATGTTTGGCCAGGTGGGCTTCTTCCATAAATTCGCCGGCAAGGACTACGCAGACAAGCGTCCGCTGGAACGTTATCTTGGCGAAGCCAGGCGTTTGCTGGCCGTGCTCGAGCAGCGCCTGCAGGGCCGCGACTGGATCATGGGTAGCCAGTACACGATTGCCGACATCGCCATCTTCCCGTGGGTGCGCTGCCTCGTGGGGTTTTATGGCGCAGGCGATCTCGTCGGTTTTGGCAACTTCCCCAACGTGCAGCGCGCGCTGGATGCTTTCCTGGCCCGGCCTGCCGTCATCAAAGGCGTCGACATCCCATCGCGTGGCTAAAACAGCTGTGGCCGGGCGGCGCTACAATGCGCCATCGGCCGCGCTGTGCGGCAGCTTTGATCTGAGACAATGAAATCCACCCGGCAAGATTTTCCCGGCGCGCACGGCCATGTGCTGGCGGCGCGCCTTGATGCGCCCGACGGCGCCATCCGCGCCTACGCGCTGTTCGCCCACTGTTTTACCTGCGGCAAGGACGTGCTGGCCGCGCGGCGCATCGCGCAAGGCTTGACGCAGCACGGCATCGCCGTGCTGCGCTTCGACTTCACGGGGCTGGGTGCCAGCGAGGGCGAGTTTGCCGCCACGAATTTTTCGTCGAATGTGGACGACCTGCTGGCCGCTGCCGATTTTCTGCGGGCAAAACATGCTGCGCCGCAATTGCTGATCGGCCACAGCCTGGGCGGCGCCGCCGTGCTGGCCGCTGCCGCGCAAGTGCCGGAAGCGACCGCCGTGGTGACCCTGGCCGCGCCCAGCACGCCCGCTTACGTGACGCGCATGTTCAGCGCGCACCTGGAACAGATTGCCGCCGAAGGCGAGGCGCTGGTGCAGCTGGAAGGGCGGCCATTTCGCATCCGCCAGCAATTCGTCGACGACGCGGGCAGCCACAGCCTGAAGGCTCACATCGCCGGCCTGCGCCGCGCCCTGCTGGTGATGCACGCGCCGAACGACACGACGGTGAGCCTGTCGAACGCGATGGATATCTTTACGGCCGCGAAGCACCCGAAAAGTTTTGTCTCGCTCGACGATGCCGACCATTTATTGACGGGGCGCGATGATGCCACGTATGTGGCCAATGTGATTGCCGCCTGGAGCGCGCGTTATCTGAATTAATGAATGAAGTCTTCACCCATGAAAAACGCCGTACCGGCAAGATGCGGGTACGGCGCAGATTGGGAGAAAACGGCTCAGTCCTCGTCGAATTCTGCCGAAAGATCCTTCCAGCCTTTACTGATTGCAAAGGCGGAAAACTCTTCCGGCGCTTCCAGGACGATCAGTTTCTTGTCTTGCAAGCCCAGGTCGCCGTGGCCGAAATCGGGGCCCACGTAGCCGAGGCTGCGCAAGCGGGCCAGGATGTGGCCGACCAGGGTCTTGTCCTTGCAGGCGCCCGCTTCGAGCGGAGCGGCGAAATCGACGTAGACGTCGATGATGCCGTAGCCTTCGTCGAAGATGCGGATGGCCTTGATGTCGTGGGCACGGCCGGAGCCGTCGATGGCCTTGAAGGGGCCGCTGAGCTGGATGTCGGTGTCATTGTTCATGCCGTCAGCATACACCAAAAACGGCCTTGCGTCGTGCGGCCCTCAGGAGCCGAGCAGGATGAAACCGGCCCAGTAGAAGGGATGGCCGCGCGTCTCGCCGCTGCCGCCGGCGGCGTCGAGCGGCGTCAGGCCCCGCGTCGCCGTGACGGCGTGCCGGGCGGCGCGGATCTGCCGCAACTGCGCCTGGCGCAAGGCTTGCGGCTTGCCCTTGCCTTGCGCCAGCGCCGCATAAAAATCGCCCATCAGGGTGGCCGTCGACTGGTCCGACACGCGCCACAGGCTGGCCAGCACATTGCGCGCGCCGCGCTGGCGCGCCAGCCAGGCCAGGCCTTCCAGTTCGCGTCCCGTGGCATCGGTGCCGGCCGGCACGGCCGTTTCGCAGGCCGACAGGGTGAGCAGGTCCAGGCCGGCGAAGCGGTAGCCGTCCTGCGCCAGTTCCGCCAGGCTGAGTTTGCCGCCATGGCCCAGCAGCAGATAGGAGTCCGCGCCCGCGCCCGAGCGCAGCACGAAATGGCTGGCGATGTGCACGCTGCTGTTGGCGGGCAGCGCGCGCTGCAGCGCCGCGCCGGTAAAGTCGTCATCGAGGTAGATCTGGCTGGGGATGCGCGCCGCGTGTCCGATCGCCTGCACGGCGCGCAGTTCGCGCTGCACGAAGGGCAGGGCCGGCAGTTCGCCGCTGGCGCGCGTCTGGCCGAACAGGGCCAGCGATGGCGCGCGGCGCGGCGCGGCTTGTGCGCCAGCCTGTTCGCCATGCAGCGAGACGGGCAGGCGTTCGACCAGCCAGCGGCGCCCGTCATGCAGCATGGCGAACGGCAGGTAGCGCAAGACGCCGTCCAGCGACAGCGACAGCGAGGTGGCGCCGTCCAGTTCCCGGCTGGCCGGCGCCAGCAGCAGCGCATACAGCGCCTGCGCATCGGCGCGCGCGTCAATTCCCGGGTCTTGCGCGCTGCGGCGCAGGCGGGCGATGCGCTGCGCCAGCGCGCGCTCGTCGATGGCCACGTCGTGGATGGTGCTGCCGCGCCGTCCGCCGCGCTGCGCGACGATGCGCAGGCGCGTGTCGGTAACCAGGTAAGTCAGGTGCAGCACGCCCCGCTTGAGCGGTTCGGCCCGTGCCATGCCAGCCTTGCCTGCCGGCGCGGGCGTGGCTACGCTGTCGGCCGGCAGCGCCGCCAGCGCCTCGGTGGCGCCATCGAGCAGCAGCGCCATGGCGTCGTTTGCCCGCCGCCATGCGTCGTCTGCTTGCGCCTCGCCCTGCGCCTGGCGTTCGCGCGCTGCGGCCAGCGCCTGGGCGCCTGCGCGCAGGGCGGCGGCGCGCGCTTCGAACTGGCGCTGCCATGCACCCTCCGCGCCCGTGTAGCCGAGGCGCGTGGCGCGCGGATCGGGGGCGCTGCGCACCAGGCTGTGGAATTCGTCCTCGCGTACCATGGCCAGCACGGTTTCGGCTTCGTGGATGCGGCGCTGGTCGAGCAGGCGGTCCGCCAGCTGGCCGTAGGCGGCGCGTTTTTGCCGCACAAAGCCCTGCCGCAGCGGCACGGGCAGGCTGGCCGTGCCGGCGCGCGTGGCTTGCAGCGCATTGACCGCCTGCTTGCCGAGGAAAATGCCGGCCGCGCCGGGTTCCAGCGCGCCCAGCTGCGCCGCCGCCCGCGCTTCGAGCAAGCTCTGTTCATTCGCCATGCCGATGGCCAGTGCGCGCGCCGACTGGGCGCGCGCCATGGCGGCATCGCCCGCGCGCGCATTGAATCCTGCCGCGTCGAGCAAGGCCTGTGCATGGGCGGGGTGGGCCGCGCCGCGCGTGGCGGCCAGCTGCTGCGCCATGGCGCCTGCCTCGCGCGCCAGCGCCTGCAGTTCGGCCGCGCCGATGCCGGCGTGCTCCGCGCGCGCCTGCAGGCGCGCCTGGCGCACCGTGTCGAGCATGCCGGCCGTGGCGGGAGGCGTTTGCAGCAGCCGCGCCTCCAGGCCGGCCAGTGCCGTTTCCGCCTCGTCCTGGAGTCCCAGCGCGGCCTGTGCCTGCGCCGCCAGCAGCAGCGCATCGGCTTCGTCGGCCGGCAGCGCCTGGCCGCCGGACATGGCCAGCCGCGCCGCCGCCTGCGCCGCTTCCAGCGCCTGCTGGTACTGCCCCAATGCCATGCGCGCGCCGCCATGCGCGAGCTGGTGCGCGGCGCAGGTGGCGGCGGCCTCGCCATACACGGCGCGGCAATGTTCGAGCGCGGCGGCGGCGGCCACTTCCGCGCGGCCCAGCTGATTGTCCGCCAGCGCCGTCAGCGCCACGTCCTGCCAGGCGTTGACAGTGTTGGCATGGCGGTCGCCGAACAGGGCGCGGCGGATGCGCAGGCCATCCTCCGCCTCCTGCCATGCCTTGCCGCTTTCGCCCAGGCGCAGGTGGATGCCGCTCAGGCGGTTCAGGGCCACGCTGGCCTGCATCGAGTCGGCCCCCGAGCGCTGCACCGCCATGGCCAGCGCGCGCTGGGCGAACGCCAGCGCCTGGCGGTCGTTGCCGCTCAGGGTGTACCAGTTGGCCATGTCGGTCACGCTGGTTTGCGTCTCGGTGCGGTTTTCGCCGAAGGCCGCCAGGCGTATCCGGTAGGCGCGCTCCAGGTAGCCGTAGGCTTCTTCCATGCGGCCCATGCGCAGCAGCAGCACGCCCACGTCGCGCATGCCCCACGCATGGTCGGTGCTGTCCTCGCCCGAGGTGCGGGCCCACGTTTCCATGGCCTGCCGTGCATACGGCAGGCCGCGCGCATATTCCTTGGTCTGCAGCGCCACGCCGGACAGGTTGGACAGGCTGGTGCCATACGATACCGTGTCCTTGCCGATCAGGCGGGCTTTCGCCGCCAGCGCGATGTCGCCCCATTGCCAGGCCAGGTCGAAGCGGCTCCACTGGCGGTACAGGTACATCAGTTCACTCGGGTAGTACATGCTTTCGCGTCCGGGATCGCCGTCGTCCAGCGCCTGGCGGATGGCCCAGCCTTCCAGCAAGGCCTGTTCGCTCTCGGCGTAGCGGTTGAGCATGTGCAGGCTCTGGCCCACGCCCAGCAGGCCGGTGGCGATGCCGGCCCGGTCGTCCGCCGCGCGGCAGGCGGCCACGCTGCGCTGGAACAGGGGCAGCGAGACGGCCGGCTGTTCCTTGTCGTTGGCGTCGTTCGCCTGCGCCAGCCATGGCGCGACGACGGCCTGACAGGTGCCGGCCGATGCCGTTTGCGGCAAGGCCGATACGGCCAGCAGCAGGCCCAGGACGAGGCGCTTCATCGGACGGAGCGCCAGGACAGCCGGGCCACCTGGGCCTGGTCTGGGTTGCCCGCTCCCGCCACGGGGACGGCAACGTTGGCCGCGCCGCGCGTGGCTAGCATGGCCGGCAACGCTTCGAGGATGGCGAAGCGGCGCGGCAGGGTGCCATTTGCCGCTGGTGCCGCCACCAGCGCCAGCCATTCCACGCCATAGCGGGGGCCGCTGACGACGAAGCTGCGCTCGAAGCGGCTGATGCCGGCGCCGATGGCGGGCGGCATGCGGTTGCTGTCACCGTCGAGGGCCGGATAGATGCGCGCGGCGGGGCCGTCCAGCGGCAAGTGCGCCAGGCCCAGGTCGACGGAAGCGGCGCTGCGGTTTTCCACGCTGAGGCGGATGCGCGTGCCGGCTGGCAGCACGCCGAGGTCGCCATCGGCGAATGCCAGCTGGCGCGGCGCCTTGCCCGGCAGGGTCAGTTCGATGCGCGCGTCGAGCAGGGGTGGGCCGGGCGTGGCGGGCAGCGCCAGCAGGGCGGCGAGACGGCCCGGGCGTATCGATCCCGCAGGCAGCGGCGCGGGCGTGCGGCTGGCCCAGTCCGCTGCGGCGCCTGCACTGTCCGGTAACAGCGTCAGCCGCGTTTCTCCCCAGCCGACCGTGGCGGCGCGCCAGTGCGCGCCAGCCTGCCGGAACAGGTCGCCCTCGCGTATGCCGTCGAGCAGGCCATACGGCACTTGCCAGCCCTGCGCATCGCGCTGCACGGGCCATAACGGCGCAGGGCCGCTGCCGCCGCCCTGCCACAGCGCTGCGTCGAGCGCGCCCGCATACACGGGCGAAGGCCAGGCGGAGCGGGGCAGCTGGTAAGCCTGCAATGCGCTCCTGTACTGCTGCGTGGCGGCGCCGGCCCACATGGCATAGGTTTGTGGCTGGCGCTGCAAGGCGGCGATGACGGCGCGGGTAAACAAGCCCGCTGCCAGACCCGGCGTGGCGGCCGTGGCGGCCTCCGGCGTGCGCTGCTGGGCTTCGGCGGCGAAAAAGGCGACATAACGGGGCCGCGCCCGCGGTTCGTCGGGTGGCGTGCCCTTGCCAGGGGCCGGGCGCCAGCCGATGTCGCTCGCCGCCAGCCCCCGCCACGCCAGGCCGTCGCCGCTGCGCGTGCCGGCCGCCGCATGGCAGGTATCGAATATGGCCACGACCTGTGTCTGGCGTGCGGCAAACGCATCGATGGCGCGCCCCAGTTCGCTGCTGCCGACGCCGCCATCGAGCTCCCGCCCCTGGTGGCTGACCTGGCTGTCGCGCGTCAGCAAGCGCGTGCGCCGTCCTTGCGGCGCGGCTGCCTGGCCCGGATAGACGGGCAGCAGCACACTGTGGCCGGACCAGTACAGCAGCAGGACATCGTCCTTGCCCAGCGTCTTTTCCAGCTGCGCCAGGCGCGCCAGGATGGCTGCGCGCGTGGGCGCCTGGCTGGCGCCCGCATCATCGGCCAGGCGGTAGATATGGTCATCGGCGAAACCCTGTTGCCGTAGCGCGTCGCGCATGGCGGCCACGTCCGTGGCGGGGCCGGCCAGCCAGCTGCCGCGCGGCATGGCGGGCAAGGCGCCCACGCCGATCAGCAGCGCGTGGCGTTCGCCGGCCAGCGCTGTGCCGCCCAGCAGGCAGGACAGCAGCAGCCATGCTTGCCGGCGCCGCATCCGCCTCATGGCGCGGTGCGCGCATCGACGCGCGATGCCTCGCCGGCCACGCCGCTCGCCCGCAGGCTTTGCAGGGCTGCGGGCGGATCGGCCGCATCGAGCAGATAGCTGTGGTCAGGCAGGGGGCCGGCGACGATGCTTGCCTGCGCCTGCTCCAGCGCTGCAGCGACCTGGGCCATGCTGGCGGTTGGCAGGAATTGCACGCGCAGGCTGGCCGGCTGCGCCACGGCACCCGGCACGCTGCGCCAGCGCAGTTGATCCGCCGGGGCGGCTTGCTGCCACAGCAGCCACGCCTGGCCCATGCATAGGCTGGCCAGTGCCGTGATGGCCACTGGCGCCAGTGCAGGTAGCGCCAGGCGCTGGTAGCAGCGGCGCCAGAAGCCGGGGCGTTCGAGGCGGCGATGCAGTTCCGCCAGGCCTGCGGCGGGATCCATGCTGGCCGCTTCGGCCTCGAGGGCGGTGCGGATATCGCCCAGCCAGTCGGCATCGGCGGCCCAGTCCGGATCGTGTTCCAGCCTGGCGGCGATGCGGCTGGCCACGTCTGCGGGGGCATGGCCATTCAGGTAGTCTGGCAGCAGTTCACGCAGCGCCTGTTCCTGAGGATCGATGGACTTAGCCATGGCGGCCGCCTTCCTGGGCAAACCAGCGCTGTATGCACTGGCGTAAGTTGATGCGGCCATGAAACAGGCGCGTCTTGACGGTGCCTTCCGGTGCTTGTTGAATATGGGCAATATCGGCCACCGACAGATCGTCGATGGCCCACAGGGTCAGGCTTTCGCGCTGCATCGGGTTGCGCAGACGCAGCAGGCATTTCAGCACGGCATGGCGCCGTTGCAGACTTTCCCGCGCCGCCTGTGGTCCCGGATCGTGTTCCGCCTGCGCCTGCTCCTCGCTATCGCTGTCGAGCGGCACTTCGCGTGCCAGGCGCTTGCCATGGCGGCGGATCTGGTCGATGGCCTTGTTGCGGGCCAGGGTCAGCAGCCAGGTGCCGAACGCCACCCGGCCGTCGTAGCGCATGGGCGCGCGCCAGATAGCGTGGAACACGTCCACCGTGACTTCGTCGGCGACCGCGTGCACATCGAGCCCCGAGCCCGATAGCTGCAGGCGCGCAAACACGCGCACGCGCGGCGACCAGGCGCGATACAGGGCGTCCAGCGCGCGCTGGTCGCCTGACGCCATGGCAGCGAGCAGTTCGGCGGGATTGACAGGCAATGCGCTCATGGTGGCGGGGAGGGGCAAGTTGAATGGGCGCGGCAGGCAATGGCGTCGTGGCGATTATAGCATCGGGGAAATAGTGCCGTATTGGTAAGGGCGCGGCCGGCAACGGCGTGGGCGCAGGGGCTGGCGCGATGTCATTGAAAAAAGATTGAACCGGATGGCGGCGCGCTGCGAACAAGAGCATGAAGGGCCGCATTGCAGCTGGTCCGCCAAACCAAAAAGGACAGTCCCATCATGAGAAAACGCGGCAAGACCTTGCGCGATGCCAGCAGGGGCGGGGAGCCAGCCTATGCCTGAAAATATGCGCTCCGGCAACGTCGTCATGCAGCGCCTGACGCCGGCCGAGCGGCTGGTGGCGGCCATGGCCATGCGCGGCACGCCCTACAAGTCCATCGCCCGCGCGCTCGACAAGTCGCCAGCCACCGTGCGCAACCAGCTGCATATGATTTATCGCAAGCTTGGTGTGAGCAACCGGACGGCGCTGGCCTGCGCCTTGCACACTGACGACTAGCCTCAAGAATATTTTCGGCACTGGGGCAAAAATCGTCTTTTTCAAGGCCTTGAAGGCCGCTTGATCGTCCTTAGATTGGTAGCAAGCGGATGCTCACGGTGAGGTCCGCCCCTCTTATCGCTTCATTTGAAAAGGATATTTATCATGCGTACTTTTGACCTTGCTCCCCTGTACCGTTCCGCCATTGGCTTTGACCGCCTGGCACAGCTGCTCAACGAACAGCGCGCCGATGCGCAGCCCAGCTATCCGCCCTACAACATCGAACTGGTATCGGAAGATAAATACCGCATCGTGATGGCATTGGCCGGCTTCTCGCGCGAAGAGATCGATATCATCACCGAACGCGACTCGCTGCATGTCACGGGCCGCAAGCAGAAAGATGGCGTTGAGCGCACGTTCTTGCACCGCGGTATCGCTGCCCGCGATTTCGAACAGCGTTTCCAGCTGGCCAACCATGTGAAAGTCACGGGCGCCACGTTTGAAAACGGCATGCTGACCATCGACCTGGTGCGTGAAGTGCCGGAAGCGCTGAAGCCGCGCAAGATCGAGATCGGCAGCGGCAGCGACACCCTCGCTAGCGCCGCTAACGTGAATGCGCTGGAACAGCGCCAGGCAGCCTGATCTGAGCTGAGCTGACCCCGGCGCCCCTCGGGTGCCCGGGCAGCCAGGAGGGTTCCCTCCCATGCAGTAAAATACTGGCCGGTTGATCCGGCCAGTGTCACGTCCAGGCCCTGTATGCCCCTCCATGGCCCGCCATGCGGCGCGGCAGATTAAGCGATGCTTAAAGGCGCCAACGCCTGTTTCCAAATGGAAAAATGTTAAGCACCGCCTAAGACTCGTGGCCCACTATTGCATACATCAAAATCTCATTGAATGAGGAGCAATTCATGGAACAGCAAACGAATACCGCATCGCTGAAAATCAAACGCACCGTAGCCGCGCTGGCCGCGATCGGTGTGCTGGGCGCCGGTGGTGCCATGGTCATGCATCAGAACAATGCCGGCGCGAATGCCGCCGCCGGCACTCCCGCCGCCCCCGTGGCTGCCGCCGTCGCGCCTGCCGCCAGCGCGCCGCTGGTGGCCTTGCCTGACTTTAGCCAGATCGCCGCGCGCAACAGCCCGGCCGTCGTCAACATCAGCGTCACGGGCAGCACCAAGGTGGCCTATGACCCATCGGCCCAGGCCGGCAACGACGATTTCGGCAACGACCCCTTCTTCGAATTCTTCCGCCGCTTCCAGGGGCCGCAAGGCGGGCAGCGCGGTGGCCGCGACGTGCCCACGCACGGCCTCGGTTCCGGCTTCATCGTCAGCCCGGACGGCATCATCATGACGAATGCCCACGTGGTGCGCGATGCGCGCGAAGTGACCGTCAAGCTCAACGACCGCCGCGAATTCCGCGCCAAGGTGCTGGGCTCGGATCCGAAGACCGATATCGCCGTGCTGAAGATCGACGCCAACAAGCTGCCCATCGTGCCGCTCGGCCATTCGAGCGACCTGAAAGTGGGCGAGTGGGTGCTGGCCATCGGTTCTCCTTATGGCTTCGACAGCACCGTGACGGCGGGCGTGGTCAGCGCCAAGGGCCGTTCCCTGCCCGACGACAGCAATGTGCCGTTCATTCAGACGGACGTGGCGGTGAACCCCGGCAACTCGGGTGGTCCGCTGTTCAATACGCGCGGCGAAGTGGTCGGCATCAATTCGCAGATCTACAGCCAGACGGGCGGCTTCCAGGGCTTGTCGTTCGCCATCCCGATCGACCTGGCCGGCCGCATCAAGGACCAGATCGTCGCCACGGGCAAGGCCAGCCATGCCAAGCTGGGCGTGACGGTGCAGGAAGTCAACCAGGGCTTTGCCGACTCGTTCAAGCTGGCCACGCCGGAAGGCGCGCTGGTCGCCAACGTCGAGCGGGGCAGCCCGGCCGACAAGGCGGGCCTGAAGTCGGGCGACGTGGTGCGCAAGGTGAATGGCCAGCGCATCATCGCTTCGGCCGACTTGCCGGCGCTGGTGGGCACGTCCTTGCCCGGCGACAAGATCAGCCTCGATGTCTGGCGTGACGGCAAGATCGTCAGCCTGACGGCGACCTTGGGCAATGCGGCCGACAAGGTGGCCGAAGTGGCGAAGAGCGACGGCGCGGCCGGCAAGGTACAACTGGGCCTGGCCCTGCGTCCCTTACAATCGGATGAAAAACGCGAGGCGGGCATCAGCGCCGGCCTGCTGGTGGAAGACGCGGGCGGTGCTGCCGCGAATGCCGGTGTGCTGCCGGGCGACGTGTTATTGTCGGTCAATGGCCGTCCCGTCAACACGGTCGAGCAAGTGCGCGACGTGGTGGAAAAATCCGCCAAGTCGGTCGCCTTGCTGATACAGCGCGGCCCCGACAAGATCTTCATCCCCGTGCGTTTGGGTTGAGTACAAGAATAACGAGATAGAAAGGCAGGCCATGCGCTTATTGCTGGTAGAAGACGACACGATGATCGGCGAGGTGGTGCTCGATTTGCTGCGCGCCGAGCACTACGCGGTGGACTGGGTCAAGGATGGCGACATGGCCGATACGGCCCTGCAGACGCAAACCTATGACCTGGTGCTGCTGGACCTGGGCTTGCCGCGCAAGGATGGCCTCGATGTGCTGCGCTCGATGCGTTTGCGCAAGCTCGATACGCCGGTCCTCGTGGCCACGGCGCGCGACGCCGTCGAGCAGCGCATTGCGGGCCTGGACGCGGGCGCCGACGATTACGTCTTGAAGCCGTATGATCTCGACGAACTGCTGGCGCGCATCCGCGCCCTGCTGCGGCGCGCCTCGGGCCGTCCGGAGCCTATCTTCGAGCACCAGGGCGTGAGTATCAATCCGCTGACGCGCGAAGTGATCGCCGAGGGCCATCCCGTCAACCTGTCGGCGCGCGAGTGGGCCGTGCTGGAAGCGCTGATCGCCCGTCCCGGCATCGTGCTGTCGCGCGCGCAGCTGGAAGAAAAACTGTACAGCTGGAAGGATGAAGTCAACAGCAATGCCGTGGAAGTGTATATCCACGGCTTGCGCAAGAAGCTGGGCAGCGACTTGATCCAGAATGTGCGCGGCCTCGGCTACATGGTGCCCAAGGCATGAGGATGAAGGTCACGGTGACGCATTCGCTGCGCGGCCGCCTGCTGTGGTTTTTGCTGGCGGCCATCATCATGGCGGCCCTGGCGCAGGCCTCGATCGCCTACCGCAGCGCCCTGTACGACGCCGACCAGATCTTTGACTACCACATGCAGCAGATGGCCCTGTCGCTGCGCTCCGGCGCGCCGCTGGCCAACCATGCGCAAGCCTTGCCGGCCGACCCTGTCAACAACGACATGGTGGTGCAGGTATGGACGCCGGACGGCGTGCAGGTGTTCCGTTCGATCACGCGCGCGGAACTGCCGCAGCGCGCCGTGCTGGGCTTTTCGAATGTGAAGGCGAACGGCACCACTTACCGCATCTTTTCCGTGCAAACCAGTTCCCAGACCGTGCAGATCGCGCAGGACATGGCCGTGCGCAAGCGCATGGCCGGCAGCCTGGCGCTGCGCACGGTCGGTCCCATCGCGCTGATGGCGCCGATATTGATGCTGGTGGTCTGGTGGGTCGTCAGCGGTTCGCTGGCGCCCGTCTCGCGCGTGCGCAAGCAGGTGGCGGCGCGCCAGGCGGACGATTTGTCGCCCGTCTCGGAAGCGGGCTTGCCCGACGAAGTGCGGCCCCTGGTGCATGAATTGAATTTGCTGTTCGGGCGCGTCAAAACGGCGTTCGACGCGCAGCAGCACTTTGTTGCCGACGCCGCGCATGAGTTGCGCACGCCACTGGCGGCCTTGAAACTGCAGGTCTTGAGCCTGGAGCGGGCCGAATCGGAAGAAAAACGCAGCCTGGCCATTTCCCGCGTGAGCGCCGGCATCGAGCGGGCCACGCGCCTGGTCGAGCAGTTGCTGGTGCTGGCGCGCCAGGAAGCGAGCGCCGCCAGCGGCGACCAGCTGCAGGCGGTGGATTTGAACGACGTCGTCAAGCGCGCGCTGGGCGACATGGCCGGCATCGCGCAGGCGCGCAAGATCGACCTGGGCCTGCACCACATGGACCCGGCCAAGGTGGCGGGGCAGGCCGATGCCCTCAACATCATGCTGCGCAACCTGGTCGACAACGCCATCAAGTACACGCCGCAGGGCGGCACGGTCGATATCGACCTGCGCGCCAGCCCCGTCGGCGTGACCTTGTCCGTGGAAGACAACGGCCCCGGCATTCCGCCCGAGGAGCGCGAACGCGTCTTCAGCCGCTTCTACCGCGTGCCCGGCACGGACGCCAACGGCAGCGGCCTGGGGCTGGCCATCATCAAGGCCATCGCCGAGCGCCATGGCGCGCGCCTGGTGCTGGACAAATCCGAGCGCCTGGGCGGCCTGTGCGTGCGCGTGGAATTCCCGCAAGTCGTGAAAAGAGCGTTTTGATCATGATCTTTGGCCTGTTGCATTGACGTGCGCGCCGTGGCCCTATATTGTCTGCGAAACAAGCAGAACCAGACCACGGAGCGCACATGCAGAGAATCGGATTTTCAGGAACCCTCGACCCCATCACCAACGGCCACATGTGGGTGATTGGCGAAGCGCGTTCGCTCGCCGACGAGGTGATCGTGTTCCTGTCGCAAAACCCCGCCAAGCGTCCCCAATTTCCCGCCGAAGACCGCAAGCGCATCATCGAACAGAGCGCGCGCGAGTGCGGCTGGGACAATGTCCAGGTGGTCATCGTCAAGGGCGACTACACGGCGCGCGCGGCGAAGAAGCATGGCTGCGACTACCTGATCCGCGGCATCCGCACGACCGCCGATTTCGACTATGAAAACCTGATCCAGCAAACCAATGTGGACGTGCTTGCTGGCGCCAAGACGATTTTCGTCATGCCGCCGCGCGACCTGGGTTCCGTCAGTTCCAGCTTCGTCAAGGCGCTGGAAGGCCCGGTGGGCTGGAACTGGACCATGAAGAAATTCGTCCCCGGCCCCGCCTACCAGGCGTGGATACTCGACTGCCTGCGCAAGGAGTGGGAAGCGCTGTGGAACTACGCCACCGCGTCGGCGGCCGACGTCGCGCTGGCGGATCACTGGTTCGCCTACCTGACGGGACCGCAGGCGTATGGCGGCGCGCAGCGCCATTATCACAACCTCGACCACCTGGTGCACGGGCTGTCGGAAATCCGCGTGTGGGCCGACAATACCAATGCGCCCAGGCGCGACAGTGCGCTGGTCAAAAAAGCCTTCTGGTTTCATGACGCCGTCTACAGCCACGACGAAGACGCCCTGTATTCCAGTGAAGAGGCGAGCGCCCAGTTATGGCAGTCCAGTGGCCTCGATGCGGGGGACAACCTCGATGTAGCGCAATTGATACGCGCCACCGACCATTTCCAGGGACCGGGCATCAGCCACGCGCTGAAGGACGCCATGCTCAGCGCCGACCTGGCCATCCTGGGACAGGATGAAGAGGTATATCTCGCCTACACGCAAGCCATCGGCCTTGAATACGCGCATGTGGACCCCGTGCGCTTCAATGCGCAGCGGGGCCTGGCGCTGCAGCATTTATGCAGCAAGGCGCAGGCGGGCCAGCTGTTTGGCGACGCGTATTTTGCCGACCAGTACAACGCGCGGGCCATTGAAAACATGCAGAAGGAGATTGCGGCGCTGGCAAGCGGCTGACTCCCGTCAGCCGCTTGCTGTCTTAGCGGGTCGCCACCTTGGCGCGCGCCGCGTGCAGCTTCTTGAAGCTGTCGATCAGGCGCTGGTGCCTGTCCAGGCCTTCCAGTTGCATGCTGGTCGGGGTCAGGCCGAAGAAGCGCACGCTGCCGTCCACCGAACCGAGCACCGCGTCCATGCGGGCGTCGCCAAACATGCGGCGGAAATTGACGACGTAATCGTCCAGCTCCAGCTCGTCATCGAGTTCCACTTCCAGCACCACGTTCAAGGCTTGATAGAACAGTTTGCGTTCAAGCGTGTTGTCGTTGTACTGCAAGAAGGTTTCCACCAGCTCTTTCGCTTCCTCGAACTGCTGCAGAACCAGATGAATCAGCAGCTTCAGTTCCAAGGTCGTCAGCTGGCCCCACGCCGTGTTTTCGTCAAACTCGATGCCGATCAGGGTGGCGATGTCGCCGTACTCGTCGAGCTCGCTGTTTTCCAGGCGCTCGAGCAGATCTTCCAGGCTGGCATCGTCCAGCTGATGCAGGTTCAGGATGTCGGCGCGGAACAGCAGCGCCTTGTTGGTGTTGTCCCAGATCAGATCTTCGACCGGATACACTTCCGAATAACCGGGCACGAGGATGCGGCAGGCGGTGGCGCCCAGCTGGTCGTACTCGGCCGTGTAGACTTCCTTGCCCATCCCGGCGAGGATGCCGAACAGGGTCGCCGCTTCCTCGGCATTCGAGTTCTCGCCGTGGCCGGAAAAATCCCACTCGACAAAATCGTAATCGGCCCTGGCGCTGAAGAAGCGCCACGAGACGATGCCGCTGGAATCGATGAAGTGCTCGACGAAGTTGTTCGGCTCGGTGACGGCTTCGCTGGCAAACGTCGGCTGCGGCAAGTCGTTCAAGCCTTCGAAGCTGCGGCCCTGCAGCAATTCCGTCAGGCTGCGCTCGAGCGCCACTTCCAGGCTCGGGTGCGCGCCGAACGAGGCAAACACGCCGCCCGTGCGCGGGTTCATCAGGGTGACGCACATCACCGGGTACACGCCGCCCAGCGACGCATCTTTTACCAGTACGGGAAAGCCTTGCTCTTCCAGGCCCCGGATGCCGGCCAGGATGCCGGGATACTTCGCCAGCACGTCCTGCGGCACGTCGGGCAGGGCGATTTCGCCTTCGAGGATTTCGCGCTTGACGGCCCGCTCAAAAATTTCCGACAGACATTGCACCTGCGCTTCGACCAGGGTATTGCCGGCGCTCATGCCATTGCTGACGTACAGGTTTTCGATCAGGTTCGATGGGAAATACACAACCTTGCCGTCGGACTGGCGCACATACGGCAGCGAGCAGATGCCGCGCTCGGCATTGCCGGAGTTGGTGTCGACCAGGTGCGAGCCGCGCAGCTCGCCATCGGGGTTGTAGATCTCCAGGCTGTACGCATCGAGGATTTCCTTCGGCAGCGCATCTTTGCGGCCCGGCTTGAACCAGCGCTCGTTCGGGTAATGGACAAAATCCGCGTTGGCGATATCCTCGCCCCAGAACGATCCGGCGTAGAAATGGTTGTTGCTGAGGCGCTCGATATACTCGCCCAGGGCCGACGCCAGCGCGCTTTCCTTGGTCGCGCCCTTGCCGTTGGTAAAGCACATGGGCGAATGCGCGTCGCGGATATGCAGCGACCACACGTTCGGAATGATGTTGCGCCACGAGGCGATTTCAATCTTGATGCCCAGGCCCGCCAGCAGGCCCGACATATTGGCGATGGTCTGTTCCAGCGGCAAATCCTTGCCCACGATATAGGTGCTGGCTTCGCCGGTCGGATTGAGCATCAGCAAGGATTGCGCATCGGCGTCCAGGTTCGCGACTTCTTCAATGACGAATTCTGGCCCCGCTTGCACTACTTTTTTCACCGTGCAACGGTCGATCGAGCGCAGGATGCCCTGGCGATCCTTGGCAGAGATATCGGCCGGCAACTCGACCTGGATCTTGAAAATCTGCTGGTAACGGTTTTCCGGATCGACAATATTGTTTTGCGACAGGCGGATATTCTCGGTGGAAATATTGCGCGTATCGCAATACAACTTCACGAAGTACGCCGCACACAGTGCCGATGATGCCAAAAAGTAATCGAACGGGCCAGGCGCCGAACCGTCGCCCTTGTAGCGGATGGGCTGGTCGGCGATGACGGTAAAATCGTCGAACTTGGCTTCGAGACGCAGCTTGTCGAGAAAGTTGACTTTAATTTCCATGAGGTAATCCAATACTGTGCTTATGAGTTAGCCGCTATTATCCGTGCTTTCCGCCGCAGGGCAAAGATTGTTCACTGCGGCCGTGCCCGCTGGGAGCCGCTGGGGCAATGAAACAGACTGATAAATATGCGAGGCGATCTGACTACATGCGAATAACACTGATGCGTCACGGCGAGCCGCGACTCGCCAAGGGGGGCTGGATAGCGCCCATGCAAATGGGAGCGTGGATTGATCTCTACAACCTATCGCTCATCAAAGACAATGGCATACCTGCAGAGTGCGCCATGGCGGCGCTCTCGGCGTCGACTATCGTGGCCAGCACGGCACCGAGGGCATGCTCGTCGGCCAGGGCACTGGGTGACTTGCCGTTCATGCAAGAGGCGATTTTCACCGAGGCCGGGTTGCCTTTTGCGCTGTGGAGAGCGCCTTGGCTGCCGCCTGCAGCCTGGGCCGCGATTTTTCGCCTGCTCTGGTTGATCGGTTATGCGCGCGGAGCCGATTCGCTGACGATCAGCCGGCGGCGCGCCAGGATTGCCGCCGAGCGGCTTGTTGCGCTGGCCGCCAAGGGGCCTGTGCTGCTGGTCGGACATGGCATCATGAATCGCCTGATCGGCAAGGAATTGCAGGCATTGGGTTGGCTTGCCCGCAACAGGCAAGGCAGCCGGTACTGGAGCATGGGCGTGTATGAGTTGTGAAAATGCGCTGTGAACCTGGTGGGGGCGTGGATCGATACAATAGATGTTGATGTTGTTGAAACGCTTGGACCTTTCCATTGCGAAGGTCAGTGTCATCCATAAAGAGGCCGTGCCGATGCAAATTTCCATGAATGATGTGATCACTGAGCAAGAAGTGATAGCCATCTACAAGGCCAATCACTGGTCGTCCGCAGAAAAACCCAAAGAACTGATGGCCGCACTGCGCAATTCCCACAGCCTGGTGACGGCCCGCGCAGATGGAAAATTGATTGGCATCGGCAATGCCATTTCCGATGGATATCTGGTGGTCTACTTCCCGCATATGCTCGTCGATCCGCTGGCGCAAGGGCAAGGCGTGGGCCGGAGGATGATGGCTGCCATGCTGGAAAAATATTCGGGTTTTCACCAGCAAATGCTGACAGCGGACGGCAAGGCCATCGCGTTCTACGAATCTGTGGGTTTCGTGCGCGCAGGGAAAACAGAGCCCATGTGGATCTATGCAGGCGATGAGCACTGAATGCTAATGCCGACATAAAAAACAGCGGCTGCCCATGCTGGCGCAGCCGCTGTGTTTATGCGAAGAGTCAGTTCAGATCAGAACTTCACCCACAAGCGGCCAAAGTAGGACGCGCCGTTCAGACCGAACTGCACGCTGTCGTATTTGAACCCGTTATCCGTCTCGTCCGCGTTCTGCGTGGTGGGCTTGACGTTGAAGATGTTGTTGCCGCCGAAAGTGAGCTTGGTGTTCTTGTTGATGCTGTAAGTAAAGCTCAGGTCGGCCGAGGTCTTGGCCGCGTAGTGGGCGTTGGGCACGCCGGCGGCCGTACCGCTGAAAGTGCCCAGGGTTTGCGGGCCAAAATAAATGATGCGCAGGTCCGATTCCAGCTTGCCCGTGATGTAGTCGAAGCCCAGGGTGGCTTTCGCGCGCGGGCCGCCCTGTTCGATGAACAGGCGTTCACGTTCGGACAGCAAGACATCTTCGAAGCCCGTCAGCGAGGCGGGCGTCTTGACTTTCGTCACTTCCGTCTTGCTCAGGTTCAGGGCCAGGAAGGTGTTCAGGCGGTTGCCGGCCAGTTCACCCTTGTGCGAAGCCGTCAGGTCCAGCCCGCGCGTGCGCGTGTCGACGGAATTGACGAAAAATTGCGCTTCCGTCACGCCTAGCAGGGCCAGGCGCGCTGCCAGGTCCGGGTAGTTGCCGGCATTGAAGCGGCCCGACAGTACGATGCGGTCCTTGATCTTGATATTATACAAGTCGGCCGTCACGGAAATGGCTGGCGTCGGCGTCCAGGTGGTGCCGAACGTAAAGCTGGTGGATTTTTCTTCCTTCAGCTTGGGGATGCCTGCCGCGTTGGCGACGGCACCGCCGTTCGGCGCCAGCACCACGTCGGTGGCGACGCCGCTGACGAAGTCGGTGAAGGTGGACGAGAAATACACTTGCTGCAACGATGGCGCGCGGAAACCCGTGCTGGCCGAGCCGCGCAGCAGCACGTTCGGTGCCACTTTATAGCTGGCGGCCAGCTTGCCCGTCACGGTGGAGCCGAAGTCGCTGAATTTTTCATAGCGCAAAGCCGCCTGGGTTTTCAGGCGTTCCGTCCAGTCCAGTTCCACGTCGCCATATGCGGCGATGCTGTGGCGTTTGGCCTTGGTCACGTCGCCGGGCTGGAAGCCGGGAAAGCCCTGGCTGCGGCCATTGCCGCCCACGCCCACGCCGTCGACGTCGCTGTAGGAGCCCGGTTCGCCGGCCATGATCTTGTATTCCTCGCTGCGGTACTCGGCGCCGAAGGCCACGTTCATGCCGCGCATCACCGTGTCGTAATAGCGGCTGAAATCGGCGTTGCTGGTCAGTTGCTGGAACGAGAAGCCGCCCGCGTCAAAGCTGCTGGGGCTGATACCCTTGCCGCCGTTCATCAAGTCGAGATTGGCGATCGACGCGTTCAGGGTATGGCTGATGTCGTAGCGCATCTTGTTGTAGCCATAGGTTTGCGAAAAGTCAGCATGCCATTCGCCGATCTGGCTGCGGTGGCCGATGGTGGCGTACTGGTCGTCGATCTTGCCGTTAATAAATGGTACAAAACCGTCCGGATACATGGCGGCCGAATTGCGCGCAGGAACGTCAACGCTGCCGATGCCGCCGCGGCCAAACGCGGCGCTGGAGGCGTCGCGCGTCTGCGCGCCGGCCGTGAAGTAGAGTTTACCCGTGCCGCTGGTGGCGTAGTCGCCATTCACGTACAAGGTTTTGTTTTTGGCCTTGGTATCGCCGATGATGCGCATGCTGTCCGCGTCGGCCCGGTTCGAGCGGCCACGGTCCAGATATTCGCCCGTGATGGCGATGACGCCCTTGTCGCCCAGCGCGATGCCGCAATACGCGGACGTCATGTAATTCTTGCCGTCGCCTTCGGAATACTGGCTGTAGCCGGCCACCGCTTCGCAGCCCAGGCTTTTCTTCAGTTCGATGTCGATCACGCCGGCAATGGCGTCCGAGCCGTACTGGGCGGCGGCGCCATCGCGCAGCACTTGCACGTTCTTGATCGCCAACAAGGGAATCGCATTCATGTCCGTGCCCGTGTTGCCGCGGTTGCGCGCGCCGAACAGGTTGACCAGGGCCGTCGTGTGGCGCCGCTTGCCATTCACCAGCACCAGCGTCTGGTCGGAACCGAGGCCGCGCAGGGCGGCTGAATCGACCAGGTCAGCCCCGTCGGCGCCCGTCTGGCGCGTGGAGTTGAACGAGGGCGAGATGTATTGCAGCGATTGCGCCAGGTCAAACTGGCCGCCTTGCTCTGCCACCTTGGAGATGGGAATGATATCGACCGGCACCATGGTATCGGTGGCGGAACTGGCGACCCGGCGCGAGCCGACCACGCTGACCGTTTGCACGGGACCGTCCGTGGCGGCCGCTTCCGTGGACTGGGCCATGGCGGCGGGACTGAATGCGGCCAGGGCGGCGCTGCCGTATAGGCTGATGAGGATGGCTTTACGCAAGGTGGTGATGGGTGGCACGCAGTATCTCCAAGTGGCTAATGAGCAATATTCGTGACTTGATTCTAGTGCCATCATTTCAGCATTCACCAGCGATACTTTGTTTTGTTATTACAAATTTGATGTAACTGTTGTTTCCTGGTTCAATATCTTTTTGGCTACCTCCCGGCTTGCCTTCTGCTGGTGCGGCATGCCCCATTCAGGTGCTGCGTTGCACCATGCCGCCCACCCAGATTGCCTGCGCGCTGTATTGCACCTCGATCAGACACGGTTGCTGCGTCACGTGGCCCTGCGACAGACTCAGCGATTGTTGTCGGTGCGCTGACAGCGCGCCCGCCGCCACGCCCGTGGCGCTGTCTTCCAGTGCCGGGTCGAGGTGGTTGAAGTTGCGCCCTTCAAACTCGTTTTCGCCCGTGCGGCAATACGCATAGCAGCCATTGACTTGATGTAAAGCGCTCCAGTCGGCGATCAGTTCCAGGTTCGGCCGCAGCGCACGCAGGATGGTGCGATCGGCCACTTCCAGCAGCAGCTTCGGGCTGCCGACGGAGGCGATCACGGGTGGCGACAGCAAGTGCATGTGCTGGCCCATGAGTTCGGACGGCACATATTTTTCCAGCATGACGGCCGGCGCCGGCTGCGGCGCCAGGCCGATGAATAATCCCTCCGCTCGGCGCACCAGTTGCAAGGCTTGTCCGCGCATGGCGGTCGTCACCGTCAGGGTTGCCGGGGCACCCGGCGCCGTCAGCAGCACATGCGCGGCGGCCAAAGTGGCATGCAGGCACAGGGGGCTGCGTGTGTGCGGATAAAAATAGTCGAGCACGATGCCGCCGTCCGCTTGCCGGTCGATGAAGACGCAGGCGCTCACTTGCTGCTCGCGGGCGAAGGTCTGGCGCGCCGTTTCGCTGCTGCCGTCGTTTTCCACGACCAGCGCCGTATTGCCGCCACCGGGTGCGGCGCCGAAACATTTTAATAAGTGGACGATCATGGCGGTCGATGTGGAGGTAAAACACCAGCATAAACGATAAGCCCGATTCCAGATAAGTATAATAGACTGTGTTTATATACAGTATTGAGGTGGATCATGTGGGGCGCAGTCTTACCCGAGTATGCTGAGTTGTATTGCCTGAGTAATTTCAGCTTCCTGCATGGGGCTTCGCATGCGGAAGAGCTGGTGGCGCGCGCAGTCCAGCTCGGTTACAAGGCGCTGGCCATCACCGACGAGTGTTCGCTGGCCGGCGTCGTGCGCGCCCATGCGGTAGCCAAGCGGGCCGGTTTTCCCCTGATCATCGGCGCGCATTTTCACTTGACGCGGGCTGACGGCGGCGCGGCCCTGTCTTTGCTGGCGCTGGTGTGCGATATCGATGGTTACGGCAACTTGTCGGAACTGATCACCATGGCGCGCACGCGGGCGGCCAAGGGGCGCTATCTGCTGACGCCCGATGATTTCACCGCGCCATCGGCGGAGTTTGCCCATTTGCGGGGGCTGCCCGGCTGCCTGATGATCTTGCTGCCCAGCTATCCGGCCCAGCCGGAAACCGTGCGCGCGCAGGGAGAGTGGATGGCGTCCACCTTTGGCAGCGAGCGCAGCTGGATCGGCCTGAATTTGCTGCAGCGGGCGCAGGACGACGCGCACCGCAGCGCCGTGCAAGAGGCGGGGCAGGCGCTGGGCTTGCCCGTGGTGGCCGTCGGCCATGTGTGCATGCACGTGCGTTCGCGTAAACCGTTGCTCGACACCCTGTGCGCGATACGCGTGGGTAAACCCGTGGGCGAGTGCGGCTATGCGCTTGCGCAAAATGCGGAGCAGCATCTGCGTGCGCGCTTGCGCCTGGCCAATGTGTATCCGCCGCAAGCGCTGGCGGAAACCGTGCGCATCGCCAAACTGTGCGAATTTTCCCTCGACAGCCTGCGCTATGACTATCCCGACGAACTGGTGCCGCAGGGCCACACGCCGGCGACCTATTTGCGCGAGGAAACCTATGCAGGTGCGCGCATGCGCTTTCCATTGGGTATTCCCGCCAACGTGCAGCAGCAGATCGAGCAGGAGCTGGAACTGATCGCCGAGCTGTCGTATGAAGCGTATTTTTTGACCGTCTACGATATCGTGCGCTTTGCGCGCGCGCAAAACATCCTGTGCCAGGGGCGGGGCTCGGCCGCCAATTCGGCCGTCTGTTATTGCCTGCACATCACGGAAGTGGACCCCGCGCGCGGCAATTGTCTGGTCGGGCGCTTCATGTCGCGCGAGCGCAACGAGCCGCCCGACATCGACGTCGATTTCGAGCACCAGCGGCGCGAAGAGGTCATTCAATATATTTACAGGAAATACGGTCGCGAGCGGGCCGCGCTGGCGGCCGTGGTGATCAGTTACCGGCCGAAAAGCGCCTTGCGCGACAGCGGCCGGGCGCTGGGGATCGACCTGGCCATCGTGGAAAAGGTGGCCAAGGCGCATCGCTGGTTCGACGGCAAGCACGACTTATTGAGCCGCCTGGCCGAATGCGGGCTCGACCCGGAGGCGGCATTGTCGCAGCAGTGGGCTGGCCTGGCGCAGCAGTTGCTGGGTTTTCCCCGCCACCTGTCGCAGCATCCGGGCGGCTTTGTCATCGCTCAGGGGAAATTGTCGCGCCTGGTACCGATTGAAAACGCCAGCATGGCCGAGCGCAGCGTCATCGAGTGGGACAAGAACGACCTGGAGGAGCTGGGCTTGATGAAGGTCGACGTGCTGGCGCTGGGCATGCTGTCGGCCTTGCGCCGCGCCCTGGAGCTGGTCAGTGCGCGGCGCGGCGAGCAATTTCGTTTGCAGGATATTCCCGCCGAAGACCCCGCCACCTACGACATGATGTGCCAGGCGGACACCATCGGCGTGTTCCAGATCGAGTCACGCGCGCAGATGAGCATGCTGCCGCGCCTGCGTCCCCGCGAATTTTATGACCTCGTCATCGAAGTGGCGCTGGTGCGTCCCGGCCCCATCCAGGGCGGCATGGTGCATCCCTACTTGCAGCGGCGCCAGCAGAAGCAAGCCGTGGTGTATCCGAAGGGCCTGGAAAAGGCGCTGGGACGCACCTTGGGCATCCCGATCTTCCAGGAGCAAGTGATGCAGGTGGCCATCATCGCCGCCGATTTCACGCCCGGCGAAGCGGATCAGTTGCGGCGCGCCATGGCGGCCTGGAAGCGCAAGGGCGGCATGAACAATTACCATGACCGCATCGTCGATGCCATGGTCGACAATGGCTATGAGAAAGTATTTGCGGAAGCCATCTTCAGCCAGATCGAGGGCTTTGGCGAATACGGTTTTCCCGAGTCGCACGCGGCCAGTTTCGCCCTGCTGACGTACGCCAGTTCCTGGCTGAAATGCCACGAACCGGCCGCCTTTCTGTGCGCCTTGCTCAATAGCCAGCCCATGGGCTTTTACAGTCCCTCACAACTGGTGCAGGATGGTCGCCGGCATGGCGTGCAAGTGCTGCCTGTCGACGTGGCTATCAGCGCCTGGGAAGCGGCATTGGAAGAAGGGCAGGGCACGGCACTGGCGGTGCGCCTGGGCTTGAACAGCCTGTTCGGCATGCGCGCCGAGGCGGCCCGGCGCATTGAGGATGCGCGCGCCATCGCCGCCTTCGTCGACGTGGCCGACCTGGCCCGGCGTGGTGGCCTGGATCGCCATGACTTGCAGGTGCTCGCTGCCGGCAATGCGCTGCACGCGCTGGCCGGCCACCGGCGCGAGGCGTTATGGCAGGCGGCCGGCGCCGTGCCCGACAGGGATTTATTGCGCATCACCACGCAAGAGGAAGACTTGCCCGTGCTGGCCGCTCCCACGGAAGGCGAGAGCATCGTCAGCGATTACCGTTCGCAAGGCCTGACCCTGGGCCGCCACCCGCTGGCGCTGCTGCGCGCACAGTTGCTGGAGGAACGCTTTCTGCCCGCATCCGCGCTTGCCAGCTACACCAATGGCCAGCTGGCGCGCGCCTGCGGCATCGTTACCGTGCGCCAGCGGCCGGGCACGGCCAAGGGCGTGATTTTCATGACACTGGAAGACGAGACGGGCACCGTCAACGTCATCGTCTGGCCCGACCTGGTGGAAAGCCAGCGGCGCGAAGTGCTGAGCGCACCGCTGCTGGGCGTGTACGGCGTGTGGCAAAGGGAGGGCACCGTACGCAACCTCGTGGCCAAGCGCCTGGTCGACATGTCGCATTTGCTGGGGCGGTTGAGGACCAGCAGCCGCGATTTTTGTTGAGAGTTGCCGGCGGGGAGGAGGGCATGGCATTATTTGAATATGACAACCTTGCCCGAACCAATACTGCGTCCCGCCCTGGTCGCCGACGCGCCCGCCATCGTCGCCCTGATCGACGACTTGATGCCCTTCCTGACCCTGCACCCCGATGGCGCGGGGGCGGAAAAGTTCATCGAACACTGCCGCCAGCCAGCCATCGAAAACTATCTGTCGCTGCCCAATTACGTCTACCAGCTCGCGCATATCGACGGTGAACTGGCCGGCGTGGTGGCCATGCGCGACAACACGCATCTGTTCCACATGTTCGTGCCGCGCGCCCTGCACCGGCGCGGCATGGCGCGCCGTTTGTGGCAGGCCGCCCGCGAGGCGTCGCTGGCCAAGGGCGGCGTGACGGCATTTACCGTCAACTCATCGGCCTACGCCTTGCCCCTGTATGAAAGCCTGGGCTTTGTCGCCACGGGACCGAAGGTGGAGACGGGCGGCATCGCGTTTGTGCCGATGCGCATGGAATTGACGGCCTGATTACCAGCGCACAATCTTCCCTGGATTCATGATGTTCTTCGGATCGAGCGCGTGTTTCAAGGCGCGCATGGTGTCGATGGCGCCCTCGCCATGTTCTTCCACCAGGAACGCCATCTTGTGCATGCCTACGCCATGTTCTCCCGTGCAGGTGCCGTCCATGCCGATGGCGCGCGTGACCATGTCGCTGTTGACCTTTTCCGCGCGGGCAATGTCGGCCGGGTCATCGGGATCGACCAGCATCTGCACGTGGAAGTTGCCGTCGCCCACGTGGCCGATGATGGCGTAGACCAGGCCTTGCGCCTCGCAATCGGCCTGGGTGGCCAGGATGCATTCAGCCAGGCGCGAAATGGGCACGCAGCAGTCGGTGGAAATGGCGCGGCTGCCAGGACGCATCTGCAGCAGGGCGAAATACGCGTTGTGGCGCGCGGCCCACAGGCGCGAGCGGTCTTCGGGGCGACTGGCCCATTCGAAATCGCTGGCGCCGTGTTCCGCCGTGATGGCTTGCACCAGCTGCGCCTGCTCGGCCACGCTGGCCGGCGTGCCGTGGAATTCAAACAATAACAAGGGTTTTTCCGGCAGCGCCATCTTGTCGTAGGCGTTGATGGCTTTGACGCCGTTTTCATCGAGAAACTCGACCCGTGCCACAGGAATACCCATCTGGATGGTCTGGATCACGGCGCTGACGGCTTCGCCCGTGCCGGGGAACGAGCACACGGCGGCCGAGATCGCTTCCGGCAGCGGATACAGTTTCACCGTCACTTCCGTGATGATGCCCAGTGTGCCCTCGCTACCGACAAACAATCGCGTCAGGTCGTAGCCGGCCGAGGATTTTTTCGCCCTGGTCCCCGTCTTGATGATGCGGCCATCGGCCGTTACCACCGTCAGGGCCAGCACGTTTTCGCGCATCGTGCCATAGCGCACGGCATTCGTGCCCGAGGCGCGCGTGGCCGCCATGCCGCCCAGCGATGCATTGGCGCCCGGGTCAATGGGGAAGAACAGGCCCGTGTCGCGGATTTCCTCGTTGAGTTGCTTGCGCGTCACGCCCGCCTGCACGGTGGCCGTCAAGTCTTCAGCATGCACGGCTACCATTTGCTTCATTTGCGACAGATCAATCGTCACGCCACCATGCAGGGCCAGCACATGGCCTTCGAGCGAAGTGCCGCTGCCATAGGCGATGACGGGCACGTCGTGTGCACTGCACAGCTTCACGGCGGCCGCCACTTCCTCGGTGGAGTGGGCGAAGATGACGGCATCGGGCAACATGGGGGGATAGCTCGACTCGTCGCGGCCATGGTGTGCGCGCATGGCTTGCGTCATGGAAAAGCGGTCGGCAAAGATCAGGGAAAGTACGGCAGCAAGGGATGCGGGCAGCGTTTTTTTCAGTACCGCCAACTGGTCAGTTTGATTCACGCGAGTCCTCCGTTTTTTTTATTCTACTCCGCGCCCGGGGATTTCACCGAAGCACCATATTGATTTTTTGCCAGTTGTAAAAAAATCCGCAGGGTTTGCCTACACTTGTTGTAAATGAGAATCATTTCTATTAGAATGCCCGCCAGTAGTTATTTTGCAATGCGTGCTCAGACCCGAAAGGCCCTGCCATGAAATTCCCCCTGTCCCTCGCCGCCGTCCTGCCCGCCTGCGTGCTGGCACTGAGCGCCTGTAGCAGCGTCGCACCAGTCACTGCACCAGCCACTGGCACGGCCGCCACCACGAGCGCCGCGCCCGCTTCTGCACAAGACGTGCGCCAGCTGGGCGAGATCGTCGACCTGCGCAGCGGCCAGCGCCTGAGCGCCGAGCAATTGCTGGCCCAGCTGGCCGCCGCGCCGCGCGTGATCGTCGGCGAGCAGCATGACCAGCTCAGCCATCACCGGATCGAGCAATGGCTGCTGCAGCAATTGCAGGGCCAGCGTCCGCAAGGCAGCGTGCTGCTGGAAATGCTGAATCCGGACCAGCAAGCCAAGGTGGACAAGGTCAAGCCGTGGCTGCAGACGGACCCCGTCGTGCGTCCCGAACACGTGGCCGAACTGCTGGCCTGGCAACCGAGCTGGAAGTGGGCGCAATATGGCGACCTGGTCATGACAGTGATGCGCGCGCCGTATCCCGTCTGGTCGGCCAACCTGGACCGCAGTGAAATCAAGCAACTGTTTATCGACCAGCCGGCCGTGCAGGGCAAGCATTCGAACCTGGCCAATGATGGCAAGGTGCATGACAAATTGAAAGACATCATCCGCGTCATGCACGACAATCAGATCGACGCGCCGCGCCTGGGCGCCATGCTGTCGGTGCAGCAGCAGCGCGACCGCCGCATGGCCGAGCGCCTGCTGGCCGCGCCCGCGCCGGCCGTGCTGATCGCCGGCGCCTACCATGCGCACAAGGACCTGGGCGTGCCGCTGCATGTGCAGGACTTGACGGGCGGCCCCGCGCCGCTGGTGCTGGTGCTGGCCCAGCAGGGCGCCACGGTGCTGGCGCCGCAGGCGGATTTCGTCTGGTACACGCCGGTGGCGGCCGCCACCGGCGCCAGCGCCAAGTAATTCCTCGTACTGCCGCCGGGCGTTCAGCCCGGCACTCTCCCCCAGCAAGCTCCTCCATGGCAGCCAGGTAGTTCGTCCGATTTTTTCTTACCTGTTGAAGCTTCCATGCGTATTTCCTGTCTCAAAGCCGCTGCCGGCGGCGTGTTTCTTTTCACCTTTCAATCCGGCGCACAAGCGTCCGCCTTGCCGCACGACATGTCGCCGCTGGGTATGTTTTTCGCCGCCGACCAAGTGGTGAAAAGCGTACTCATCGGCTTGTTGATCGCCGCGCTGGCCACCTGGGTGGTCTTGCTGGTGAAAGGCGCCAGCTTGCTGCAAGCGCGGCGCGCAGCGGCGCTGGCCGTCGCCATGCTGAAGTCGGCCACCTCCTTGCCGGATGCGGTAGTCAAGAGCGGGGCGTCGTTTCTGGCGCAACGGTTGCTCGATGATGTGCAGCAGGAACTGAGCTTGTCGCACGCGAATGCACCGGCGGCGGCGCTGAAAGAACGGGCCGGTTTCCGCCAGGAACAGTTAATCGCCCACCAGGTGCGCGCCATGACGCAAGGCATCGGTCTGCTGGCCAGCATCGGCGCCGTGGCGCCCTTCGTCGGCCTGTTCGGCACCGTGTGGGGCATCATGAACAGTTTTATCGGCATCGCCGTCAGCCAGAGCACGAACCTGGCCACCGTGGCGCCGGGCATCGCGGAAGCCTTGCTGGCGACGGCCCTGGGCCTGGTGGCGGCGATTCCCGCCGTCGTCATCTATAACGTCTTGAGTCGTGGCATCAACCAGTACAAGGCGCAGCTGCGCGCCGCGTCCGCGCAAGTGCAGCTGATGCTGAGCCGCGACCTCGACACGCGCAAGCAGGCCTGAGCCATGGCTTCCCTGTTTCCTTCACCGGAGGACGACACGGCCGACATGCCGGAGCTCAGCGAGATCAATGTCACGCCCTTCATCGACGTGATGCTGGTGCTGTTGATCATCTTCATGGTGGTCTCGCCGCTGGCCACCGTCGACCTGAAAATCGACTTGCCGGCCGCCACGGCCAAGCCCGAGCCGCGTCCCGACAAGCCCCTGTTCGTTTCCCTGAAAGCCGATCACAGCCTGTATCTGGGGGAATCGCCCGTGGCGCGCGAGCAACTGGGCCGTCTGCTCGATGCCGAAACGGGCGGCGACCGCCAGCGCACGCTGTTTTTCCAGGCCGACAAGCACGCCGCGTATGAAGACGTGCTGGGCGTGATGGATGCCCTGCGCCAGGCCGGCTACCTGAAAGTGGGCCTGGTCGGCCGGGAGGGGGGCGGGTGAATCCGCGTCCGATATTGAGCTGGGGCATTGCCACGTCGTGGGTGGTGACCACGGCGCTGGCCCTGCTGCTGTGGGCGGCCTGGCAGCCTGTCCGTGTCGCGCCCGCCAATCCGGCCGCCAGCGTGATGCTGGTGTTTGCCGCGCAAGCGATGTCGCCGGAGACACAGCAGGCGGCAGCAGCAGGGGCGCGCCAGTCGGCCGCCTCCAGCGCCGCCCGGCCGCCAAAGAGTGCCATCAGGCAGGAAGCGCTGCCGGTGCTGGCGCGTGCCGCCGCGCCGCAGATCGTTGCGGCGGAAAAGGAGGCGAAGGCAGAAACCGGTCCGTCGCCCGATCCTGGCAATGATGCCGCCAAGGAAACGTCATTGCCCGCGCAGGCCAGCAGCAGCGCCACACCGGCACCAAGCCCCGTGCGCGGTCCGCAGGCGGCGCCGTTCGACAGCGACACGCCACCCGCCAGCGCGGCGCCGGCCAGCTGGCAAAGCCGGGTGCTTGGCCATCTGGCCCATTTCAAGCGCTATCCGGGCGACGCGCGCCAGCGCAAGCGCGCCGGCGCGGCCTGGGTGCGCTTCCAGGTGGACCGCGACGGCAAGCTGCTGGCCAGCGAATTGATCACGTCATCGGGCACGGTGCTGCTCGACCGCGAAGCGCTGCAAGTGCTTGAGCGCGCGCAACCGTTGCCGGCGCCGCCCGCCAGCATCTTGCGCCAGGGCGCGGTGACGGTGACCTTGCCCGTCTCGTTCAAGCTCGATGCCGAGAGCGGCCACGGCGCCAGCTGAATGTCACATTTTTAAATCACATAAGAAATCGAGGGTGTATGCATATCAAGACAATGACGCGGGCCGTGGGCATCTGCATGGCCTTGCTGGCGCAGCAGGCATGGGCGCAACAGGCGCAAGACAGTGGCAAGGTGGAATTTTCGCCGCTGAATGTATCGGCTGCAACGGTCCCTGCGGAACAGCAGGCACTGGAAAAGCCGGGCGCCGTCAGCGCGCGCGGCGCGGACACGCGCTTGCAGAGCGTGGACCAGATCGTGCGCAGCATGCCGGGCACGTTTACCCAGATCGATCCGGCGCAGGGCGCCGTCAGCGTCAACATCCGCGGCTTGTCGGGTCTGGGGCGCGTCAACATGATGGTCGATGGCGTGAGCCAGAATTATTATGGCAGCGCGCCCTCGTCCGTGTCGCACGGCGGCGTGCCCAGCAGCCAGTTCGGCGCCCTGATCGACCCGAACTTCATCATCGGCGTGGATGTGTCGCGTGGTAATGTCGTCGGTGGCGATGGCGTCAATGCGCTGGCCGGCAGCAGCAACTTTCGCACCATCGGCGTCGATGATGTGGTCTTCGCCGGTGAAAAAACCGGGGCGCGCACGAAGATGTCGACCGGAAATAATGGCGTGGGACGCAGCGGCATGCTGGCCGTGGCCATGAAAAACCCTGCCTTCGATGGCGGCAGCGTGGGCTTCATGGCGGCCACCAGTGCCAGCGTGATCGGCAATAACTACAAGAATGCCAAGGGCGTCAACAGCGAGGAATTCGGTTTCGGCTACAACCGCTATTACAAGCAAAAGCCCAAGTCGCAACTGCTCAAGCTGGACCTCAAATGGAGTGATTTCCACTCTTTGGAACTGTCGGCGCGCGATTACCGCAGCACGTTTACGCGCCGCGACATCCAGAGTGATGACTACTACGTCAAATATCACTACACGCCGTTTTCCGAATTGATCGACCTCAATGTGGTGGCCAGCAGCAGCCGTGGCAACCAGAAATACATGCCCGAGGCGCTGACCAATTTCATCAACACGAATGCGGCCAACCGTGCCGACGCTGTCGACATCAACAACACCAGCAGCTTCAGGCTGGCGGGCGGCGACGCACTGGTGACAGTGGGTGGCAAGCTGATGCGTAACAGATACAGCAAACACGTGGAAAGCCTGGTTGACGATCCCGACAACCCCGAGGCGAACCAGCAATCGATTGAAAACAATACCTTCGGCCCCGAAGGCGTGCAAAAGATCAGCAGCCTGTATGCGGGCTTGCAGTACAACCGCGGCATTGTTCAGGTCAATGCGGGCCTGAACACCACGCATTTTGATTTGACTGGCTACAAGCCCGCCTGCGACCTGCGCGTGCAGTGCTTCCCGCAAGGCGCGTCGCACATCGCGCTGAAGGAACATGGCATCAACCCTTCGCTGCTCGTTTCCGCGCAATTGACGCCGTGGTTCCAGCCGTTTGCCAGCGCCGAGCGCACCATGCGCGGCCCGAATCCGCAGGAAGTATTCTTTTCCAACGATGGCGGCGCCTCGATGAACCCTTTCCTGAAGGGCGAGCGGGCCAGCACTTATCAGCTGGGCTTCAATTCCAGCCTGCATGGCTTGCTGAGCAAGAATGACGTGCTGAACTTCAAGGCCCTGTATTTCAAGAGCAAGATCGACGGCTATATCACCAGCCAGTCCTTCCTCGTGTGCGACAGCGGCCGCAAGTGCAATATCGCGGAAGTGCTCGCCAATGACTGGAAGAATGTGGATGACTACGTGACGAATATGTATATCTACATCAACTCGGCCACGCCCGTGTATACACGCGGCTGGGAACTGGAAGCGCAATATCAGCTGGGACCGGCCTATGCGCGCCTCTCGTACACGCGCGAAACGACGCGCCAGCCCACCTCGATCGCCAGCGCGTGGTTCGGCGCGGCCGACATCAGCGAGCTGCCTAGCGTGTACTACAACCTCGACGTGGGCACGCGCCTGCTGGACAACAAGCTGGAAGTGGGCGCCATCGTCAAGCACACGGGCTCGAACCGCCGCCTGTCGCCCGACAATGAAGCCGATGAAGCGACGGGCGAAGTGCTCAAGGCCGACAATCCGAAGATTCCCGCCGTGATCGACCTGTATGCGAGTTACCAGGTGTCGAAAAACCTGTTCCTGCGCCTGTCGGTGCAGAACGCCATGAACAAGGATTTCTCGGAAGCGCTGAACCGTTTGAACTCAATGCCGTCGCAGTCGCAGGACAACACGCCGCTGAGCACGGCGAGAGGGCGAACGTATGTGGCGGGGCTGGAGTACCGGTTTTAAGGTGCACCCCAGCCCTGCGCCTTGGGTGAATTAATACTCGCGTGGTGTCGTTCCGTAGTAACTATGGATGGACTGGGCCCACGTGGTATCGGCCATGTTCGGCCAGTTGTCCGTATCGAAGCCGGGGGCGTTTTCGATGCGCTCCTTGTCGACGTTGAGCGTGAAGCGTTTGTTGACGGTGTCGAGCAACAGCGCTTCCCAGGGCACGGCGAACAGCTTTTCGCCGATGGTGAAGACGCCGCCGTGCGACATGACGGCGTAGGCGATCTTGCCGCTGCGCATGTCGATCATGATTTCCTTGATTTCGCCCAGGTGTTCATCCTTGGCGTTGTGTACATGGTCGCCGATCAGGGTGTCGGCACCCATCAGTTCAGGGCCGGGACCTTTGTGGCCGCGGTTGACATACATGCCGTAGGCGTCGCGTTCTTCGTAGCTCATGATGGACCTCCGTTGAAAAATTCCAGTCTGCCGCCGGGGCGCGGCAGGGTCTGTTCGCTCGCCCACACAAAGCGCGGAGTTGTAAATATTTTAATTATTGCTATTGAGTAATTTTGTTGTGCGTAGACCGCAGGAGCGGGGGTGATCGTCGACATTTGGCGCAAATTTCCACGTGTGGGGAGCGCCGCAGGCGGGCTTTAGTGTATAATTTCAATTTCCCGCACGTGCCGTTCGGCACCATCTGCAATGACCAAATTTGTCTTCGTCACTGGTGGCGTTGTGTCTTCCCTTGGAAAAGGGATTGCCGCCGCCTCCCTCGCCGCGATCCTCGAATCGCGCGGCCTTAAAGTCACCATGCTTAAGCTCGACCCGTATATCAACGTCGATCCTGGCACGATGAGCCCTATGCAACACGGTGAAGTATTCGTCACCGACGACGGGGCCGAAACCGACCTCGACCTCGGTCACTACGAGCGCTTCATCTCCACCCGCATGAAAAAGGTGAATAACTTCACCACTGGCCAGATCTATGAATCGGTGATCCGCAAGGAACGCCGGGGCGAGTATCTGGGCAAGACCGTGCAGGTGATTCCGCATATCACCAATGAAATCCAGGATTACATCCGCCGTGGCGCCGAAGGCTATGACGTGGCCCTGTGCGAAATCGGCGGCACCGTCGGCGATATCGAATCGTTGCCCTTCCTGGAAGCGGCGCGTCAGCTGAGCCTGCGCGCCGGCCGCAAGAACACGGCCTTCGTCCACCTGACCCTGGTGCCTTACATCGCCTCGGCCGGTGAACTGAAGACCAAACCGACGCAGCACTCGGTGCAAAAGCTGCGCGAAATCGGCATCATGCCGAACGCGCTGCTGTGCCGTGCCGACCGCGCCATTCCGGAAGACGAGCGCGCGAAAATCTCGCTGTTCTCGAATATCGAAGAGCATGCCGTCATTTCCGTGTGGGACGTCGACACCATCTACAAAGTGCCGCAAATGCTGCACGACCAGGGCCTCGACAAGATCATCTGCGAAGCGCTGGACCTCGATCCGGCACCGGCCGACCTGTCGATCTGGAGCAAGCTGATCTACACGATGGAGCACCCGAAGGCGGAAGTGACCGTCGGCATGGTCGGCAAGTATGTCGAGCTGACCGAGTCGTACAAGTCGCTGATCGAAGCGTTGCGCCACGCCGGCATCCACACGGAAAGCCGCGTCAACATCGAGTACATCGATTCGGAAGAAATCGAAACGACCGGTTGCGAGAACCTGGCCAAGTACGATGCCATCCTGGTCCCGGGCGGCTTCGGCAAGCGCGGCGTGGAAGGCAAGATCAAGGCGGCCCAGTTCGCCCGTGAGCACAAGATCCCTTACCTGGGCATCTGCCTGGGCATGCAAGTGGCCCTGATCGAATACGCGCGCAACAAGGCCGGCATGCCGAACGCGAATTCGACCGAGTTCGACCTTGATACGGATCAACCGGTCGTTGCACTGATCAATGAGTGGCAAAACCACGATGGTAAAGTCGAGTTGCGCGATGAAAACTCGGACCTGGGCGGTACCATGCGCCTGGGCGCGCAGACCTGCGCCGTCAATCCGGGCACCCTGGCTGCCGAGATCTACGGCAGCGTGGTGACCGAGCGTCACCGCCATCGCTACGAAGCCAACAATCACTACCTGGCCCGTGTCGAAGCGGCTGGCATGATCGTCTCGGCCCGCACGCCGAGCGAAGATTTGTGCGAAATCATGGAATTGCCACGCACGGGTGAAAATTCCCACCCATGGTATATGGGCGTGCAATACCATCCCGAGTTCAAGTCGACGCCACGCACCGGCCATCCGTTGTTTACATCGTTCATCAAGGCAGCGCTGGCGCACAAAGAAGCCAACGCCGCTGCGCAATAACGCGGTCGATTGCGACAGTATTACCCGTAAGACAGCTCCCGGCCAGATGGTTCCCGCCGGGAGTTTCTTTGCCCCCTTTGTGCAATTGCGCATCAGAACGCAGTGTGCAGCCCCTGTTACGCTTAACTTTGGAGAATGACATGAGTGCTATTGTTGATATTATCGGTCGCGAAATCCTGGACTCGCGCGGCAATCCGACCGTCGAATGCGATGTGTTGCTGGAATCGGGCGTGATGGGCCGTGCGGCCGTACCGTCGGGTGCCTCGACCGGTTCGCGCGAAGCCGTGGAATTGCGCGATGGCGACGCCAAGCGCTACTTCGGCAAGGGCGTGCTGCAAGCATGCGAAAACATCAACACCGAAATCTCCGAAGCCATCATGGGCCTGGACGCCAATGAACAGGCTTTCCTGGACCGTACCCTGATCGACCTGGACGGCACGGAAAACAAATCGCGCCTGGGCGCCAACGCCATCCTGGCCGTCTCCATGGCCGTCGCCAAGGCTGCCGCCGAGGAAGCGGGCTTGCCGCTGTACCGCTATTTCGGCGGTTCGGGCGCCATGCAGATGCCAGTGCCGATGATGAACGTGATCAACGGCGGCGCGCACGCCGACAACAACCTGGACATCCAGGAATTCATGATCATTCCCGTGGGCGCCCCGTCGTTCAAGGAAGCCGTCCGTTACGGCGCGGAAGTATTCCACACGCTGAAAAAGATCCTGCACAAGAAGGGCCTGAACACCAACGTGGGCGACGAAGGCGGTTTCGCGCCATCGCTGGCCAACCATGAAGAAGCCATCAAGCTGATCATCCAGGCTATCGAAGAAGCGGGCTACGAGCCAGGCACGCAGATCGCCATCGGCCTCGATTGCGCAGCGTCCGAGTTCTACAAGAACGGCAAGTACGAAATGGCAGGCGAAGGCCTGAGCCTGACGGCCACCGAGTTCACCAACCTGCTGGCGACCTGGTGCGACAAGTACCCGATCATCTCGATCGAAGACGCGATGCATGAAGGCGACTGGGACGGCTGGGCGATCCTGACGGCTGAACTGGGCAAGAAAGTGCAACTGGTCGGCGACGATCTGTATGTCACCAACACCAAGATCCTGAAAGAAGGTATTCAGAAGGGCATCGCCAACTCGATCCTGATCAAGATCAACCAGATCGGCACCCTGACGGAAACCTTCGCCGCCATCGAAATGGCCAAGCGCGCCGGCTACACGGCCGTCATTTCGCACCGCTCGGGCGAAACGGAAGACTCGACCATCGCCGATATCGCCGTTGCCACCAACGCCCTGCAGATCAAGACCGGCTCGATGTCGCGTTCGGACCGCATGGCCAAGTACAACCAGCTGCTGCGTATCGAGGAAGACCTGGGCGACATCGCCAGCTACCCTGGCCGCGATGCGTTCTATAATCTGAAGTAAGCTGATGTAAAACCCACTGGCCGGCCGGAGATATCCGGCCGGTTTGTTAACTGAATACCCCATGCGCCTGATTACGCTCGCCCTGGCAGCCCTGCTGCTGCTGATCCAATTTCCCCTCTGGCTGGGTAAAGGCGGCTGGCTGCGTGTTGCCGACATGGAAGCCCAAGTGGCGCAGGCCAACAAGAAGAATATGGAATTGAAGGCGAGAAACGCCAAGCTCGAATCCGAAGTGCGCGACCTGAAAGATGGTACGGGCGCCGTCGAGGAGCGTGCCCGCTATGAGCTGGGCATGGTCAAACAGAATGAGATTTTCGTGCAGATCGTGCGCAAGGGACAAACCCCGCCACTGCTGGAAACACCGGTGGACGCTGCTGCGCCACATTAAGATAGTACGCCTTCCCGCTTGTCAGCCTGGACCGATTGCCAGGCTGACATATCATATTGCTACCTTGTTACCTTGTACTGCTGCACGCGATTGCCTTGCTGCTTGCTGATCAGAAACGGGCTTTGCCGGTCGAGATCAGGTAAAAATGGATGCCGGTGACCACGACGGCTACGGCGATCAGTGCGGTTTCGAGAAACATCATAAAATTTCCTTTTAAATTAGTAGTGATTTTTTAACCGCGCGAGGCCAGGAAACGCAATTCCGAAGCCAGATTCGGCATCAGGTGCTCGTAACGGGCCGCTTCCGAGTTCAGCAGGGCGATATCGCGCTTGCTTGGGCGCACATAGCGCTGTTCTTCGGCGCTGCTGGCGCTGATGTTCGTGGCAATGACTTCCTTCTGCGCCAGTTCGCTGTACGGCTTGGAAGCGAGCAGGGCGCCCAGGAAGGCGCGCGTGGCGCGGCCCAGGTTGTTGAAGTAGTTGTCGTTGTCGTTGCTGTAGGTGTTGGTAAAAGTGGACATATGCCCTCCATGAATGGTCTGTTGTTGCATTGCACAATAATGGAGTTTGCGATATGCGTCCAATTTCAAATTCCAATTTCAGAAATTCAAGAAACGCATAATAAGGGCGTAGCTACCGGCCACGCCCTGAAATTAAAATTGTTACGAAATGTTTATCCAGCGGCGATGCGTCCCAGGCCCGGATCGTCGCTGAAAAAGCCGTCCAGTCCCGTTTCGATATAGCGCCGCATTTCCGCCACGGAACCCGCTTCGTTACGCGCATTTTCTCCATTGCCATCGCGGAAGTCGGCCGCCAGGAAACGGTTTTCCGGGCGGAAGGTCCACGTATGCAACAGCAAGCCTGCCTGGTGCGCATCATCGACGATGGACGAGGGCTTGGCCAGGCGCTGGTCGGCGCCCAGCGCGATGACGCCCCGCGTGGGCGGCGCCACCACGTCCGCATAGGCGGCGATGTCGCGCAGGCCGGCCGGCGTGATCATCTGCCCGAAGGTCAGCTTGCCACCCGCCTTGACGATATCCATGGGGCGCACTTCGCCGCCCACCACCAGCTGCATCAAACGCACGTTGGCGCGCCGCCCCAGCTTCTCGCGCAAGTACTTCAAATTGGCCACTTCGAAGGACTGGATCTCGATCGGCGCGCGGCGCGTGTATTCGTGCTCCAGCATGGTCGACAGGAAACGGTCTTCCAGCGCCAGGCCCGCATCGCGGAAATAGGTCGAGCTTTTCAGCTCCGGCACGAGGCCGATGACGCGTCCGCTGGCGGCTGATTGCGCTGCAACAAAATCGATGATTTCTTCCCAGGTGGGGATCTGGAATTGGCCATCGTACAAAGTGTTGCCGGTGCGTACTTTCGGCAAGCGTTCGATGGCGCGCAGGGTTTTCAGTTCCGCCAGGGTGAAGTCGTCGACGAACCAGCCTTCGTGCCATTCGCCGTCGACCAGCTTCTTGCCGCGCCGGCTGGCAAATTCAGGCCGGCGCGCCACGTCGGTGGTGTCGATCAGGTTGCTTTCGTGGCGCGCCACGAGGATGCCGTCGCGCGTGGCGACCAGGTCCGGTTCGACGTAATCGGCGCCGTCAAGGATGGCCTTGGCATACGACGCCAGCGTATGCTCGGGGCGCAGGGCGCTGGCGCCCCGGTGGGCGAACACCAGCGGACGCGCCGGTTTTGTCTCCAGCAAGCCGGCGGCAAAGCCGGGCGCGGCGGTCAGGGCCAGGCCGGCCACGGCCGCCTGGACGAAGTTGCGGCGCGAGAAATGCCGTTGTGGGAGGATAGCCGAGCGCATCAGAAATCCGCCGTGAGGGTCAAAAAGCCCTGGCGCGGGGCGATCGGGAAGGTGTTATACGTCTTGTCGGCCGCGCCCACAACCACGTTCAGCGAGCCCTCGCGGTTGGCCAGGTTGCTGACGTTGACGCGCCAGCGCGGGTTTTTCAGCCAGCTGGCCATGGCCGGCAGCTTGCCCGATACGCCCAGGCCCATCAGGAAATAGCTGGGGACCGACAAATCGTTGGTGTACGTCGCGTAGCGCTTGCCCACATAGTCACCCGTCAGTTGCACTTCGATATCGCCAAACGTGGCCGAGGCCACGAACTTGTTCAGCCATTCCGGCGAGCCGGGCACGTTCTTGCCGGCCGTCAGCACCAGCGCGGCGCCATTGTTGTAATTGTCCGCGTATTGCGAACGGTTGTACGACAGGGCATTGTAGAACGAGAAATTGTTGCCGAAGTGCACGGTGCCGGCGATATCGATGCCGTCCGTGCGCACGCTGCCCACGTTGGCAAGCACGGGGTTGCCGCCAATGATGGAGGAAATCACGGGCGTGGGGCTGATCTGCAGCAAACGGTTGCTGAAATCGACGTGGTACACATTGACCTGGCCATCGATGGCCGTGATGGCGCCCAGGTTCAATGGGTGGCTGCCGCGCACGCCCACTTCATAGGTGAGGGCCGTTTCCGGCTTGGCGTCGCGCTTGAACAGGTCGAACGCGGCCTGGCTCGACAAGCTCCATGGCGAGGCGCCGCCGCCGCCGTAGGTGACGAACTGGCGCATGTTTTTCTGGATATTGAAGTACAGCTGGTCTTGCGGCGTGAAGTCCCAGCGCGCGCCCACTTGCGGCAAAAACCATTTTTTCGTGTTGATGGTGCCGACCGGCAAGGCCGTCGAGCCGCCGGCAATGGCGCCATTAGCCGGCTGCACGGGGAATTGGCCATCGGCAAACTGCAGGCTGGACTTGAAGCCCGCCTGCAGGGCGATATCGGGGCGGATGCGCCATTCATCCTGCAAGTGCAGCTGCACCACCTTGTTGTCGATCTCGCTGCCGTACTGCGTGATCAGAGGATTGCTGGGGCGGTCATACGGCGAGGTCGGGTTGTTGACGTCCAGCGCATACCAGCGGCGGTAGGCGGACGAGCGGTTCTGCTCCAGCCACAGGCCCGCTTCCAGCTGGTGATTGCCGATTTCCTTGCGCAGGGTGGAAATGAAACCGCCGCGCTTGATGTCGTATTCCGTCGTGCGCACGGCGTAGCCCGAGTTGCCGAACACCTGTTTCAGGTTCTGTTTCGGATAGTACACGCTGAACAGGCCAGGCAAGCCGGCCACGCCGATGGGGCCGGCCACCACGCCCGCGCCGTCATCCTTGTGGTAATACACCTGGTTCGACCACGTCATGCCTTCGGACAAGTTGGCGTCGAACTTGGCGTAGGCCAGGTAATCGGTGCGCTGCGCATCGCTGTAGTAATTGCGGTAATTGTTGCCGTCGGCGGCAGGCGTGGCGCCCGTCGGCGACAAATAATTCAGGGCCGCCTTGAAGTCCGGGTACAGGAAGGGGCGCGTGTACGGCGCGCTCGTCTCGCCCTTCACGTGCACGGTGCTGTCTTCGTTCGGTTCGATCTTGTCCGAGTAATTGAAGAACAGGGTCAGCTTGCCCGCTTCGCTGCGGTTGACGTATTTGGCATTGAACTGGTCGCCGCCCTGGCGCGCATCGAAGTCCCAGGCGCGCGCCTCGTGGTGCAGGATGGAAAAGTAGGCGCTGCTGCCGTCGCCGAAGGCGCCCGTGTCGTAGCGGGCAAACGTGCGCGAGGTGCGGTGGCTGCCCACCGTTTGCTGCACGCTGGCGCCTTGCGTGGCCAGCGGGTCGCTGGAATAGGTTTCGATGGTGCCGCCCAGGTTGCTGGTCGAGGCCGTCGCCAGGTCGCCCGCACCCGAGGACAGCACGACGCTGCGCACGTTTTCGCTGATCACGGCGCGCTGCGGCGACAGGCCGTTGTAGTTGCCGTACTGCTGGTCGCCCAGCGGCACGCCATCCATGGTGTAGCCGAGTTGCTGACCGGAAAAGCCATGCACGAATAGCGACAGGTTCTGCTCGTTGTTGCCCCATGGATCGGCCGTCTGGAAGCTGACGCCAGGCAAGGTTTGCAAGGCTTTCAGGGGATTCGTGCCGGGCAGGATTTTCTGGATTTCATTCTTGCTCAGGGCGACCGAAGAGCGCGTCTTGCGCGAGGAAATTTCCACCGTGGCCATCGGTGCGTTGTCGTCGGCAGCCGGGGCAGCAGCGGCTCCCATGTCGGTAGTGGCGGACGCCACGGCGGCGGCCACGGCCGTTTGCGCCAGGGCCGGCAAGGAGAGGCCTGCGGCGCAAGCGCCCAGCAAAACATGGAAGGAATGGCGGCGCAGGGCCAGCGTCAAGTGGGTGGTCATCATCAGCCTGTGAAAAGTGGGAAGTAATACAAGCTGCGCAGCGTAACGGCGGCGCGTGACGGGCTGATGACGAACTGATGACGGAACGATGACAGTGGAAACAATGGCGCCGCCTGAGGGGCGGCGCGAGGAATATTACAATTAGTTAATGCTGGCGGCTGGCGGAATCAGTACTTCGGCCGGCGCATCCGTGATGAACAGTTGCGCGCAATCGACCTTGTCGAATTCATAGTGCTGGCCGCAGAAATCGCAGTTCACGCCCACTTTCCCTACTTCGTCCAGGGTGCCGTTGACTTCTTCCTCGCCCAGCATCTTGAGCATATTGCCCACTTTTTCGCGCGTGCAGCTGCAATGGAAGCTCGGGTGCAGCGGGTCGAAGACGCGGATCGTTTCTTCCCAGAACAAGCGCTGCATCAGGGTCTCGATGTCGGTGGCGAGGATTTCTTCCTCTTTCAGGGTCGAGGCCAGCATCACGGCGCGGTGCCAGGTTTCCAGCGCCGCTTCTTCCGAGACAGGCGTTGCTTCGGCCTTGCCGCCATGGTGGGGCAGCTTTTGCAGCAGCAGGCCGCGCGAGACGCTGTCGTCCGTGGCCAGCCACAAGCGCGTGTCGAGCTGTTCCGAACGCAACATGTAGTTTTCGATCACGGTCGCCATGTCGTCGCCGTCCAGCGGCACGATGCCCTGGTACGGTTGCTGGCCCGGCACCTTGTCGGCCGGGTCCAGGGTGATGATGAAGCGGCCCTTGCCCGTGGCGTTGAGCAATTGCGGCACGCTGGCGACGTCGGCGATGGTGGCGTCCGGGTCCAGCTTGGCCGTGGCCCGCAGGCGCAGGTCGGAGTCGCACTCGACGACCATCAGGCGCACGGGACCGTCACCGTGGATTTGCATGATGATGGAGCCGTTGAATTTCAGGTTGGCCGACAGCAGGGCGGCGGCAGCCACCATTTCGCCCAGCACTTTTTTCACGGCAGTCGGATAGGCGTGACGCGACACCACTTCCTGCCAGGTGTGGGAAACGTCGATGAACTGGCCGCGCACGGCGGCGTTGTCGAAAATAAATTTTTGCAGGGTATCCTGGCCGCTAACGGCTGCGCTGACTGCGCCCGTGGTTTCAGTCGTCATTCTCTTATCCAATCTTCTTGAGTTGCGTATTAAATAGCTGGCCGCGTTGCACATAGTTCACGGCGTTGCCTTGTAGCCTGGTGATATCGTCTGCCGTCAGGGGCCGCACGGCTTTTGCCGGCGAGCCGATGATCAGCATATTGTCGGGAAATTCCTTGCCTTCCGTGACCAGGGCGCCCGCGCCGACCAGACACCCTTTGCCGATCTTCGCGCCGTTCAGGATCACGGCCTGGATGCCGATCAGGGCGCCATCGCCGATCGTGCACCCATGCAACATCGCCTGGTGGCCGATGGTCACGTTCTGGCCGATGTCGAGCGGGTAGCCCGGGTCCGTGTGCAGTACGGCGCCTTCCTGCACATTGCTGTTGGCGCCCACGGTGATGCGTTCATTGTCACCGCGAAGCGTGGCGCCGAACCATACTGATGTGTTCGCTTCCAGGGTCACCTTGCCGATCACGTTGGCCGTGTCGGCAACAAAAGCGGAAGCGTCAATCTGTGGCGCATCGGCGCCCAATTGGTAGAGTGTCATCGTTAGCCTGTGGCGGTGGTGGAAGCGCCGGGCATGGCCGGACGCTGAAATTTTACTGTGCTGCGTACGCTATTTTACGCTGTTGCAGGACAAGTCCTGGCGCCCGGCGCTAATCCGGTATAATAATCGAACGGTCGTACTTTTATGCGCACCTTATCTACAGACACAGCATGTGGCGCCATCCGCGCCACTTTCAAGGCAGGCAATCAGATGAAACCCATGAAACTTTCCCGTTCCGAATTCATCAACATCCGCGGCGCCCGCACGCATGTGCGCCACTGGGGCCGCGAAGGCGCGCCCATCCTGTTCATGCTGCACGGCTGGATGGACGTGGCCGCCTCGTTCCAGTTCGTCGTCGACGAGTTGCAAGGCGACTGGCACGTGATCGCGCCCGACTGGCGCGGCTTTGGCCTGAGCGATTACACGCAATCGGACACCTACTGGTTCCCCGATTACCTGGCCGACCTGGACGCCATGCTGCTGCACTATTCGCCGGAGGCACCCGTCAAGCTGCTCGGTCACAGCATGGGCGCCAATGTGGCCGGCCTGTATGCGGGCGTGCGGCCCGAGCGCATCAGCCGTTTCATCAACCTGGAAGGCTTCGGCATGATGGCGACCAAGCCGGAGCAGGCGCCGGGCCGCTACGCCAAGTGGCTGGCCGAATTGCGCGAGCCGCCCGTCATGCGCAGCTATCCGAGCCAACAGGCCGTGGCCGAGCGCTTGCAAAAGACCAATCCGCGCCTGCCCGACGACCGCGCCGCCTTCCTGGCCGAGCACTGGTCGGCGCAGAACGAGGCGGGCGAATGGGACATCCTGGGCGATCCGCAGCACAAGCGGGTCAATCCCATCCTGTACCAGGTGGACGAAGTGATGGCGTGCTGGCGCCGCATCACGGCGCCCGTGCTGTGGGTGGAAGCCGATGATACGAATATGTGGCAATGGATGGGGCCAAAGGAAGAGGCGCGCATTGAAATCGACCGGCGTTTGGCCTGCATCAAGGATGTGCGCTGCGAGATGATGGCGGACGCGGGCCACATGCTGCACCATGACCAGCCGGCGGAACTGGCGCGCCTGGTGGAAGCATTTTTGGCCTGATGTGTGTCGGGAACGCTGCAGCGCTATTTGACAAGCAGCGTACAATGAAAACTTCTTCCATGCTGAGCCCGTGCAGGGTATTGTTTTCACATGCTTAAAGTCGACCTGCATTGTCATTCGAATATCTCCGACGGCGTGCTCGCGCCCGCTGCCGTGGCTGCGTACGCGCGCAAGGCGGGCGTTGACGTGTGGGCGCTGACGGACCACGATGAGGTGTCGGGCGTGGCCGCCGCGCGCACGGCCGCGCTGGACCTGGGCATGCGCTTCGTGGCCGGCGTGGAAATTTCCATCACCTGGGCCGGCCAGACCGTGCACATCGTGGGCTTGCAAGTCGATGAAAACAATCCGGGTCTGGTACAGGGCTTGCACCAGACACGCTCCGGGCGCGACGCGCGCGGCCGCGAAATCGCCCGCCAGCTGGACCTGGCCGGCATCCCCGACGCCTATGAAGGGGCCTTGAAATTTGTCGGCAACCCGGACTTGATGTCGCGCACGCACTTTGCCCGCTACATCGTGGAAACGGGGAAATGCGCGAACATCCCTGACGTGTTCAAGAAATACCTGTCGGAAGGCAAGCCGGGCTACGTCGAGCACCGCTGGGCCACCCTGGCCGAGGCCGTGGGCTGGATACGTGGCGCGGGCGGCGTGGCCGTCATCGCCCATCCGGGCCGCTACCGCTTCAGCGACATGGCGCAAGGCGTGCTGTTCGATGAATTCAAGCAACTCGGCGGCGTGGCCATCGAAGTCGTCACGGGCAGCCACAGTCCGGAGCAGTATCCCGAATACGCGCAGCTGGCCAACGCCTACGGCTTCCTCGCCTCGCGCGGCACGGATTTCCATGCGCCGGGCGAGTCGCGCGTGGATTTTGCCAAGCTGCCGCCTTTACCGGCCAACGTTACGCCCATCTGGCACGACTGGTTCTAGGGCGCGGCCGGCCTGCGCCTGCGGCGCGGGCTTGAAAAGTCGCGGCTGCACACTTATCTTTTAGTTATTCTTGTTATATATAGCCATCTGGAGCCATCGCCCATGAAACGTATCGTCCTTTTTATTGCCACCAATCTGGCCGTGATGCTGGTGCTGTCGCTCGTCCTCAGCTTGTTGGGCGTGGGCAATCCGGCGCGGGGCAGCACCCTGAACCTGGGCAGCCTGCTGGTGTTTTCGCTGGTGGTGGGTTTTACAGGGTCGATCTTTTCCCTGTTGATCAGCAAACCGATGGCCAAGTGGAGCACGGGCGCGCGCGTGATCGACAACCCGACCTCGTCGACGGAGTTGTGGCTGGTCAATACCGTGCGCGCCTTGTCCGAGCGGGCCGGCATCGGCATGCCGGAAGTGGCCGTGTATGAAGGCGACGCGAATGCGTTTGCCACGGGCGCCTTCAAGAATTCGGCGCTGGTGGCCGTCTCGACCGGCTTGCTGCAGAGCATGAACCGCGATGAAGTCGAAGCCGTGCTGGGCCACGAGATCGCCCACGTCGCCAATGGCGACATGGTGACCTTGACCCTGATCCAGGGCGTGGTGAATACCTTTGTCGTCTTCATGGCCCGCGTGGTGGGTTTCTTTGTCGACAATGTGCTGCTGAAAAATAACAACCGCGAAGGCGGCGGACGGGGCATCGGTTACTTTGTGACCGTGATGGTGTGCGAAGTCATCTTTGGTTTGCTCGCTTCCATCATCGTGGCCTGGTTCTCGCGCCAGCGCGAATTTCGCGCCGATGCCGGTTCCGCCAAGCTGCTGGGCAGCCCCACGCCGATGATGCATGCGCTGGCCCGCCTGGGCGGCGTGCCGCCGGGCGAACTGCCCCAATCGATGCAGGCGCTGGGCATCAGCGGCGGCAATGGCGGCTGGGGCGCGCTGTTCGCCACCCATCCACCGATCGAGCAACGCATCGCCGCCCTGCGTGGCGTGCAATAATGGCAACTAATGCCAATAACTAAGAATACCTAGACCATGAGTCAATTTTTCCAGATTCACCCCGAGAATCCGCAATTGCGCCTGATCAAACAGGCGGCGCAGATCATCCAGTCCGGCGGCGTGGTGGCCTTGCCCACCGATTCCTGCTACGCGCTGGTGTGCCAGCTCGACGACAAGGGCGCCGTCGAGCGCCTGCGCCGCATCCGTGGCGTGGATGAAAAGCATCATCTGACCCTGCTGTGCCGCGACTTGAGCGAACTGGGCTTGTATGCCCGCGTGGACAACCGCCAATTCCGCCTGCTCAAGGCGGGCACGCCGGGCGCCTACACCTTCATCCTGGAGGCGACCAAGGAAGTGCCGCGCCGCCTCAGCCACCCGTCGCGCAAGACCATCGGCTTGCGCGTGCCGCAGCACCGCATCGTGCAAAGCCTGCTGGAAGAACTGGGCCAGCCCCTGCTGGGGGCGACCCTGACCCTGCCTGGCGACGAAGACAGCCTGACGGATGCCGACACCATTCGCGAACGGCTGGAAAAGCTGGTCGACCTGATCATCGATGGCGGCGTCTGCGCGCATGGGCCCAGTACCGTGATCGACCTGACGGGGGCGGAGCCGGAAGTGGTGCGCGTGGGACGCGGCGACCCGGCCGTGCTGGGCTTGTAGAGGTTGGCGCAGGGCGCGGGATTTACCTATCTTTAATGGCAACATAAGAAAGGCTCCGGGGCGCCTCTGGTAGAATCGCGGTCATGAGCGATTTCAATACGATAGTCCAGACCATTGCGGTGTACCTGGTGCCGGTGCTGTTTGCCATTTCCCTGCATGAGGCGGCGCACGGCTACGCGGCCCGCTATTTCGGCGACCCCACGGCCTCGAATGAGGGCCGGCTGAGCCTCAATCCCATCCGGCATATCGATCCTTTCGGCACGATATTGCTGCCCTTGATACTGTATTTCACGATCCAGGTACCGTTTGGCTATGCCAAGCCGGTGCCCGTCGATTTCAGCCGCCTGCGCAATCCGAAGAAGCAGATGGCCTGGGTGGCGTTTGCCGGCCCTGGCGCCAATTTCGTCATGGGCTTCGGCTGGATGATCGCCTTTGTCGTGCTGAGCGTCATGCCGCCCACCGAACTGGGCATGTTCTTCCGCAAGATGGCCGGTGCCGGCGTCAGCGTGAATGCGGCCATGTTTGTCTTTAACCTGATTCCCGTGCCGCCGCTCGACGGTGGGCGTATCGTCACCGGTTTGCTGCCGATGAGCCTGGCGCGACCTTACGCCAGCATCGAACGCTATGGCCTGTATGTGTTCGGCGCGCTGGTGTTGCTGATGTACACGGGCATCTTGAACCGCGCCCTGCTGGCGGCGATCGAATTTGTCATCGGCATTTTCGTCACCCTGGTCTATCCACTCACGGCTCTTTTAAGCTGATGCCAGCCACTTGATGTACGCAAATAATTGATGGAAATACGGATGCAAGTCATTGAACAAGTAGTAGAAGCGGAAACGATTTCAGGCTGGGTGCGCCGTTGGGCGCCCCTGATCCCGGGCGGCGAAGTGCTGGACCTGGCCTGCGGCACGGGCCGCCATGCGCGCCACCTGGTCAGCCTGGGCCACCCCGTGATCGCGCTCGACCACGATCCGGAAATGCTGGAAAAGGCGGCCGGCACGGGCATCACCACCTCGCTGGTGGACCTGGAGGCACCGGGCGCCGTATGGCCCTTCGCCCCCGGCCGCTTTGCCGGCATCGTCGTTACCAATTATCTGCACCGGCCTTTGCTCGAAGCGATGGTGGCCAGCCTGGCGCCCGATGGCGTGCTGCTGTATGAAACCTTTGCCGAGGGCAATGAACAGTTCGGCAAGCCGTCGAATCCGAAATTCCTGCTGAAGGATGGCGAAATGCTGGCCTGGGCGGTGCAGCATGGCTTGCGTGTGGTAGCGTACGAGGATGGGCGCGTGGAGCAGCCAAAAGCTGCTCTGGTGCAACGAATTTGTGCCGTCCGGCCGGATTTTCCACGGTTGGCAGCCTTGCTGCCGACGTTTTGAGCGGCCATACTATGTCAGAATGCACCACAGGCGCGGGCTATCCGCTACAATCGTTGTTTTATTTATCGGCGCTATAAACTTACTATGATCAAGGGCAGCATTGTAGCAATCGTCACCCCGATGCACGCTGACGGCAGTCTGGACTTTCCAGGTCTGCGCAAGCTGATCGACTGGCATATCGCCGAGGGTACGGACAGCATCGTCATCGTTGGCACGACGGGCGAATCGGCAACAGTCAGCGTGGAAGAACACTGCGAACTGATCAAGTTGACCGTCGAACATGCCAAGGGACGCATTCCTATCATCGCCGGTGCCGGAGGCAACTCCACGGCCGAGGCCATCAAACTGACGCGCTATGCGAAAGAAGCGGGCGCCGATGCTGTCCTGCAAGTGGTGCCGTACTACAACCGTCCTACCCAGGAAGGCATGTACCAGCACTTCAAGGCCATCGCCGAAGCCGTCGACATTCCCGTCATCCTGTACAACGTGCCTGGCCGCACCGTTGCCGACATGAGCAACGAGACTATCGTGCGCCTGTCCGCCATCCCGAATATTGTCGGCGTGAAAGATGCGACCGGCAATATCGGCCGTGGCATCGACCTGCTGCGTTTGGTGCCAGCCGACTTCGCCGTGTACTCGGGCGATGATCCGACGGCCATGGCGCTGATGTTCTGCGGCGGCCACGGCAACATCTCCGTGACGGCCAACGTGGCGCCGCGCGCCATGCACGAACTGTGCGTCGCAGCCATGGCGGGTGAGCGCGCTACCGCGATCGCCATCAATAACAAAGTTTTTCCCCTGCACCAGAAATTGTTTGTCGAGCCCAACCCGGTGCCCGTCAAATGGGCGCTGGCCGAAATGGGCCTGATGCCGGCCGGCATACGCTTGCCACTGGTGCCGCTGGCTGAAAATTGCCATGCCACCGTGCGCGATGCCTTGCGCGACGCTGGCATCCTGTCTTAAACCGAACTTCAAGCCCGGGCTTGACCAGTCCGGACCTTCCCTGATTCCAGCTGCTACTTAGCTTCTTATCCAGTTACGACATGACTAATTGCAAGAAAACCAAACCGGCGCCTGCCACCATCGCCGTCCGCGGCATCGTCATCGGCGCCGTCGCAGCCAGCCTCGCGGGCTGCGGCATGATCAGTTCGGTAGTCGGCGGCGACAAGGTCGACTACAAGTCGGTCAAGAAAGCCGGCACCCTGGACGTGCCGCCTGACCTGACGCAATTGCAGCAGGACAACCGCTACTCCCTGCCGGATGCGAAAAACGGCGTGGCCACGGCTTCCGGCTACAACGCGCAGCGCAACGCCACGGCCGGTACCCCGGTCGTCGTGGGCGCCGACGGCGTGGTGGGCGTCGTGCCTGTCACGGCCGGTGGCGTGAAGGTCGAGCGCGCGGGCAACCAGCGCTGGCTGGTCGTCAAGCAGTCGCCTGAGGTGCTGTGGCCGCAGCTCAAGCAGTTCTGGGAAGATTCGGGCTTTACCATTGCCGTCGATCAGCCGACGGCTGGCATCATGGAAACCGAGTGGAACGAAAACCGCGCCAAGGTGCCGCAAGACTTTATCCGCAGCACCATCGGCAAGGCCTTCGACTCGCTGTACTCGACCGGTGAAAAAGACAAGTTCCGTACCCGCGTGGAGCGTCTGGCTGACGGTTCGACCGAGATCTACATCAGCCACCGTGGGGTGGAAGAGGTCGTCACGGGCCGTGACAAGGAAACCACCACCTGGACCGCGCGTCCCAACGATCCTGGCCTGGAAGCGCAATTCCTGGCCAAGCTGATGACGCGCCTGGGCGCGGCCAGCGACGATGCGCAAGCGAAGACGGCTGTCGACGCCGCCATCGTGCAGCCGCTGCACGCCAAGCTGGTGGGCGACGCCGCCACGCCGGCGCGCGCCATCGAAGTCGATGAAGGCTTCGACCGCGCCTGGCGCCGTGTCGGCCTGGCTCTGGACCGTGTCGGCTTTACCGTGGAAGACCGCGACCGCACGCAAGGCACGTATTTCGTGCGTTACGTCGATCCGGATGTCGTCAAGAAAGATGGTTTCTTCTCGAAACTGTTCAGCTGGGGTTCGTCGTCCGACAAGGACAAGGAAGCGCAGCGTTACCGCGTCCTGGTCAAGGCCGGCAATGGCTCGACCAGCTTGGTCAGCGTACTCAGCAACGAAGGCAAGCCCGATACCTCGCCAGTGGCCGAGAAGATCCTGGGTCTGCTGAACGATCAGTTGAAATAAGGTATATTGAGTGGCAGGTGAAAAGCCTGCTGCATATTAGAAAAAGGCTGGCCCGGGAAACCGGGTCAGCCTTTTTATTTTGGCGTACGCAATAGGTGCTTGCGACGTCCAATAAAAAAGCCGGCCCGAAGGCCGGCTTTCTCTAGTGCAGGGTGCTAAATTACTTAGCAGCCGATGCAGCAGCCGAAGCAGCCGAAGCAGCGTCGGTAGCGGCCGAAGCGGCAGCCGAAGCAGCAGCAGCGTCGGTAGCGGCCGAAGCAGCAGCGTCAGCAGCAGCAGCTGGAGCAGCTTCAACTGCTGGTGCAGCTGCTGGGGTTTCAACTACTGGTGCTGGTGCAGGAGCTTCTTCTTTTTTGCTGCAAGCAGCCAGAGCAACAACCATCAGGGAGGCGATCAGCAGGGATTTTTTCATTTGTTTTCCTTAATTATTTCAAAAAATAAATCAATATTGTTGCGATGAATAATTACCGGTAATTATCGCTCGTTAGGTCGTCTTCGAAGGCTTTTCGTACCAGGTGGTGCCTGCCAGACAACGGAAACTTCCTAACCGAATATTATAGCGATTTTTGGTGCGTCGCAATAGGAGCAAGAGGCAAATTCGCAACTATTTTGTGATATCGCAATATTTGCCGAAGCAAATTGCAAGCAAGTGTAAGTGTTTTGCGAAAGCACGACAAAACGATATAAAAATAATATGTTTTATTGCGTTGGCGCAGAAGCTGCTATTTTACCTACTGTAATACCACTTTTGCTACGCCGCCGTCATTCAAGCCAGTTCGATCCAGCCATCCTGATACCAAGTATATAACGCATCCATCACGTCATCGGAAGCCTGGGCCACGGCGGCGCCATCGAGTGCGCGTTCGTTGGCCAGGGTTTCCAGGGCCGTTTTATCGGCCTTGCCAATGGCAAACGATTCGCCATTGATGAAGACATTCTTGCCACGATACAGCATCAGCGTCTTGCGCGACAACACGACACCCTTTTTCTGTGCGGCGTCCGCGAAGCGGCCCACCGTCAGCGGCTTGGACAGCGGCGTGAAAAACACATTGTGCTTCGGTTCCGACAGGTGTTCGCCCAGGAAGATGGTCACGTCTTCTTCCGTGAAGCGCACTTTGTTGATTTCTTCCGTGATGGTGCTGAGCATTTCACGGGGGATTTCCGCCGGCTTGCCCGACGCTTTCAAGTCGGGATCGCTGTAGATGCCCGGTAAGTCGATGGAGTCGGCCATGAATTGCAGGAAAGCTTCGCCCAGTTCCTGGAACGTGGGCGAGCGGAAGCCGATCGAATACGTCTGGCAGTCGCCGATGGCCACGCCGTCGTGCGCGTAGTGGGGTGGCAGGTACAGCATGTCGCCCGGTTCCAGCGTGAATTCTTCGTTGGGCGTGAAGTTGCTGAGGATTTTCAGCGGCAAGCCGTCGATCAGGCTCAGATCCTTCTGCGCGCCGATGCGCCAGTGGCGCTTGCCCTGGCCTTGCAGCAGGAACACGTCGTAGGAATCGAAATGCGGGCCCACGCCGCCGCCATCGGTGGCGAAGCTGACCATCAGGTCGTCCAGGCGCGCGTCCGGCAGGAAACGGAACTGGCGCAGCAGGGCGTCGGCCTTGGCGCTGTGCAGGTTGGCGCCCTGCACCAGCAAGGTCCATTCCTTCTGTTTCAGCGAGGGCAGACTGGTCAACGGACCTTGCTGCATGTTCCAGTGGCCATCCGCATGGCTGACCAGGCGCGATTCGACGTGGTCGAGGGTGGCCAGTTCGGCCAGGGCCTTGATATCGAACAGGGCCTTGAAGCCAGGCACGGCTTGACGGATCAACAAGGGCTTTTTATGCCAGTAGTCGCGCAGGAATTGCGCCGGCGTGATATCGCCGAGGAGAGTTAATTTTTTCATGCGCCCATTATAACAACCGGAAATGCAGGAATGCGCCTGCCGTTGGCGGCGTGAAGGTATAATTTGCCAGCTTATACAATGAAAGGAAGCATAATGAAGATTGCCAAAAATACGGTCGTGACTGTCAACTACAAACTGTCAGACGCGCAAGACAATCTGATCGAAGACGGCCGTCAGCCGATGGTCTACCTGCACGGTGATTATGAAAACACCCTGCCGAAGATCGAAGAAGAGCTCGATGGCAAGGAAGTTGGCTATTCCAACACGATCCAGATCGAACCGGATGATGCTTTCGGTGAATACGATCCAGCCCTGGTGAAGGTCGAGCCGCGCAATCGCCTGCCTGAGCCGCTGGAAGTGGGCATGCAGTTCGAAGGCATGCCGGAAAGCGATTCTCCGGACGAAGAAGCGATGATCTTCACGGTGACCGATATCGCCGACGACAAAGTCGTGCTGGACGGCAACCATCCACTGGCCGGCATCGCGTTGCGCTTCTCGCTGACCGTCGCTGACGTACGCGAAGCCACCGACGAAGAAATCGCCCATGGCCACGTGCATGGCGCACATGGCCATGACCATGGCGATGATGAAGATGAAGGCGACGAGGGCGATCACTTCCGCACTCATCCAATTCATTAATACTGCTTGTTCCAGGCCGGCGCTATGCCGGCCTGTTTGTTTGTGCCTCTGTTATTAACGGCGCACAGTCGACGCCTTAACCCGCGCTTGCGTCGATGGCCGCGTGGCCCGTTGACGTACCTCAAAGAAGGGCGTCTTGCCTGGCCGTACGGCGATGGCGGACCAGTCGTTGTCGATGCTGACGTGGCCCAGGTTGCCTTTCCAGCTGATTTTCGGCCCGCCAGCTCTGGCCGCGGCCTTTTTACTCTTGCCCTCCTTGCTGCCCGCATCGCCAGCGCGCTGCGTATCGACCAGCAAGACCTTGCCGCTGAATTTCTTTGCCAGGGTACGGATCTGCTTGCGCGGTCCGGCAAAGCCATCCTGTTTCGAACTGAAGCTGGGCAGCAGCGAATTGTCGTCTTCGTCCAGTACGCCCACATCGCCATCGGAAAACAGCACGATGCCGTCGAGCTGCTTGCGCTGTGCCATGGCGAACAGGCGTTGCAGCCAGGAGCGGTTGGCGACCAGGCGGTCTTCGAATTCGCTGTTGCGTCCCGCTTCTGGCAGGAAATGGTTGTTATTCGCGGGCAGGTTGATGGTGGCAAACAGCACGCCGCCGTATTCCCAGTGGGCATTTTCCGCATAGCTGCGGAACTTCGCCGTCGATGACAGCCGCGACAGGGTCAGCTTGCGCTGGCCCAGGCTCTGGTCGTCGGCAAAATACACGTCGCGCAAGCGGTTCAGGCGTTCGATGGCGTTGACCCTGCCGCGCGAATTACGGCAGTTGGCCCAGTCGCTGGCCGACAGCGAGACGATCAGCGGCGGCCCGCTGGCGTCCAGCACATCCTTGCGCTGGCTGTACAGCTTGTCGCTGCAGGATTCGCTGGCGGCCTTGATGCCGGTGGCCACGACGAACGAGGCATTGAAAGCGCTCGTTTCCGCGATGGCTTTTTTCAGGGGGCCATCGTCCGGCCCCGCGTTGAAGGAATGGCCCAGCACGGCAAACTCGAAGCCGGCCTGGTTGCTTGGTGCGGCCAGCGCCGCTTGCCATGGCAGGCTGGCGACCAGCAAGCCGGCAGCCAGCAGGCGCAAGCCAGCGATGCTGCGCCGTATGGTCATGCGGCGGCCAGCCGTTTCAACTGATACAACTGCTCCAGCGCGTCGCGCGGCGTGAGCGCATCGGGATCGAGGTCGGCGATGGCGTCGAGCAAGGCTTGTTGCGCCGCATTCAGCGCGGCCAGCGGCGCCGCCGCTTCCTCTTCTTCCTCTTGCGCATACGGATCGGTGGAAGGCAGCGCGAACAGGTCGCGCTGCGGCGTGGCGTCCAGCGCCTGCGCTTCCAGGCGCGCCAGGTGCTTGCGCGCCGCCTTGATCACGGGTTGCGGCACGCCGGCCAGTTGTGCCACCTGCAAGCCATAGCTTTGCGAGGCGGGACCGGCCTGCACGGCGTGCAGGAAGACGATGCTGTCCTTGTGCTCGACGGCCGACAAATGCACGTTGGCGGCGCTCGGGTGGTTGTCCGGCAATTGCGTCAGCTCAAAGTAATGCGTGGCAAACAGGGTGAAACTGCGGCTGCTGTCAATCAGATGGCGCGCGATGGCCCACGCCAGGGCCAGGCCATCGAAGGTCGAGGTGCCGCGGCCCACTTCATCCATCAGCACCAGCGAGTGTTCGGTAGCGCCGTTCAAAATGGCGGCCGATTCCGTCATTTCCACCATGAAGGTCGAGCGTCCGCCCGCCAGGTCGTCGGTGGCGCCGATGCGCGTGAAGATGCGGTCGATGGGGCCGATGGTGGCGGACGCGGCCGGCACGTAGCTGCCCACATAGGCCAGCAGGGTAATCAATGCCACCTGGCGCATGAAGGTCGATTTACCGCCCATGTTCGGGCCGGTAATCAGCAGCAAGCGGCGCTCGTTGACGAGGCGGCAATCGTTGGCGATGAAGCGCTCGATCTGCTTTTCCACCACCGGGTGGCGGCCCTCGACGATGTTGATGCACGGCTCGTCGACCAGTTGCGGCGCGGCCCAGTTGTGCTGCTGCGCATGTTCCGTCAGCGCGTTCAGGGTATCGAGCTGGGCCAGGCCCTGCGAAATCGTCTGCAAGGTGCCGATGTGCGGCGCCAGCTCGGCCAGCAGCAGGTCGTACAGCAGCTTTTCGCGCACCAGGGCCTTGTCTTGCGCCGACAGGGCCTTGTCTTCGAACACTTTGAGTTCGGGCGTGATGTAGCGTTCGGCGTTTTTCAGGGTCTGGCGGCGGCGGTAGTCGTCCGGCACCTTGTCCGTCTGGCCGTGCGTGACTTCAATATAGAAGCCGTGCACCTTGTTGTATTCGACGCGCAGATTGGCGATGCCCGTGCGGGCGCGTTCGCGCGTTTCCAGGTCGAGCAGGAACTGGCCCGCGTTTTCCGACAGCGCGCGCAGTTCGTCCAGCTCGGCGTCGAAGCCGGTGGCAAACACGCCGCCGTCGCGCACCATGGCAGCCGGTTCCTGTGCCACGGCGCGCACCAGCAAGTCCAGGCAGGCCGTTGGCGTGGCCAGGGCAGCGTGGATGGCGGCCAGCAAACCTGTTTCTCCGCCCTGGCCAGGACCGTAGCAGCGCACGACGTCGCCGCGCAGGGGCGGCAGTTGTAATAAACCGTCGCGCAGGGCGGCCAGGTCGCGCGGACGTGCCGACAGCAAGGCGATGCGCGTGGTGATGCGTTCGATGTCGGGCACTTGCGCCAAGGTGGCGGCCAATGGCGCCGCCGCTTCGCTTTGCGCCAGCGCGGCGATCGCTTCATGGCGCGCGCGCGCCACGTTCTGGTCGCGCCGCGCATGGTGCAGCCAGTGGCGCAGCATGCGCGAACCCATGGCCGTGCGGCAATGATCCAGCAAAGAGAACAGCGTAGGCGATTCCTGGCCGCGGATGGTTTCCGTCAGCTCCAGGTTGCGTCGCGTGGCCGCGTCCAGGCCGATGAATTCGCTTTCCGTTTCCGTCGTCAAGGAGCGCACGTGCTGCAAGCCGCGTCCCTGCGTCGATTGCGCATAGCGCAGCAGCGCGCCAGCCGCGCCGAACGCGGCGCCGAGGCCGTCGGCGCCAAAACCCGTCAGGGTCGCCACGCCCAGCTGGTCGAGCAGGGCCTTGTGGCCGCCGACCACGTCAAAATGCCAGTCCGGCACGCGGTTGATGTGCGTGCCCGCATAGTCGTCGAACAGGTTGCCATTGTCACCGCTCAAGATTTCGGCCGGCACGATGCGTTCGAGTTCCTGCTGCAAGCGCGCCGCCACGGTGCTGCTGTCGCCGGAAAACTCCATCAGTTTCAGCGCGCCGCTGGCCAGCGACAGCCAGGCCAGGCCCGTGGTGACCGTCTTGCGCTGCGTGATGCTGCACATGGCCAGCAGCGGGCGCTCGGCCTTCTCTGGCAGCAAGTCCGCATCCGTCAGGGTGCCGGGCGTGACCACGCGCATGACCTTGCGCTCGACCGGCCCCTTGCTGGTGGCCGGGTCGCCGATCTGTTCGCAAATGGCCACCGACTCGCCCAGCTTGACCAGCTTGGCCAGATAGCCATCGAGCGAATGAAACGGCACGCCGCACATCTTGATCGGATTGCCACTGGCCACGCCGCGCGCCGTCAGGGTAATGCCCAGCAGGCGCGAGGCTTTCTCCGCGTCCTCGAAAAACAGCTCGTAGAAATCGCCCATGCGGTAGAAGACCAGCATCGTCGGGTGATTTTCCTTAATGCCTAGATATTGCTGCATCATCGGTGTGAGCTTTTCAGCCGAATTTTTCTTTGCCGCGGCGGCGTTGATTTCTTTTGGGACGGTGGTCATGTGTTCTTTGTCGTTGGTCCGGCGGCAGGGAAGGCATGCCTGCCGGGCTGTGGGGGGTGCTGTGTGCATTCAAGGCCGCGCCAGGGGCGGCGGAGCTTGGGTTCAAGGCCGTCATTTTACCGCTTTCGGCAGGCGGGGCGGCGTATTGCGTGTGGGTGTGAAAAAGCCGCGCCGGTGGGGGCGCGGCTTGGGTTACTTACCGGCGGCAGGTAATGGCAAGCTAGCTCTCGCCAGAACGCCGTACTGGCCAGGTATGTCGTCATGAACTCACGCTATCGATATAAATGCCGATGAAAGCCGAATGACGAATCGAGTAGTGTCTTGGATGTAAGGAAAGGCAATATTAGCCGTAGGTCGACGTTCCGCCAACTGAGCTTTCCGGATCGAAAGAGAAGACGCGCAATTCTGGCTGCACATCTTCACCACGCATGATGCGCACGGTCATGACGAAAGACAATTCCCAACGGCCAGCAGCATAGCCTACGTCCAGGTTGTGTTTCCATTCCTGGCGGATGCGGTGCAGCGGTGCTTGATCTGGTTCACCCAACAGCTGTTGGATCTCGAAGTCCAACGGTAAATGGTAAGTAGCGCCCACGGCTTGCAAGAACGGCGATGGCGGCGAATAAATCGTGGGTACTTTGGGGCCAATCTGCGTCAATTGCGGTACGGTGATGATGCAGCAATCAACGATCTGGAACGACGTGAAACCGCTTTCCTTGGAGCCGCAGCAAGTGACATCCAAGTATACATGCTGGCCTTTCTGGAAGTGCACACCGCCCATGTAGGGCCCATGGCGGGGATCGGCCGTGCCGTCACAGGAAGTGAAATTATAGTCGAGCTGATTGGTAATCTGGTCTGCATCAAAATGTACGGATAACTTCATCCAAGGGCTGACAGGCGTCATGTCTTAAGGTCTCTTTTCAAGTGGATAATAAATTGCTGATAGCGAGCATCTCGTTTGAGGTTCAATAAATCGGGCGCGGACTCGATCAGGTTGATAGGGTAGCCGAGCTTGCTCGCTTCTAGTAATGCCGCCAAGGCTGCGTCGCGGTTTCCCGTTAACTCATATGTCAGGGCCGCTCTAAATTGTAGGTCGGATAGTTTTGGGGCGATGCCAAGGGCCTTTTCTATCCTCATCGTTGCCGCTTTTTTTTCACCTACATAAGCGAGGTACATTGCCATGCGTGAATTGAGGGTGGCGTCTTCCGGCATGAGGGCCAAGAGTGGGGTCAGCAATTCAATGGCCCGCCGGTACGAGCGCTGCGACGCTGCGGCCTGCGCTGGTATCCAGCGTTGTGCATCTGCAAGATTCGCCCATAGCTGATAGGTTCCCGGATTACCCTTGGCCGAACCAACCGATTTCTCAAATGCCTGCACTGCACCTAAATAATCGCCTTTGGCGAATAGTGACGTGCCTAGATTTGTGTACAACTCCCAATGCGGCTGGAATTGCAGGCCCTGTTGAAGCACGCGTAACGCTTCGTCATTGCGATCTTGACGCAGCAGTACGGCATTTAGATAGGCATATCCGTTCACCGATTGCGGATCAAGCTCGATGCTTTTTCGATATGCCTTTTCTGCACCTGCATAATCGGCCTGCTTATACATCATGATTCCCTGCATGATAGGAAAAAGTCGCTCTTTGGGATGCAGGGTTATTGCGCTATCAAGTAATTTTTTTGCCAGTTCAAATTTTTGTGTAAAGACCAGTGACCTTGCTTTTCCGTATAGGCCCAGTACGTTTTGCGGATCCAGATTCAATGCCTTGGACACTGCAATTTGAGCATCTTCCTGTTTCCCTTGGAACTCCAGGACCCAGGAATGTGCCACATGGGCGAGCGCTAATTGATTATCCAATGCGATTGCCTGTTGGGCGCTGGCATCCGCACGCTTCAGCCAGACCATATCGCGGCCATTGCCTATATAGCGCAGGGCGTATGCCAATGACAGCCCGGCTGACGCTGCCGCATTGGATGGATTGTGTTGCAATACTGTACTGAAATGTTTGATCGCCTGTTCCTGGCTGCTATCTCGGTCAAACACCCGCAACGCCTCCATCCCCGCCGCCATGCTGGCCATTTCCGAATACGGCGCCGGCACCTTTTCGCCCGTGACGAACGATTTGACGGCAGGAATGATATTGGGCAGCTGCCATCCTGCCAGTACCGCCAGCAGCGCCACGCCCGTGCCCCATTGCAGGGTGCGCTTGCGGGGCAGGGGCAGGCGGATGGAGACGCTGGCGGGCGGTTCTACCTTCGCGGGCGTCTCGTCGGCAAGGGGCGTGGCCACCGTGACAGCGTCCCCACGCTGCGCCCCGATCGCCTCGCGCACGTCGCGCATGGTGCGTGGCCTTTCGGCCGGGTCGTGCGCCGTCATCGCGCGCACGAGGGCGTTGATGGTGGGCGGCACCGAGTCGGGCAGGTCGGGCCACGGTTCCGTCGCCTGCATGTGGGCGGCGGCCAGGGCCAGGCCGTGCAGGTGGGCGAAGTGGCGCTGGCCGGCCAGCATTTCGTACAGCATGGCGCCCAAGGCATACACGTCGCCGCGCGTGTCGGGCAGGCGGCCCATCAGGCGTTCGGGCGCCATGTAGGCGATGGTGCCCTGCAAGTCGCACAGGGTGGTCGTTTGCGTCGCTTGCGGGTCGATGTGGCGCGCCAGGCCGAAGTCGAGGATGCGCACCTTGCCATCCGCTTCCAGCATCAGGTTCGACGGTTTCAGGTCGCCATGGACGAGGTCCATGGCATGCGCCTCGTCCATGGCGTCGGCGATCTGGTAGGCGATGTCGAGCGCGGCTTGCAGGTCGGCCTTGCCGCTGTGCATGAATTGCCCCAGGGTCTGGCCTTCGACCAGTTCCATGACGATGGACTGGCTCGTGCCCTGGCCCTCGATGGCGAAGATGCGCACGAAGGCCGCATGCTTGAGCGAGGCGGCCAGGCGCGCTTCATTGATGAGTTTTTCGGGATGCAGCACGTCGGCTTGCGGTTTCAGCCGCTTCAGCGCCACGCTGCGGCACAGCTTGGCATCCCAGGCCTCGAATACATGGCCGAAACCGCCTTCGCCCAGCAAGCGGCGCACTTCATAGTGCCCGCTGATCGTGTCGTCTTGCAACGGGGTCTGACGCAGGGAGTCGAGCAGTTCCATATACCTTGGCTTCAGAGTGCATCAACGTGGACGGCAAGCATCGAGAGAGTCAATGCGATGCTTGAGTGCCCAAGATGATTGATTTTGAGTAACTTCCTGATTTAAAACGATTGTTTCGAATAAGTCAATTAATATTGGCAAGAAGTGAACAAAAGTGCTGTGCCAGTGCCGGGATGGCATTCCTTGCTGATGCATGCAATCTTGTCCAAACTCAACTTTCCTCGTTCCCGCTTCCTCAATAATGCAGATGGGCGATACCGGCATGTGTCGATCAGGCAATGGGAGCTGGCATGGACGAGCTGCTGCACTACTACGAGCGCGAACTGGGCACCTTGCATGCGCACAATCAGGCGTTTGCCCGGCGCTATCCGGCCATCGCCGGCGCGCTGGGCATCGTGGGCGGTGACCTGGGCACCACCGACGATCCGCACCTGGCGCGCATGCTGCAGGCGTTTGCCATGTTCAATGCGCGCACGGCCAAGCGGCTGGCCGATGGCTTCGGCAGCTTCAGTGAAACCTTGCTGGAAGTCAATTTTCCCCATTATTTGCGCCCGTTTCCTGCCTGCGCCATTGCCCGCATCGATAACGACGCGGGCACAGTGACCGAGCTGGCCACCATTGCGCGCGGCACGCTCATGCATGCAGCGGAGCATCAGGGTGTTGCCTGCAAGTTCACCACCGCCTACGCTGTCGCCGTGGCGCCGCTGCGCCTGTCCGAGGTGCGTTTCCAGTCCATCGTGGCGGCGCCGCCCGCAGTGCGCCTGCCACCGGATCTGGGGGCGGCAATCAGCTTCACGCTCGAAGCGACGGGCGCCACGTCCACGCTGGACGGGCTGCCGCTGCCGGCGCTGCGCCTGTTCCTGGACGGCGAACCTTCCTTTTGCGCCACCTTGCGCGACAGCCTGTTCCTGCGTGCGCGCTGTGCCTATGTGGAAGTCGATGGCGTATGGCATGCGCTGGATGCAGTGCCCTTGCATCCGGTCGGCTTTGCCGCCGAGGATGCCTTGATGCCGGCCATGGCCGCCTCGCATCCCGCTTACCGCCTGCTGGGCGAATGGTTTGCCTTTCCGGATAAATTCAATTTCGTCGACCTGGATCTGGCCGCGTTGCGCCCGCAGTTGCCGCCGGGCTGCCGGCGCTGCACCGTGCACCTGCTGCTGGCCGACGTGCAGGCCGATGCGGATATCGCGCGCATCTTGCGGCCCCTGTCCGCCAGGCATCTTCTGACGGGATGCACGCCCGTCGTCAACCTGTTCCGCCAGCCGGCCAATCCCATCCGCCTGACGCACGCGAGCGCCGAGCATGTGCTGCTGCCATCGGTGCGGCAGGCGCATTGCTACGATATTTACAGCGTCGATAGTGTGCAGGTGCTCAGTGAAACGCAGAGCGGTGGCGCACTCGATGCGTTTCACCCGTTCTATTCGATGCGCCATGGCGAAGCGGGCGGGCGCCACGGGCGTTACTGGGTGACGCGGCGCGATGAAGACATGGCGCTGAGCAATCCCGGCTACGACATGCGCATCGCCTTTGTCGACGGGACCATGCAGCCGCTGCACGACGCCACGCAAACGGTGTCCATCATGCTGACCTGCAGCAACCGCGATTTGCCAAGCCGCCTGGTGTTGGGCAATGCCGCAGGCGACCTGCACCATGACGGCGTCGCCAGCGCCTTGCCGGTGCGCCTGCTGCGCAAACCCGGCGCGCCGTGCCGCTTCCCTGCGGGTGCGGCGTCGCACTGGCGGCTGATCGCGCAATTGTCCCTGAACCATCAGTCGCTGAATGAACAGGGCTTGCCGCTCTTTAAGCAAATACTCGAGCTGTACAACTTGCCCGGTTCGGCCAGCGCCGCGCGCCAGATCGCGGGCGTGACCGGGCTGCGCCAGCGCGCCGCCAGTACCTGGCTGCAGGACGAGGCGGGCGGCAGCCTCGTCTTCGGCATCGACGTCCTGTTGTCCGTCGATGAAGAAGCCTTTGTCGGCAGTGGTTTGCATGCCTTTGCCCAGGTGATCGAACGCTTTCTCGGGCTGTATGTGCACCTGGCCTCGTTTACGCGCCTGATCGTCTTGTCGCAGAAGACTGGAAAGGAGTTGCTGTGCTGCCTGCCACGCAATGGAAACCAGACGCTGGCGTAGTCGCGCGCCTGCTGGCCGATCCGTCCGGCACGGGCTTCTTTCAGGCGGTGCGCCTGCTGTCTGTCTGGCTGATGCAGCAGGGCCTTTCGCAGGAGCAGGTGTTTGAGGGTTACCTGCGCCTGCATGGCAGCGCATCGCTGTCGTTTGCGCCGGGCGAAATCGAACAGCTGTGGCTGGAGCAGGGAGCAGATGGCGAGACGCAGGTGCATGTGCAGGCGGCCATGCTGGGTTTTTTAGGCGTGCATGGCAGCTTGCCGCTGCATTACACGGAAACGCTCGCCCGCCACGAGCGGCAAACGGGCGATGACGGTCCCCGTGCCTGGCTCGATACGCTCTCGCAACGCGCGCTGGCCTTGTTTTACCAGGCCTGGGCCCGCTACCGCATCGAATGCCAGCAGGATGCCGACGGCGGCGATTTCCTGCCCTTGCAACTGGCCCTCGCGGGCGCCTGGCCTGCCGAGGTGGCCAAGTTGAGGGATGGCTTGCCAGCGCATGTGCTGGCCCATTACGCGGCCCTGTTGCGGCATCGTCCCGTGGCGGCCGACGTGATACAGGCGCTGCTGGCCGAGTATTTCGGCGTGCCCGTTCGCTTGCAGCGTTTTGTGGGCGCCTGGTTCCGGCGTGCGCCGCAGGAGCGCACCTTGCTGGCCAGCGCCAACGCGCGGCTGGGACAAGGCGCCATGCTGGGCGAGCGCTGCCGGCGCGCCGACTTGCGCGTGCGCCTCGTGCTGGGGCCGCTGGCGCGCCATGTCTATGAGGATTTCTTGCCAGGACGCCCCGGTGCGCTGGCCCTGCGTCAGATGCTGGGCCTGTTTGGCTTGCCTGGCATGAGTTTTGAAATACGCCTGGTGCTGCGCCGGGAAGACGTGCGCACCTGCGTGCTGGGCATGGGTGCCTGCCTGGCGGAGGATGCCTTTTTGGCCGACAAGTTGCCGGCCCGTGAGCGTGACGACATGCATTACGACATGCGATTCGATGGTTCCGCCTGAGACCGCCTTATTGATGGACCCCGCTGACTGCTGGAAGGAAGAAAACCATGGAAGACTTCGCGCAATGGCTGGCCGTGGACAAGGCCTTGACCGCCAACAACCGAGCCTTGCGGCTGCGCCTTGCGTATCCGGAAGGCATCAATGAGGATGTCTTGCTGCCGCAGCGCGTCAGCGGCAGCGAGGCCATTTGCGGCGGGATTGAGTACCGCATCCTGTGCGTGGCCACCGAGGCGCGGTTGCCGCTGAAACAGTTCATCGCCGTGCCAGCCGAATTGCAAATAGTGACCGACCAGGGGCAGTTGCGCAGGGTCTGCGGCATCGTCGCCGAAGCGAGCGCGGGGCAAAGCGATGGTGGCCTGGCGACCTATCAACTGGTGCTGCGCGACGGTCTGGCCTTGATGGAAAAACGCATCAATACGCGGGTGTTTCGCAACAAGCATGAATTGCAGATCGTGCAGCTCCTGTTTGAGGAGTGGCGGCAGGGTAATAGCGTGCTCGCCGCCAGCCTGGATCTGTCTATCGATGCGGCGCTGGCGGCGCGCAGCCTGCCCGTGCGCGAATTCACGATGCAGCACAATGAATCCGACGCCGCCTTTATCCGCCGCCTGCTTCGGCGCTGTGGCATCGCCTGGTGTTTCCAGGCGGGAGCGCCCGCCAGCGCGAACGCCGCGCACGTGCCCGCGCATACCCTGCTGCTGTTCGACGACGCCAGCCGCCTGGCGCAAAACGCGGCCGTCGTGGTGCGCTATCACCGCGATGACGCCACCGAGGAAAGGGATACCGTGACGGCCTGGAGCGCCGTGCGTCGCTTGCAAGCGGGAAAGTCCGAACGCTACAGCTGGGATGACGTCCACCCGCACAGCCCGCAGTTCATGGCCACCCGGTCGCACGGTGGCGTGGACCAGGGCGGTAATGGCAATCGCCTGGCGGCCAGTCTCGACGACTATATCGTGGAGCCGCCGCTGGCCGCCGGCAGCAATGACGCATTGCAGCAACTGGGCCAGCTGGCGATGGCGCGTCACGATATGGACAGCAAGTGTTTCCAAGGAGAAGGCTGCGTGCGCGACTTTTGCTCGGGTCAATGGTTCAGCCTGGATGGGCATGCTGACATCGACAGTCACCCGGTTCCCGAGCGAAGTTTCGTCATCACGGCCTTGAACGTTGCGGCCAGCAATAACTTGCCGACAGGCCTGGATGCCCGGGTCGGACGCCTGTTTGCACAGAGCGGCTGGCAGTGCGATGCCGGCCCCGCGCAAGGCACAGGCGCGGATGGCCAGCCGGCCTTGCGCTACCGTAACCGTTTTACCTGCGTGCGGCGCGGCATCGCCATCGTGCCCGCTTTTGATCCGCGCAGCGATTTTCCCGTCGTTCGTTTGCAAAGCGCACTGGTCGTCGGCCCTGCCGGTGAAGAAGTGCATTGCGATGCGCTGGGGCGGGTCAAGGTGCGTTTTGTTGCGACGCGCGCGCCAGACCACGTGCATGCCAACGGTTCTGGTGCTTCCGATACGGAGCGCGATTCGGCCTGGGTGCGCGTGGCATCGAGCTGGACCGGCAATGGCCCGGGCAGCGGCAAGCAATGCGGCACCTTGAGCTTGCCGCGCATCGGCGCGGAAGTGCTGATCGATTTTCTTGGCGGCGACCCGGACCGGCCCATCATCGTCGGCCAGCTGTACAACGCCGTGGGTGCGCCGCCGGGCTTGAGCGCGCGCGGCGCCTTGCCGGGCAACCGTTATCTGTCCGGCATGCGCAGCCGCGAAGTGCGCGGTGGGCGCGGCAACCAGCTGTGCTTTGACGACACGCCGTCGCAGATCAGCGCGCAACTGGCCAGCGATCAGGCGGTCACGCAATTGAACCTCGGCTATCTGACCGAACCACGCAGCGACGGCGCAGGGCGGCAGCGCGGCGACGGCTTCGAGTTGCGCAGCGACGCCAGCGGCAGCGTGCGCACGGCCCGTTCGCTGCTGATTTCGGCCTGGAAACAGCTGGGCGCCAGCGGCAAGCAGCTCGATGGCAGCGAGCATGCCGCCGTGATGCAGGAATGCCTGGAATTGTTTAGCTCCCTGGGCGAGTTTGCCGCGCAGCATCAAGCGCTGGCGCTGGACGCGGCCGGCAGCAAGGCGCTGGGGGCCGCGATTGCCGCCGACCAGGCCGCCGTCAGCATCACGGCGCCCGAGGGCGTGGCGCTGAGCACCCCCAAAACCATCAGCGGCAACGCGGGCGCGAATATCGACCTGGTGGCCCAGCAGCATCTGCAACTGAGCGCTGCCCAGCGCTGCAACGTCAACGGGGGCAAGGGCATTTCCCTGTTCGCGCACCAGGATGGCATCGTGCAGGTGGCCCATTTCGGCAAATTTTTGCTGCAAAGCCAGCACGACCTGCTGCAGGCGGACGCCGCCAAGGAGATCCGCCTGACAGCCGGCACGCGGCTGGTCGGTGTGGCGCAGGACGAAATCACCTTCATGACGGCGGGCGGCGCCTACCTGAAACTGTCGGGCGGCGCGGTCGAGCTGGGCGGGCCGGGCGCGCTGACGGTCAAAACCGACGGTCACCACTGGAACGGCCCGGCCAGCCTGAAAGGCGAGCTGCCCACCTTCGGCGAGGGCGAGCTGGGCCGCGTGCCGCGCTTGCTGCGTCCCACCGACGGCTTGCCCGTCGAAGGCGTGGAAGTGCACATCGAGCGCGAAGGCGACAGTCCCTTGACGGGCGTCAGCGGCGCCGACGGACGCGGGCCGAAGGTGGAAACCGATCACCTGCAGCGGCTGAAGGGATTTTTCTTCCGCCGCCGTTCCTGAAACCCGACACCGGAGACCATACCATGCTGTTCGATCCCCATCCACCGCTGTGCGACGACCCCACAATCGATATCCTCGGTCAATTTTCCTGTAGCGCCAATTTCCAGAGCAGCGACCGGGACACGCTGCAGCAGTTGCCGCTGCCCGGCATCGTGATCTTCGTGCACGGCGTCAATTCCGATGGCGAGTGGTACGCGGCAGCCGAAGAGGGACTGTGCAAGGGCCTGAACGAGCGCCTCAAGCGTTCCTGCCATCACATGCAGCACCGTGGCGTGGAAGGCGGCGAACTGACGGCGGTCAATTATGGCGCCGAGATCACGGCCGAAGGCTTTCTCAACCCGGAAATGTCGGCCGATACCTTGATCCGCGATGCCGGCACTTTTTCTCCCGTGATCCGCTTTCGCTGGGGCTACAAGGCTTCCGGCGTGGAACTGCAGCAATACGGCAAGGGCATCTACCTGAACGAACAGGATTACTGGGGCGGCGGGCCGTTTGCCAATGGCTGCAGCGCGCTGGCGGACTTGTGGAAGGATGGGCTGAGCGAGGGGCTATTCTTGTGGAACACCATCCAGCACATGAATCCCTTCCCGGAACGGCAAGTGTACAGCTGCCCGCCGCGAGCGTATTTCGTGCTGGCCGCCTATCGTCTGGCCAGGCTGGTCGAAGCCATCCGCCAGCAGCAGGCCGACGTGCCCGTCACCATCGTGTGCCACAGCCAGGGCACGATGGTGGCGATGGCGGCCGCCTTTCTGGGCGCAAACCTGCCCAAGGTGAAGGACAGTTTTCCCTGCGTGGCCGACAACTATGTGATTTGTAATTCGCCGTACAGCCTGGCGAAAAGCAATAGCGCCGAGAACTGGGTGGCCGGCAATCTGCGTGCGGCGGACGGCAGCACGGGCAGGGTAACGGTGCAGGCGCGCATCGCCACCTTGAAAAACTTCTTTGCCATCATCGGCCAGCGCGCCAGCCTGGGCGAGGCGCAGACAGACGAGGAAATCGACCGCTGCATGGCCAACGTGCAGCACGGTTTTTCCGCCGCCAAAGATCGTGAACAATACGGGATTGCCGGCGCCGCCCGGGGCGGCAAGAAATCATCGTATGGCAGGGTGACCATCTATTGCAATCCGCACGACGTGGTGGTGTCGTCCGTGGCCATCGAGGGCATCGGCTGGCGCGGCCTGTCGGGTTCGCTGGCCAAGGACAGCAAGGACGGCGGCGAACTGGCAGCCACCGAGGCTGCAGGCGTGTGCGTGCAGCGCGTGTTTGCCCAGGGGTTTGAGGTGGGCAAGCAGGGCAGCTATCACTACTGGAGCGATCACTGGCGCAAGCCTTCGCCGGGCGGCAAGGACTTCTGGTTTCCGGCGCAGAAATATGCGTCGTATTCCATCAAGCAGGGCGTGGAGGCCAGCGAGGGCTCCTTTTCCACCATCCTGACGGTCGGGTTTGCGCCCTTGTTTATCGTTGCAACGGGCCTGGCACAAAGCCCTTGCAATGCCTCGCCCCACAAAGACTGGAAAATCGAACTGAACGCACCCGACTTGCTGCCGCCCTTCAAGCCGCAGTCCTTGCGCTTTGGCCAGACCAGCGAGGAATTCGACGAAGGTTACGAGCCCCCCGGCGAATCGCGCCAGGCCGGCAAGCAGCGCGCGCCCGGCGACGATTACCTTGCCGATCATGAGATTCCGCCCGGCGGCCTGCAGGGGCAGGCGGGGAAAAGTGTAGCCAAACGCATGGACAGCGCCAGGGGCACGGCCGATGACGAGGCGCGCCTGCGATTCGAGCAGCACGCCGTGATACGCGCGCAGGCCGTACGGGAAGGGAAAAGTCCCGCAGGTCAAAAAGTGCAGCAGGAAATGCCCAACGCCACGCCCGACGCCGAATACCAAGCATGGCGCAGCACGCGGATAGAGGAAATGATGTCCAGCCAGGCCGGCGCCTACGCCACCGACCATTCCACCATCCTGACCAACCCCATGCACGCAGAGCGGGCGCTCGCGTATGACGTGGCGGTGGGCGTGTGCCGCATCAAGCCGGATCAGCTGCGCAAGTTGAGGGTGGCGGCGGATTGGAGGTTGTTGAAGTGGTTGGATGAGACTGATTCTGCAAAGGCTTTTGAACAGTATTTTGCAAGTGCCACTATCGACGAATTAACGATAACCGATTGGGCTGGCTGCAACGATGGCCCAGCCAGCATGCCGAGTTTAATAGTCGATAAGCGTGAAAATTCTCCACCGGACGCCAAACCAAACTCTGGTGAGCGTGCCCATGGGTGACATTGTGTTGGTTGCTCTTCCAGTCATATCAGATGCTGCTAATCAAGATTTGTTTTAAAAATGGAGAATTCAATATGACGAAATCCTTTTTTATTTATGTATTGATGGTTTTTCTGGCGTTGATTTTCCTGACGGCCTGTGCGCGTCTTCGTTCATCGCCTCCTACGTCCGAAAATGCCGTTGTCGCGGCACCTGACACTAAAAAACTTCCCTATATGGCACAAGTGGTTGCAGTGCAGTGGCTGAATCCCTTGCAGCGCCGTGACTACCCAACCGAATGGCAGTTGCTGTGGACTTTAGGGCTGGTACGACCGAATCCCGACGATGACATGGTCAGAGCGAATCCGAAGAAATATTCCAGTTTACAGGCCGTGTCTCCTGTTGTTGCAGGTAATGACGGTGAAGAAACCTTTCGTGGCTATCATCGAAAATATATTCGCGAAATCATGAATCTATTCCACGATATTTACTATTCCGACCCTGAATATTTTTACAACGTTCATTCCGCCGAGAATCGCTCACGCTGGCGTGAGCTAGCTGGGATCCATATCGAATACGCTATTCCTGAAGGGAAACTCGATCCTGCGGATGCAGGAGCCTTCGTGCAGGACTATGTTCGTCGTACCTTTACCATTGGTAACCCCAACTTTCCTACCCTCTGGACGCGTTCTACGCTCCCTGATGTCCGCATCACCATGGGCGGCCCCAACGCTGGTTTTACCTCCTTGGCCGCCGCGCTCGACTATCTGCAAAGCCACCCCAAGGAAACCGTCTGGGTCATGAACTGGGATGCGCCCAGCCGGCCTCTGGACAGACAGATCAACGAAAACCTGGTGCTGTTGGTGCTGGCTGGCCCCGACTACAAGACGGAGCGGGCGCCGCTGGCGTGGCTAGGCTATCCGAGTACCAAACAGCTTGCCGATTTTGAAGTCAAAAAGGGCGAACCGCCGCGCCTGGTGCAGGCGTGGACGGCGGCCATCGAGGATGCCGCATCGAAGGCGAACAGGCACGATACTGACATCGGCTATCTGATTCACGACGCGGGCAATACGCACCAGGATTCGTCCGCACGGCTCGGTGCGCTGGCGCAGACGCTCACCGTGCAATTGCCGGAATTCGATTTCCTCAAACAAAGCTTCAATCTGACGGCCGTGCTGGGCGAGACGGGCGCGGGCACGGCCCTGACGAACGTGGCGCTGGGCATCGCTTACGCGCACTATTTTGGCAAGCCCGTACTGGTGGCTGGCACCAGCGACCTGTCTGCGCCCGTGGCGCTGGTGGTGGCGCCGCCCGCCGTGGTGCGGCCGATACAGCCCGGCAAGCCATGGTTCCGCGCGCGCAGCGGCAACCATGCGTATCTGCCCTGGTGGGGCTTGCGCCACGATGCGCGCGAGTATTACCAGGGGTTTTCGCAATGAGGGCGCTGATCGCGGTTCTCATGTCGCTTTTGCTTGGCGCGTGCGCGACGCCGCCATTGCAGGAGGCGGCAGTGCCACGCAGCGGTCCGTTTATGGCTCAAGTAGTTGGCTTGCAATGGCTTAATCCACTGCAGCGGAAGGACTATCCGACGCAATGGCAATTGCTGTGGACTTTGGGGCTGGCACAACCAAATCCGAACGATGAGATGGTCAGGGAAAAGCCTGAAAAATATTCCAAACTGCAAAGCATTGCGTCTATTGCCGTTGGAAATAATGGTTCTGAAACCTTCCGCGGCTACCACCATAAATATATCGAAGATATGTTTGATCGTTTTCATGGGGTGTATTACTCCGATCCCGAATACTTCTATAACGTCCACTCTGCCAAGGATAGGTCGCGCTGGCGCGAACTGGCCGGTATCCGTATCGAATATGCGCTACCTGAAGGCAAGCTTGACCCTGTGGAGGCGGCCAACTTCGTCCAGGAATATGTTGCCGATACTTTTAGCATCGGCAACATCCACTCTCCCACCCTCTGGACGCGCTCCACCCCACCCGACGTTCGCCTCACCATGGGCGGCCCCAATGCCGGTTTTACGTCACTTTCCGCCGCGCTCGACTATTTGCAAAGCCATCCCAAGGAAACCGTCTGGGTCATGAACTGGGATGCGCCCAGCCGGCCTCTGGACCGGCAGATCAACGAAAACCTGGTACTGCTGGTGCTGGCCGGCCCCGACTTTAAAACGGAGCGGGCGCCGCTGGCGTGGCTAGGCTATCCAAGCAGCAAGGCTGTGGCGGATTTCGAAGTCAAAAAGGGCGAACCGCCGCGCCTGGTGCAGGCGTGGACGGCGGCCATCGAAGAGGCTGCGGCTAAGGCCAATCAAGCCGAGACCGGGATCGGCTATCTGATTCACGACGCCGGCAATACGCACCAGGATTCGTCCGCACGGCTCGGTGCGCTGGCGCAGACGCTCACCGTGCAATTGCCGGAATTCGATCTTCTGAAGCAAAGCTTCAATCTGACGACCGTGCTGGGCGAGACGGGCGCGGGCACGGCGTTGACGAACGTGGCGCTGGGCATCGCTTACGCGCACCATGTCGGTAAACCCGTGCTGGTGGCTGGCACCAGCGACCTGTCCGCGCCTGTCGCGCTGGTGGTGGCGCCGCCCGCCGTGGTGCGGCCGATCCAGCCCGGCAAGCCATGGTTCCGCGCGCGCAGCGGCAACCATGCGTATCTGCCCTGGTGGGGCTTGCGCCACGATGCGCGCGAGTATTACCAGGGGTTTTCGCAATGAGGCGTTTTACCTATTCAAGGAGAAGAGCATGCGTGGCGTGATCCGTTTGAACGACCCCACCAGCCACGGCGGCAAGGTGGTGGGGGCGGCGCCGAACAGTACGGTGCTGGGCGTGGCCGTGGCGCGCAAGGGCGACCCTTGCGTGTGCCCGATCAAGGGCCACGTGCGCTGCGTGATCGCCGAGGGCGATCCGCAGGTGCTGATCGATGGCGTGCCCGTGGCCTTTGATGGGCACAAGACCAGCTGCGGCGCCAGCCTGATGTCTACCGTGGGCAACAGCGGGCGCGGTTAGCTCAGGCTGGCGTCGATGGCCGTGCCCAGCTTGTCGACGATCTCATCGACATGGCTGGCGTTGATGATGTAGGGCGGCGCCAGCAGGATGTGGTCGCCGTGCAGGCCGTCGATGGTGCCGCCCATGGGGTAACACATCAGTCCATTTTGCATGGCGTGCGCCTTGATGCGCGCGTGCAGGCGGCGGGCCGGGTCGAACGGCTGCTTGCTGGCGCGCTCCTGCACCAGTTCCAGCCCCAGGAACAGGCCGCGGCTGCGGATGTCGCCCACGTGCGCATGGTCATCGAAACGTTGCTGCAGGCGCTCCTTGAGCAAGCCGCCCATGGCGCGCACGTTGGCCAATAAATCGCGTTCCTCGATCTGCCGCTGCACGGCCAGGGCGGCGGCGCAGGCCGTAGCGTGGCCGATATACGTGTGGCCATGCTGGAAGAAGCCCGTGCCGGCGCGGATGGTCTCGCGGATGTCCGTCGATACCATCACGGCGCCGATGGGCTGGTAGCCGGCACCCAGGCCCTTGGCGATGCAGATCAGGTCGGCGGTGATGGCTTCCTGCTCGCAGGCGAACAGGCTGCCCGTGCGGCCCATGCCGCACATGACTTCGTCGAGGATCAGGAGGATGCCGTGGTGCTGGCAGATGGCGCGCATGCGCGCAAAATAGCCGGCCACGGCGGGCAGGGCGCCGGCCGTGGCGCCGACGACGGGTTCGGCGATGAAGGCCATGACGTTGTCCGCGCCCAGTGCGGCGATATTGTCTTCCAGTTCCTGGCCCAGGCGCGCCACGTAGTCAGCATCCGTTTCGTGCGCCGGCTGGTCGCGCCAGGCGTAGCAGGGCGACACGTGCGTCACGCCAATGAGCAGCGGTTCGAACTGCTGGCGGCGCCAGGCGTTGCCGCCCGTGGCCAGCGCACCCAGGGTGTTGCCGTGGTAGCTCTGGCGGCGCGCGATGACGTGGCGGCGCTGCGGCTGGCCCCGTTCGACGAAATACTGGCGCGCCATTTTCAACGCGCTTTCCACCGCTTCCGAGCCACCCGAGACGAAATACACGCTGTCGATGCCGGCAGGTGCACGCTCGACGAGGAAATCTGCCAGCTGCTCCATCGGCTCGCTGGTAAAGAAGGAGCTGTGCGCATACGCCATGCTGGCAACCTGCTGCTGCACGGCTGCGATCACGGCCGCATCCGAATGGCCGAGGCAAGAGACGGCCGCGCCGCCGCAGGCGTCCAGGTAGCGCTTGCCGTTTGCATCGATCAGGTAAGGGCCATCGCCGCCCGTGGCGACAGGATAATTGGCGGTCAGGCTGCGGTGGAAGACATGGCTCATGGGCATCGCTTTCTTGTCGGCAAAGGAGATGGCCGAGTATAGGATGCGCCGCACCGCAATGCAACGATTGATGTATTTATTTTATCTTTACATCATTCGATGTTTTTGCGTACGCGCCCAGCGTCCGTAATTGTTTTTCCGCCGCGCCGATGGCCGTCACGGCATCGGGCCCCGCGCGCGCCACCAGCAGTTCCACCAGGCTTTCCACGGCCGCGACGCCGGCCACGATGGAGGGGAAGAACGAGGGACTGTCGACGGCGATGACGATGCTGGCGTCGGCCTGCAGGGCCAATGGCGACATGGCGCTGTCGCTGATGGCGACCACCAGGCAGCCGGCCTGGCGCGCCGCCTGCGTCACCAGCAGCGCTTCGCTCGAATACGGCGCGAAGCTGACGACGACGACGGCCTCGCCGGCCTGCAAGGCGCGCAAATCCATCTCCAGCGTGCCGCCCTGGCCGCTCAGCAGCTGCACGCTGGGGCGCAGCAGCCGGTACAGATAGTGCAGGGTGTAGCCGATGGGATGGGCGGCGCGAAAGCCTGCCACGTGCACGCGGGGCGCCGCCTGCAGCAGGCTGGCGGCCGCATCCAGGGCGGCGTGGTTGGCGCTTTCCGTGGTGGCCAGGTTGCGCTGCTGCACCGTGAACACTTCGGTGACCAGGTCGCGCTGTTTTCCCTCTTTGCCGGCCAGCGCGCCCGCCTTTGCCGCGTAGCCGCTTGGCCCCGCGCGCAGGCGTTCGACGAAGATGGCTTTGAGTTCCGGCCAGCCGGCAAAGCCCAGTTGCTGCGCCAGGCGCACCAGGGCGGCCGACTGCACCTGGGCACGCGCGGCGATGCTGCGCATCGACGACACGGCCACTTCGTCCGGGTGGTCGGCCAGGTAGCGGGCGCCGGCCTGGAATTGCGGGCTCAGTTCCGCATGGCGCGCCTTGATCAGGTCCATCAGTGCCGCATAGGAGTCGTGGGGTGTCGCTGCCTGCATCGCCGTGCCTCATTGGATAGGTTGCGGCGATGGTACAGGATTCGTCAGCGCGCCGGTAGCGGCAAGCCTTGTGCCAGGGCGGCCGTGCGCGGACGCAGGCGGGCAAACAGGTGCGGCCCGGCCGGTTTGCGGCGCGGACCCGTCGTCAGCACGCGCAAGGCGGTGGGCAGCGGCACGTCGTGGCAATGCAAAAACAGGGCGGCGGCGCCCGTGCCGGCCATTTCCTGCAAGGCCAGCGCATGTTCGACCAGCGCCGCCGTGCGCATGTCGAGCCGCAGCGGGATGTCGGGTTGAAATAACTGTGCATCGACGTGCCGTGCATCGCGCATGCTGTCCCCGCCGGGTTCGCTAGTCAAGCTGCCAGCATAAAAGCGCCCCGGCGGCGCCACCTTGCGCCAGATCACTCCAATGTTGGATAGATTCCTCAATGCAAAAAAACGCCAGCCGTTGCCGGCTGGCGCTGAAAACCCTCGCAAGGAAGAAAGGGGGATTGGCTAGTAACTCCAGCGTACCGATAAACCGACGACCTTGTCATAGCGCCGCACGTCGCGCACATACTCCGGCGTGTCGTGGTAGTCGCGGTAGGTCGAGTCGAGCAGGTTGTTGGCGTCCAGCGTCACCGTGGTGTTCGGGTTGAGCTTGTACGACACCGACGCGTCCAGGGTTCTCGTCGGCGCCACGGTCAGGTGGATGCCCTTGCCGCGGTAGTTGTAGTCATCGACGTACTTGTCGCGCCAGCTGTAGGCCAGGCGCGCTGACCACGGTCCCTGTTCGTACAGGCCGACGATATTGGCCGACCATTTCGACATGCCCGTGAACGGATGTACGCCGCCATCGAGTTCTGCCAGCTCGCCCGTCATGTAGGTGGCGTTGGCCTGCAGGCCCAGGCCGCTCATCCAGCCGGGCAGCTTGTCGTAGAACTGCTGGTAGGCCATTTCCATGCCCTGCAGATGGCCCTTCGAGGTGTTACGCGGACGCGTGATGTCGTACACGATGCCGCCATACGTTTCCTTGGCCGAGCCGGACAAGATGTAGTTCTTGAAGTTGTGGCGGAACACGGTGGCCGTGACGGAGCCCGTCTGCGCGAAATACCATTCCAGCGCCGCGTCGAGGTTCTTGCCTTCCACGGGTTTCAGCTCGGGATTGCCGCCGCTGCCCGTCGGGCGCACCATTTCCAGGCTCTGGCCCAGGGTCACGCCGGGATTGAAGTCGGCGAAGTTCGGGCGCTGTACGGCCTTGCCGGCTGTCAGGCGGGCGATCAGGTCCTGGCGCAGCATGGCTTTCAGGGTCAGGCTGGGCAGCACGTCCGTGTCCGACGTTTTCACGCGCACCGGCGTGATGATGCCGTTTTGCGAGGAATTGCCTTGCAAGTCCTGCTTGGTCTGCACCACGCGCACGCCCAGGGTGCCATCGACCGGCACTTGCGCCAGGTTAAAGCCGATGCGCGCCTTGCCGTACACGGCATTGGTTTTTTCCACGTCCATGTAGTGACTCATCGGATCGTCGGGGCTGCGTTCGCTGCTGCCCGTAAACAGCTGGCGCAGCGCGCCCGTGTTGTTGAGCATGAAGTCGCGGCATGGCGTGAGCCAGCTTTGCAGGCCGAAGTTGCCCGTGTTCTGGTGCGAGGCGCAAGCCAGGCCGGGAATCGCGTCCGCGTACATGGTTGACGTCAGGCCGCCCTGGCCATTTTTTTCGCGGATCGATTCGGCCTTGCGCTTGGCCATGCGCACGCCACCCGAAAATTCGCGGAAGAAGCCCGTACTGTCCATGTCGTAAGTGACGTCGCCGCGCCAGTCGGTCGAGCTGCCTTCGTCGTGGCTGTGGTTATCGTAGAAGCCGAGCAGCGTGTAGTTCTTCGGGTCCAGCATGTTGTAGCCGGGGTAGCTGATTTGCGCGCCGCCGTTGACGTTCGTGCTGCCGATGACGCTGATCGGATGGGCGAGGAAGTCGAGGATGGGAAATTCGCGCTCGAAGTTGCTCACTGTGCGCGCCAGTTCCGTGGTGGCGCGCAGCTGCGGCGTGATATCCCAGCGCGCGCCGATGGCGCCTTGCGAACCGATGGAGCGGTCGCGCCGCGCCTGGGTCGAACCGAGCGTGAAGGGCGACCATGGGCCGTCGATCTTGCCCACCGTGGCCGCCTGGGTGGTGCCGGGGATCAGGGTGATGTCCGGATTCTGGCCCCAGGGCAGCGAACCGACGAAAAACTGGCTGTCGAACGCATGCTTGATCAGGGTCGACATGCCTTCCGCATACACTTCCACCTGCGAGTTCGGGCGCCACTGGAAGGCGGCATTGGCAGCATAGCGCTTGCGGTCGCCCACGGTCGGGATCATGCCGACGGAATCGGGACCCGTGATATTGCCCGCTTCGGGGCGCTTCACCGGTTCGGCGTTCCAGATCGTCTCGTCATAGTATTTGCTGCGCTGGTAGGACAGGCCGAGCAGGGCGCCGAATTCGCCGTATGGGGTTTTCCAGCGGTTCGAGACCATGCCGCTGACGTTCGGATCCGTCGAGCCGGACTTGTCGCGGTGTTCGGCGCGCACGTTGCCGGACGCCGTAAAACCCTTGAAGTCGAACGGGCGGTTGGTGCGCACATCGATCACGCCGGCCGTGCCGCCTTCGACCATGTCGGCGCCCTGCGATTTGTACACGTCCACGCGCTGCAGCATGGCCGTCGGGATGTCGGCCAGGTACAGGCTGCGGCCCACGGAGGTGAACATTTCGCGGCCGTTGAGCAAGGTCACCACGCCGGGCAAGCCGCGGATGACGACGGTACCGGCCTCGCCGCCTTCGCGGCGCACCTGCACGCCCGTCACGCGGCCGAGGATTTCGGCCACGTTCTTGTCGGGGAATTTGCCGATTTCATCGGCAACGATGGAGTCGACCACCTGGTCGTTGTTCTTCTTGATCGTCTGCGCGCTTTGTGCTGCCCTGCGCACGCCCGTGACGGCCACCACGGCGATGCCGGCATTGTCGGCTGGCGCCGCCGCTGGCGCTGCTTCTGCCACTTCTGCCGCCGGTGTCTCCACGGCGGGCGCCTGCTGCGCCCAGACGGAAGCGCTGCTCAGCAGGCCCGCGCCGGCCAGCGCTGCCACCGTGGCCTTCAATGTCAATCGTGTGTTTTGCTTGGGCGTGCGGGTGCCCGTTGCCATCCATTGCTTCATCTTGTCTCCACCTGTATTTTAGTTATGTTGAGAACGCTGCAGCAGTCGCCGCCAGAGCTGAAACTTGCTCAGGAAACATGGTAGGGGGAATGACTTTGCCCCACAAATGACTTCTTTTGCGATGTCAATACCAATTCCGGTATCCCTGCTGTATTCATGCGCCCTGGCGGCGCATTGTGCGTTGTCGAATCCGGCGCGTGCTGCACCGGAGGTGTCAGGCGGCGCAGGGCGCGTCGCTGTGCGCCAGCCATGCCAGGAAGTGCGCCTGCGGCATGGGACGGGCAAAATAAAAGCCCTGCAATTCATCGCAGCCGGCGTGGCGCAGCACGTCGGCATCGGCCGCGCTTTCCACGCCTTCGGCGGTGACCGTCAAGCCTAGGGTATGGCCCAGGCCGATGATGGCTTTCGTCACGGCCAGGTTTTGCGGCGAACCGTGGATGTCCTGCACGAAGCTCATGTCGATTTTCAGCTTGTCGAGCGGGAAGCGGCACAGGTAGTTCAGGCTCGAATAGCCGGTGCCGAAATCGTCGATCGACAGCGCAAACCCCAGCGCCTTGATGGCGTGCAGGGTAGCGATGGTGTCGTCCACGTTGTCCATCAGGATCGATTCGGTCAGTTCGAATTCGATCTGACCCGGCGTGACGGGAAACTCGCGCAGTACCTCGCGCAAGGTGTCCACCAGGGTGCCGCTTTTCAATTGGATGGCCGACAGGTTGATCGATACGGCGATCTCGCCCGCGCCCGCCTCGCGCCATGCCAGCTGCTGGCGGCATGCTTCGCGGATGACCCACGCGCCGATGGAGACGATCAGGCCCGATTCCTCGGCGGCGGGAATGAAGCTGTCGGGCGCGATCAGGCCGTGCTGCGGGTGCTGCCAGCGGATCAGGCTTTCCACGCCATTCAGGCGGCTGCTCTGCGCATCGATGCGCGGCTGGTAGTACAGCACCAGTTCCTGCCGCTCGATGGCGTGGCGCAGGTCGCTTTCCAGGTGCAGCTGCTGCAACTGCTGCTCCTGCATCTGCGGCGTGAACATGCGCGCATGGTCGCGCCCCCCGCTCTTGGCCTGGTACATGGCCGCATCGGCGTGGCGCATCAGGGTATCCATGTCGTCGCCGTGGTCCGGATAGATGGCAACGCCCACGCTGCACGAGACATACAGCGCGCTGCCTTCCACCTGGTGCGGCTGGCGCATGGCCGGTATCAATCGCGTGTCGAGCAGCGCGCTGATGGTATCTGCGTCGCCGATGCCGTTGAGGATGACGACAAATTCATCGCCGCCCAGGCGGCTGACGGTGTCGCCTTCGCGTACCAGCTGCAGCAGGCGCTTTGAGACCGATTGCAGCAGCGCGTCGCCCACATGGTGGCCCAGCGCGTCGTTGACGTGCTTGAAGCGGTCCAGGTCGACGAACAGCACGCCCACTTTTTCGCCGCTGCGGCGCGCCTGCGCGATGGCGGCCGTCAGGCGCAGTTTCGACACGTGGCGGTTCGCCAGGCCCGTCAGCGCGTCGTGGTGGGCCATGTGCTCGATCTGCCGCTCGCTGGCCTTGCGTTCGCTGATGTCGAGCGAGCTGGCGATGAAATGCGTGGTGACGCCATCGAGGTCGCGCACGGCGTTCATCACCAGCCAGGCGGGATAGCTTTCCAGCGACTTGCGCTGCACCGAGATTTCTCCCTGCCAGTAGCCGCGCCGCGCCAGGGTCTGGCGCAGGCTGTCGAGCTGCTCGGGACTGTTGTCCGGCGCGAGCAGGAAGGCCGGGCGCTTGCCGATCAGCTCCACCATGTCGTACAGCGAATGGCGGCGGAAAGCCTGGTTGACGGTAATGATGCGCATGTCGGCATCCATCACGATCAGGCTTTCAGCCGATGCCTCGAAGACCTTGGCCCACAGTTCCAGGCGCGACTCCATCAGCTTCATCTTGTTGATCGGCGTGAAGGTCGACAGCACCGCGCGCTGGCCCTGGTAGTCGATCAGGCGCGCGGAAATCAAGGCCCAGGTGGGCGTGCCGCCGCCGCTCCAGCACACCTCGAATTCATCGACGGCGCCCAGGTCGCTCAAGCGCTGAAAGAAGCGCGAACGGGCCTGCGGACTCATGCCGCCCACCCAGGGGTCCAGCTCCAGGCCGCCCTGCCACGCGTGCGCGGCCTGGTTCGCGTGCAGCACCTGGTGATGCGGGATCGAGGTGACCATCAGCGGGATGGGAATGGCGTCGACCAGCTGGCGCTGCGCATCGGCCGCGCTGGCGCGCGCCACCAGGTCCTGCTGCGCCATGCGCTGGAAGTCGAGCTGCTGCAGCATGGTATTGAAGGCGCTGACCAGGCGCCCCGTTTCATCTTCGCTGTCCCAGACGGCGCGCAGGCTATGGTCGCCCGTTTCGCGCACTTCCTGCGCCACGCGCGCCAGGCGGCGAATGGGCAGGGCGATCTGCCGCGCGACAAAAAACACCAGGCCCAGTATCATCACCAGCAGCAGCACGGCCGTGCCCAGGTGCAGCCACATGCGCGTGAAAAAGCCGTCCACGCGCAGCTGGATCAGGCGCTGCAATTCGTTTTCCGCCGCGCGCCAGGCCCGCTGCAGGGCCGCGACGGCCGCCGCATCGTGCTGCAGCAGCGCGGCGCTGCCATCGGCATGGGCCGGCGTGCCGGCCAGCGCCTGGGTGCTGGCGCGAAACTGCGCCACGGCTTGCTGCAGCGCCGCGCGCGAACCGTCCAGGTGCCGGCGCAGCAGCGGCGTGCTGGCCGCGAACGCCTCCGTGTAGTCGCTGCCGATGCCGCGTATGGTGGCATCCATGCGCCCTTCCAGGATCAGGAACTGGGTCTGCAGGCGCTGGCGCTGTGCGCCTTCGGCTGTCGCCAGCTGCAGGGCCAGGTCGCGCGTGCTGTTGATTACCTCCAGCAGTTCCGGAAAACGCAGGATCACCAGTGACATCGTGTAATAGCTGTCCAGGTCCGGGTCGAGGATCAGGTTCGACTGGTTGCCCACGCGCGTGAGCAGTTCGCGTCCGGCCACGAAGGCGGACGCGGGCGCGATGCCGTCCTCCTGCATGCCGGCATCGTCCTGTGGCTGGCGCAGCAGCGCGGTAAATTGCGCACTCAGTTCACCGCTGCGCATGTCCGCACCGAATCGGCGCTCGGCCTGCTCGATGGCGGCGGCTTGCGCGTCCGCTTGCGCCGTGCTGCGCGCCAGTGGCAGCAGCGCATCGCGGATGGCGGCGATGTAGTCGTTGCCCGCCATCTCCTTGCGCGAGAAATCGATGGCGATGTATTTTTCGTTGATGAGGATGCCGGAAATGAAGATCACGGCGGACAGGTCGAGCAAATAGATCAGCGCCAGTTTGCGCCCCACCGTCAATTTCCCGATCATGCGCGAGATTCTGCCCACCATGCGTGTACCACCTTCTCGTCAGCTCACTTATGTTTTCTTATGAGCAATTTTCATGCCTGAATTTACAAGCTTGCAAGGGGGATTTTGCACCATGCCGGTGCGCGCAGGGAGGCGGCGCGCGCCAATAAAAAGGGCGGCCCGCAGGCCGCCCTTGACTGCAGTCAGACTGCGCTTACGCTTCGGCGACGCGCTTGGCGATGTGCGCCAGCGCTTCTTCCACCTGGTCGATCAGGATCAGGCACAGGTCGCCTTCGTTCAAACGCGCCAGGGCCTTGTCGATGGCGATGAATTCGCCGTTGATTTCATCGATATGGCTGGTGCGCTTGGCGCCGTTCAAGCCCTGGCGCAGCAGCGCCACGACTTCGCCATCGGCGCGGCCGCGCTGGCATTGATCCTGGTACAGCAGCACGTCGTCGAAGGCGGCGCCGAGGATTTCCGTCTGCTGGCGGATGTCTTCGTCGCGGCGGTCGCCGGCGCCGCTGATGACCACCGAACGGCGCTTGGCCGGCATGCTTTCCACGGCCTGCACCAGCGCCAGGATGGCGTCCGGATTGTGGCCGTAGTCGGCGATCAAGGTGGCGCCCTTGTAATCGAAGACGTTGAAGCGGCCCGGCGCATTGTCGGCTTCATTGGCAAAGGTTTTCAGGCCCAGTGCGATGGTTTTCCAGTCCAGGCCCACGGCCCAGGCGGCGGCCAGCGAGGCCATGACGTTGTCGACCTGGAAGCCGATGGCGCCATTGCGCGTGATCGGCACTTGCGACAGGGCGATTTCGTGGCGTTCCTTGCCCTGTGCGGCGACCAGTTTGCCGTCTTCCACGTACACCACGCGGTTGCCTTGCGCGCGGTGCGTGGCCATTACGGGATGCGTCTTGTCGGCGGCGAAGAAGGTCACCGTGCCGCTGCAATTCTTGGCCATGCGCGCCACGGCAGGGTCGGTGGCGTTCAGCACGGCCACGCCACTGTCGGCCACGTTCTGCACGATCACTCTTTTCAATACCGCGAGGTCTTCCACGGTGGTGATGTAGTTCAGGCCCAGGTGGTCACCGGCGCCGATATTCGTCACCACGGCGACCTGGCAGCGATCGAAAGCCAGGCCTTCGCGCAGCATGCCGCCGCGCGCCGTTTCGAACACGGCCGCGTCCACGTCAGGGTGCAGCAGCACGTTGCGCGCGCTGCGCGGACCGCTGCAGTCGCCGCTGTCGATCTGGCGTCCTTCGATGTACACGCCATCGGTGTTGGTCATGCCGGTGCGCAGGCCCGAGGTGGTGAGCAGGTGGGCGATCAGGCGCACGGTGGTGGTCTTGCCGTTGGTGCCCGTCACGGCAACGACGGGGATGCGGCCATCGTCGCCCTCGGCGAACATGGCGGCAATGATGGCTTCGCCCACGGGGCGCGGCTTGCCGAACGACGGCGCCAGGTGCATGCGCAGGCCCGGTGCGGCGTTCACTTCGACGATGCCGGCGTTCTGCTCTTCCAGCGGTTTTAGTATGCTTTCGGAGACCACGTCCACGCCGCAGATGTCCAGGCCCACCATGTGTGCGGCGGCGACGGCGCGCGCCGCCACTTCCGGGTGCACGTCGACGGTGACGTCGGTGGCCGAGCCGCCCGTCGACAGGTTGGCGTTATTGCGCAAGATCACGCGTTGGCCCACGGGCGGTACGGATTCGGCCACATAGCCCTGCTTGGCCAGGCTGGCCAGGGCGATGTCGTCGAAGCGGATTTTCGTCAGCGAGGTGGCGTGGCCGCTGCCGCGGCGCGGGTCCAGGTTGACCTGGTCGACCAGTTCGCGCACCGTGTGCTGGCCGTCGCCCACCACTTGCGGCGGGTCGCGGCGGGCCGCTGCCACCATCTTGTTGCCGATGACGAGCAAGCGGAAATCGTGGCCGGGCAGGTAGCGTTCGACGAGGATGTCGTCGCGGAATTCCTGCGCCGCGAGGAAGGCGGCCGTCAGCTGTTCGCGCGTGGTGACGTTGACGGTGACGCCCTTGCCCTGGTTGCCATCTTTTGGTTTCACGACGACGGGCAGGCCGATCTCGCAGGCGGCGGCCCAGGCGTCGTCCGCATCGATGGCGACACGGCCGTGCGGCACCGGCACGCCGGCCGAATCGAGCAGCTTCTTGGTCAGTTCCTTGTCTTGCGCGATGGCTTCGGCAATCGCGCTGGTGCCGTCCATTTCGGCGGCCTGGATCTTGCGTTGCTTGCTGCCCCAGCCGAACGTCACCAGGCTGCCTTCGGTCAGGCGGCGGAACGGGATGTTGCGCGCCACGGCGGCGTTGACGATGGCGCCCGTCGAAGGGCCCAGGCGCACGTCTTCATCGAGCTCCTGCAACTGGTGCAGGGCACCGGCCAGGTCGAACGGCGCATTGTCGAGCGCGGCACGGCACAGCTGCTGCGCCAGTTCCAGGGCCAGGCGGCCGACGGCTTCTTCCGAGTATTCGACGACGACCTGGAAGATGCCCGTTTCCAAGGTCGGCGTGGTGCGGCTGAAGGTGACGGGGCAGCCGGCTTGCGCCTGCAGGCCCAGCGCCGCCAGTTCCAGCACCTGCGCCATCGGCGCGGCGTTGTAATTGCCCAGCGGTTGCAGCGGGCTCAGTTGCGGAAAGAGGGCGCGCAGGCGGGCTTCGAAGCCGGGCAACTGGGCGATGTCGAGTTCCTGCGTGGTGCAGGAAACAATGGCTTCCACGGCGGTGTCGTGGCTCCAGAGGTTAGGGCCCCGCAAGGCCCGTACGCGAGATACTTCCATAATTAAACCGTAATCCTGTTGTGTTCTTGTGGGCCCGGCCATCCTGGCCGGGCTTGAGTGCTGTCTTAGTTCCCGATGCAGCCGGGTGCGGCGTCAAACGTGCGCAAACCCGCGCAGATCAGATCGACGGGCAGGTTCATGGCCCAGGCGGCGGCGGCGACGGCCAGCACACAGTCGACATTGCCGGCCGTGGCCGGTTTCAGCAGGTCCAGGCACAGCAAGACCGTTTCGATGCCGCCTTCGGCCAGCACGATGTGGTTGCCGCGCACGAATACGGCACGCTGGCCGGCGGCCAGTTGCGCCGCGATGGCGGCCAGGCTGCCATCCTGCGCATACAGGGTCACCGTGCCGTCGCACAGTTCGGCCAGTTCCAGCACGTGTGCGTTGGCGGCGTTGAGCACGGCCACGCCCGTCGGTACCACCACGTCGACCTGGCTGCGCACGGCCTTGTACAGGCCCGCATCGTCGAGCACGTCGAAATCCTTGACGCTATCGAGACTGCCCATATCCGTGACGACGCCGATCTGGCACTTGTCATAGGCCAGGCCCTCGGCCAGGATCATGCGCGGATTGCTCTCGAACAGGGCCGTCTGCACGGTGCGGTTGAGCAGCAGGCGCTGGCCCGCGTCCCAGTTCACGCAATCGCTGCTGACGACTCTGCGCTGGTCCAGGTACATGCCTTCGCTGCAGACGGCGCCCGTGTGCAGGCCAGACAGGTTGAGCAGTTTGCACAGCATGCGCACGATCAGGCTGGCGCCGCGCGTGCCCGTCACGCCGATCAGCGGAATGCGCCCCGTTTCCTCGGGCGCAAACAGGTGGTCGACGATGGCCGCGCCGACAGGGCGGCTCTGGCCCACGCCCGGCTTGATGTGCGCCAGCAGGCCGGGGCTGGCATTGACTTCGATGATGGCGCCGCGCTGTTCTTCCAGCGGACGCGTGATGTCGGTGGTGACCAGGTCGATGCCGGCGATATCGAGGCCCACCACGCGCGCGGCGAGCAGGGCCGCATGCACGACGGACGGGTGCACGTCGTCGGTGACGTCGATGGACACGTTGCCGTTCGGCTGGATCAGCACTTTCTGGCCCGCCTGCGGCACGGACAGGGCGGTCATGCCCTGGCGCTGCAGTTCCAGCACGATTTCGCCCGATTCATGCGGCTTGACGGTACCCAATGGAAAATCTTCGCCTTCGCCGCGGCGCGGATCGATATTGATCTGCGCGTTCACCAGTTCCAGCACGCTGGACACGCCGTCGCCGTCGACCCACAAGGATTCGCCCTTGGCGGCCGCGATCAGCTTGTTGCCGACCACCAGCAAGCGGTGTTCGTCGCCCGTGATGAAGCTCTCCACCAGCACGGCCGAGCTGTCGCCCTTGCGCGCGGCCAGTGCGTAGGCTGCTTTCACGTCCGCTTCCGTCATCAGGTTGAGCGATACGCCGCGGCCATGGTTGCCGTCATACGGTTTCACCACGACGGGCACGCCGATGTCCTGTGCTTCTTCCCAGGCCGCTTCGGCGCTGCGCACCAGGCTGCCTTCAGGGACGCGCACGCCGCACGATTTGAGCAGGAATTTGGTCAGGTCCTTGTCGCTGGCGATGCCTTCGGCAATCGCGCTGGTGCGGTCCGTTTCGGCCGTCCAGATGCGGCGCTGCGCGGCGCCGTGGCCCAGCTGCACCAGGTTGCCGTCGTTCAGGCGCAGCGAAGGGATGCCGCGCTCGGTGGCCGCATCGACGATGCTGGCCGTGCTCGGGCCCAGGCAGCGCGCATCGACCATGTCGCGCAGGGGTTCCAGTGCCGCTTCCAGGTCGTAGGCTTCATCGTTGATGGCGGCCATCAGCAGGTCGCGCGCGGCGGCCAGGGCCGCGCGGCCCACGTGCTCTTCACGCGTGCGGAAAGCCATCTTGTAGACGCCGCGCTGGCTGGTCGAGCGGGTCTGGCCGAAGCCCGTGCGCATGCCTGCCAGGTTTTGCAATTCCAGCACCACGTGTTCGAGGATGTGCGCCGACCAGGTACCTTCGCGCAGGCGCTCGAAAAAGCCGCCCCGTTCGCCCACGCCGCAGCGGTGCTCGATCATGCCGGGCAGCCATGCCACCAGACGCTCGTACAGGCCAGGCAGGGTATTGGATGGGTAGTCTTCCAGTTCGCCGATGTCGACCCAGGCTTCAATCACCGGGCGATACGTCCAGATGTTGGGGCCGCGCAAGTGGGTGACGCGGGCAAATTCGATGTTCTTCTTCTTGATCATGTAAGTGGTTTCTTGATAACAAGCCAGGCGTCTGGGCGCCAGATACTTTATGGTGGCTCTACAGAGTCTTTTCAGGCTCGTGCTTGGTTCTTTATCCCGGGTATGCGCAGTGTGCCACTTTTAGCGGTCTCTTGTCGCGTTTGCTTCTCGTATTCTGCTGCTGTTGTCATTCTAATTGTTACTAAATGTTGCCTTACTTGTTATAAAGATACCGACTCCGGACGAAGCTGGAGCATTTGTGCAACAGCGGGCTGTTGTATACTTGTCGCTGGTCGATGGCCGCTCATTTTTTTGCGCCGTTTTGCCATCATTCCTTACCGGCAGGCATCCATTCGATACAATACAGGAAATTGCCACTGGTGCATCTACCTCGCCATCGCGCAGTACACAAACATTGATCGGGCGTCTGCCCCATCCCCCAAATCCCGCCCTGAAGGGCTTGGCCTCGAGCCGGAGTATGCTTTACGATGACAACTGAACTGAGTGTTCCTGCAACAACTATTCCCCTCACCTCGCTGCCTGCGCCGGTAGCAGAAGCCTGGCTGGCGGAGGTGGAGAGCAAGCTTTCTCCAGGGGAGAACGTTTTAAGTAGCGTTGAGGTTGACCTCGATGCGCGATTACGTTTCACAAAAGGCATAATTGTTGTTACCGAGAAGCGTTTGCTGGCCCGTTCACCGGGCGACACCGACTGGAAAAGCTGGTCTTTCCGCCCCGGACTGCGCCTGACGCACCACGACCACGCCGGTGTCGGCCACCTGGAACTGTTCGATGACCACGGCCGCCTGGCGGCGTGGCGCTTCACCCTGGGCCAGAACCTGCACGCCATCCGCGTGCTGGAACAGTTTGTCGAGCGCCTCGACAGCCACCTGACGGGCCAGCCCGTGCTGGAAGCGGAGCAGGAAGTGTGTCCGAGTTGCAAGGCGCCTCTGGAGCCGGAGCAGGAAGAGTGCCCGATCTGCGCCAAGGTGCTGTACACGCCGCCGTCCACCTGGACCCTGTTCCGCCTGTGGCGCTTTGCCCATCCCTACCGTGGCCAGCTGGCCCTGGGCTTCATGCTGATGCTGCTGAGCACTGCCGCGCACATGATTCCGCCCTACCTGACGGCGCCGCTGATGGACAATGTGCTGATTCCGTATCAAAACGGCAAGCATATCGACCCGTGGCTGGTGGTGTACTACATGAGCGGCTTGCTCGGTTCGGCCCTGCTGGCCTGGTTGCTGGGCTGGGGCAAGACCTATGTGCTGGCCCTGGTGTCCGAACGCATGGGCGCCGATTTGCGCTCGGCCACCTATGAACATCTGATGAAGCTGTCGCTGGAGTTTTTCGGCGGCAAGCGCACGGGCGACCTGATGTCGCGCATCGGCAGCGGCAGCGACCGCATCTGCGTCTTCCTCTCGCTGCATTTGCTCGATTTTGCTTCCGACGTGCTGATGATCATCATGACGGGCGTCATTCTGTGGTCGATGAACCCGTGGCTGGCCATCATGACCCTGGCGCCGCTGCCTTTCATCGCCTGGATGATCCACCTGGTGCGCGACCGCCTGCGCACGGGCTTTGAAAAGATCGACCGCGTGTGGAGCGAAGTGACCAACGTGCTGGCCGATACGATCCCCGGCATCCGCGTGGTGAAGGCGTTTGCGCAGGAAAAACGCGAAGCGGCCCGCTTCCGCGACGCCAACGCGCACAACCTGGCCGTCAACGACAAGTTGAACAAGGTCTGGTCGCTGTTTTCGCCCACCGTCTCGTTCCTGACGGAGATGGGTTTGCTGGTCATCTGGTGCTTCGGCATCTGGCAATTGTCGCGCGGCGAAATCACCGTCGGCGTGCTGACCGCCTTCATCGCCTACAGCACGCGCTTCTATGGCCGCCTCGACTCCATGAGCCGCATCGTTTCCGTGACGCAGAAATCGGCGTCCGCCGCCAAGCGCATCTTCGACATCCTCGACCACGTGTCGAGCGTGCCGGAACCGGCGCACCCTGTGAAACTGGAGAAGATCGAAGGCAGGATCGATTTGCGCGAAGTCGGTTTCCGCTACGGCAACCGGGCCGTCAACCGCGGCATCACGCTCAATATCAAGGCCGGCGAGATGATCGGCCTGGTGGGCCACAGCGGTTCGGGCAAGAGCACGCTGGTCAACCTGATCTGCCGCTTCTATGACGTGTCGGAAGGGGCGATTTTGCTCGATGGCGTCGATATCCGCTCGTTCGCCGTGTCCGACTACCGCCGCAACATCGGCCTGGTGCTGCAGGAGCCGTTCCTGTTCTTCGGCACCATCGCGGAAAATATCGCCTACGGCAAGCCGCACGCGTCGCGCCAGGAGATCATCGCCGCCGCGCGCGCCGCGCATGCGCACGAATTCATCCTGCGCCTGCCGCAAGGCTACGATTCGATGGTGGGCGAGCGTGGCCAGGGCTTGTCCGGCGGCGAACGCCAGCGCATCTCGATCGCCCGTGCCCTGCTGATCGACCCGCGCATCCTGATCATGGATGAAGCGACATCGTCGGTCGATTCGGAAACGGAAAAAGAGATCCAGAAGGCGCTCGACAACCTGGTGCAAGGCCGCACGACGATCGCCATCGCGCACAGGCTGTCGACCCTGCACCGGGCCGACCGCCTGGTGGTGCTGGACCGCGGCCAGGTCGTCGAAGTGGGCAGTCACGATGAACTGATGGCGAAAGAGGGCGCCTATTTCCGCCTCTACGAAGCACAGGCGCGCAACAACGAACTCGCCCTGGATGACAAGGAATAAGCATGGCCAGTACAACTTTTACATTAAGCCGCGACACCTTCGGCAAGCTGGTGATGACGGCCGACGACGGCCAGGTCTTTGACGGCGTGGCGCCCGTGCGCGCCTTCCCCATCCAGTCGCCCGACGAAGGCATTTCGCTGGTGCTGGGCAATGGCAAGGAAGTGGCGTGGATCGAGCGCCTCGACACCTTGCCGGAGCCGGCGCGCAGCCTGCTGCAGGAAGAGCTGGAAGGGCGCGAATTCATGCCCGAGATCGCGCGCGTGAAAAGTGTTTCCAGCTTTGCCACGCCGTGCACCTGGCATGTCGATACGGACCGGGGCGAGACGCAATTCGTGCTGAAGGGCGAAGAAGACATCCGCCGCATCGGCGCCACGTCGCTGCTGATCGCCGACAACCACGGCATCCACTTTTTGATACGCGACATGTTCAATATCGACAAGACGACGCGGAAGATCTTGGATCGCTTCCTGTAAGAAACGCCCTGAATGCGGTGCAGTGCCGCCGCTCATGCCGTTCAGCCTGCGCTGAACGGCATTTTTTTTGGCATGAGCAAACCTTGTGATTTGCCTCATTTGAGCTATACTTATGTCTTAAAGGAGGCGATTATGGCGCAGCAAGTTGATACTCCCGTCCCGCTCCAGCAAGCGAGAACGCTATACGAGGGCATGGCGCTGTATGGCTTTGACACTGATGCGCGCATTGCGCTGATACGGCGGGGCATCCCAGCTTCGACGATCAGCCGCTTGTCCGCGCGCATGGGCATGAGCAAGGAATTCCTGTTGTCCAGCCTGGGGTTGTCGCGTGCCACCATCAGCCGCAAGGAGAAAGACGCCAGCTTGCTGTCGAAGGATGAATCGGAGCGCGTACTGGGTGTTGAAACCCTGATCGGCATGGTGCAGGCGATGGTCGAACAATCGGGCGATCCCGCCGGCTTTGACGCGGCGCGCTGGGTCTCCGATTGGCTGAGCAAGCCGCTGCCTGCGCTGGCGGGCGCGACGCCGGCCAGCTATATGGATACCTTCGAGGGACAAAAACTGGTGGTGCAATTGCTGTCCATGACGCAGAGCGGAGCCTATGCATGAATGTGCTCTGGCGTATTGCCGTCGAGACGCCAGCCTATCCCGCCAGTGACCTGAGCGGCACCGGCGCGAGGATCACGGGCGGCCGCTGGAACAGCCAGGGCGTCCCCGTCGTGTATTGCTCGACAAATATCGCCCTGGCCACCCTGGAAACCGTGCATTACCTGCGGGGCGGCAGCCTGCCGTTCAACCGTTACCTGGTGCGTATCGCCATTCCCGATGGCGTATGGAACGCGCGCCAGGTACTCGATCCATTTCCTGGTGGCTGGGACGCCATACCGGCCGGCTTGTCGGGCAAGCGGGCTGGCGATGGCTGGATTGCAGCGGGGAAATCCGCCTTGCTGCTGGTGCCTTCCGTGATCGTGCCCGACGAATACAATGTCTTGCTCAACCCCCGCCATGCCGATGCCGCGGCGGTCACCGCCAGCACCGTCCGGCGGTGGAGCTACGATCCCCGCTTTTTCCCTTGATGCACGCTTACTGAAACGCCACTTCCGCAAAGCTGCGCAATTTGCGGCTGTGCAGCCGGTCCACGCCCTGGCGGCGCAGCAGTTCCACGGCGCGGATGCCGATGCGCAAATGCTGGTCGACCCGTTCGCGGTAGAAGTGGTTGGCCATGCCGGGCAGCTTGATTTCGCCGTGCAGTGGCTTGTCGCTGACGCACAGCAGGGTGCCGTACGGCACGCGGAAGCGGAAGCCGTTGGCGGCAATCGTCGCGCTTTCCATGTCCAGCGCGATGGCGCGGCTCTGGCTGAAACGGCGTTCCGGCGTACGCTGCGGCAGCAGTTCCCAGTTGCGGTTATCCGTGCTGGCCACGGTTCCCGTGCGCATGATGTGCTTTAAATCATGTCCCGTCAGCTGGGTGATTTCCGCCACCGCCGTTTGCAGCGCCTGCTGGATTTCCGCCAGCGGCGGGATCGGCACCCACAGCGGCAAGTCTTCGTCGAGCACATGGTCTTCGCGCACATACGCATGCGCCAGCACGTAGTCGCCCAGGCTTTGCGTGGTGCGCAGGCCGGCGCAATGACCGAGCATCAGCCAGGCGTGCGGACGCAGCACGGCGATATGGTCGGTGATGGTCTTGGCATTGGCCGGTCCCACGCCGATATTGACCATGGTGATGCCGCTGCCGTCGGCGCGCAGCAGGTGGTAGGCGGGCATCTGCGGCAGGCGCGGCGGTGCGGCGCCCAGCGCATCGTCGCTCTCGATGGTCTGGCCGACCCTGCGCGTGACCACGTTGCCCGGCTCGACAAAGGCGATATAGCCGTCGTCGTCCGATGGTGCTTGCGCGTCGGGCGCGCGCTCCATCATGGCGTGGCCCAGGCGGATGAATTCGTCGATGTAGAACTGGTAATTGGTAAACAGGACGAAGTTCTGGAAATGCTGCGGCGAGGTGCCGCTGTAGTGGCGCAGGCGCTGCAGCGAGTAATCCACGCGCGGCCCCGTGAACAGCGCCAGCGGCTGCGCTTCGCCGTGCGCCGGTTCGTGCGTGCCGTTGGCGATGCCATCGTCCATGGCCGACAGGTCGGGCAGGTCGAACAGGTCGCGCATGGCCAGGCGGCGGCCCGCATCCATATTGCCTTCGATATGGTCATGCTCGGCGAACGAAAAATGCACGGGGATGGGCTGGGCGCTGACGCCCACTTCCAGGTGGACATTCTGGCCGCCGTTATGGTTTTTCAGCAGCAGGGTGAACTGGTCGAGGTAATAGTCGCCGAACAGGTCGGGGCGCGTCAGGGTGGTTTCAAATACGCCGGGGCCGGCGACAAAGCCGTAAGCCAGCGGCGAGTCGGCGCGCGCCACGGTGTCGGTCTGGATGCGCACGAAGGGGTAGCAGGCGCGTACGCGCTCGTGCATGTCTTCGCCGGCGACAAAGCGCTGCAGCGCATCGCGCAAGTGTTCGATGCTGCTGCGGTAAATGGCTTGCACTTGTTCCAACGCCAGGCGTGGATCGTCGAAGCGGGAGGAGGCGATGAAGGGGGGCGTAAGCAAGCGGATTCTCCTTGTAGCGGTTCGTGCATACCATTGTAAGGCAGTGGGGCATCTCGCGTTGAACGCGTTTATTGCCTTTCTGGGCCGCTTGACGGATTCAAATAGAATCTGTATTCTATTTGAATGGTCAGACTCGCCAAATTCAACGAAAACAACTTCATCGACAGCGCGATTGCCGTCGCCGCCCAGTGCGGCGTGGCGGCCGTCTCGATGGCCGCCATCGCCGTCAAGGCCGGCGCGCCCATCGGCTCCGTGTATCACCGCTTCGATTCGCGCAACGCCATCCTGGCGCGCGCCTGGCTGCGCGTGAAGAGCGACTTCCGCGAGGAAGTGGCCAGCCGCTGGCTCGGCGGCGACACCTGGGCCGGCGTGCACGGCTTGCTGGACTGGTGCCGGCGCAAGCCCGTGTATGCGCGCTTCCTGCTGCAATGCGCGGACAGTCCCGATTTCTGCAGTGGCCTCAGCGAGGACTTGCTGGCCGCCGTGGAAGAGGAGCAGGCGGCGCTCGACGCCTGTTTTGTGCGCTGCGCCGAAGCCATGCCCGCCACCACGCAGCTGGACCTCGACCACATGCTGCTCAAATTCGTGCTGATCGACGCCCCCGTGGCCGTCGTCAAGCCCTACCTGACCCAGGAGCGACCGATACCGGCCAGTGTCGACGCCATGCTGCGCGCCTCGCACGACGCCGTGCGCGGCTGGGCCTTACATGCCACATCACATTAACCAAGAAGACATCCATGCGCTATTCCACCCAGCTTGAACACGGCAAGAAAATCCCCCTGCACGACGAAGAAGGTTTCATCGGCATGCGCGCGGCTGGCCGCATCGCCGCCGACACGCTCGACTACATCACGCCGTTCGTCAAGCCCGGCGTCTCGACGGCCAAGCTCGACGCCCTGTGCGAAGAATTCATGCGCGCCGCCGGCGCCATCCCCGGCACCATCGACTACCACGGCTACAAGCACGCCAGCTGCATCTCCGTCAATCACGTGGTCACGCACGGCATTCCGTCGGAAACGAAAATCCTGAAAGTGGGCGACATCCTGAACATCGACGTGACGCCGAAGTTCCAGGGCTGGTTCGGCGACACCAGCCGCACCTTCAAGGTGGGCGCCGTCTCCATCCTGGCCAACCGCCTCGTCAATACGGCGTATGACGCCATGATGGCCGGCATCCATACCGTGCGCCCGGGCGCCACCCTGGGTGACGTGGGCGCCGCCATCGAGGCGGTGGCCAAGGCGCAGGGCTTTTCTTCCGTGCGCGACTTCTGCGGCCATGGCGTGGGCCAGGTCTTCCACGACACGCCGCAAGTGCTGCACTATGGCCGCGCGGGCACGGGCATCGTGCTCGAACCGGGCATGATTTTCACGATCGAACCGATGCTCAACGTGGGTAGCTACCAGGTCAAGGTCTTGCCCGACAAATGGACGACGGTGACGAAAGACCGTTCGCTGTCGGCACAGTTCGAGCACTCGCTGGCCGTGACGGAAACGGGCTTTGAAATCTTCACCCTGACCGGTTTGCCCGATCCGCTGGTCTGAGATGCACAGCGCCAGCCTGACGCAGCGCCTGCTGAACCAGCACCGGCACGACGCCGAGGATGCGCTGCAGCAGGTGGCGCTGGCCGTCTTGCAGCAGGAAGCCATTCGCAGCGACAGCGTGCTGCGCCTGGAGCGCATCGCGGCCCTGCCGCCGCCCGTCGCTGGCGTGGTGACGCTGGCCGAGTGGCTGGCCTATGTGGACTGGGAAGGCATCGACAGCGCCCTGTACGTGAATGTCGAAGCGGTGGCGGCGTTCATCGCCGATGACTTGCTGCTGCCCGAGGCGGCCGCCAATCTGCTGCAAGCGCGCGATGCAGCCGTGTTTGACGCGCAGCGCCCTTTGCTGGCGGCAGCGGCCTTGCTGTTCATCGAACGCCACATCGCGCTCTTTCCCGGATAGCGGCCTGGGTCTTACAATGGCGGCAAGCACTGTTGCCCCATTTTGAAGACTTCCGCATGAGCGATTTTCCCGAAGATATCTACACCGAGCCGTCCGCCGACGTGCACACCCTGAACAACCTGGGCCCATTGACCGGCATGGCCGGCATCTGGACGGGCACGCGCGGCCTGGATGTCAAGCCGAAAGCCGACGGTCCGCGCAAGCAGGCGTTTGTCGAGCGCATCGAACTGCAGCCGATCGACCCCGTCACCAACGGCCCGCAACTGTTCTACGGCTTGCGCTACTACATTCACATCACCAAGCCGGATCAAGTCAAAACGTATCATGAGCAGGTCGGCTACTGGCTGTGGGAGCCGGCCACGGGCGCCGTGATCCAGACCCTGGCCATCCCGCGCGGCCAGATCGCCATGGCGTCGGGCACGACGACGGCGGACGCCAGCAGTTTCGAACTGGTGGCCAGGCGCGATTCGACGGCCTACGGCATCTGTTCGAACCCTTTCCTCGAACACGCGTTCACCACCGTCGAGTACCGCATCAAGGTCGATATCCACGCCGACGGCACCTGGGGCTACGACGAGGACACGGTCATGCTGATTCGCGGCAAGGACGAACCGTTTCACCATACGGACCGCAACCTGCTGACAAAAATTGCCGAGCCGACGCCGAACCCGATGGCCTTGCAGGCGCTGGCGGCAGCCGCCTAAGGCTGTCCCTGCGCTACCGCCTTGATCGCGCGCTCTTCGCCCATGGCGGCGGCGATCTTCCAGCGCTGCATGGCGCTGGCGCGGTCGGGGCGTTTTAATCCAGCGCCTTCCCAGTCCATCAGGCCCAGGTTGTAGATATCGCCCGCGCTGCCCTTGTCGGCGGCCAGGGTGAACCATTTGCGCGCTTCCTTGTGGTTGACGGGGATCTGGTAGCCGCGCACGTGGTACAGGCCCAGCAAATGCATGGCTTGCGCATTGCCCTTGTTGGCGGCCTGTTTCAGCAAGTCGAGTCCGCGCGCCATGTTGCGCGGCTCCTGCCAGCCTTCGGCCAGCATCACGCCCTTCGCCGTCAGCGCATAGCTGTCGTTTTTCAGCAAGCCCTTGCCGACCAGGGGCTTGGCGGCCACCTGGCGCGCTTCGCGCTGCTGCGCCGTTGGCGCGGTGGCGGGGCCGGGTTTGCCTTCGCCCATCAGCAGCATCCAGCCATATAGCCCATACGCGCCCGCGTCGCCCTTGCCGACCAGGCTTTCCAGCATGGCCAGCGCCTGCACCTTGTCGCCATTTTCGTACAGCTTGACGGCCCTGGCGCTGCTCGCATCCTGCGGTACGACGGCCGGCGCATGGGGCGCGACGGGCGCCGAGGCCATGGCCGTTTGCGGCGGCGCAGAAACCGGGCGCACGCGCACGGGCAAGCCATAGCTGGCGGCCAGCACGGCCAGGCTGGCCGGGGCGAGGACCAGCACTTGCGCCAACTGGTTGCGGCGGCCCTTGCCGGCGATGCGCATGGCGCGTTCGGCCTGCTGCGCGCCGCCCAGCGCCTCGCTCAGCACGGCCTTGACCTTGCGGTTGAACAGCCAGTAGCCGATGCCCGTGACGAGCAGGCCGGCGACGGCGGCGGCACCGCGCCCGGCGAAGAACCAGGTGGCGACGGCGGCGGCCAGCGCGGCCAGCGCGCTTTTCCACCAGAATTGCTTGGCCAAGCGCGTGTAGACCTGGCGCAAGGCACCGAGCACGCAGGTGCGCACATTCTGCGCATACTCGGCGGACACCACGTCAACGTGCGCGTGGTTGGCGTCGCCGCTGAGGACAGACTCGATCACGTCTGCATTCAGTTCCGAGGCGGCCACGTCGCGCAGCGGCGTCAACAGCCCTTGCACGTGGGCCGAGAACAGGCCGTCGTCGGCGCTGCCGGCCAGTGCGTCGCTGAGCGCCTTGAGGTCGCCGCGCAGCAGCTTTTCCACGATGTCGTCCAGGGTCAGCCAGCGCAAGTCCGTGCCGTACGCCACCAGGTGGTGCTTTTCGGCGTTGCACGATGCGTCCAGGCGCACGATGCGCAGCCTGCCCCCGTACAGGGCGTCGACTTCCTGTGGCTGGTCTTCATTGTAAATGCTCACTTTCGCCAGGGCCAGGCTGCTGGCGATGGCCGCCAGTGAGTGCACGCTTTCCTTGTCGCGGATGCGGCGCGCGTCGTCGGGCGCCTGCTTGGGCAGGCTGGCGCTGTAGCCGGGCGCCACGTGCACGTCGACCCAGGCCGCCTTGCCCACCTTGCCGGAACCGTCGCAGGGGTTGCAGCGCAAGTCGCCCACGCCGCTGCAGGTACGGCAGGTGACACTGCCACTGGCGCGGCAAGTGCCGCAATTGATGTTGCCGGAACCGTGGCAGCTGTTGCACGTGACCTTGCCGTAGCTGCAATGGTAGCAATTGCGATGCTCGGTGCGGTATTGCGTGCGCGTTTCGCTGTGGTAGCTGGTGTGCGAACTGCCGTTGCTGTAGGTGGTCGTGGGCACTTGCACCGTCACGTAATCGGTGACTTGCTCGGCGACCGAGCCGCTGCCGCTGCAATACGAGCACGACACCTTGCCGCTGCCGTAGCAGCCATACGCGTCGCAGCTGACGGTGCGCCCGCCGTGGCAGCTCCAGCAGGTTTCCGTGGTCAAGCCATGGCAGGTGTGGCAGCTGATGCGGCCTTTGCCGGAGCAGTTGTTGCAGGTGTCCAGGTGCCAGTACTTGACGGCGTGGGGCAGGTAGACACCCGCCTCGACCCCATTGTAGGCCTGGCCCGCCTGGCGCAAGGCATTGTCGAGCTTGCCCGCCGCGCGGCGCAGCCGCTCCTTCTCCTGCGCGTGAGCGAGCGCTCCCACCTCGTGGGAGCCACAGCGGCAGTCATTGCCCGATGGCGTGAAGTAGCCATTGATGACGCGCTGTTCGAAGCGCGCTTCGAGCGCGTAATTGGCTTGTAGGGAAAAATCCTGCAGCACATCTTCCTCGCCCAGCGGCGTGATGTCCTGCGGCGCGAAGCGCGTCTTGTCCTGCACCAGCGTGCGCAGCTTGCCCAGCACGGTGGGTATGTCTTCCTTGTCCAGGCGGATGGGCGCTGGCGCCGTCGCGGTCGTCTCCGTCACCTGCGGCGCATCCTCGCTGCCTGGCGTGTCATGGGCCGTCTCGGTGCTGGGGTTCATGCGCGTCCTTTTGCTCTCTGGAAAGATGTTTGGATTTTAGCATCCCAATATGACAAACCATGACAAAGCGGACCCGCTGTTTCAGCGCAGGCCGCGGCGGAACTGGTCCGGCGTGCCGCCGCTTTGCCGGCGAAACATGGCGATGAAGGCCGAGGCCGTGCTGTAGCCCAGTTCCAGCGCGATCGCCTGCACGGTGTCTCCCTGTTCCAGCAAGGGCAGGGCCGCCAGGAAGCGCTGGCGCTGGCGCCATTCGCCGAACGGCATGCCCAGTTCACGCTGGCAGCGGCGCGCCAGCGTGCGTTCGGTTACATGCAATTGCGCGGCCCACTCGGCCAGTGAGCGGTTACTGCCGGGGTCCGCCTGCAGGGCGGCCAGCAGCGCCGCGATGACGGGCTCGTCGCTGCCGGGCAGGTAGTTGCGGCTGCACGGCGCCAGCTGCAACTGGTCGACCAGCACTTGCGCCAGGCGCTGGTCGGCCAGAGTGGCGGGCGTGGTGACGCCCCTTTCGGCGAAGTCGCCGAGTATGGCTTTGAGCAAGGGACTCAATACCAGCGCGCACGGCTGCGCGGGCAGCCGGTCGCACAGGCTGGCGTCGATGTAGGCCGAGTGAAACACGACATCCTGGCGGATATAGCCGTCGTGCAAGGTCTCGGGCGGTATCCACACGGCGTACTGGGGCGGCGACAGGTAGCGCTGGCCCGCCACCATGATTTCCATCACGCCCGTGGAGCAATACGTGAGCTGGCCCCACGGATGGCTCTGGTAATCGAACTGCTGGTGCGCGTGATAATCGTCGAGGCGAAAGTACACGGGGTAGGGCAGGGTGTCGGAAATGGCGGGGAAATGCTGGTTGCTGGCCATGGTGTCTTTGTCCGGTTCTTCGCATCGATTGTCCGGCATGCATTATATCCATGGAATCGGACCATGCGAAAATGCTGGTCATTGAATAGTGGAGTTACTTGCATGAAAGCCAAGCATTATCTGTTTCCCGTGATTGCCGTGCTGATCTGGGCCATTAATACCATCGTCAGCAAGATGGCAGTCGGCGTGATCGACCCTGCCGCCATCTCGTTCTACCGCTGGCTGCTGGCCGGCGTGCTGCTGGCGCTCGTGTTTGCCCGCCCCGTGTGGAAGCAGCGCTCCGTGGTGAAACCGTATCTGGGGAAACTGTTTGTGCTGGGCATGCTGGGCATGGTCATGTACCAGTGCCTGGCCTACATCGCCGCGCAGACGACGACGGCCACCAACATGGGCATTCTGGCGTCGATGATGCCGCTGCTGGCCGTGGGCCTGTCCGTACTGGTGTTGAAAGAGGCGCCCACCGTGGGCGGCGTGTTCGGCGGCCTGGTGTCGCTGCTGGGACTCGGCTATCTGCTCAGCCATGGCGACCCGGCCGCCCTGCTCGCCCATGGCGCGGCCGTGGGCGACGCCCTGATGCTGCTCGCTTGCCTGTCGTATGCGGCTTACGGCGTACTGCTCAAGCGCTGGAAGATTCCCATGAATAACTGGCATTCCTTGCTGATCCAGGTCTGGTGCGCCGTGCCCGTGCTGTTCGTGTATTACCTGAGCCAGTCCGCGCCGCCCGTCACCAGCGCCGGCTTGCCGCTGGTGCTGTTTGCCGGCATTCCCGCCTCGATCATCGCGCCGTTCTTGTGGATGCATGGCCTGGCCAAGCTGGGCCCCAGCCGCGCGACGACCTTGATGAATTTGCTACCCGTGTTTACGGTCATCATCGCCATGCTGTTCCTCGGTGAAACCTTGCACAGCTACGATGTGATCGGTGGCGGCGTGACGCTGCTGGGCGTGCTGATGGTGCAAACCCTGAAACGCCCGTTGAGGCGCGCACAAACGTAGTATTTTTGCTATGCTGGTATTTTGCAAAGGAGCCATCATGGCAAGCGCCGATACCATCGATACCCTGCTGGACGAACTGGAAGCGTTCGGTCTGGCCAATGATGCTGAACATGCCGAGCGCGCCAGCCGCATGCTCAACATCACGCGCGACACGGGCGAATTACTGGCCGTGCTGGTGCATGCGCGCGGCGCGCGCCGGGTGCTGGAAATCGGCACCTCGAATGGCTATTCCACCCTGTGGCTGGCGCGTGCGGCACGCGCGCTGGGCGGCAGCGTGGTGACGGTGGAAAAGGCGCAGGACAAGTTCGACATGGCGCATGCCAACTTTGCGCGCGCGCAATTGCAAGGCGTGATCGGGCAGTTGCTGGCGGACGCGGGCGACGTGTTGCGCGATGCGGCCGATGGCGCCTACGATTGCATCTTCCTCGATTCCGCGCGCCAGCAATATGCCCTATGGTGGCCGCAGCTGGACCGCGCGCTGGCGGCCGGCGGCGTGCTGGTGGTCGACAACGCCAGTTCGCACTACGCGGACATGGCGCAGTTTATCGAGGCCATCCGCGCCGACAGCCGCTACACGACGTGCCTGGCGACTGTCGGCAAGGGTGAATTCATCGCCGTCAAGTCCGGCAACTGATTACTTACTCTGCGACGATAGCCGCTTCGAGCACGCGCACCAGCGATTCGACGCCTTGCGCGTCGATATCATCGAAACGGCCGACCAGGGGGCTGTCGAGGTCGAATACGCCGATGATCTGGCCCTGCGCAAACACGGGCACCACCAGTTCCGAACGCGAATTGACGTCGCAGGCGATGTGGCCGGGAAACGCGTGCACATCCTGCACGACGATGGACTTGCCTTCGACCACCGTGGTGCCGCACACGCCGCGGCCCTTTTTGATGCGGATGCAGGCTGGCTTGCCCTGGAACGGTCCCAGCACCAGTTCCTCGCCTTTCAGGAAATAAAAGCCGGCCCAGTTCAGGCCCGGCATGGTGTTGAAGACCAGCGAACTGAAGTTGGCCGTGTTGGCGATGAAATCGGTTTCGCCCGACAGCAGGCCTTGCAGCTGCGAGCGCAGGTCCGCATACATGGCTTGCTTGGCGGCGGGGGTATCGGTGCCATAGGCGGCGTCGCTGATGGTAAACGTCATGGTCGTGGTGGCGCTTGAAATGGGGAAGGCGTCATGGTAGCGCGTCTGGCGCATCCGCGCGCGGCCTTCACTTTTGCAGATGTTCCAGTGCCAGCTGGCGCAGCAGGGGCAGGGCCGCATGGCCGTGTTCTTCGCGCCACGCCAGGCCGATGCCAGCCGCCAGTTCCTCGCCCTCCAGCAATGGCCGGTAGGCCACGCCAGCGAGGCGCAGGGCGCGGAACGAATCGGCCAGCAGCGCCATGCCCTTGCCGGCCGCCACATCGCCGAGCAGCACATGGTGGTCCACGGCTTCGCGCAGGAAAGTTGGCGCGAAGCCATGGCGGCGAAACACTTGCTGGCAATGGTCGAAAAAAGCGGGCTGGCGCGCCCGTTCGAACCAGTAAATCGGTTCTGCCGCGATGTCGCTCAGACTGAGCTTGCGCTTTTTCGCCAGCCGGTGCCCTGCGGGCAGGGCCAGCATCATGGGCTGGCGCGCCAGCGGCTGCACGGCCAATTCGAAGGTGGCGCTGGGTAGCGCCAGCAGGGCCGCGTCGAGCTGGCCTTTGCGCACGCTAGCCACCAGGCGCGGCGACGGCGCCGCCGTCAGTTCCAGGCGCATGGTGCCCAATTGCTTGTCCAATGCCGCCAGCAGGGGGCGGAACAGGCCAACTTCCACGGAACTGGTCAGGCCCAGGCGCAGGCGCGCGGGCGCGCTGTCGTGCCGCAGCGATGCTTGCGCCAACTCCAGCAATTCGAGGATGTGCAGCGCCTGCGGCAGCAGGGTGCGGCCCGCTTGCGTCAGGGCCACGCCCTGCGTGTCGCGCTCGAACAGGCGCGCGCCCAGCCGCTCTTCCAGCAGCCGGATGGCGCGCGACAGGGGCGGCTGGGTCATGTGCAATTGTTCCGCCGCCTGGCGGAAGTTCAGGCAGCGGGCGACGGCGAAAAACAGGTTCAATGCATGGGTGTCGAGTGCTCTCATACCAGAAAGGTATCACGAAATTGCGCATTCCCTTGCCAGCCTGCGCTGTCTAGACTGGCTGCATTGACGTGAGGGAGATCAACATGCAACTGCAACAACGACGCATCGGCGATAGCGGCTTGAGCAGCTCGGCATTGGGCCTGGGCTGCATGGGCATGTCGGAATTTTATGGTGCCACGGACGAGGCGCAATCGCTGGCCACGCTGGAAGCGGCCCTGGCGGCGGGCGTGACCCTGTTCGATACGGCCGACGCCTACGGCTTCGGCCACAACGAGCAATTGCTGGGACGCTTTTTAAAGGGCAGGCGCGGCCAGGCCCTGGTCGCCACCAAGTGCGGCCTGGCGCGCGTAGCGGGCAGTTATGCGCGCCGCGTCGACAACTCCCCCGCCTATATCCGCCAGGCGTGCGACGCGTCGCTGACGCGCCTGGGCGTGGAGAGCATCGACCTGTTCTACCTGCACCGCCTGAACCTCGATACGCCACTGGAAGAATCGATGGGGGCGCTGGCGCAGCTGCTGCAAGAGGGAAAAATTCGCGCCGTGGGCCTGTGCGAAGTGAGTGCCGCCACCTTGCGGCGGGCGGCGGCGCTGTGCTCCGTGGCGGCCGTGCAGAGCGAATACTCGCTGTGGACGCGCGAGCCGGAACAGGGCGTGCTGGCCGCCTGCCGCGACGTGGGCGCCAGTTTCTTTGCCTACAGCCCGCTGGGGCGCGGTTTCCTGACGGGCGCCATCGCCGATGCGGCCAGCCTCGACGCGGGCGATTTCCGCCAGTTCAATCCCCGCTTTGCCGCCGACAACCTGGCGCGCAACCAGGCCATCGTCGCGCAGGTCCGGGACCTGGCGCGCGCGAAAGGCTGCACGCCGGCCCAGCTGGCGCTGGCCTGGCTGCTGGCGCAAGGCGACGACATCATCCCCATACCCGGCACCAAGCGCATCGCGTATTTGCACGACAACCTTGGCGCGCTGGCCGTGCAGCTGGACGGGGCGGAACTGGCGGCGATGAGTACCGCCTTTCCCCTGGGCATGGCGGCGGGGGCGCGTTATACGGACGAGGGCATGAAGGGCGTGGATGCCTGAAAAAAGTGGGCCGAGCGTACGCCAGCGTACCTAACTGGCGCTTTAGCTGCGCGATAATCCCCGGTGATCTGCTAGCATTCCGGCTGGCTCCATGCACCCGCGAAGTGGTGCGGGGCCGGGGAGGCCGCATGGATAGAAGGGTGGATGTCAAATTGCTGGATGATGATATTTTCGATATCGAACTGAAGTTATTACTTGAGGGAATACTGCTGCGCTATCAGCACGATTTCCGCGATTATTCCGTGGCGTCCCTGCGCCGGCGCATGCGCCAGGCCATGGAGCGCTTCGGCTGCGCCAGCCTGTCGCAATTGCAGGACCGGATCTTGCATGAACCGGCCATGTTCGCGCAGATGCTGCAATTTTTTACGGTGCAAGTGAGCGAGATGTTCCGCGATCCCGCGTATTTCCGCGCCTTGCGCGAAAAAGTCGTGCCCGTCCTGCACACTTATCCCTCCATCAAGATCTGGGTGGCCGGTTGCAGCAGCGGCGAAGAGGTGTGGTCGCTGGCCATCTTGCTGGAAGAGGAAGGCTTGCTGGAGCGCAGCATGATTTATGCGACCGACATCAATGTCGAGGCGCTGGCCGCTGCCGAAGCAGGCATCTATTCGGTCGAGCGCATCGCCCAGTTCAGCGAAAACTACCAGCTGGCGGGCGGCAAGCGTTCGCTGTCCGACTATTACACGGCCGCCTACAAGGGCGCCATCTTTGACCGGCGCCTGCGGCGCCAGTTCGTCTTCGCCGACCATAGCCTGGCGACGGACAGCGTGTTTTCGGAGGTGCACATGGTTTCCTGCCGTAACGTCATGATTTACTTCAATAAAGACTTGCAAGACCGCAGCCTGGGCCTGTTCCACGAAGCGCTGGTGAACCGGGGCTTCCTGGGCCTGGGCATGAAGGAAAGCCTGCATTTCAGCCGCCACTGCGCCAGCTTCAACGAGCTGAGCCCGGCTGAACGCATCTTCCAGCGGGCCTGACATGCTGCCGACCTGCGACGTGGCGCCACCGCCTCCTGGCCTGCGCCTGATCGCCATCGGCGCCTCGGCCGGCGGCGTGGAAGCGCTGGGCACCGTGCTGCGCGCCTTGCCCGCCACCTGCGGCGCGGCCGTGGTGGTGGTGCTGCATTTGGCGCCAGGCCGTTCCAGCCAGTTGCCGCAGCTGTATGCGGCGCGCTGTGCGCTGCCCTTGCGCGAAGCGCAGGACAAGGAACCGCTGCAAGGCGGCACCGTGTATTTTGCCCCGCCCGATTACCACCTGCAAATCGAACCCGATGGCTGTTTTTCCCTGTCGCAGGAAGAACCCGTGTATTTTTCGCGCCCGTCCATCGATGTCCTGCTGGAAACGGCGGCCTATGCCTACCGGCGCGCCATGCTGGCCATCATCCTGACGGGCGCTTCGGCCGACGGCGCGGCGGGACTGGCGCGCGTGCGGCAACTGGGCGGCGCTGCCTGGGTGCAAGATCCGCAACGGGCCAGTTGTGGCATCATGCCGGCCGCCGCGCTTAAGCGGGCCGGCGCCGACCGGGTGCTCGATTTGCCGCAGATGGCTGCCAGCCTGGCCTTGCTCGGTGATGGCGAACACAAGTGAATGGGAGTGGGGCAGTGCGTGTAATATATGTGAGAATTGAAACAATGTTGATGTTCATATCGAAACACGATGGCATCTTGCCGTTGCGATGCCTGAAGATGATTCCGTGACCGCTCCTATCCATATCCTCGTCGTTGACGACATCGCGCAAAACCTGGTCGCCGCCGAAGCCGTGCTGGCACGGCCCGGTATTGTGATCCTGAAAGCAAGTTCGGGCGCGCAAGCGCTGGAACTGTTGTTGACGCATGAGGTCGCACTGGCCCTGATCGACGTGCAAATGCCGCAGATGGACGGTTTTGAATTGGCCGAACTGATACGCGGCAGCGAACGCACGCGCGGCATCCCCTTGATTTTCCTCACGGCCGCGTCGCGCGAACCGAGCTACAGCTTCCGTGGCTACGAGGCGGGCGCCGTCGATTTCCTGTACAAGCCTATCGACGTGAAAGCCTTGCAAAGCAAGGTGGCGGTGCTGGTCCAGCTGTTCCAGCAAAAGCGTGAACTGTCGGCCCAGCTCGACGAGCTCAAGCATGCGCTGCACCTCAACGAATTGTTCACGGCCGTGCTGGGCCACGACTTGCGCACGCCGCTGTCGGTGGTGATGAACGGCGCCATGCTGTTGCCGATGATGAGCGACCACCCGAAGGTGATCGTCACGGCGCAGCGCATCGAAAGCAGCGCCAAGCGCATGGCGCGCATGGTCGACCAGTTGCTGGACCTGGCGCGCATCCGTTCCGGCACGATGGAGTTGCGCAGCAGCACGCACGACTACCTGGCGCTGGCGCGCGCCATCGTCGAGGAATGCGAGACGGCCGGCCAGGCCCCGCTGGTCGAAGTCAGCAGTGTCGGCGAGCTGCACGGGCAATGCGATGCGGGCTTGCTGTCGCAAGTCATCTCGAATCTCCTGTGCAATGCCATCACGCATGGCGAGGCGGGCACGCCGGTGCAGCTGTCCCTCGACGGGCGCGCGGCCGACTGCATTGAGTTGCGTATTGCTAACCGTGGCGTCATTCCTGCCGCCTTGCTGCCGACCCTGTTCGAGCCGTTCCAGCAGGCGGGCGAGAAGCGCAGGACGGGACAGGGCCTGGGGCTGGGGCTGTACACGGTGAACATGTTCGTCAAGGCCCACGGCGGTACGGTCGAGCTCAGTTCGACGGCCACGCAGGGCACGCTGGCGACCGTGCGCATCCCGCGCCAGTGCCAAGTGCGCGTGCAAGCAGGACTGGCCACATGAGCGGCGATATGCGCGCGCCAGCCTGGCCGTCCGGCGGCGGCAGCATGGGCGAACTGGTGCGCCAGCATGACTGGTCCGCCACCAGCCTGGGCGCGCTTGAGGGCTGGCCGGCCCATTTGCGCACCAGCGTCGACATCATGCTCAATTCGCCGATGGCGATGGTGCTGATGTGGGGCCCGCAGCACGTCATGATTTACAACGACGATTACATCCAGATCGCCGGCGCGCGCCATCCGGCGGCGCTGGGCGGCACGGTGCCCGCCGTCTGGCCCGAAATCTGGGACTGGAACGCGCGCATCCTCGCAGCGGGATTGCGCGGCGAGACGCAGGTGCACCGCGAGCGCTGTCTGCCGCTGTTGCGGGATGGAAAACCGACGGATGTTTGCTTCGACCTGTTTTATGCGCCCGTGCATGGCGCCGGCGGCCAGGTGGACGGCGTGCTGTGCACGGCGCTGGAATTGACGGCGCGCATGGAAGAGGGGCGCCAGCTGAAGCTGGCCACGGCCGAGCTGGGCCAACTCAACACCACCTTGCAGGCCGAAAGCGAGGCCGTGCGCGCGGCCAACCGCCGCCTGGGCGAGGAGCGCGCGCTGCTGCGCGCCCTGTTCCAGCAGGCGCCCAGCTTCATGGCCATGCTGCGCGGGCCGCAGCATGTGTTCGAATTGGCGAACGAGCATTATCTGCGCCTGGTGGGACACCGCGATTTACTCGGCAAGACAGTCGAAGCGGCCTTGCCTGAAGTCAAGGAACAAGGCTTCATCGAACTGCTCGACCAGGTCTACCGCACGGGCGAACCCTTCGAAGGGCGCCAGGTGAAGGTGGATTTGCGGACGGCGGACGGGCAGACGGGCCAGCGCCAGATCGACTTCGTCTACCAGCCCATCAAGGATGACGAGGGCGTGGTCACGGGCATCCTGGTCGAGGGTATCGATGTCACCGAGCGCATGGAAGGCGAGGAGCGGCTGCGCCTGGCCCAGCAGGCGGGCGGCATCGGCACCTTCGAATGGTTCCCCGAGACGGGGGCGATGCTGGTGTCGCCCATGTTCCGTCGCCTGTGGGGCATTGCCGACGAGGAAGAAGTCACGCAGCAGTTGCTGGTGAGCCTGGTTGACGAACGGGACATGAAGAAGGTGGGACCCAGCAAGCTTGATCTGGCGCAAAATCCCCTCGAGTATGTGGAATACCGCATCCGCCGTCCTGCCGACGGCGCGCTGCGCTGGATCGCGCGCCAGGGCGAGGTGGTGGCCGGCCGCGTGCCGGGCCAGCGCCGCTACGTGGGCGTATCGTTCGACGTGACGGAGCGGCGCCAGATCGAGGATGAACTCAACGCCAGCCAGGAGCGCATGGCGGCCATTTTCGGCCAGGCCTCCGTGGGCTTGTCCGAGCTGGGCCTCGATGGTCGTTTCCAGCGGGTTAACGGGGCCCTGTGCAGCATGCTGGGCCGCTCGGCCGAAGAGCTGCTGAGCCTGAACATGAACGACATCATGCATCCAGCGGACGTGCCCGGCAACAGCGTACTGTTCCAGCGCCTGGTGGAAACGGGCGAGTCTTTCTCGCTGGAAAAGCGCTATTTGAAGCCCGACGGCTCACAAGTGTGGGTGTCGAGCAATGTCAGTCGCCTGGTCGATGAACAGGGTCATACGCGTTCCTTGATCGCCGTCAAGACCGATATCACGGACCGGCGCCGCGTCGAAAAGGCGCTGCATGAATTGAACGAAACGCTGGAACACCGTGTCGAACAGGAAGTGGGTGAGCGCACCAAGGCCGAAGAAGCCTTGCGCCAGGCGCAAAAGATGGAGGCCGTGGGCCAGCTGACGGGCGGCATCGCGCACGACTTCAACAACGTGCTGCAAATCATCTCCGGCAATTTGCATTTGCTGCAGCACCTGACGGGCTCGGATGGCCTCATGCGCCAGCGCCTGGACACGGCGATTGCCGCCGTCGAGCGGGGCGCCAAGCTGTCGTCGCACCTGCTGGCGTTTGCGCGGCGTCAACCGTTGAAACCCGTGGTAGCCGACCTGGCCCGCGTGGTGCGCAGCATGGATGCGCTGCTGCGGCGCGCCTTGGGCGAAGCGATCGACATCGTGCTGGTGGGCGGCGGCGGGCTATGGAATACCCTGGTCGACCGCAGCCAGATCGAGAACGTCATCCTGAATCTGGCCATCAATGCGCGCGACGCCATGGATGGCGCGGGCAAGCTGACCATTGAACTGGGCAATGTCGTGCTCGACGAACAGTATGTGCACAAGCTGGTCGACGTGCCAGCCGGGCAGTATGTGATGCTGTCGGTAACGGACACGGGCCGCGGCATGAGCGGCCCCGTGCTGCAGCGCGCGTTCGAGCCGTTTTTCACCACCAAGCCGGAAGGCGCGGGCACGGGACTAGGCCTGTCGATGGCGTATGGCTTCGTCACGCAAAGCCGTGGCCATATCCGCATCTACAGTGAACCTGGCGTGGGCACGGGTGTCAAAATCTATTTGCCCCGTTCCCTGATGGCCGAAGCGGACGAGGAACTGGAGTTGAGCGGTGTCGTCACGGGCGGCACGGAAACCGTGCTGGTGGTGGAAGACGACGTGGGCGTGCGCACCACCGTGGTCGACATGCTCGGCGCGCTCGGCTATACGGTGCTGAAAGCCGAAGATGGCGAAAGCGCGCTGGCCGTGCTGCACAGCGGCGCGCAGATCGACTTGCTGTTTACGGACGTGATCATGCCGGGCCCCGTCAGCAGCACGGAGATGGCGCGCCAGGCGCGTGAGTTGCAGCCCGACATCGCCGTGCTGTTTACCTCGGGCTACGCGCAGGATGTCATCGTGCACGAAGGGCGTCTCGACGCGGGCGTGGAATTGCTCAGCAAGCCGTACCGGCGCGAAGAGCTGGCGCGCAAGCTGCGCCATGTGCTGGCCAATCGCCAGCAGCAAATGCGCGCGCGCCAGTTTGAACGCTCCGGCGCGCCGGTGGCCGGTTCTCCGGCAAGCGGCAGCACGGCGGCCAGCGTGCTGGGGGGCGGTACGCCGGGGCTGGACCTGACTGGCCATGCTTTAGTCCCGCAAGGGGAGATGCCGACATCGATGAAGATACTCGTGGTGGAAGACAATCTCGATTCCCAACTGATGGTGTGCGAACTGGTGGGCATGCTGGGCCACACGGTCAGCGGCGTGTCCGATGGCGAGGCGGCGTGGAAATTGCTCAACGAGCAAGACTTCGATATTCTGTTTACCGATGTCAGCCTGCCCGGCATGTCCGGCATCGCACTGGCACGCATGGTGCTGCGCGAGAAACCGGGCATGCGCATCATCTTTTCCACGGGCTATGGCAAGGAATCGATGGATGAACTGGGCTTTTCCGCCAGTGTCTTGCGCAAGCCGTATGATTTGACGGAATTACAAGCAGCACTCGACCAACCCTGACGGGCATGCGCCGGCACGGCTTGCCTGTTCCATCCGCAGAGGTAAAGATGACTCCTGAACTGACCATGCTGGGCTGTACTTTGGTGCTGGCGCTGGTGCAAATCCTGCTGCCCGCGCTGTTCCGCACGCGCGAAACGGGCACGGCGTACAACGTCAGCGCGCGCGATGGCGACGGGCCGCCCGTGGGCAAGATCACGGGCCGCTTGCAGCGGGCCCAGGCGAACCTGTTTGAAACCCTGCCCCTGTTCGCCGCCGCCGTGCTGATCGCCCACGTGACGGCGCAGGAAAGCGCGCTGACCCTGTACGGCGCGGCCCTGTACCTGGCCGCGCGCGTGCTGTATTTGCCCCTGTACGCATTTGGCGTGCCCGTCGTGCGTACGCTCGTGTGGTGCGTGTCGATTGCCGGCTTGCTGATGCTGTTCTGGGCCATCCTGTTCGCTTCCTGAGTTTGTCATGCCGTCCGCGGCGCCTGTCCCATGGCAGTGCGCCGGATGCGCGGCCGCCTCCCCTGCGTTTCACGGCACACAATGCGCAGTGATGATGGCCCCGCTGCCCGCTGCCCGCTAACTGTTGAGTGTTTGGTACTTTTGGTGGAGGACTGAAAGTAACTTCGCCACCAGGGGCGGGACTCATCCTACATGCACTCTTGTCATCCTCCTATTTCTTGCGTCCCATGTGCGCACTAAGATGAGGGTTCCCTTGCCATGCGAGGGGAAAGAATTGCATGGTTTGCATTATTTTTTGCATTGTGTCTGATTCCATCGATCAAGGAGATCATCATGGCCACATCGAGCGACAATAAACAGCAAGGTAGTAAAGCCAGCAGCAGTGGTAGCGGCAGCGGCGGCAACAAGCAAAGCGATACCAGCAAACGGGGCTTCGCTTCCATGGACCCCGCCCAGCAGCGCGAAATCGCCAGCGAAGGCGGACGTGCAGCGCATGAAAAGGGCACGGCCCATGAATTCACGTCGGAAGAAGCGCGCCGCGCAGGCAGCCAAAGCCACAAGAACGATGGCAGCAGGCAAAGTACCGCCAGCTCCAGCTCCAGCTCCAGCTCCAGCGGCTCGCGTGAGAATGCCAGCATGAACCAGGAGGGCAGCCGCGACAGTGGTAACAAGCAAAGCGGTGGTTCAGGTTCAGGGGCGGGCTCGTCCGGTTCGCGCAACAAGTAAGCACAAGCAGTAGCAAGGCAGTCTGGCCGTCGGGAATCGCGCATTGCCGCCGGCCAGCCGCAAACTTTTCATGCAATGCAGCAGGCATGCACTATGATGAAATAGCGGCGCCGGCGACGGCCAAGCCGCAGTCAATCTGGAATCGACTCGCACTCACGATCAGGGGGAAGATGATGGGTAACTCCACTACGCCGCAGCCCGGCAATAGCCAGGGCGGCACGCCGTCCATGCCGTCCACGCCGGGCAACAAGCAAAGTACGGCCGAGTCGGCCGAGAACTTTGTGCTGGTCGATAGCGAGCAGGGTCTCGATATCGGCGATGATCTGTTTTCCATCGGCGAAGTACGGCGCGCCGACCGCTTGCCCCATCATCAGTCCGGTTCCGCCGGCCTGAGCCGGCAGAGTGCCGATGATGCACCCGACACCACGGGCAGCACGGGGGTCTGAGCTGTCCTTCTGCTTGTCTGATCATCCCCGCAGGGTCAGCCGTCAAGCGTGTTCGCGCACGCCGGCTGGCCATGCCTGCCTGCGGGCGGGTACATCAGGACGGCTCTGCTTCAGCGCTACAGCTCTACCCGGCCATGTTCGCCCAGGTCCTTCGGCTGCTCGCCCGTGATGGCCGCCTTGGCCATTGCATAGAATTGCATCATCTTGCTGGCGCTGCTATCCCAGTACTCGGCCGACTGGATCGTCACCTTGATCAGCGACAGCTTCGGATCGTCGAGTCCGCCCGGGAACCAGGCTTTTACCAGCGGGTTCCACAATTCCTCCGCCTTTGCGCGATCCTTCAGCAACTGCGCATGGCCGCAGACGGACACATACAGGCTGTCGCCCGTGTCGACGAAGCTGACATTGACTTGCGGATTGTTCAGCAAGTCGCGCGTGTAGGCGGCCTCGTCCGAAACAAAGAACCAGATTTGCCCGTTGTTGTCGACCTGCTGCTGCGTCAGGGGCCGGCTGGTGAGCGTGCGCATGTCGTCGCTGGTGGTCAGCATGCCGAATTTGACGTCCTTGATCCTGGCCGCGATGCTGGCCAGTTGTTCGTTGGAATACGCTTGCATGGGGTGCTCCCTTGTTGATTGTCCTGAACAACAGCATAGGCGGATGCTGCATGCTGCTCTGTACGGCAGCTTACGTAGCAGCGAAGCTTTGTTTCAACGCTGTTACAAAACGCTGGCCCGGCGGAGCGCTCGATGTATTGACTTAATAAATGATAATCATTATCATTTGTTTGAAAATATCATCATGCACTTTGATTGAAGGATGGGAATGAAGCACACTGACTTGTCGCGCCACCTGGCCCGCTCCTTGCCGGGAGCTGGCTATGGGTAATGCGGGCGCCCCAGACAAGGCCAAGAACAACGCCAGCCGCGCCGTTTGGCTGAAGAACTTGCATCAATGGCACTGGATCAGCTCGGCGCTTTGCCTGCTGGGCATGTTTCTGTTCGCCATTACCGGCATTACCCTGAACCACGCTGGCCAGATCGAGGCCAAGCCGGCGATCACGCGCCAGAAGGCGCAGATGCCGGCCCCTTTGGTCACGCAACTGGCCGCGTATGCCGCCAGTCACGATGGCGCCAACGCAGCCATGCCGGCCGCCGCCGAGACCTGGCTCAAGCAGCAGTGGTCGCTCAATGCCGGTGGCCGTCCCGCCGAATGGAGCGTCGACGAAGTGTATCTGCCGCTGCCCAAGGCAGGTGGTGACGCCTGGGTGCGCATCGGCCTGGAAGACGGGGCCGCCGAATATGAATTGACGGACCGGGGCTGGGTATCCTGGCTCAACGATGTGCACAAGGGCCGCAACACGGGCGTGGCCTGGAGCTGGTTCATCGATATTTTTGCCGGCGCCTGTATCGTGTTTTGCCTGACGGGTTTGCTGATTTTGAAGTTCCACGCGGCCAACCGGCCATTTACCTGGCCGATGGTTGGCCTCGGTATCTTGATACCTTGCGCGATCGCCTTGCTGTTTATTCACTGATCGTTTTTATTTTTCCTTTTTACAGGCACACCATGAAATTACGCTACACCCTGGCGCTTGGCCTTCCCCTGATCGGTACGTCGGCGATGGCGGCCGACCTGGCCCTCAAGCTTGAAATCCCGCAACTGAACGTGGCGGAGTATCACCGTCCCTACGTGGCGGCATGGCTGGAAACGGCCGATCAAAAGGTGGTCGGCAACCTGACGGTGCTGTATGACGTGAAAAAGAAGGACAAGGCAGGCGAGAAATGGCTGAAGGACATGCGTCAATGGTGGCGCAAGAGCGGCCGCGACCTGGCCATGCCCGTCGACGGCGTCAGCGGCGCCACGCGTGCGCCGGGCGAACATACGCTCACTTTCCCCGGCGCCAAGGCCTTGCTCGACAAGCTGCCGGCCGGCGAATACCAGGTGGTGGTGGAAGCGGCGCGCGAAGCGGGTGGACGCGAACTGGTGCGCGTGCCGTTCCAGTGGCCGCTGAAGTCGGCCCAGTCCGTGCCTGCCAAAGGCAAGGAAGAACTCGGCAATGTCGTCGTCCAACTCAAACCATAAGGCGCACATCATGTTCAAGCAATTCAATAAACCGCTGCTCGCCCTGGCTCTGGCCGGCCTGGCCATGAACGCCCACGCCCACCGCGGCTGGATGGTGCCTTCGAGCACGATGGTGGAAAGCAAGGACGCCTGGGTGACGGTGGATGCGGCCGTCTCCGATGGCTTGTTCGAGATCGACCACCAGCCGCTGCGCCTGGACGCGCTGCAAGTGATCGGCCCGGATGGCGCGAAAGTGGCGCCGGCGAACACCGTCACGGGCCGTCTGCGCAGCGTCTTCGACGTGAAAATGGAAAAGCCGGGCACGTACAAGGCAGCCATCGTGTCGCAAAACGTGATGGCCAGCTACAAGCAAAATGGCGAGCAGAAACGTTTCCGTGGCAACGAGGAAACCTTCAAGAAAGACATGCCGGCCGATGCGCAAGACGTGAAAATCACGCGCACGGCCAGCCGCCTGGAAACCTTTTTCAGCAATGGCGAAACCAGCACGGAAGTGTTCAAGCCGACGGGCGTGGGCCTGGAATTCGTGCCCGTGACGCATCCGAACGACTTGCGCGCGGGCGAAAAAGCCACCTGGCGCTTCCTGGTCGATGGCAAGCCGGCGGCGAACCAGGCCTTCAGCCTGGTGCCAGGCGGCGTGCGCTACCGTGGCGTGCTCGGTGAAATCCGCCAGAGCACCGATGCCAAGGGCGAGATCACGTTCACGGTGCCGGCAGCCGGCATGTATTACCTGAGCAGCACCTGGCCAGCGGCCGCACCGGCCGTGGCCGGCCAGCCGCCAGCCATGCCCGAGCGCCGCATGACGTATGCGGCCACCGTGGAAGTGCTGCCGCAGTAAGCGGCGGCCTCTTCACGAGCTCGCCGATGCGCCGGGTCCTGCTGCCGCAGCATATTTCCGATCAGGTCGCGCCGCCCGGCGCCGCGATCCGGGACTTGCGCGGCCTGACCATGGGCACCAGCTGGTCGGTGCGCCTGTTGGAGTCCGCCATGCCGGGACGCGCCGGCAGCGCCGACTTGCAGCAAGGTTTGCAGCAACAGCTGGATCTGGTCGTGGCGCAAATGAGCCACTGGAGCGACGCGTCCGACCTGGGCCGCTTCAATCGAGCCGAGCCGGGCAGCTGGCACAGCCTGCCCGCCGCGTTTTGCGAGGTGCTGGGCTTTGCCATGCACGTGTCGCAAGCATCCGGCGGCGCGTACGACCCGTGCGCGGGCGCCCTCGTCAACCTGTGGGGCTTCGGCCCGCGCAATCGCTATGATGAGCCGGGTTTCCTGCCGCCGAAAGACGATACCGTGGCGCTGCTGCTGTCGCAGCGCCAGCGCTGCCGCCTGGAACTGGATTTGCCGGCCCGCCGCGCGCGCCAGCCCGGTGGCTTGCAACTCGATTTGTCGGCCGTGGCGAAGGGCTATGGCGTGGATCGCCTGGCCCGCTACCTGGACAGCCAGGGCATCGATCATTACCTGGTCGAAGTGGGCGGCGAGCTGCGCGGCGCCGGCAGCAAGCCCGACGGTCAGCCGTGGTGGGTCATGCTGGAACAGATCGATGGCGCCGATAGTGCCGAAAATGCGCCGCATCCGCCGGAAATGCTGCTGGCGCTGCACGGCCTCTCCGTGGCCACGTCGGGCGACTACCGGCGTTTCTTCCAGGATGGCACGGTGCGTTTTTCCCATACGATCGATCCGCGCAGCGGCATGCCGATCGCCAATCAACTCGCTTCCGTCACCGTCGTGCATGCGCAATGCATGGCGGCCGACGCCTGGTCGACGGCCCTGACCGTGCTGGGCGTTGAGGCCGGCATGGCGCTGGCCGAAGAGCAGGGCCTGGCCGCGCGCTTCCTGCGGCGCGAGGGCGATGGTTACCACGAAACGCTGAGCAGCCACATGCTGGCCATGCTCGACGAATGAACAGTTATTTTCCATGATTTTTACGCACGATACGACGCGGCTGGCCTTGCTGGCCACCTTGTCCCTCAGCTACGCGGGCGTATGCCTGGCACCCTGGCTGCGCGCGCGCGCCAAGCGCCGCGCGTCCGCTGCCGCCAGGGCGGCGCTGGCCAACAATCCCGCCTGGCTGGTGGCGTATGCGAGCCAGACGGGCAATGCCGAGGAACTGGCCACGCAAACGGCGCAGAGCCTGCAACTGGCCGGCATCTCCGTGCGCCTGTGCGCGCTGGCCGAACTCACGGCCATGGATCTGCAACAAGCGGAACGGGCCTTGTTCCTGGTCAGCACATATGGCGAAGGCGATGCGCCCGACAATGCGGCCGCCTTCATGGGCCGCCTGATGACGGGCGAACTGGCGCTGCCGCAATTGCATTATGGCGTGCTGGCCCTGGGCGACCGCAGCTATGGCCAGTTTTGCGGCTTCGGCCGCGCGCTCGATGCCTGGCTTGCCACGCAGGGCGCCGCGCGCCTGTTTGAGCGCATCGAGGTCGACCGCAGCGCCAGCGCCGCCATCGAACAATGGTTCCAGCACCTGAGCCACCTGGCCGGCACCAGCGACGCGCCGGACTGGAGCGGCCCCGCCTTCGGCGACTGGAAATTGATGCAGCGGCAGTTGCTCAATCCGGGCAGCGCGGGCGGCGCCATCTATCATGTGGAACTGGCGCCCGTGGCAGGCAGCTTGCCGGATTGGCAGTCGGGCGACCTGGTGCAAGTGGCCGCGCCGGCCGATCCATCGCAGCCGCGCGAATATTCGATCGCCTCGATCCCGCATGATGGCAGCGTGCATTTGCTGGTGCGCCAGCATGCGCATCCCGATGGCAGCCTGGGCCTGGCCTCGGGCTGGCTCACGGCGCAAGCCGCAGTTGGTGACGTGGTGCAACTGCGTTTGCGCCAGCACAAACGCTTCCGCCTGGAAGACAATGCCCAACGCCCTTTGATTCTGATCGGCAACGGCAGTGGCATCGCCGGTTTGCGCGGGCATTTGAAAAGCCGCGTGCTGGCGGGTCAGCGGCGCAACTGGCTGATCTTTGGCGAGCGCAACGCGGCCCACGATTTCCATTATCGCGATGAGATTGAAGGCTGGCACGCCAGCGGCGATTTGCCGCGCCTGGACCTGGCGTTTTCGCGCGACCAGGCTGAGCGGACCTACGTGCAAGACCGCCTGCGCGGCAATGCCGATGAAATCACATTGTGGCTGCAGCAGGGCGCGGCCATCTATATTTGCGGCAGCCTGGCCGGCATGGCGGGCGGCGTCGACCAGGCCCTGCAGGAGATGCTGGGCCGGCCCGCGCTCGACGCGCTGGCGGCAGAAGGGCGCTACCGGCGCGACGTGTATTAGTACAGAAGGGGCTGCTTACGGCTGGATCGCGGCCAGCGGCGTCGCTTCCATCTCGCCGCTCACTTCCTGCAAGCCGCGCGCCAGGCTGGAAATGCTGGGGTTGTCGATGAAGACGCAGCGCTTGCCCGTGCGCTTGCAATAATCCTTCACGCGCCAGTAGGCGCTGTGGCTGATGCAGCCCGTCTGGCAAATTACCAGGTCGGCCGCCGCCAGGCTCGAATCGAGCAGGTTGGCATTGTCTTCCAGGCCGCCGTCGTGGTGGGCGAACTGCGCGCCCACACGCTCGATCAGGGCGCGGTAGGTGGCGACATTGCCGCTACGCCCGCCCACGCACAAGACGCTTTGATCGACCAGGCGGATCGGCATTTTCAGCTTGCCGCCCGTCGGCACTTCCAGCTTAGTCGCCGGTGGCGGCACGGCGGCGGCCGGGCGTGGCTGGGCCTGCTTCAATTCCGCGATTTGCTGGCGTAATTCTTTCTCGCGCTCATCCATTTGCGCCAGGCGCTCGACCAGGCGCGTGCGCGATTCCAGCGCCGGGATGGCGGCCTGCAGCTGCGCCAGCTCAAAGCGCAAGCCATCGATGACGCTATCCTTGCCAATCGATTCGGCCCGCGTGCGCAGCAGCACGGCTTCCTGGCGTTCCAGTTCGCCCGTTTTTTCCATCAGCATGGCCTGGCTGCGTTGTTGCAGCTTGGCCAGTTCGTGCGTCAGGCGCGCATTTTCTTCCTGCAAGGCGGTAAATTTTCCCATGTCGGCGCGCACGCAGGCACCGGCCTGGTGCTGAATCATGTGCAAATCGCGGCACATCTGCTCTTCCAGTTCGGCGTCGCAGCGCGGGTGCGTGAGGCCGGCCCAGAAGGCACCCGACACGTCGCCGTTGGCGACGGCCGTGCGCCACAGTTCGGCCACTTGTTGCGTGGTCTTGGCGCCGCGAAAGCGCAGGATGACGGGAGCGTAGCGGCGTTCGAGTTCCTTTTGCAGGGCTTCGGACAGGCGGTTGCGCACCCCGCATTCCGTCACGGCACCCACATGCACTTCGTAGTCGTCGGCCAGCACGCGTCCGCCCGTCATCTTGCCCACCAGCTTGCGCAGGTATCCCAATGGCAAGCCCACGCCCACCAGCGGACAATGACAGGTGTGCGACAGTTCCCACAGCCGGCGGCGGCGCGAAGCGAGCGCGGCCGTTTCGGCCTCGCCGCTGGAACAATTGCTGATGACGGGCAGGGACTGGTCTTTGTCACACATGGCGATATCCTGTTAGGCGGTGGGAGGTGTTGAAGAGAAATTATTGCGGCAGGGGCGAGGCAGGGCGCCTGGCGCTCAGCAGGCGTACCAGGCGCTCGAACACGGTGGTCTTCGGCGGCGCGGGCCGGTGCAGCGCCACCAGGGTGGCCCATTGCTGCGACAGTTGCTGGCAGGTCGCTTGCAGCACGGGACCCAGTCCGGGCGAACTGGACAGCACTTGCAGATGGCGTTCGATGACACCCGCCAGTTTCTCGCAGGGACTGCCCGCATGGTAGTGCGACATCAGGTGCAGCACGGCCGACAGCAGCAATTCAGGCTGTTGGCCTTGCGGGGAAGGAAACATCGGGAAAGGTCGGTCGTTCGCCATCAAACACTCCTGTGCGGGTGGTTTGGCTGGCTGCACGCACGGGGCGCGACTGGCTGGCGAGTGTGGTGACTGGCTGCCGTGCTGCTTCAGGCAGTCAGGATCAGCTTGTTCAATTGGGTGACGCGCAGGCGATAGATCTTGCCGCTGTGCTCAATTTCCACTTCGCGGCCCTGCTGCAGCAGCGCTTCGCTGGTGATGCGGCGCGCCGGTTGCGCCATGCTGACGGGAGGACGGACGTGGGCAGTAGCGGCATCCTGGATCAAGGCTGGTTTCGAGCTTTGCATGTTGGGCTTTCTTTGTCTCAGTTGAGAATGATTCGTATTTGCATTATTGTTGAATGTGGCCCGAAAAGCAAGGCTTATTTGTGCCGGATGCAGGCTTTTTTTTGACTGCCGGGGAGGGGCGTGTCGTGTGCGTGGCGCGCGCTGGCGCCAGCGGGCGGGAGATGGGGCGGACAGCAGAAAAAAGACCCGGCAAGGTGGTGTGCCTTGGCCGGGTCAAGCCTGTGCCAAGCTTGAAGGAATCGGGTGGCGTTAAATCGTGGCCAGCAATTGCGCCGAGGCGGTGGCGGCTGCCGTGGTGTCGGCCTTGAGCTTGGCGGCGGCCAGCTGCTTGGCGCGCGAGCGCGAGGGCGGCAGGCGGCGCAGGGTTTTCAGGGCATCCGGGTCCTTGATGCCGATGGTGCGCTGGTCGACCGAGATCAGGCCGATTTCATTGAAGGCGGACAGTGTGCGGCTGACCGTTTCCAGGGTCAGGCCCAGGTAGCTGCCGATTTCATGGCGCGTCATGCGCAGGTTGAACAGCTTGCTCGAGTAGCCCATCTGTGCGAAGCGGTCGGCCAGCGAGACGAGGAAGCGCGCCACGCGGGCTTCGGCGCTGAGGGCGCCCAGCATGCCGATCATGGCTTGCTCGCGCACCAGTTCGCGGCTCATCACGCCGTACATGACATTTTCCAGTTCCAGGTGCACGCGGCCCAGCGCCGTCAGCTTCTTGAACGGCAGCAGGATCAGGTCGCAGTCGGACAGGGCCACCGCTTCCGAGGAGTAATGGCGCGAGTGGATGCCGTCGACGCCCAGCATGTCGCCCTTCATGGGAAAGCTGAGTACCTGCTCATTGCCGAATTCGTCGATGAGCACGGTTTTCAGGAAGCCCGAATTGACGATGTACAGGGTGTCGAAGGGCTGGCCGATGGTGTGCACGCGCTGGCCTGTCTTGAATTGCACGTGCTGGAACAGCAGTTCATCGGCGGCGATGGTGCAGGCGCTGGAGATATGCAGCAAGTCGCACACCTCCTTCAGGTTCGACCATAGCCGCCCCTGGCGCTGGCGCCCCGCTTCCATCGGAGAGGAGGGGGGCAGCGATGGAGCGGCAGCGCGGGTTTCAGGCGTTTGCGTGGACAGCATGTTCATCTCCTGGTGACAGGTAGTTCAGAGTTGAATGACAAGGTGCACAGGGCGGCGGGCAAGGATAGGGCGGCGCGCGTCCAGGCGGGTAAATCTCAATGCGCTGAAGACTTGCTGTGTGATGAAATAACTTCCCAGCAACTTGATGACTGGTTTCAGTATGCCAACAACCGTATGCAATTAATATCAGCAGTGGCTGAATATGGCAGTAGGAGCTGTGGCAGGGGATGTAGGATTGTTCCTACGGGCGGCGCGCGCGGGCAGCTCAGCTCTTGAAGGGGGACAGCAGGCGGTGTGCCACGGCATACTGCACCATTTCCGACAGCGAACTCATGCCCATCTTTTGCATGATGCGCGTCTTGTGCGTACTCACGGTTTTCACGCTCAGGTGCAGATTGTTGGCGATTTCCGTGATCGACTTGCCTGCCACCAGCAGGGAAAAGACTTCGAACTCGCGGTCCGATAGCTGTTTGTGCAGCAAGCTTTCATTCGGCATCATGATGTTGAGCACGAGCTGCTCTGCCACCTCGGCGCTGATGTAGGGACGGCCCGACGCCACCTTGTGGATGGCGCCCACCAGCTGGGTGCCGGCGCTTTCCTTGGTCAGATAGCCTTGCGCGCCGGCGCGGATGGCGCGCACCGCATATTGCTCTTCCTCGTGCATGGTAAGGATCAGGATGGCCAGCTTGGGCGCCTCGCTGCGGATTTGCCGGATCAGGTCGACGCCGCTGCGGCCCGGCATCGACAGGTCGAGCAGCAACAGGTCGAAGCCGCCCTGGCGGACGTGGTTGAGTACCTCAAAGCCGTCGATGGCTTCGCCCACGATGTCGATGTCCGGCGCGCCGTCAAGGATGCGCTTCAATCCTTCCCGCATGATGGTGTGGTCGTCGGCAATCACAATACGTATCATAGGCGCGCAATCTGGAAGCGTGTAATGTGTCCTGGCCGTTTCGTGGCGGCCGGCCAGGTGTTAAAAAACGAGAAACGTTGTCATTTTAACTGAAATGGCCGCAATGTTGCCTTTTACCCGATATCGGGGCTGCGGCGGCCTGCGTGGCCATGTGACCCCTTATTTCGATGGGGGTTCCTTGATCAGCCTATGCACGAGCACCGGCAATGTCGAGTGCGACAGCACTTTGTTGGTCACGCTGCCAAGCAGCAATTGCCCCCAGCCGCTGCGGCCATGCGAGCCCATGAAAATCAGGTCGCAGTGCTGCAATTGCGCCACTTCCACAATTTTCAGCGCGGGACTGTCGGAAAAGGCGGTCAGGCCCGTCGCTTCCAGGCCCCGCTTGGCGGCCGCGTCGAGGATGGGCTGCCAGTGGTCGGCGCCTGCCTTGCGCATGGCGATGCGGTATTCTTCTTCGCTGGGATAGCTGGGTGGAATGATTTCGATGTACACCGGGTACTGGTACTCGGGCGCCACGTACACGGCAAGGATGTCGGCTTGCATCTGTTCGGCAAAGGCAACGCCGGCACAGGCCGTCAGGTTGGAGACGGTCGAGCCGTCCGTGGCGATCAGAATTTTCTTATACATGGCAGGTCCTTTGGCGGTGACTCAGCGCGTGCAACGCCCCTTATTGTAGGCGCGGCGGCAGCATGGTATTCATGTAAAGACTTGATAATTATCAATACTATTGCACCTTCAGTATAGACAACATTGGCAGAAAGATCGTGTTTTAGCCGCAACGATAGCCATGGACACTGTTGCGCAGCCGCCCGCGAGCAGGATTTCTTGTGCGCCGCGTGCTCTTGCACGCACGCCAATGGTAGTATTTCAAAATACAACAGCAGGAACACTTATTTCCTGACGGAAAAGCTCTTGTGGACCTGCTTTACACCAGGAAGCGCGTTTTGAGATTTACCAACAGGGCGGCGCCCTGCTACACTCGCACCATCGCAGCGGTATTGCCTCAAATCATCTTAATCGAGAAATTGTGGGTATCAGTCTGTAAAACGCACAGTTCAGGCGGAATTTTGACAAATTATGGAGAAGCAGGGATATGACCAACGCCGCTGATGATTTCGATGCATTATTCGATGAAGTATCTGCGCAAAGTGCGGCCGCTCCCAAGCCCGCGCCTGCCGCAGCGCCCGCAGCCGTGATCGCGGACGACGATTTTGACGCGCTGTTCGACTCCGTGTCGGCCAGCGCCGCCGTGCCGCCAGCCGCCGCGCCGGAAGCGCCGCCCGCGGCTAGTGCAGGCGTGCCTGGCGAAGCGGCCGATCCTGTCGACCAGTCCGACAAGCCGATGTTTGAGCGCCTGGGCGGCATCGTGCGCCTGCTGCACGATTCGCTGCGCGAACTGGGCTACGACAAGGCGTTGACGGAGGCGTCGTCGCAGATCGTCGACGCGCAGGACCGCCTGGAATATGTCGCCACCCTGACGGAACAGGCTGCCAACAAGGTTCTGAATACGCTCGACGAAGGCATGCCGGCGCAAGATGTGCTGTCGAAGAAAGCCAAGGACATGGACAGCCGCTGGACGGCGCTGTTCGATGGCAAGCTGAGCCTGGAAGAATTCAAGGCCCTGGCCGGCGATTCGCGCCAGTTCGCGCAAGCCGTTGCCGAGGCAACGGAAGCGGAAAAAGCGCGCTTGCTGGAAATCATGATGGCGCAGGACTTCCAGGACATCACGGGCCAGCTGATCAAAAAAGTGGTCAACATCACCAAGACGGTGGAGCACGAGCTTGCCCAGCTGCTGCGCGACAACGCGCCGGCCGAAGTGCGCGAAAAACTGGCGCAAAAGCCGGTGCCGCTGATGCAGGGCCCGTCCGTGCCGTCGGTGGCGCTGGACCAGGATAATGTAGACGACCTTCTTGCGGATTTGGGATTCTAATGGACGATATGCTCAAGGATTTCGTCGTTGAGGCGATGGATCTTGCGGTTAATGTTGAAGAGCACTTATTGCGCCTCGAGCGTGATCCTGACAACAAGGAAACACTGAATGCCGTGTTTCGTTCCTTCCACACCATCAAGGGTGGCGCCGGCTTCATGGGCCTGCCCGCACTGGTGGCGGCCTGCCATCTGACGGAAAACCTGTTCGACGCCCTGCGTACGGGCGCCGCGCCGGTGACCCCGATCGCCATCGAGGCGGCGCTGCAAGCGTCCGGTTTCGTCGCCGACCAGCTGACGGAATTGGCCAACGGTGCCGCGCCGGAAAGCTTGCCGGCCATGCCGGAAGAGCTGGAACACATCCTGACGAACGCCATCGAAGGCAAGGGCATGGACGCACACGCGCCGGCCGCCGCCGTGGTGGCGGAAGTCGCCGTGGTGGTTGCCGAGGTGGTCGTGGCGGCGCCAGCAGCCGTTGTTGCCACCGCCACCGCCACCGCTAGCGCCGATGGCCTGGACTGGGAAGGCATGTATAACGCCGTCGTGCCGGCGGGCAGCCAGATCGCTGCCGCACCGGCCGCCGTCGCCGCTGCGCCTGCCGCCGTGGCCGCCGCGCCTGCCGCCGCTGCCGCTGCCAAGCCGGCCGGCAAGGCCTGGGATGGCGCGGAACGCCGCGAGGAGCGTCCGGAAGTACGCCATGCCGCGCCCGTCAAGGAAGACAGTATCCGCGTCGACGCCGTCAAGCTCGACGCGCTGCTGGAAGTGGCTGGCGAATCCGTGCAGGCTGCCAACCAGGCTGCCGTGCTGCTCGAGCGCTTGCTGCAATTCAAATTCGAAGGCCAGGCTGCTACGCTGATGGCGACCCTGGCGGAAACCCTGGAGCGCGCGTCGCGCTATTCGACGGAACTGCAGCGGGCCACCCTGGCCACGCGCATGCAGCCCGTGGGCCGATTGTTCCAGAAATTCCCGCGCCTGGTGCGCGAACTGGCGAAAGACCTGGGCAAGGATGTCGAGCTGACCATCGAGGGCGCGGAGACGGAAGTCGACCGCGTGGTGGTCGACAGCCTGTACGATCCGCTGGTGCACATGCTGCGCAATTCGCTCGACCATGGCGTCGAGTCGCCGGAAGCGCGCCTGGCCGCCGGCAAGCCCGCCAAATCGTATATTTCGCTCAAAGCCTGGCAGGAAGCCAATAGTGTCATGATCGTGCTGCAGGATGACGGCAAGGGCATGGACCCGGCCTTCCTGCGCAGCAAGGCCCAGCAAAAGGGCTTGATCAGCGAAAACGCGCAATTGAGCAACGACGAATGCTTCCAGCTGGTGTTCCTGCCGGGCTTCTCGACCAAGGAAGTCGCTTCCAGCGTCTCCGGACGCGGCGTGGGCATGGACGTGGTGAAAACGGCCGTGGAGAAAAACCGCGGCGCCATCCACATCGAGTCGACGCTGGGCAAGGGCACCAAGTTCGCCATCCGCCTGCCGATCGAATTGTCGATCGTGCCGACCATGCTGGTGTCGACCTCGGGCGCCGCGCTGGCGCTGCCGATGGCAGTGGTGCAGCGCGTCGTCGAATTGCCGGAAACCTTCATGGAAGTGGGCGGCGCGCCCGTGCTGAAAGACCAGGGTCGTCCGTTGCCCGTGCGTTCGCTGGCCGGCGCCCTGGGTTACGAAGCGTGCAGCGAACGCGTGGGCATTGTTGTCGCTGCGCCACAGCCGTACATTCTCGCCGTGGCAGCCGTCGATGGCACGGCCGACCTGGTGATCAAGCCGATGACGGCCATCACCGTGGAAGGCATTACCGGCACTGCCCGCTCGGCCGAAGGCGAGCTGGTGCTAGTCGTGGGCCTATCTTTCCTGATGGATGGTTGCAGGGGAAGTGTGCGCATGGCTGCCTAGAAACACCGGCAAGCACACCAAGCCCGCTGCAGACCTCTGCAGCGGGCTTTTTTTTCGGTTTTTCGATTTTTATTCGCCCCGCCGGCATTTTGGCGGATTTTCGTATCAGCAATTTTTTAACCATATCTGCAAGGCAGGCCAAATTTTGTATCGTCCATCCCACGCCGGGGCGGCTTTTGCTTCTGCATTGCACAATATATGGCATAATCATTGCCGATCCCTTCGATCAGTACGACAGATCACTTAAACAGGCTGTGGCAACGCTGCATAAATCATGATGAAGACGCTTTACGACAAACTCTGGGAATCCCACGTTGTTCGGGCCGAAGATGATGGCACGACAATTTTGTACATCGACCGGCACCTGCTGCACGAAGTCACCAGCCCGCAAGCTTTCGATGGTCTCAGCGTGGCGGGCCGCCAGCCGTGGCGCATTTCCGCCAACCTGGCCGTGGCCGACCATAACGTGCCCACCACCAGTCGCATCGACGGCATTGCCGATCCGGTCTCGCGCCTGCAGGTGGAAACGCTGGACAAGAACGCCAAGCATTACGGCTTGACCTACTTCAACATGAACGACAAGCGCCAGGGTATCGTGCATGTGATCGGCCCTGAACAGGGTGCGACCCTGCCTGGCATGACGGTCGTCTGCGGCGACTCGCACACGTCCACGCACGGCGCCTTCGGCGCGCTGGCGCACGGCATCGGCACGTCCGAAGTGGAACACGTGCTGGCCACGCAAACCTTGCTGCAAAAGAAATCCAAATCCATGCTGGTGCAAGTCGACGGCGCCTTGCCGGCCGGCGTGACGGCCAAGGATATCGTGCTGGCCATCATCGGCAAGATCGGCACGGCCGGCGGCACCGGCTACTGTATCGAGTTCGGCGGCTCGGCCATCCGCGCCCTGTCGATGGAAGGACGCATGACGGTGTGCAACATGGCCATCGAGGCGGGCGCGCGCGCCGGCATCATCGGCGTGGACGACACCACCATCAATTACGTCAAGGGCCGTCCGTTTTCGCCGGCCGGTCCGCACTGGGAACGCGCCGTAGCCTACTGGCGCACCCTGCATTCGGACCCGGGCGCCCGCTTCGACCTGGTCGTCACCCTCAACGCGCAAGACATCGTGCCGCAAGTGACCTGGGGCACATCGCCCGAGATGGTGGTCGGCATCGATGGCCGCGTGCCTGATCCCGACCAGGAAAAAGACAGCGTCAAGCGCGATGCGATGGAAAAGGCGCTGGTCTACATGGCCCTGAAACCGAATACCGCCATCGAAGACATCCGCATCGACAAGGTCTTCATCGGTTCCTGCACCAATTCGCGCATCGAGGACTTGCGCGCGGCGGCCGCCGTGGTGCGCGGCAAGTACCGCGCCTCGAACGTCACCCTGGCGCTGGTGGTGCCCGGTTCCGGCCTCGTCAAGGACCAGGCCGAGCGCGAAGGACTGGACCGCATCTTCAAGGATGCCGGCTTCGAGTGGCGCGAGCCGGGCTGCTCCATGTGCCTGGCCATGAATGCGGACCGCCTGGAGCCGGGCGAGCGCTGCGCCTCGACCTCGAACCGCAACTTCGAGGGTCGGCAAGGGCAGGGCGGCCGTACCCATCTGGTGTCGCCCGCGATGGCGGCGGCGGCGGGTATCGCCGGCCACTTTGTCGACGTGCGGGCTTTGCGATGAGGGCTGGGACTGGCGCCGCTGGCGTACACTAGCGTTTCCGGTCCCTTACTTACTATCAAGAAATCATCATGAAAAAACTCTTCGCCCTCCTCATCGCCACCGTCATCTTGTCCGGCTGCAACACCGTCTCCGGCATCGGCCGCGATGTGCAGAAAGTCGGCCAGGTCGTCACTGGCGCCGGCGGAAAATAAACCGTGACGTGCCGGCGCAGTGCGCCGCCCGTCCTACCGAGTAGAAACAGCATGGATAAATTTACGATTTACGAAGGCCTGGTCGCCCCGCTGGACCGCGCCAACGTCGACACCGACGCGATTATCCCGAAGCAATTCCTGAAATCGATCCACCGCAGCGGTTTCGGCCCCAACCTGTTCGACGAATGGCGCTACCTCGACCATGGCGAACCGGGCCAGGACAATAGCCGCCGCCCGCTGAACCCGGAGTTCGTGCTCAATGAGCCGCGCTACCAGGGTGCTTCCATCTTGCTCACGCGCAAGAACTTCGGCTGCGGCTCCTCGCGCGAACACGCGCCGTGGGCGCTCGATCAGTATGGCTTTCGCGCCATTATCGCGCCGTCGTTTGCCGACATCTTCTTCAATAACTGCTACAAGAACGGCTTGCTGCCCATCGTGCTGTCGGAAAGCCAGGTCGAGCACCTGTTCAATGAAGTCAAGGCCTTCCCCGGCTACAAGCTGGTGGTGGACCTGGAACAGCAGTGCGTGCGCACCAGTAATGGTTCCGTCTCGTATCCATTCGAGATCGACGCCTTCCGTAAATATTGCCTGATGAATGGCCTCGACGATATCGGCCTGACCCTGCGCCATGCCGACGATATCCGCGCTTTCGAAGAGCGCCACCTCACCAATCAGCCCTGGCTCGCCAACGTCATTTAATCGATAAAAATATGAAAATTGCAATCTTACCCGGCGACGGCATCGGTCCTGAAATCGTCGCGCAAGCCGTCAAGGTGTTGAACGTGCTGGGCGAATCGTTCGAGCTGGAAACAGCGCCCGTGGGCGGCGCCGGCTATGCGGCCCATGGCCACCCGCTGCCGGAAGCCACCCTGGCGCTGGCGAAAGCAGCCGATGCCGTGCTGTTCGGCGCCGTTGGCGACTACAAATACGACAAGCTGGAGCGCCAGTTCCGCCCGGAGCAGGCGATTCTGGGCTTGCGCAAGAACCTGGGCCTGTTCGCCAACCTGCGTCCGGCCATTTTGTACCCGGAACTGGCGGGCGCTTCGACCCTGAAGCCGGAAGTGGTGTCCGGCCTCGATATTCTGATCATCCGCGAATTGACGGGCGATATTTATTTCGGCCAGCCGCGCGGCGTGCGCGAATGCCCGGACGGTCCGTTCAAGGGCCAGCGCGAAGGTTTTGATACCATGCGCTATGCGGAAGGTGAAATCCGCCGCATCGCCCACGTGGCTTTCCAGGCGGCGCAAAAGCGCGACAAGCGTTTGACCAGCGTGGACAAGGCGAACGTGCTGGAAACCTTCCAGTTCTGGAAAGACATCGTCATCGACGTGCACAAGGAATACCCGGATGTTGCGCTCGATCATATGTATGTCGATAACGCGGCCATGCAGCTGGTGCGGGCGCCGAAGAAATTCGACGTCATGGTGACGGGCAACATGTTCGGCGACATCTTGTCGGACGCGGCCGCCATGCTGACGGGTTCGATCGGCATGTTGCCGTCCGCCTCGCTGGACGCCAACAACAAGGGCTTGTACGAGCCATCGCACGGCTCGGCGCCCGATATCGCGGGCAAGGGCATCGCCAATCCGCTGGCGACGATTTTGTCGGCCGCCATGATGCTGCGCTATTCGCTGAAGCGCGAAGAGCAGGCAAACCGCATCGAGGCTGCTGTCAAGAAAGTATTGGCGCAGGGCTTGCGCACGGCCGATATCCACGAAGCGGGCACCACCTTGGTCGGTACCGAGGCGATGGGCGATGCAGTTGTAAAAGCACTGGGATAAAATAGTCTAATGACGGCAGTCGCCGTCTCATCTTGAGGAATGGTAATGAAATTAGTTGGCTTGGTAGGTTGGCGCGGTATGGTCGGTTCGGTCCTGATGCAGCGCATGCAGGAAGAGGGCGATTTCGCCCATATCGAACCGGTGTTTTTCACCACCTCGAACACGGGCGGCGCGGCGCCGGCCATGGCGAAGAATGAAACCATCCTCAAGGATGCCAACAACATCGCCGAACTGTCCAAGTGCGACATCATCATTTCCTGCCAGGGCGGCGACTACACCAGTGCTGTTTTCCCGCAACTGCGCGCAGCGGGCTGGAATGGCTACTGGATCGATGCGGCCTCGACCTTGCGCATGGAAAAAGACGCCGTCATCGTGCTCGACCCCGTCAACCTGCACGTCATCAAGGATGCGCTGGGCAAGGGCGTCAAGAATTATATCGGCGGCAATTGCACCGTCTCGTGCATGATGATGGGCCTGGGCGGCCTGTTCCAGCACGATTTGATCGACTGGATGACGTCGATGACCTACCAGGCGGCCTCGGGCGGCGGCGCGCAGCATATGCGTGAACTGCTGACGCAATTTGGCACCATCAACAGCTCCGTCAAGGCGCTGCTGGAAAACCCGGCCTCGGCGATCCTGGAAATCGACCGCCAGGTGCTGGCCACCCAGCACGGCTATTCCCCGGATGAAATCAAGCAATTCGGCGCGCCGCTGGCCGGCAACCTGATCCCGTGGATCGACAAGGACCTGGGCAACGGCCAGTCGAAGGAAGAGTGGAAGGCAGGCGCGGAAACGAACAAGATCCTCGGCCGCGGCATCGACTTTGGCACCCGGGAAATTCCTGTCGACGGCCTGTGCGTGCGCATCGGCGCCATGCGCTGCCATTCGCAAGCGCTGACCATCAAGCTGAAAAAAGACGTGCCGCTCGATGAAATCAACGACATCATCGCCAGCAACAATCAATGGGTCAAGCTGGTCCCGAACACGCGCGAAGCGTCCGTGCGCGACTTGTCGCCGGCAGCCGTCACGGGCAGCCTGACGATTCCTGTGGGCCGCGTGCGCAAGATGAGCATGGGCGGCGAATACCTGTCCGCCTTCACCGTCGGCGACCAGTTGCTGTGGGGCGCGGCCGAGCCGCTGCGCCGCATGTTACGCATTCTGCTGGATGCGTAACGGCAATAAATTAGCAATCAATTGCTGATCAAGATCAAGCCGGGGCTGTTTTCCCGGCTTTTTTTTCGCCCTGAGCCCGTCAAGGCTCAACCATGCGGAGCTTGCATAGCTCTGGGCATGATGATATGTTGATACCTCTGGAAAAGTAACAGTTTTCCCATGTCAACTAAGATGCCGCCAACTATGCCTGTACACACTCGTCCCCGGGTCGCCTCCCTTGCCATTAAAACACTCAGCAGCGCTGTCGCCTGTGCGGTGTTCTTGTCACCGGCGGTATCCGCAGCCGAGCTGGGCAAGATCACGGTGCTGTCCGCCGCCGGCCAGCCGCTGCGCGCCGAGGTCGAATTATCGGCCGTCAAGCCAGGCGAGGCTTCGAGCCTGCTGGCCAAGCTGGCGCCGCCGGACGCGTATCGCCAGGCCAACGTGGAATTCAATCCCGCCCTGAACGCGCTGACGTTTGCCGTGGAAAGCCGCAACGGCAAGTCCTTCATCCGCATCAGCTCGGCGCAAGCGGTGGCCGAACCCATGGTGGATTTGCTGCTGGAACTGAGCAGCAAGAGCGCTCGCCAGGTGCGCGAATATGCATTCGTGCTCGACACGCCCGAAGCGCGCCAGACGCGCGGCGCGCAAGTGACGGCCCCGGCCGAACCAGGCCGGGCCGGGCGCAATGTGGAGCCGACGGCGACGCAAGCGTCACGCAAGAAGCCGGCTGGCGAATACAAGGTCAAGGCCGGCGACACCCTGAGCCGCATCGCCAGCGAACTGAAACCATCGGGCGTGTCGCTCGACATGATGCTCGTCGCCCTGTACCGCGCCAATCCCGATGCCTTCAGGGGCGAGAACATGAACCGCATGCAGGCCGGGCGCATCCTGGCCGTGCCGGGCGCGGACGCCGTGCGCGCCACCGACGCGGCCGAAGCGAAGGGCGTCGTGACGGCGCACGCCATCGATTTCGAAGCCTACCGCAACAAGCTGGCGGGGCAGGTATCGCAAAGCAAGCCGGCCAAGGCGGCGCAGGCGACACAAAGCACGGCTGGCAAGATCGGCGCGACCAAGGTGCAGGAAAAGCCGACGGCCGTGAGCGAATCACAAGACAAGCTGAAACTGTCGAAGGCGGAGCCGGTGGCCAAGTCGGCCGGCAAGAGCGCCGTCGCCAGCGAGGAAGACAAGATCGCCAAGGCGAAGCAGGTCGATGAAGCGGCCGCCCGTGTCAAGGAGCTGGAAAAGAACGTCAGCGACCTGGAAAAGTTGATGGCGGTCAAGAGCAAGGCCATGGCCGACAAGAGCGCTCCTGCGCCCGCCAAGCCGGCCGAGGCCGCTGCCAGCGCATTGGCCAGCGTATCGGCCAGTGCAGCGGCCAGCGCCATCGCCAGCGTGCCAGCTGAAGCCCTGCCTCCCGTGCCGAAGGCGAAACCGGTGCCGCTGCTGAAAAAAACATCGCCGCTGGAGCCGACCATCACCGACAAGATCAGCGACCACCTGGGCGCCATCGGCATCGGCATCGCCGCGTTGCTGGCCGCCGTGGCTGCGCTGGTGGTCGCGCGCCGCCGCAAGGACGCGCCGCCGGCGCCAGAGAGCGTGGCTCCCGTGCTTGAGCCGGAAGCGCCGGTGACGCCGCCATCGGGCCTGGCGCCGGAAGACCAGCAGTCCGAAGCGAGCAACCACCTGTTCGGCACGGGCGCCGCGGCTGCCGGCGTGGCCGCCGCAGCGGGTGCCAGCATGCTCGATGCGAATGAAACGGACCCCGTCGCCGAAGCGGACGTGTATATCGCCTACGGCCGCGATGGCCAGGCGGAAGATATCCTCAAGGAAGCCTTGCGCATCCACCCTGAGCGCCATGCAGCCCGCCTGAAGTTGCTGGAAATCTATTCGGCCCGCAGCGATGTGCGCGCGTTCGAAGACCAGGCTAGCGAGCTGTACAGCCTGACGCGGGGGCAGGGCGAAGAGTGGCCGCAAGCGGCCGCACTGGGCCTGGCGCTCGATCCCACCAATCCCCTGTATGGCGACACGGAAGACGACGCCGTTGTCAGCCTGAGCAAGGGCGCCGGCGACGACTTGCATGGCCAGAGCATGGACTTGCCCGACGACCTGGCTGCGCCCGCAGCGCTGGGCGAGCCGACCAGCGTTCCCGTCCGCGATACGCGTGCACCCCTCGATTTTGACCTCGACAGCCTCGATTTCGAGCCCGTCTCCACCAGCGACCCTATCGTCATGCCGGGGCCGGACAGCCAGCCGCAGTCCACGACGCAGGAGGCGCAGTATGACGCCAGCATGGATTTCGGCCTCGACCTGGAGCCGCCAGCCGGCCCCGTGAATGGCGTGGGCGCCGGTTTGACACCGCTGCCCGACCCGTTGAAAGACGTGGACCTGGCCCATTTCGACCTCGACGTGCCGGTGGCACCGGCTGCCGCCCCGGTGGCGGCGACCGAGCCTTCCATCGACAGCCTGTTTGACGATGCGCAAACGCCAGCGACCTTGCCGGAAGCCATACCGCCTGCGCAAGAATTCGATCTGTCCGGCATTGACCTGGACCTCAACGATGGCAAGACGGCCAGCGTGGGCGTGGACGACCCGCTGTCGGCCATCCACATGGAAATGGATACCAAGCTGGACCTGGCGATCGCTTACCAGGAAATCGGCGACAAGGAAGGCGCGCGCGAGCTGATCGATGAGGTCATCAAGGGCGGCAGCGCGGAACAAGTTGCCAAGGCGAACACGATGAGAGCTCTCCTCAGTTAGCGATACCCGCCGGCGCGGCAGGCTGCCGCGCCGGTATAATGCTTCGATGCAAAATATTACGACAGCAACCCCATTCAAGCGTATCGTCCTCGGCCTGCAGTACGACGGCACGGCCTGGCATGGATACCAGAAACAGGAAGACGGGCAAACGGTGCAGGACCAGCTGGAAAACGCGCTGGAGCAGTTTGCCCGCGTGCGCCTGGCCACCACCTGCGCCGGCCGCACGGACACGGGCGTGCATGCGCTTGAGCAAGTGGTGCATTTCGATACGGAACTGAACCGCGACGTGCACTCGTGGGTGCGTGGCGTCAACGCCTTCCTGCCGAAATCCATCGCCGTGCGCTGGGCCAAGGAACTGGCCGGCGACCCCACCGTCAACGATTTCTTCCACGCCCGCTTCAGCGCGCGCGCGCGCACCTATCATTATGTGTTGTACAACAACGCCACCCGTTCGCCGCTGGTGGAAGGGCGTGCCGGCTTCTTTTTCCGTCCGCTGGACGTGGAACTGATGCGCCAGGCCGTGCAGCCGCTCCTGGGCTGGCACGACTTCACGGCCTTTCGCGCCGCGCAATGCCAGGCCAAGTCGCCCGTCAAGCTGATGCACGACATCCGCATCGAGCGGCGCGGCGATTGCGTCATTTTTACCATCACGGCCAATGCCTTCCTGCACCACATGGTGCGCAACCTGGTCGGCTCGCTCGTCTACATCGGCACGGGGCGCGAAAAGCCGGAATGGCTCGGGCACTTGCTGGAAAGTAAAGACCGCCACGCGGCCGCGCCCACCTTCATGCCGGACGGCTTGTACCTGGCGCAGATCGATTACGATCCCAAGTGGGAGTTGCCGCAAGACAGTAGCAGCGCCTTGCCCTGGTTTTGATCTGCATCAATAAAGGAATAGCATGTCTCGCACACGCATCAAGATCTGCGGCCTGACCCGCGCCGAAGACATCCAGGCCGTCGTGGCGGCGGGCGCCGACGCCATCGGCTTCGTGTTTTATCCGAAGAGTCCCCGCTATGTGACGCCCCGGCAGGCTGCCAGCCTGATCGCGGCCATGCCACCCTACGTGACGACGGTGGGCCTGTTCGTCAACGCCAGCGTGGAAGAAGTACTGGCCACCAGGGCCGTGGCGCCTCTATCTCTGCTGCAATTTCATGGCGACGAGACGCCGGAACACAGCGCCGCGCTCGCTGGCGCCGTGAATACGCCGTTTACGCAAGTGTTCCGCGTCAAACCTGACACCTCCTTTGAAGATTTGCTAGAATACGAACAGCGCTATCGCGCCGCCAGTCCCCTGTTTGCCAGCCTTTTGCTGGATACCTATGTGGATGCGTATGGCGGTGCAGGAAAGGTATTTGATTGGTCCCTCATTCCAGAAGAACTCGCGCCTCGGGTCGTTTTAAGTGGTGGCTTGAGCGTACAAAACGCGACTGACGCAGTGGTGCGCGTGCGCCCTTACGCCGTCGACATCAGCAGTGGTGTCGAAGCGTCCAAGGGTATCAAGGACGCATCCCGTGTCCGCGCGTTTATCGCCGCGGTGCAGGCTGCCGATGCCATCATTGCCAGAGGAAACCACCATGAATGACCACACCACAGCGCCCGGCGCCGCCGCCGCATTGTTCCACGCTACCGATTATCCCTTTCCTGACCTGCGCGGCCACTTCGGCCCGTATGGCGGCGCGTTTGTTGCTGAAACGCTCACGCATGCGCTGGCCGAGCTGAAAGACGCCTATGCCCGCTACAGCGTCGACCCGGAATTCCTCGAAGAATTCCGCTATGAGCTCAAGCATTTCGTCGGCCGTCCGTCGCCCATCTACCACGCCAAGCGCTGGTCCGAGATGGCCGGTGGCGCGCAAATCTATTTCAAGCGCGAAGACTTGAATCACACGGGTGCGCACAAGATCAACAACGTGATCGGCCAGGCCCTGCTGGCCAAACGCATGGGCAAGCCGCGCATCATCGCCGAGACGGGCGCGGGACAGCACGGCGTGGCCACGGCCACCATCTGCGCCCGCTTCGGCCTCGAATGCGTGGTCTACATGGGCAGCGAAGACGTCAAGCGGCAGGCACAGAACGTGTACCGCATGAAATTGCTGGGCGCGACCGTCGTACCGGTCGAATCCGGCTCGAAGACCTTGAAAGATGCGCTGAACGAAGCCATGCGCGACTGGGTCACCAACATCGAAAACACCTTTTATATCATCGGTACCGTGGCCGGCCCCCATCCTTACCCCATGATGGTGCGCGACTTCCAGTCCGTGATCGGCGAGGAATGCCTGGTGCAGATGCCGGAAATGACGGGCCGCCAGCCCGACTATGTGGTGGCCTGCATCGGCGGCGGCTCGAACGCCATGGGCATCTTTTACCCGTATATCGACCAGAAGGATGTGAAACTGATCGGCGTGGAAGCGGCCGGTGAAGGATTGAATACGGGCAAGCACTCGGCTTCGCTGGCGGCCGGTTTCCCGGGTGTGCTGCATGGCAACCGCACCTATCTGCTGCAGGATGAAAACGGTCAGATCATCGAGACGCATTCCGTCTCGGCCGGCCTCGATTATCCCGGCGTGGGTCCGGAACATGCGTGGTTGAAAGACTTGGGCCGCGCGCAATACGTCTCCATCACGGACGACGAGGCGCTGCAGGCGTTCCACGACTGCTGCCACATCGAAGGCATCATCCCGGCCCTGGAATCGTCGCACGCGCTGGCCTACGCGGCCAAGCTGGCGGCCACCTTGCCGAAAGACCAGATCGTGCTGGCCAACCTGTCGGGCCGTGGCGACAAGGACATGCATACCGTGGCGGAGCGCATGGGATTGAATTTCAGTTAAATAACTGGCAATTCCAGTAACGCGTAGGTCGGATTAGCGCGCCAGCGCGTAATCCGACATCCCCCACCGATAAAGAAAGCTCCCCATGTCCCGTATCGCCACCACCTTTGCCAATCTAAAATCGACCAACAAGACCGGCCTGGTCACCTTCATTACCGCCGGCGACCCCGGCCCTGACGCCACCGTGCCCCTGATGCACGCGCTCGTCGAGGGCGGCGCCGACATACTCGAACTGGGCGTGCCGTTTTCCGATCCCATGGCCGAAGGCCCCGTCATCCAGCGCGCCTGCGAGCGCGCCTTGAAATTCAATGTGGGTATCCTCGATGTGTTCGGCTACGTGCGCCAGTTCCGTGTAAGGAACCAGACGACGCCCGTGGTACTGATGGGCTACGCCAACCCCATCGAGCGTATCGGCAGCGCCGCCTTCATTGCTGCTGCGCAAGCGGCCGGCGCCGATGGCGCCATCGTCGTCGACTATCCGCCGGAGGAGTGCGAGGAGTTTGGGGCCGCCATGCGCGAAGCGGGCCTCGACCTGATCTTCCTGCTGGCGCCCACCTCGACCGAAGAGCGCATCGCGCAAGTGGCCAAGGTTGGCGGCGGCTTCAGCTATTATGTGTCGCTCAAGGGCGTCACGGGTGCCGGTAACATTGATACGGAACAGGTGGCGGAACGTCTCGCGGCCATCCGCCAGCATGTAAAATTACCTATCGGCGTGGGCTTCGGCATCCGCGATGGCGCCACCGCCAAGGCCGTGGCCAAGGTGGCCGATGCCGTCGTGATCGGCAGCCGCATCATCCAGGAGATAGAAAATGCCCGGGAAGGCGGCGCCGTCGACGCCGTGCGCAGCTTTACGGCAGGCATCCGCGCCGCCCTGGATGCCTGAGCAAGCTTGCCGTTTACGCAAGATGTGTTGATGGCAAAGTTCGACAGCCCGGCGATAAACGGCTACACTTCGGCCACTGAATGCCTGTTATTGTGCAATAGATAAAATTTTTTGGTGGCGCCCTGCGGGGCGTCGCCGTTTACCGTCTGCCGGGGGCGTCCACCGACGCTACCCCTACAAGGGCCCAAGGAGAAAATATGAGTTGGTTGGAAAAACTGCTGCCACCGCGCATCCAGCGTTCTGATGCTGCCGCGCGCAAGACCATGCCGGAAGGCCTGTGGGTCAAGTGCCCGTCGTGCGAAGCCGTGCTGTACCGTACGGACCTGGAATCGAATTTGCACGTGTGCCCGAAATGCGATCACCACATGCGCATCCGCGCGCGTGAACGCCTCGACAACCTGCTCGACGCAGGTGGCCGTTATGAAATTGGCCAGGAAATCCTGCCTGTTGATACCTTGAAATTCAAGGACAGCAAGAAATACCCGGACCGCCTGAAGTCCGCCATGGAAGCAACGGGCGAGACGGATGCGATGGTTGTCATGGGCGGCGCCATCATGAGCTTGCCAGTCGTCGTGGCGTGCTTCGAATTCGAATTCATGGGCGGCTCCATGGGCTCCGTCGTGGGCGAGCGCTTCGTGCGCGGCGCGCAAATCGCGCTGGAACAGAAAGTGCCGTTCATTTGCATCACCGCCACCGGTGGCGCGCGCATGCAGGAAGGCTTGCTCTCCTTGATGCAGATGGCGAAAACCACGGCCATGCTGACCAAGCTGTCGGAAAAGAAATTGCCATTCATCAGCGTGCTGACCGACCCGACCATGGGCGGCGTGTCCGCCTCGTTCGCTTTCATGGGCGATGTGGTGATCGCCGAACCGAAAGCGCTGATCGGCTTTGCCGGCCCGCGCGTGATTGAAAACACCGTGCGCGAAAAACTGCCGGAAGGTTTCCAGCGCGCCGAGTTCCTCGTCACCAAGGGCGCCGTCGACATGATCGTCGATCGCCGCAAGATGCGCGAAGAAATCGCCCGTCTGCTGGCCTTGTTGCAAAACCAGGCGGTGGAAGTGCTGGCTTAATTTGCCGCTGGCGTCGGGTTACGGCCTTTGGCCTAACCCGACCTGCATCGTCCTGCCTCGTTATATCTCTTCTGCGCCTTGCGCATCGCATCCTTCAAGAAGTCTCCCATGCAAAACCTCCCTACGTCATTGCCAGACTGGCTCGCCATGCTGGAAACCCGCCATTCGGAAACCCAGATCAACATGGGCCTGGACCGCGTGCAAGCCGTCAAGGCGCGCATGCAGCTGGCGTTTACTTGCCCCGTGATCATGGTGGCGGGCACGAATGGCAAGGGGTCCACCTGCGCCATGCTGGAATCCGTGCTGTTGCGTGCCGGCTACAAAGTGGGGTTGTACATCAAGCCGCATTTCCTCGATTTTAACGAGCGCGCCCGCGTGCTGGGTGAGATGGCCAGCGACGAACAGCTCGTCGCCAGCTTCCAGGCTGTCGAAGCCGTGCGCGGCGACACGCCGCTGACGTATTTCGAATTCACCACCCTGGCCATCCTGCATCTGCTGTCGCAAGCCAAGCTGGACGTGGCCATCCTGGAAGTGGGCCTGGGCGGGCGTCTCGATGCCGTCAACGTGATCGACGCCGATGTGGCCATCGTCACCAGCGTCGACATCGACCATACAGATTACCTGGGCGACACGCGCGAAGCGATCGGCTTTGAAAAGGCCGGCATCTTCCGTGCGGGCAAGGCAGCTATCTGCAGCGACCCCGTGCCGCCGCAGTCGCTGATCGACCATGCGACCGCCATCGGCGCCGACCTGTGGCTGATGGGCCGTGATTTCAATTATTCGGGCGACAAGCAGCAGTGGAACTACGGCGGACGCGAGCAGCGCCGCAATTCGCTCGCCTACCCGAGCTTGCGCGGCGCCAACCAGATCCTCAACGCGGCCGCCGTGCTGGCCGCGCTGGAAGTGCTGAGGCTGAAGCTGCCCGTGGGCGCGCAGGAAGTGCGCACGGGCCTGGTGACGGTGGAATTGCCTGGCCGCTTCCAGGTCTTGCCGGGCCGCCCCAGCGTGATCCTCGACGTGGCGCACAACCCCCACGCGGCCTCGGCGCTGAACCAGAACCTGGGCAATATGGGTTTTCACCCGTACACCTATGCCGTGTTCGGCTCCATGCAGGACAAGGATATCGATGGCGTGCTGGCCGCGATGAGCGAACATGTCGACCACTGGTGCCTGACGGGCTTGCCTTCGCCGCGCGCGGCCACGGCTTCCGAGCTGGCCGCCAAGGTGCAGATCATGCTGGAAGAGAAGCCCGACAGCAGCGAGCATACTGTGTCTATTTTCGATGATCCGGCACAAGCTTTTGCAAATGCAATGAGCCGGGCCGGTGAGAATGATAGAATTGTGGTCTTTGGTTCTTTCCTCACCGTCGCCGGCGTGATGAAGGCCCGAAAATCCTCACTTCACTGAAACGCACTCGACTGAAAATCACGCATGGGCTTGTTCTCGAAACTGTTTAAAAACAAGCAAGAATCCTCTGGCGAAGACAGCGGCTTTTATGTCCCTGGCGAAGCACAGTCGCCGACCCGCAAACGCGCCGCCAACACCTCCGGTGGCGGCGGATCGCGCCGTGGCGGCAAGGAAGCGCCGGACCCGGTCTTGCCTGAAAAAAAGCGCGCCCGCCGCCGCCTGGTCGGTGCCATCGCCCTGGCCCTGGGGGTGGCTGTCGGCTTGCCGATGCTGCTCGATTCCGAGCCGAAAGCGCCATTCAACGATATCGCCATCGACATTCCATCGAAAGAAAAGGCCGCTGCGCCTGCGCCTGCGCCCGTGCCGGCCGCCGCGCCCGCTCAGGCGGCTGGGCACAATGGCCTGGACCAGTCCGAGGAAATCATCGACGCACCCCTGCCGCCAGCGGCCAGGCCCACGCCGGCACCGGCACCGGCACCGGCAGCGGTACCGGCGCCCGTGCTGGCCGCCGTCCAGCCGGCGCCTGCCAAGCCGGCCTATGTGGAGCCGAAACCCGAGCCCAAACCTGAACCCAAGCCGGTCAAGGTGGAGCCGAAGCCTGAGCCGAAACATGAAGCCAAGCCGGAACCGAAACACGAGGTCAAGGTGGAATCGAAGCCGGAACCCAAGCATGAGGTAAAGGTGGAAGCCAAGCCTGAACCGAAGCCTGCCAAGCCGGCGCAATCTGCCGACGATGCCGCGCGCGCCATGGCGATTCTGGAAGGCAAGCCACAAGAGAAAGCACAAGACAAGGCACACGACGCCGGCAGCGGCAAGTTCGTGGTGCAGGTGGCGGCCCTGGCGACGCAGGACAAGGTCGATGAATTGCAGGACAAGCTGCGCGAAGCGGGCATCAAGTCCTATACGCAGAAAGTCTCCAGCCCGGCGGGCGAGCGCATCCGCGTGCGCGTGGGCCCGTTCGGCAGCCGCGAAGACGCCGAAAAGACCCGCGCCAAGCTGCAGAAGCTGGGCCTGGGCGGCAGCCTGGTGCCAGCGTGATGTTGCAAGGCTGAACGGACGTGACGATCTTCGATTACCTGGTGCTGTTCGTGCTGGTGACGTCCGTGCTGATCAGCATGATGCGTGGCCTGGTCAAGGAAATACTGTCATTGGTCAGCTGGATCGTGGCTTTTGTCATCGCCAACGCGTATGGCGCCACCCTGGCGAAATTCCTGCCGGAAGCCGTGCCGGGCGAAGCCGTCCGCCTGTTGCTGGCCTTCGTGGTGCTGTTCATCGGCGTGCGCATTTTGATGGGATTGCTGTCCATGACGGTCGACGCACTGGTCAAGGTGACGGGCCTGAGCCTGGCCGACCGCACCCTGGGCAGCCTGTTCGGCGTGGCGAGGGGCCTGGTGATCGTGCTGACCACCGTCATCTTGTGCGGCATGACTTCCATACCGCAGCAGTCATTCTGGAAAAATGCGCTGCTCAGCCCGCTCGCGGAGCAGGGCGCGCGTGCCATCAAGCCTTATCTGCCTGCCGCTTACGCGCAGCATGTGAAATTTTGAATTTTTTTAAAATCAGTAGCACAGTTTAGGAGCACACCATGTGTGGCATCGTCGGCGTCGTTTCCCATCAACCTGTCAATCAATTGCTCTATGATGCATTGTTGCTCCTGCAACATCGCGGTCAGGACGCGGCAGGGATTGCGACCAATCACAGCAGTATGTTTTCCATGCACAAAGCCAATGGCCTCGTGCGTGACGTCTTCCGTACGCGCAACATGCGTTCGCTGCAAGGCACGACGGGCATCGGCCATTGCCGCTACCCGACGGCCGGCTCGTCGAGCGAAGAGGAAGCACAACCGTTTTATGTGAATGCGCCGTTCGGCATCACCCTGGCGCACAATGGCAACCTGACCAACTGGGAACAGTTGAAACAGGAAATGTTCAAAAATGACCGCCGCCACATCAATACCGATTCCGATTCGGAAGTGTTGCTGAACGTGCTCGCGCATGAAATCCAGGAAGCGACAACGGGCCTGAACCTGGACCCGGAAGCCATCTTCAAGGCTATCACCGTGCTGAACCGCCGCGTCAAGGGCGGCTACGCTGCCGTGGCGCAAATCGCCGGCGTGGGCTTGCTGGCCTTCCGCGACCCGCACGGCATCCGTCCGCTGTGCCTGGGCATCAATGAAACGGAGCAAGGCCCCGAATACCTGATCGCTTCCGAATCCGTGGCCCTGGAAGGCATGGGCTTCCGCTTCGTACGCGACATCGGTCCCGGCGAAGCCGTCTTCATCGATGCTGACAAGAAATTGCACAGCGCCCAGTGCGCCGACAACGCCAGCCTGAATCCCTGCGTGTTCGAATTCGTCTACCTGGCCCGTCCCGACTCCGTCATCGACGGCGCCTCGGTGTACGCCACGCGCCTGAAAATGGGCGAATACCTGGCGGAAAAGATCCGTGCCGAATTGCCGGACGTGCATATCGACGTGGTCATGCCGATTCCCGATTCCTCGCGTCCGGCCGCCATCCAGCTGGCGCTGGCGCTGAACCTGGAATACCGCGAAGGCTTCATCAAGAACCGCTACATCGGCCGTACCTTCATCATGCCGGGTCAGGCGGCGCGCAAGAAATCCGTGCGCCAGAAGCTCAACGCGATCCCGTCCGAATTCAAGGATAAAGTGGTGTTGCTGGTCGACGATTCCATCGTGCGCGGCACCACCAGCCGTGAAATCGTGCAGATGGCACGCGAAGCGGGCGCGACGAAAGTCATCTTCGCCTCGGCCGCGCCACCGGTGATCTACCCGAACGTGTACGGCATCGACATGCCGACGCGCGACGAGCTGATCGCCTATGGCCGCACGACGGAAGAAGTATGCCGCGAAATCACGGCCGACTATCTGGTGTACCAGGATATCGGCGCGTTGAAGCAGGCGATTGCCGACGTCAACCCGGCCCTGACGAACTTCGAGGCTTCGTGCTTCGATGGCGTGTACGTGACGGGCGACGTGTCGCAGGAATACCTGGACCGCCTGGAATATGCGCGCCACCATCCGAAGGCGGCAGCGCCGGAAGATACGCCACGTTCCCAGCTGAACCTGAACCTGGCGACGACGGAAGCATAAGTAAGCTGCCCGGCCGATGCCGGGCTTTTTTTTCTCCGCGATCATGAACGATAAAAAAACCTACGGCTTTACCACCACCATCCTGCATAACGACCGCCGCAAGGGCATCGAGCACGGCTCGCTGCACAAGCCTGTGCACACCTCCGTCGCGTTCGGCTACAGCGACGCACGCCAGCTCGCTTCCGTGTTCCAGGGCAAGGAGCCCGGTTTCCGCTACGGCCGCCAGGGTAACCCGACGGTGTCCGCGCTGGAAGACAAGGTCAACCAGATGGAAGACGGCGTGGCCACCCTGTGTTTCGCGACCGGCATGGGCGCCATCGGCGCCGTGGTGCAGTCGCTGCTGCGCGCGGGCGACCATGTGGTGTCGTCGGCCTTTTTGTTTGGCAACACCAACAGCCTGTGGCAGACGGTGACGGGGCAGGGCATCGCCGTGTCGTTTGTCGACGCCACCGAGGTGGCCAATGTGGCGGCCGCCATCACGCCGGCCACGCGCATCGTGTTCGTGGAAACCATCGCCAATCCGCGCACGCAGATCGCCGACCTGGCAAAGATCGGCGCCTTGTGCAAGGAACGCGGCATTTTGTACATCGTCGACAATACCATGACGACGCCTTACCTGTTCCGCCCGAAAGCGGTGGGCGCGGGGCTGGTGGTCAATGCCTTGACGAAATCCATCGGCGGCCACGGCAATGCGCTGGGGGGCAGCTTGACGGACACGGGCGTGTTTGACTGGACGCAGTACCCGAACATTTTCGACAATTATAAAAAGGCGGCGCCAGCGCAGTGGGGCATCGCGCAAATCCGCGCCAAGGCCTTGCGCGACTTCGGCGCATCGCTGGGCCCGGAAGCGGCGCACCATATCGCCGTCGGTGCCGAAACCATGGCCTTGCGCATGGACCGCACCTGCTCCAACGCCCTGGCGCTGGCCACGATGCTTGCCGCCGACCCGCGTGTGGCGGCCGTGCACTATCCGGGCTTGCCCTCACACCCGCAGCACGCGCTGGCGACGGACTTGTTCCGCAGCTATGGCTCGCTGTTCAGCTTTGAATTAAAAGAGGGCATCGATTGCTTCGATTTCCTGAATCGCCTGAATCTCGCTATTCCAGCGAGCAACCTCGGTGATACGCGCACCCTGGTCATTCCCGTCGCCCACACGATCTTTTACGAGATGGGTGCCGAGCGCCGTGCCAGCATGGGCATTGCCGAGTCCCTGATCCGCGTGTCCGTGGGTATCGAGGATGAGGCCGATTTGCTCGAGGATTTTAGCAACGCGCTGGAGGCATAAAACGCCAGGGCAATAAAAAAGGGCCGCAACAGTCATGCTGTTGCGGCCCTTTTTACGGATAGTGGTTTAATGCCAGCTGCGCATCAGTCCCACAGCCAAACCTTCCAGGGCAAATTCATCTTCCGGCGATACGGTGATGACCTTGAAGTCGGGGTTTTCCGGCAGCAATTCGATGACGGAACCCGTCTTCTTGTAGCGCTTGACGGTGACTTCGTCGCCGATGCGGGCCACGACGATCTGGCCGTTCTTGGCGCTGTCGACCTTCTTGACGGCCAATAAGTCGCCATCCATGATGCCGGCGTCGCGCATGGACCAGCCGCGCACCTTCAGCAGGAAGTCGGGCTTGGCCGAAAACAGGGCTGGGTCGACGTTGTAGCTCGCTTCCAGGTTTTCCTGTGCCAGGATGGGCGAGCCTGCCGCCACCCGGCCGATCAGGGGCAGCGACATCAGCAGCGCTGCCGGCACTTTCGATGCCGGCGCTTCGGCTGCCGCACCGATCAGGCGGATGCCGCGCGAGGTGCCGGGCGAAATCTCGATCGCGCCCTTGCGGGCCAGGGCCTGCAAATGCTCTTCGGCCGCATTGGCCGATTTGAAACCCAGTTCATTGGCGATTTCGGCACGGGTGGGAGGAAAACCCGTGTTTTCAATCGCGTCCTTGATCAGGTTCAGGATTTGTTCTTGTCGTGCTGTCAGCTTGATCATGAGCGGTGGGTGCATACTAAAATGCTGTCTATATGAACAGTCTGTATTTTTGTACAGTATCGCCCACTATGCAAGGGGATTTGCCTTATTTGCGCGAATTTCGTGCGAAATACTGGAATGGGCAGGAAAAAACGCCTGGCCTGCCCCGTGCACGGGCCGCTTGTTGAAGGAATGATTGAAACGTTTGCAAAAGGCGGTTATAATCTTCGGCTGACCTTCCCACACCCGTCTTGACGCCGGGGTGGGCGATTATCAATCCGACCTGAAGGAGTTTGCATGCGTCATTATGAAATAGTCTTTATCGTCCATCCGGACCAAAGCGAGCAAGTGCCCGCGATGATCGAACGCTACAAAGCCAGCGTAACCACCCGCGGCGGTTCGGTTCACCGCGTGGAAGATTGGGGCCGCCGTCAAATGGCTTACTCGATCCAAAAGCTGCCTAAAGCACACTACATCTGCCTGAACATCGAATGCGACAACGAGACCCTGGTCGAGTTGGAAACAGCATTCAAATTCAATGATGCCGTGTTGCGTCACCTGACCGTTAAAATGAAGAAAGCTGAAACAGCTCCTTCGCCGATGATGAAATCGGTACAACGCGAAGACGCGGCCAAAAGCCACCGCACCGAAGCACCAGCAGCCGCTCCTGCCGCAGCAGCAGCTTAATTCTTGACCAGGATCGTGCGCTGAACCAGCTACAAGTCACCGCCATCATTGCCGAGCGCGAAATATTGCGCTATACCCCGGCAGGGCTGCCGATTGTGAATGCAGTATTGCAGCACAGTTCGCAGCAGATGGAAGCAGGGATTGCCCGTTTGACCGAGTTTGATGTTGCCGCGCTAGCCGCTGGCGAAATTTCAGGCCGGTTCAGCCAGGCAAGCTTGGGCGGGGTGTATCAGTTCACGGGTTTCCTGGCCAGGAAGAGCCGCAACAGCAAGAGTTTGGTGTTTCACATCATTGATTTTAGTGCAGTCAATTCTGACTAGCGCATTTTAGATACAGGAGCCTGACATGGCATTCGGTAAAAAGTTCGACAAAAATAAGCTCAAGCTTAAAGAAAAACGCAAACAGCAAAACCCGTTGTTCAAACGCAAGAAGTTCTGCCGCTTCACCGCAGCTCACGTTGAGCAAGTCGACTACAAAGATGTCGACACGCTGAAAGACTTCGTCCAAGAAAACGGCAAGATCATGCCAGCACGCCTGACCGGTACCAAAGCGCACTACCAGCGCCAAGTCGACACCGCAATCAAGCGCGCTCGCTTCCTCGCGCTGCTGCCATACACCGATCTGCACCACGCTTAATCGGTCAGATATTCCTGGAGAAGAACTATGCAAATCATTCTGTTAGAAAAAGTTGTTAACGTCGGTAACCTCGGCGAAGTCGTCAAAGTCAAAGACGGTTACGCACGTAACTTCCTGATCCCGCAACGCCTGGCACGTCGTGCCACGGCAACCGCTGTGGCTGAATTCGAAGTCAAGCGCGCCGAACTGGAAAAAGCTGCTGCCGCCAAACTGGCCGCATCGCAAGCCCAGGGCGAAAAACTGAGCGGCCTGACCGTTCAAGTTGCTCAAAAAGCTGGTGTTGATGGCCGTCTGTTCGGTTCCGTCACCAACTTCGACATCGCTGAAGCGCTGACCAAGCAAGGTTTTGCTGTTGAAAAAGCACAAATCCGCATGCCTACCGGCCCGCTGAAGATCGTTGGCGAGCACAACGTTTCGGTTGCTCTGCACACCGACGTGGTCGTGGAAGTTGTTATCGCTGTCGTACCAGACGCGAACGCGTAATCGTCTGCGGGCCTGGCCCGCAAGCATTGCCGCACGATGAAAAGCCGGGTTCGCCCGGCTTTTTTGTGGCCTTTTTTTCGCTCAATTTCAGCCCTTTATTTTTGCCAGCACGCCGAAGCGGGTATAATTCGCGCCATGAACGCCCCCTCTGATCCGCAACTGGATTCCCTCCGTATTCCGCCGCATTCGATCGAAGCAGAACAATCCGTTATCGGTGGTCTGTTGCGCGACAATGCAGCGTATGACCGCATCGCCGACTTCATGCATGCGGAGGATTTCTATCGCTATGACCATCGCATCATCTTCGAGCAAATCGTCAAGATGATTAACGGCTCCAGGCCCGCCGATGTCATTACTGTTTTTGAAACCCTGACCCAGCTCGGCAAGGCCGATGATGTGGGCGGACTCGCTTACCTGAACGCCATGGCGCAAAACACGCCATCGGCCGCGAACATCCGGCGTTATGCCGAGATCGTGCGCGACCGCGGCGTGCTGCGCAAACTCATCACCGTCGCCGACGATATCTCCGGCACTGCCTTCAGCCCGCAAGGCAAGGAAGTCAAGCAGATGCTTGACGAGGCCGAATCGAAGATTTTCGCCATCGCCGAAGAAGGCGCGCGCGGCGCCCAGGGCTGGACCGCCATCCAGCCCCTGCTGACGCAGGTGGTCGAACGCATCGACGAGCTGTATAGCCGCGACAACCAGAGTGAAATCACGGGCGTGCCCACCGGTTTCATCGACCTCGACCGCATGACTTCCGGTCTGCAGCCGGGCGACCTGGTGATCGTGGCGGGCCGTCCTTCGATGGGCAAGACGGCGTTTTCCGTCAACATCGGCGAAAACGTGGCCATCGACAGCGGCTTGCCCGTGGCCGTGTTTTCGATGGAGATGGGCGGCGCCCAGCTGGCCATGCGTATGCTCGGTTCCGTCGGCCAGCTCGACCAGCACCGTCTGCGCACGGGCCGCCTGAACGACGAGGACTGGCCGCGCCTGACGAATGCGATTCAAAAGATGAACGACGCGCAGTTGTACATCGATGAAACGCCGGCCTTGAATTCGATCGAATTGCGCGCCCGCTCGCGCCGCTTGTCGCGTCAATGCGGCAAGCTGGGCCTGATCATCGTCGATTACTTGCAGCTGATGTCGGCCAATAGCCCTGGCGACAACCGCGCCACGGAGATTTCCGAGATTTCACGGGGTTTGAAAGGCCTGGCGAAAGAACTCGGTTGCCCCGTGATCGCGTTGTCGCAGCTGAACCGCTCGCTGGAGCAACGCCCGAACAAGCGTCCCGTGATGTCGGACTTGCGCGAATCGGGCGCTATTGAGCAGGATGCCGACGTGATCCTGTTCATTTACCGCGACGAGGTGTATAACCCCGACTCGCCAGACAAGGGAACGGCCGAAATCATCATCGGTAAA